>Ga0207419_1000022_pt1 | contig 107488 bp, 97 predicted proteins | sample ElkSloMetagenome_4_FD_184723 | JGI IMG/M metagenome (GOLD analysis project Ga0207419, IMG submission 184723) | Hot spring microbial communities from Elkhorn Slough, Monterey Bay, USA - MD2A (version 2) | ecosystem: Environmental > Aquatic > Marine > Intertidal zone > Estuary: Microbial mat ...
ATCTTTAGGGCTCATATCCGCCTGAGGCGGACGTAGGTTCCTCCGATTCCTATCGGAGCGCTACTAAGAGAAAGCCGGTCAAATATGATTGGCTTTTTTTATTGGTAGCCTGTAACTTTCTGATAAATCTCCAGAAATTCGCTTCCGATTTGCCCGTAGCTATATTTCTCTATTGCCTGCTCAGAAATGGCCTGTTTATCGTAATTAGGATAATTGTCCATCATTTGACTCATGGTAGCCGTGAGAGCAGATGCATCTCCAGGCTGAACCATTAAACCATTTGTATTGCCAATCATCTCAGGTATTCCTCCAACTGCTGTGGCAATATTGGGAAGGCCGGAGCAGAGCGATTCGGCAATGACACAAGGAAGATTTTCAAAGTTGCTGAAAAGTACATGGCAATGAGATCTCTTCATTAGTTTGGCAACCTCTGAATACTCAAGAGAACCCATAAACTCTATTCGGTTCATATCTGCTCCTACAGTATTGGCAAAACGTCGAACCCGATCCAAATCACCATCACCCGCAATTATAAGCCTGGCATCGCGATTCAGTTCGCTAAAAGCTTCTACAATACCCTCCGTATTTTTAGAACGCTTGTCAAAGTTTGAGATATGTAAAAAAGTAAAAGTATTGGGAGTCATATTAGCAGGGCTCCAATTGAAAAGAGATGTATCTACGCTATTGTATATGACCTTTTGTGGAGTAGTAATTCCTTTTTTCAAAATAGAATTACCCAAATCTTTAGACACAGGCAAAATAAAGGAGCAAGCTTCGGCAGTGTGCATCACAACTTCTGCCACCTTCTGAGTATAGTGATCTTTATTTAGCTCTTTAAATCCGGACCAATGCTCAGTAAAAACCATTGGCAGGTTAAATTTATCGGAGAGCTTAATGGCCAACTTCCCTGCCGGGTACATTACGTGACCGTGGATCAAATGTGGTGCAAAATCAGAAACCAGCTTCTCAACCTTTTTATGAATAGGTAAACTGGTGTTTCTTAGAAGTCGTGGAATAAGGATGTGGTAGATGGTGGTTCCCTCACGATTCTCACTTTCGAGCTTCGGAGCAATGATTTTCTTGCTACTTGTTTCATGAATAACCATTACTTCACATCCCACAGCTTCAACAGCCCTTAAATGGCGTTCCACAAAATTTCCTAGCGTAGGATCTAAACGCGAAGGAAACCAAGATGTAAGAAAGAGCACTCTCATTTTAATCGAGCCATTTCGGAAAGTTTTTCATATACCCTTCTCCAGGCCGAACCCTCCTCTAGAATGTGATTATGCCACAAGGTAACAAGAACACCGTTTACACTTTTTGTTCGTTCAACTATTCCGGAAACCTTCTCAATTGCTTCTTCAGGCTTTAGTTTCATGTAGTCAATTAAAGTTCCATCCATAATTTGGAGTGGGTAAAGTTTAAGGCTGGTTGCCTGATTTGCTTTGAGATCAAAGAATTTATGTACGCGTGATGTTCCAGATCTAAAACCTATGTGATGGGGAAAACCCATCGAAAAATCGTTTTCAATCTTATTGGAAATCAGATTTCTGTATGTATCAGGTAGCTGTAAACGCAGGAAGTGTTGTCTGCTTGAAACTATTTTACCTCCCAGAACATCTTTCAACTGGGTAATCTCTTTCCGGAGTATTTCTATTTGGTTTATTGAATCATAAGATGGGTGAATTCCTATTTCGCTTCTTTCCTTAAGACGCTCAATTAGCTCAATCATACCCGGATGATGGAGAGCTAGGGCATTGTCATAAGAGCTGTTTCCTCCGGAAAGAATGAAGTAGATGTTTTTTGAAGAATTATTATAAGTAATATCTTGCTGATAATCGTAGGTATCAAAAGGGTCCTTTTCTTTTCCGGCCAAGACTTTCAGTCTCTTCTGAACACTTTCCAGATCACCGGCCAAGCCCGACTTAAAAGCACCACCCAAGGCGCGTTTTAATGGTCGATACAGATGTGCATAAGCTACATCAATGTCATAGGTGTTGATCCATTGATAAGAATGCTTTTTAAATGGAAAATCACCAATTTTTTCTTTCAAATCCTTCTTGAATGCTTCAATCCACTCGTCGATGATGGGTCGTTCGAGAACCTTATTCCTGAATGCCCAGGAATTCTCAGCTAAAAACCTCCCGTGTTGGTCCGTTGCTGGAGAATTGTACTCTTCGGCCCTGGATAGAAGAAAAAAGATGGCTGAAAAAACATCGAAGGGTATGTGACCTTTACTCTCAAATATTACCGGAAGTCCATACCACGATTTATCTGTACTATTTGGGGTTTCAAAAAATGACTCTGTTCTCAGATAATTAGAGGGCTGAATTTGCAATCCATTCAAATCTAAATTTGAATAATTGACTAAAGGCAGTCCAAAATCCAGTGAATCAGATTGGAGGGTGAGTTGATATCTCAAACCTAATACTTCTTCAAACACAAAGTCAAGAGTGTAAGTCAGTGCCGGGTTCTCAAACTCAGAAAATATTTGAATATCAGAGTTCATTAAGTTCTTCTGAACGTTGCTCCCACTCTTCCATCTTGCCTACCAACTTAGCTTCAAGTTTTGTGAGGGTTTCCATATGATTTCTGACTTTTTCATGGTCGCTAAAGTCCATCTCGGCACCTTCAATTTTTAGTTTCCCAATTTCTTCTTCTAGTTTCTCAATATCCCTTTCCAGAGAAGAGACTTTTTTACCGAGATTCCATTTTTCTTTTTCATTGCTCTTTTTGGCCCTTTTCGAAGGCTTTTTAGCAGCTTTTTCGTACTCGAACTCACTGATGCTTTCCGCCTTTTTCGACTGAAGGAATTCGGTAATGTCACCCGGATAAAAAGACATCTCTCCTTCCTTAATTTCCATTATCGTATTGGCCAAACCTTTTAGGAAATCCCGATCGTGAGAAACCACCAATAAGGTACCATCAAAATGAATAAGCGCTTCCTTTAAGACATCTTTAGATCGCATATCCAGGTGATTCGTAGGCTCATCCAGAATCAAAAAATTGTACTTGTGAAGGAGAAGTCTGCACAAGGCGAGTCTGGCTTTCTCACCTCCAGAGAGCACACTTACCTGCTTGTAGACATCATCTCCCTGAAACATAAAAGCTCCGAGTAAGCTGCGTACGCGTGTCCGCATTTCTCCGACCGCTTCTTTGTCTATCACGTCGAGAACCGTACTCTTAGATGGCAGTTCTTCACTTTGATTTTGACTATAATAGCCAATGTTCACTTTAACTCCTTCTTCACATTTTCCATCGTAAGGCAGCAGTCCGGCTATAATCTTTGTAAGGGTAGTTTTTCCGACACCATTCTTACCCACCAGGGCCAATCTGTCGCCCCTGTTTATTACAAAATCCAGCTGTTTGAGAACTTCTTTCTCTCCAAATGACTTTGAGAGATCATCTGCTTCAACTACTACCTTTCCACTTCTAGGGGCAGGAGGAAATGAGAACTGCATAGAAGAAGAATCCACATCATCGACTTCTATAATGTCCATTTTGTCGAGCTTCTTCATCAAGCTCTGCGCAAATGAAGCCTTGGTATTTTTGGCTCGGAATTTATTGATTAGCATCTCGGTATGCTTGATCTCCCTGTCCTGGTTTTTCTTTGCTTCTATCTGCTTTTGTATGACTTCTGCACGTAATTCAACAAACCTTGAATATGCAGCGGGGTAATCAAAGATTTTACCATTTAGAATTTCTACTGTTCTACTTGTTACCTGATCCAAAAATGTCCGGTCGTGAGAAATTAGCAAAATGGCACCTGGGTAATTTCTCAAGTATTGTTCCAGCCACTGAACTGAATCAATATCCAGGTGATTTGTAGGCTCATCGAGAAGGATCAGATTGGGTCTCTGCAAGAGTATTTTCGCGAGTGCCACACGCATTTGCCAGCCACCGCTAAATTCATTCAAAGACCTTTGGAAGTCCTTTCGGCTAAATCCAAGACCCAGTAACACACGTTCAATCTGCTCTTCCTGGCTATCTAATTCGTACATCCCCAACTGCGTTGATACTTCGTTGAGTTCTTCGGCCAGGTTCATATATGCCTGCGACTCATAGTCCTCTCTGCTAGCAAGTTCGGCACTTATTTCTTCAATCCTTGTCTCCAGGTTCTTGGTAACTTCGAAAGCCTTGAAGACTTCATCCTTCACATTAAGTGTAGAGTTGAAAACGAGATCCTGCGGAAGGTAACCGATGGAATATTCCTTTGGTTTAATAACTCTGCCCGACTGGATAGGCTGATCGCCCATAATGACTTTAAGCAAAGTAGATTTTCCAGCTCCATTCTTTCCAACGAGTCCTATTTTATCTGAATCTCCGATAAAGACATCAATCTCATCAAATAACACTCTATCGGCAAATGCCAGACTAACCTTATCTAACTTTAGCATTTTGCGAAAATACTTCTTTCAATTACGTGTAAAAAAGAAAAAAGCACCCCGATAAACTCGAGGTGCTTTTTTCAATGCTATTTTTTTAACCTTAGAAACTCCAGAGGTCGTGTTCCAGTGTGAACAGCTCTTCTTTGATTTCTTCGGCTTTCAAAAGTCTATCCATCCCAGTGTATACATCATCAAGATTTCTGTTGTATACATTAGATTCTTTAACTACGGTAGAATTAAACATTCTCTTTTGGAAGAGATCGTCAAATGATCTTCTTTCAGCATCGTTAAAGCGGTTGAATGAATCCCAGTTAGCAAAGACATACCTGCACTCTGGGAAGTACAACCAAAATAAAATTTCATAAGCTCCAGTAGGCTCTCCATCCTCAGAAATACGTTCCTTCAGTGGCGCTATACCAATGATGCGTACATATCTTTCGGAACGCTGCTTGTCAAAAAACCAATCTTCTTTGATTCTGTACCGGGTAACGTCTTGATTGTTTACATCAATTCGCTGCACAACTTCTACTAATTCTCCCGTATCTGGATCTTCAGTATATGTTGTATCCACTTTAGAAAGTATATTCTTCACATCATTTACCAAGAGCGGAGTTCTAAAATCATCTTCCAGACCTGTTACACCCGTTCCATAAGCGGTAATTGAACCTTCTACAAGCAGTGCATCGCGTATGACATCAAAAAGACTCTTCATACCATTTGACTCTTCCAAAGGATAATAGAGCGGAAGGTTCATCTTTTGGCGCAGATCAATATCCTGCCATATCCTACGGGCCCACATAACGTCAGCTTCTCGGATAAAGGGGTATTGAACCACTTTTTTCGTCTTGTTGTGCTCTTTGATCCAGGCTCCGTCTAGAACAGTTTGTGCTTCTGCGGACCCCAAGCTTCCCACAAAGGAAGTGATAAGAGCAATTGCAATGATGATGAACCTTTTCATAATGATTTGTTTTATCTAACTCTCAAGTTGATGCTACCTAGCTTACGCACAGTTCCATCCGGGGCTTGAGCTTTGATATTTTCTACAATAACAATATTATTCCGTCTAACAGATCCCAGAAGTTCTTTCTGATCTGCTGTAACTCTATTGCTACTTGAAGATAATGTTTTTACCGTAGATCCTTTTATGACCGTAATATCAAAGGACTTAATTGGATATTTCAGATCAAACACAAAATCTTCCAAGTCGGCAATTACACCAAGAGCAGCCGTCAATTCTGCCTTTTTAACTACTCCATCTGCAGGCGTTTTTCCAGCAAATTTAGCTACGGGATCAGGCACTGATTTCAATCTGAACGTAAACGTCCCCATTGACTTCCTTTCTCCACGAATTTCTGCAGATACTGATACTACAGCTTCCGTTCCAGAACCACCGGGTACTCTGGCAATGTAACTTCCATCAGACTGTGGAACGAGTTTTCCTTTATTAATGGTTGCCTGAATATCATCCTGAGGAATACCAGGCACTGATATAGCCACTGGATTATCGATACCGCGATAAAGAACATTCATCTTGGTGGGTGATACAACGAGCGATGGTTTTGCTACTTCATAGTCAAAATCAAACTTGTAAGGAATGTAACCACCACCTGTGGTTGGGCTTTTGAATTTAATTACACCTTCCCAATGTTTATCTCCAATGCCCTGTGCAGGTAATCTAAGTTTTCCCCGACCGTCGTCACCTATTTCAATTTTTGATCCTTCTCCCTGGAATTGCTTAGTAACACTATCAACTTCTGCACCATAAGGAGCCAGTTCAACCTGCGGAAGATTTGTGTTGTCATAAGCTGCCAGAAATACATCTGCTCTGAAAGAATCATTCTCCAGAACATATGTCTTTTCGGGAATTACTATCGGAATAAGTTCGGTAAACTTAAATGAAGCCGCTTCAACATCTGCGAACAGGTGCCCCAGAACATCTGACTCCGAATTTCTTACATCAGCCTGTAGCTTTGATAATATGGTAGTAGTAGCAGCTAGGGGAACGTGATAGAAGTTTAGCGATTCCCAGTTCGTCGTTGTACCCGAAGCATCTTTTAACTTTTCAGGATAAGTAAATAGACTGTCAAGTGATGCCTGCAGACTTGGATTATCTGGCACCATTGCCTTTAAGTTATTACCATATTGTACCAATTTACTTTTGAGTACCGTCGCCCGGTAATTATTTCCATCGGGATTATCATTCTCCTTAGGTTTATCAGGCTCTGCACCAATCATGATATTCGTATTGGCATCATAATTATCCTTAGCACTCACATATTTTAAGTCAAGAATAGTATCCAAGCCGAAGGCATTTTTACCTATGACCTGATCTATTTCAAGACCTTCTGTTTGTGCAATAGTTTTCGCTTTAATTAAGTTGATGTGATCTACTAACTCGTTTGCTTGTCTTTGCAATGTTTGAGCCTTTTGATATGCATCTCCATACTTTTCAGGATTCTCGTTGTAAGATGCTGCGAATCCAGCATACTGACTATTGAGCTTGCCCTCAAAGGTTGCTTTAGTCGTTTCTAAACCTCCATTAATCGTGATGAAGGCGTCAAGAATTTCTTTTGACACGTTTAGTGCGAGAAGGGCGGTAAGTACCAGGTACATCATACCGATCATCTTCTGCCGCGGTGTCTCTTTTCCTCCAGCCATTGTGCGCTATTTTAAAGGATTAATAAAGTTGATTACGCTTGTGGTTGAGAAGGAACGCTCATGGCATTCAGCATATTACCATACACAGTATTCAAAGATGAAAGGTTCGACGCTAATTCAGAGATATTCTCTTTATAACGCTTAGTATCTTCAACTGAATCGTTGAGGTTACGCATTAACTCGCTAATACCAGAGTAAAGCTCAGAAGATGTTTGAAGCTCTTTTAGCTGAGTTTCGTACATGCCATTCAGCTGCTCAAGGTTGGCTGTCATTCGCTGTAAGTGCTCTCCAGCACTAGACCCAGCCGATTGAGATTCTGTAAGGCCCGTAAGAGCTTCAGAAGCTTCAGCATATGTATCGCTGAGTTTTGATACTTTTTCCGAAGCACCTTTCAATGAATCAGTATATTCATTAGTTGCCACTGAAGCGTCTGTCATTTCGTTTAATTGAGATGCTTGTGTACTGAGGTTCCTCAGCCCATCTCCCAGACTAGCAATAAGTTCCGGCTCAATTTTAGCTTCTTCCAACATGTTGTCTAGCTGTTCCGTTAGCGTTCCGTCATCGCTATCTGAAATAGATTCGCGAGCGGGTTCTCCACTTCTAAGTTCTGGGTAAACCAACGACCAATCAATTTCTTCGTGAACTGGCTCAAATGCCGAGAAGAAGAAAATAATTGCTTCTGTACCTAATCCGGCGATAAGAAATGCTCCGGCGAATGGCCAGTGCTGAATCTTAAAAAGTGCACCAATGATTACAACGGCTGCTCCTATTCCGTAGAGCTTAGCCATAAATTTTTTCCAACCTTTACTTCCTGGTTTCATGTTTTCCTTGCATTTAAATGTTAATAGTGTAGGTTTCTCTTATGTTGAATTCTCCTAATTCCAGTCTTCGGGATTTCCGGTTTTACCTCGACCGAGGTACGACATAACTGATCGGAATCCGATATAGCATTTAGCAGTATCTTGATATTCGTATGCCCTGGTTCCATTTTGGAGATAGTACATCACATCTTTCCAGGATCCTCCGCGCACTACCTTGCGTTTTAGTGCGGGCGGGTCATCTGCAAGTGCATCGTACTCGTATTCCGAGTTCAAGTCATGCGAAAATTCATATACTGATTCGTCATAAGCTGTATTGGTCCATTCGGAAACGTTTCCAGACATGCAGTACAACCCGTAGCCGTTCGGTTCATATGACCTCACATCTACAGTTACACAACCATCGTCATCAACGTAATCTCCTCTTTGGGGCTTGAAGTTAGCAAGTGGACATCCCAAAACATTTCTTATGTAAGGTCCACCCCAGGGATAAGGGTTCTTTTCAAGACCTCCCCTGGATGCATACTCCCATTCAGCTTCAGAAGGCAGTCGAAATCTCTGTACAAAGGTTTCTCCGTTTTTCTGTTGCCAGGTGGAAAGTAGCTGAGTTCTCCAAACATTAAAAGCTTTTGCTTGGGTCCAGGTAACTCCGACAACCGGGTAATTATCATAAGCCGGATGCCAAAAATACATTTCCGTTAAGGGCTCATTAAATCCGTATGTGAAGTCATGCACCCAGGCTAATGTATCTGGATAAACATTTATTACTTCTCTTATAATGAATTGAGATCTGTCTGAATGACCGCGAATAGCATTGTTCTGTCCTTTGATATTGGTGTAAGAAAGATCCAGGTCTCTACCTGCTTTGCTAGCAGCAGCCTGTAAATCCACCCAGTAATATTCAAATCGCAATTTTCTGGTATCGATTTCCTTTCGACGGTAAAATCTTTCATACTCAGGTAGAAAAAGGTCGGCTAACTCAAGTCGTTCATCTTCTCCATTCCATTCTATTTCTTCATCCCAATTAATTATGGCTGGATCGATAATTTCACCGTATTCGTCTTCTTCAATAACGTGCTCTCCAATTCCCGCTTCTCCCAGATATCTGTGAGCTATAGAATCGCGCACCCAATGAACAAACTGCCGGTACTCATTATTTGAAATTTCCGTATCGTCCATATAAAATGCGCTAACAGTAACTCTTTTGTTGTTGTTAACATTCGCATATGGAACATCCTGGTCGTCAGCTCCCATCACAAAAGAACCAAAATGGATATAGTTCATTCCGTAAGGATTGTATTGTATCCAATCTTCTCGCGGCTGAACTCCTACCAATTCTCCGCGATTACCTCCAGCACAGCTTGCTAGAGTAATGGCGGTGACGAAAAATAAGATTAAGTTTCTCATACCATGCAGGTTATTAATCCTCAATATTTTATTTACAGCAACCATCTTTACGGCATCTAATGTTCTATGGTTTCAATTAACATTATAAAAACCGCGGGTTCTTGTAAACACGTTGGGGTAATGGTTTCGCAATTTTTAAGCAATAGCTCAGCATCAACTCGTGGCTTCCGCTACTGTAGTTATTCAGCTCGGAAGTAGTAAAGTCGTAAGAATAACCGATGCGGAGTGCACTATTTCCGCTTGGAAATTCATATTGATATCCTACCATTGGCGCAATTGCGTCTTCGAGGCGATAAGTTGCTCCGACCCACAATTTATTGTCATACATAACGGTAGCGTTCAAATCAAATTGTGTTGAAGCCAAATCTGATTTAACCAGGACGTTTGGAGTAAGCTGCCACTGGGGAGTCAGATCAAAGTGATATCCCGCTTGGAAATAGTAGTGACGTGCAACCTGAATATTCATCTCAGATAAATCTCCTTCATTGAGATGGCCGGCAGAAATTCCAACGTAGTACTTAGGATTATACAAATAAGCTCCAAATGATGCGTCAAAAGTACTTGCTGTTTGAGCATTCTGAGGGATGGAAGGATCTCCTGCACCTGTACCTATTCCTGTGTTAAAGCCATCGCCGTTGTAGTCATACGCCACCCAATCCGGATTCAAAGCACTGGTAATTAAGCCCACCGAAACTCCAAGACCCAGTTTGGTTGCACCACTAATTTTTAAGTGATAAGCGTAATGAAGTCTTAAGTTAAATGAATTCTGGGGACCGATCTCATCGTAGAACATTGTCAAACCCACCCCACTCTTTATAGAAGAAATAGGAGCCGAAACATTCAGTAGATAGGTGTTGGGCTGACCTGTAAAGCCCGTCCACTGTTGTCTTCCAATGGCTGTTGCACATATAGCTTCCTGACTCCCGGCAAAGCCCGGATTAATAGAAAGCCTATCATACATAAATTGGGTGAATTGAGGGTCCTGTTGCGCAATAAGTGCTGAAGCACTGAATGCCGCAGCAACCAGAAGTAAACCTAATTTTTTCATGCAGTCTAAATAGTTTGCTTGCTAAAAAAACAACCCCATAATAGGGGTCAATTTGGCGCAAGATGGCGACTAAAATAACCAAATTCCCATACAGACAAAAATTTTTAACTCCGACAAGTGAGTAATTTCTGAATTAAATGGAATCCTAAAAAGTTCTCTAACCCAGTTTTTGGAAAGTCTTCCACCACATATCCGGAAGTTCACCTTGCGTAGCCTGCTCGTATTCAGAGTAGTTGCAGGGCACCAGGTGATGCCTGCCCAAATTACCGTCGGCACCGCCGGCATACGGAACCTTCATCCACCATTTATCAGTGCGCTGACTCTTGTAAAAAACAATTTCTTCTTGATTGTCGGGCATATGAACCTTGAATTCAACGAAATTATTCTTGTTTATTAAAGGGTATTCCTTTTGCCTATAGCTCAAGCCGTCTATCGTGCACCAAACCATTTGGGCTAACAATTCAGCAGTGATAGCTTTGTCATCAAGGTTTGGGCTATAATTGTAAAAGCCAATCGATGAAGCCTTATCACTCATTCCTGCATATCGGGCTAATTGACATATTTGATCTCCCGAAAAGCCATTGGGATTGAGGCTGGATGGGCTGTAGCCGCTGCTTATGGCATTTACATCAAAACTTATGATATCCGCATTACGGAGTAAAGGTTCAGTTGATTTGATGTCTGATTTCAGCTGACCCAGGCGGTGAGCATCGAAAAATAATTTCTCCATCAACTTCAGAGAGTCCGGATCGTTTAAATAGGTTTGATAGCCTAAAACGCTAAGATTGAACAAATAACTGGGATCGTGTAAAACGATTTTGCTCAGAAAATTGGCCGGAGAAAGGTCATCTCTGAACTCTCCTAAATCTACAGCAGCATCAATAACAGCTAGATTCACTGTCGTTTCTAGGATTTCGTAAGCCGAGTAATTGGCAAAGGTGAGCTCCTGTGATCCCCCTAGAATTAAAACCGCTATGTTCTTATCAAGCAAAGACTTCACAACAGTTTTCACCCCAGCGTCTGTATCGTGAGGATACTCCCCCGGCAAAATGTTTCCTACATCTGCTAATTTAATTTCACGGCCGTGGTGATAGAGCCTGAAAAGTCTTTCGCGAATGCGATCGGGAGCCCTGTTTACATCTTGATTTTTTGACCTGCGAGATTCTGATACTCCCACGATGACCACATCCACATTCTCAAGGTCGGGAAAGCTCTCTTCAGTATGAATATCAATGTATTTACCCAGGCAGTAGTCAGAAGGATATTCTTCTGATAGATCTAAGGGAGTGAGCAAATATGAAAAGTCGTCTATCCAGGCCATTTAAGCCTTCTTCTTTTTAGAGCGAGTTGATCGTTTTCCCTTTGCTGGAGCTTCTTCAATTATCTTTACGCAGTCCTGATATGTTAGATTTTTAGCATCTACATCTTTAGGCAAACGGTAATTCTTTTTTCCCTGCTTCAGGTAGGGGCCCCAACGTCCGTTGAGCAGCTGCATTTCCGGATCTTCATCAAATTCTTGTATTATCCGTTCTTTATCGGCCTTTCTTTTGGCTTCTATCACTTCTTTAGCTCGATCAATATTGACGCTTAGGGGGTCATCACCATCTTCTTCCTTTATGCTGTAAAATGAATTCTTATGCCTGAGATAAGGGCCGTAGCGACCGACAGATGCTGTAACCATTTCACCTTCGTATTCGCCAACCTCACGAGGTAGCTTGAAAAGTTCAAGGGCTTCTTCGAGAGTGATACTAGTAATACTCTGGTCTCCCCTTAGACTTGCAAACTTCGGCTTCTCTTCGTCTTCAGCATCACCAATTTGAACCATGGCTCCATAACGCCCTATTCTTGCATAAATCGGTCTACCCGACTCTGGGTCTTTTCCCAATTCTCTGGCTCCTGTAGCCCGCTCGCTATTTTCAAGTGTATCTTCAACATTCTCGTGAAAACCCGAGTAGAACTGTTTAATCATCTCGTTCCACTTCAGCTGGCCTTCGGCAATATCATCAAATTGCTTTTCAACAGATGCGGTGAAGTCATAGCTCAGAATTTTTTCAAAGTGCTCAACAAGGAAATCGTTAACAACAATTCCGATATCCGTCGGAAAGAGTTTGTTCTTCTCTGTTCCGGTTGTTTCAGCCAACTCCTTTTCAGAAACTTCGCTTCCCGCTAATTTTATAACCAGATAATTTCTCTTCGTACCTTCTCGGTCTTCTTTTACTACATAGCCTCTCTTCTGAATAGTAGAAATTGTCGGAGCATATGTAGAAGGCCTTCCAATACCTAACTCTTCTAATTTCTTAACCAGACTCGCTTCTGTATATCTCGGTGGATGGTTAGAAAATCGCTGTGTTGCTGTAATTTCAACCCTATCCAAACCATCTCCCTTCGCCATAGCTGGCAACAGACCAGCTTCTTCATTGGATTGTTCATCATCAGTTCCTTCGAGATATACCTTCAAAAATCCTTCAAACTTCACCACTTCACCCCTGGCTACGAAATAAAGCTTTTCAGAATCAAGATCATCGGAATTAGATTTAATTACGACTCGTGTTTTTTCAAGTTGCGCTTCAGACATTTGACTGGCAAGAGTTCGCTTCCAGATTAGCTCATACAACCTTTGCATGCCGCTATCGCCAGAAACTTCTTTCATGCTCATATCAACCGGGCGTATCGCCTCGTGAGCTTCCTGAGCTCCTTTTGACTTTGCGGAAAATTTACGTGGCTTTGAATAGTCAGCTCCATATGAGGATGTAATTTCCTTTTTGGCCGAATTAATAGCTGTATCGGAAAGGTTCAAACTATCCGTACGCATATAGGTGATTTTACCCTCTTCATATAGCTTCTGCGCAACCGTCATGGTTCTAGAAACAGAAAAACTCAATTTTCTACTTGCTTCCTGCTGCAGTGTGGAGGTTGTAAAAGGGGGTGCTGGTGATTTCTTTGCGGGCTTTACTTCGAGTTGATCAACAAAAAAACCTCCATTCTTGCAGGCTGTTACAAATTCTCGTGCTTCTTCTGCCGATGAGAATTTTTTATTTAACTCTGCCTTAAATTGCTTCCCTTTGGAAGAAAAAAGCGCATTGACCCTGTAAGAAACTTGCGACTCGAATCTTTGTATTTCGCGCTCGCGCTCTACAATTAACCTTACGGTAACAGATTGCACCCTTCCTGCACTGAGGGATGGCTTTACCTTCTTCCAGAGAATTGGCGATATTTCAAATCCCACCAATCTATCTAGTATTCTTCTCGCCTGTTGAGCATCTACAAGGCGGTAATCTATACGTCTCGGATTTTCAATGGCCTTATCAATGGCACCCTTGGTGATTTCGTGAAATACTATTCTTCGGGTTTCTTTGTTTTTTAATTCCAGGCTCTCTTCCAGGTGCCAGGAAATAGCTTCTCCTTCGCGGTCCTCGTCCGTGGCTAGCCAAACAACGTCAGCTTTCTTTACCAGGCTTTTCAGTTCGCTGATGACTTTTTTCTTGTCTGGAGAAACCTCGTACTCCGGTTCAAAATTATTGTCTACATCAATAGAAAGACCTTTCTTCTTTAAATCTCTGACGTGTCCGTAACTTGATTTAACCGTAAAACCTTTACCGAGAAACCCTTCTATTGTCTTTGCCTTTGCAGGCGACTCAACTATGACTAAATTGTTTGACATTAATGGCGAAATTAGCTCTTTGCGCTTCAAGTAGCAGGCACAAAGTAAAGCAATGAAAATTTAATGAGTATTAGACTGAATACAATTAAGTGAAAAAAGAAAGTGCCCAAATTGTTTATTTCGATGGTAATGAATGGTGTCATTTTGGCAGTACCAAGGTTTTTTGAGTAAATTTGCAGCCCATTTGAAAATCTTAGCTCCATGCTGACAGAAACAAAGAAAATGCTCGATGATGAGCGACAAGGTGAAGCGACTTTAATCAAGACAGAGAAAAAAGGAAGCGGAAAGAAATTATATCTGGAGAGTTATGGATGTCAGATGAATTTTTCTGACAGCGAAATCGTTGCATCAATATTAGCTGAGAATGGATATGAAACGACGTCAAACGCTGAAGAGGCGAATGTGGTTCTGCTCAATACCTGCTCAATTAGAGACAACGCCGAACAACGTGTTCGCAATCGGTTGAATCATTTTAATGGGTTTAAAAAGAAAAAACCCGAAATGATGATAGGCGTTCTTGGCTGCATGGCTGAACGACTAAAATCACAGTTGCTTGAAGAGGAGAAGCTGGTAGATATGGTTGTGGGACCTGATGCATATCGCGAGTTACCCGGCTTGATTGAAGAAGTAGAAGATGGTAGAAAAGCAGTAAACGTGCTATTGTCACGGGAAGAAACTTATGCCGAGATAAATCCGATCAGACTCAACTCAAATGGAGTAACCGCTTTCATTTCTATTATGCGGGGATGTGACAATATGTGCTCATTCTGCGTTGTGCCTTTTACACGTGGAAGAGAGCGAAGCAGAGATCCTGAATCTATTGTTCGAGAAGCAGCTTATCTTTTTCAGGAAGGCTACAGAGAAGTAACCCTGCTCGGACAAAATGTAGACTCCTATCGCTGGAATATCAGCAAAAAAGGAGAAATAATTGATCCCGATAAAGAAACCGTAAATTTTGCACAGCTACTGGAAAAAGTAGCTCTTGTAAATCCTGAACTACGTATTCGCTTTTCTACTTCTCACCCCAAGGACATGACCGATGATGTGCTCCATACCATGGCCAAACACAATAATATTTGCAAATACATTCACCTTCCCGTTCAAAGTGGAAACTCAGATGTGTTGAAGCGAATGAATCGCGGGTACAGCCGAGAGTGGTACATGAATAGAATAGATGCAATAAGACGTATCATGCCTGACTGCGCTATTAGCACTGATATCATAACAGGATTCTGCGGAGAAACAGAAGCTGAACACGAAGACACGCTCTCAATCATGAGAGAAGTGGAGTATGAATTTGCTTACATGTTTAAATATTCGGAGCGTCCTAAAACCTTAGCAGAAAGAAAGTTCGAAGATGATGTGCCCGAAGAAGTTAAACAACGACGACTCACGGAGATTATAGAAATCCAAAACACAAGTTCGTTGAAGCGCAATAAGGTAAGCGTTGGAAAAACCTTTGAAGTTCTAATTGAAGGGACTTCGAAGAAATCTGAGAACGAATTTTTCGGACGCAATAGCCAGAATGCTGTAATCGTTTTTGAAAAAGGAAGTGCCGAAGTAGGAACGTATCGTCACGTTAGGGTATTGGATTGCACTTCGGCAACTCTCAAAGGTGAATTAATAGATTAAATGGATATTCAGCAGGTAAAGCAACGGTTTGGAATAATAGGCAACAATGCCCTGCTCAATCGGGCTTTGGATATTGCAATTCAGGTGGCACCAACCGATATTTCTGTTTTAATTACAGGAGAAAGTGGAACTGGTAAAGAAACAATGCCACAGATCGTACACCAGCTCTCTGCCAGAAAGCACGGTTCTTACATAGCCGTTAATTGCGGAGCCATCCCTGAGGGAACTATAGATTCGGAGCTGTTCGGACACGAAAAGGGCGCCTTTACAGGAGCTCACGATTCACGTAAAGGATATTTTGAAGTAGCTAATGGGGGTACAATCTTCCTGGATGAAGTAGCTGAATTGCCGCTGCAGACCCAAGTTAGGTTATTGCGCGTGCTGGAATCTGGCGAATTTATCCGAGTAGGTTCTTCAAAAGTTATTAAAACAGATGTAAGAATAATAGCGGCAACGAATGTAAATGTGAATGAAGCCATTCAAAAAGGAAGGTTTCGAGAAGATCTATTCTACCGATTAAGCTCAGTTCCTATTTACTTACCTCCTCTCAGAGAGCGGCGCGAAGACATAGAACTTCTATTCAGAAAGTTCGCCGTTGATTTTGCGGAAAAATATCGGATGCCTTCAATAAAGCTTGATGATGCGGCAAAGGAGCTCTTAATAAACTACAGATGGCCTGGCAATATTAGGCAGTTAAAGAATATTACCGAGCAACTTTCTGTTATAGAGGAAGGTAGGGAGATAACTGCAGATGTACTTGAGCAATACCTACCCGATATTGGGAAAAGCAATCTGCCCGCACTGGTAAAGAAGGAAGAGAAGTCAACAGATTACACAGAAAGAGAAATACTGTATAAGGTCCTCTTCGAAATGCGTCAGGACATTAGTGATTTAAAGACAATCGTATTAGAGTTAGTGCAAAACAGAAACTCGGATGGTCTGGAATCGAGCTCTAACCCTGCGGCTTTGAAACGTCTTTACAGCGATGATGGCGGTTCTGAACCTGTTCCAACTCCCGCTTCGATAATACATTCAAAGTCTGCATCAGAATACAACATAACTCGGAGAGATGATCCGGTTCATATTGATCATCACGAAGAAGTTGAAGAATCGCTCTCATTGGAAGATACTGAGCGCGAATTGATCCAAAAAGCTCTAAAGAAGCACAACAACCGGCGAAAACAAGCCGCTAAAGAATTGGGTATTTCTGAACGCACGCTTTACAGAAAAATTAAAGAATACGAATTGAAATGATACGGGCTCTTACTCTTTCCGTGGCGTACATTATTCTGATGATTAGTTTCAATGCCTGCACGGTAGGTTATTCATTCACCGGAGCGGATATTCCAGCCGAAGCCAGAACTTTTTCCATCAAAACCTTTCAATCTGCTACCCCCAATTCTGCGCCGAATTACGAGCTTATCGTTACTGAATCTCTCAAGGATTTGATGTTGGCACAGACCCGGTTGGACTTAACCGAGAAAAAAGGAGATCTGCAATATGAAGGGGTTGTCACCGGGTACGTTACCAGTAACGCAGCGGTTTCTGGTGAAGAGTTTACAACAAACAACAGGTTAACTATTACGATTCAGGTTAAATACATCAATACCTTTGATAGAGAAAAGAATTTTGAGCGATCTTTCAGTCGTTTTGCTGATTACGATGCAAGTTTAGACTTTGCCGTGGTTGAAAATGATTTGATAGATGAAATTAATAGACAACTTACCCAGGATATTTTTGATGCATCTCTGGGAGCCTGGTAATGCAAAAATCAGAATTCATAAAAATTATAAAGCGTGTAGAAGTTGCTCCGTACAGCAATTTCGAAGAACTGAATTCTCTGGCTAATCAGTACCCGTATTCTTCCACGCTGCATGTAATTAAAGCCCTTGCAGCTAAAGAAGAAGACAGAATTGAGCAAAATTCTTCACTTGAGATTGCAGCAGTTTACATTCAAGATAGAAGCAAGCTATACGATTACACTGTACGAAAATCGATTGATCACAAGATCAAAGAGTTTTCTGATTCCGCAGATGAAGATAAAATCAATAAGAAAGCTCAGGAATCAGAAAAAATAGATGACCCGAATTTTAAAATTGAAAATCTAGACATTGCGTCTTCGAAAGATCAAACCGAAGAAAATTCTAAAAACCCCATAAGTCGGCAGCCACTTGAAGAGCAAATAATGCACGAGGCTGTTATGCATCTGGGCGAATTAGAAGCAGAAAGAAGTTTGTCAGAACTGCCAGAAGAACAACCCGGTCTGGGAAATCAGGATGCCGAGCCTGAAAAACTAAGCACCAGTAAGGATAAGCCAGAGAGTTTTGGATCGTGGTTATTAAATATCGATAAGAATAAGGGAGAAACGACAGCTGAAATAGACAGAAGTCTGATAGACAAATTTATACAGGAGTCGCCGCAAATCTCGCCGGTAAAAGCTGCTTTCTTTTCACCATCTCAGGTAGGTAAGATGAGTTTGATGGAAGACGAAACCTTCGTAACTGAAACATTAGCAAATATTTACGAGAAACAAGGAGACTATAAAAAAGCAGCCAGAGCCTACAAAAATCTTATGTTGAAATATCCCGAAAAAAGCAGTTACTTTGCGGCTCTTCAAAAAAAAGCAGAAGACCAGATTAAAAAGTAAAGAAATGGGAGTTTTCATTTATGTATTGGTATTGTTAGTGTGCGTTTTCCTGGCACTCATTGTTTTGATCCAAAACCCAAAGGGTGGAGGACTCGATTCTAGCTTTGCTTCTGCCAATCAAATTGGAGGTGTAAAGAGAACGGCCGACTTTCTTGAGAGGAGCACCTGGACCTTAGCTATTGCTCTTTTTGTATTATGTCTTGTATCTGCGGGCTTGCAAGAAAGAGCTATTGTTGAAGATGGTCAACAATACGAAGAAACGGAACTGCCCCAACCAGGTCAACAACCAGCGGAATCTGAAGATCAGGGAACTGACACAACGGGTCTTCCTGTAGAATAAATAGCCCTTAAAAATATATTTAAATGTCAGTGTGTCATTTGCACTGACATTTTTTTTGCTCAAACTGTCAATTTTTACTCGCCTGGCAGCTAAATCGCCCGTGGCATATTTTCTGTTAAAGAGAGAGCACAAACCTTAAAAAAAATTCAAAACAATGTCAGTAAATGTAACTCCACTTGCAGATAGAGTGCTCGTAGAAGCAGCCCCTGCAGAAGAAAAAACAGCAAGCGGCATTATCATACCAGATACAGCTAAAGAAAAACCACAGCGAGGAACTATAGTTGCCGTTGGAAATGGTAAAAAAGACGAACCGCTAACTGTTAAAGTAGGCGATTCAGTAATATACGGACAGTATTCCGGAACAGAAATTAAAATAGAAGGCAATTCTTATCTCATCATGAGAGAGTCTGACATTTTTGGAATTGTTGGCAAAAACTAAATCAAAGAAACTTTTAACCACTAAAAACAAAATAAGATGGCAAAAGATATAACATTTGAAGTTGAAGCGAGAGACAAGCTAAAACGCGGTGTAGATGCACTGGCAGATGCAGTAAAAGTTACTCTCGGTCCAAAAGGGAGAAATGTAATTATAGATAAGAAATTTGGTGCTCCAACTATCACAAAAGATGGTGTAAGTGTAGCCAAAGAAATAGAGCTTAAAGATGCTATTGAGAATATGGGTGCTCAAATGGTAAAAGAAGTTGCTTCTAAAACTGCCGACATGGCTGGTGATGGAACAACTACCGCTACCGTTTTGGCTCAGGCAATGGTAACTGCTGGCCTAAAAAATGTTGCCGCAGGTGCCAATCCAATGGACCTCAAGCGCGGAATCGATAAAGCCGTTCAAAGCGTAACTGAAAGCCTAAAAGGCATTACTAGAGAAGTTGGAGATGACAACTCAAAAATTGAGCAGGTAGCCACCATTTCTGCCAATAACGATAATACTATTGGTAAGCTCATTGCTGAGGCAATGGACAAAGTGAAGAAAGAAGGTGTTATAACTGTTGAAGAAGCAAAAGGAACCGAGACTTACGTTGACGTTGTTGAAGGAATGCAGTTCGACAGAGGATACCTTTCTCCTTACTTCGTTACCGATTCAGAAAAAATGGTTGCTGATCTTGAGAATCCATATATTCTCATCTACGACAAGAAGATCTCAAATATGAAAGATCTTCTTCCAGTTCTTGAGAAGGCCGCTCAAACAGGCAAACCACTTCTTATCATCGCAGAAGATGTAGAAGGAGAAGCTCTTGCAACGCTAGTAGTAAACAAAATTCGCGGTTCATTGAAAATCGCCGCAGTAAAAGCTCCTGGCTTTGGCGATAGAAGAAAAGCCATGTTAGAAGACATTGCTATTCTTACGGGCGGTAATGTTATTTCTGAAGAGCAAGGTCGCAAGCTAGAAGATGCTACACTAGAAGATCTTGGAACTTGCGAGAAAATCTCTATAGATAAAGACAACACAACAGTAGTGAACGGATCTGGTGAAAAATCTGCTATCGAAGCAAGAGTAAATCAGATCAAAGCTCAGATTGAGTCAACAACTTCTGATTACGATAAAGAAAAACTTCAGGAGCGTTTGGCAAAACTAGCCGGTGGAGTTGCAGTTCTTTATGTAGGTGCAGCTACAGAGGTAGAGATGAAAGAAAAGAAAGACCGGGTAGACGATGCACTGCACGCAACCAGAGCGGCTGTTGAAGAAGGAATCGTAGCTGGTGGTGGTGTTGCGTACATTCGCACCATTGAAGCACTCTCAAAATTAGAAGGTGAAAACGCTGACGAAAGCACAGGTATGAAAATCGTGCGAAGAGCTCTTGAAGAGCCACTAAGACAAATCGTTGCTAATGCAGGCGGCGAAGGCTCTGTAGTTGTTCAAAAAGTATTCGAAGGAAAAGGAGATTTTGGTTACAACGCCAGAACCGAAACTTTTGAAGATCTATTCAAGGCTGGGGTTATTGATCCTACTAAAGTAACACGTGTTGCCCTTGAAAATGCAGGTTCTATTGCCGGAATGCTACTAACCACTGAGTGTGTAGTTTCTGACGTAGAAGAAGATGAGCCCGCAGGTGCCGGTCCAGGCATGGGCGGAATGGGTGGCGGCATGCCCGGAATGATGTAATCATCATTCTGTCACTATATATCTTGAAAGCCGCTTTCCTTTTGGAAGGCGGCTTTCTTATTATGACTTGTTATACAATCCAATTGAAACCTTTCCGTTTAAAAAGGAGTTTAAGTAATTAAGAACTGAATTGTTTAATTCCCTGTGCTATGAACGGAAAAAGATTTGCAGGCCTTAAAAGAACTGAATTCAAGAAACTCTGTAAGCTACCAGATGGCGAAGTTATAGGAGAGGTCATAAGGCTTAATCATACCCTATACGAAAACAGCTTAGACGTATTGAAAGTGTGCACCTTGGTAAGGACCAACAAAAGGCATCCCGCTGCTTAGCTATTCGCAGTTCGTTACAAATTTGTTAAATCCATTCACCTCATCTGCCCAAGGCATTAACTTAGTGCTTCATGGGTAGAAGACTCATACTTACACTTATCCTTTTGGCAACAGTTTCTGTAATAGGCATTGTTGCTACACAAATTTACTGGCTCGATAAAGCTTTTGAGGTTCAGAAAAGCCAGTATGAACTGGTAAAGGAACAAGAAGAAGCAGAAGCCAAGCTCTTTAATGACAGAGTTAAGATTGCCCTGTCAAAGGTGGCAAAGGAAATCCTGACAATCAACAATGATCCTGCCGAGCTCTTTGAAGCAGTAAAACAAATCAGGCCCAATTATTTCACAGTTGCTATAAACGATACAGTTCATCCCTATCTATTAGAAAGCCTTTTGATTAGCGAGTTTGAAAGAAGCAATATTGGGGAGAATTTTGAATACGGCGTTTACGACTGTTTTACCGATAGTATAGTTTACGGAGATTATGTTCTACTCACCTCTGATAGTGATAAAGATTCACACGAGGCCAAAGCCCCTCAAATAAAATGGGATAAAGACGGTCATTATTTTGGAGTTTACTTCCCCGACAGAAAGCAAATAGAAATTTCCCCACCCAGTCAGCAAGTTTCAACCTGGATATTTTCTGCAATAATCAGCTTAATTGTATTTATCTTTTTTGCCTATGCCATTTACCTAATAATAAGGCAAAAAAGATTGGGTGAAATGAAAACCGATTTCATAAACAACATGACCCACGAGCTCAAAACGCCTATTTCAACTATAGGTCTGTCCAGTGAAGTTTTGATGCGAAAGGAAATTCTCAAAGAACCTGAAAGACTCGAAAAATACGCGAAGCTAATTTTTCATGAAAACCAGCGGCTTCGTTCGCAAGTTGACAAAGTATTACAATTGGCAACCCTGGATAAAGATCAGTTGGAACTGAACCTGTCTCAAAACGATATTCACCAGATTATTCATTCAGCCAGACATGCTCTGGTTCTTGCCAGATCTGAAGAGAATATCGAAATTGATGTAGATCTTTTAGCTGAAAAACACATTATTTCTTGCGATTCTGTCCATATATCAAATGTTATAAACAGCCTCCTTGACAATGCTGTAAAATATTCAGGAGATTCAGTGAAGATCAAAATCTCTACCTGGAACGAGAATAAATCTGTATTTGTAGAGATTTCAGATAATGGCATCGGAATAGCAAAAGAAGCCTTGCCTTACATCTTCGATAAGTTTTTCAGGGTTCATACAGGAAACCTGCACGATGTTAAGGGCTTTGGCTTAGGACTTTTTTATGTAAAACAAATGGTAGAAGCTCACAACGGAAAGGTTACTGTTCAAAGCACCCCCGGAGTGGGAACGCGTTTTCTTTTAAGAATTCCAATTGTAAACTAAAGGTGAAAGAAGAAAAAATACTCCTGGTAGAAGATGATCCCGGATTGGGTTTTGTCATTCAGGATACCCTTCGAGATAAGGGTTACACGGTTCATCTCTGCAGAGACGGGAAGGAAGGTTTGAAGCAATTTCACACCAACCAATACGACCTCTGTTTGCTCGATGTAATGATGCCAAAGAAAGACGGTTTTGAACTAGCGAGAGATATCCGAAAAATCACTGAAGATGTTCCAATCATTTTCCTTACTGCTAAATCTATGGTAGATGATAAGGTTGAGGGCTTTAAATCTGGAGCAGATGATTATGTTCTGAAACCCTTTAGCAATGAAGAACTCTTATTGAGAATAGAAGCGGTACTCAAGCGGTATTCAAATGGGAAAACAGAAGAGAAAAAAACCGCCGTATTAAAAATTGGTTCTTTTTTATTCAATCCCGAAGAGTTTTTGCTTAAAAGCTCATCCGGTGAAAGGGTTCTTACCCGAAAAGAAGCTGGAATTCTCAAATTATTAGCCGAACAGAAAAATAAGGTGATAGAAAGAGAGCTAATAGCGAATATGGTATGGGGAGATGACAGTTATTTTGTCGGTCGAAGTCTGGATGTTTTCATAACCAAACTTCGCAAATACCTTTCTGAAGACAGTTCTATATCTATTACCAATGTGCACGGCGTCGGTTTTAAATTAGAGTGCTAATAAAAAAAGGAGCCCTTGGGCCCCTTTCTATCCAATCCAAATCAAACTAAATTAGGAATTCAGCTTTTTCTTAACGATTTCTGAAATCTTTTTACCATCCGCTCTTCCTGCCATCTTCGCGGAAGCTTGCCCCATAACCTTACCCATATCTTTCATTCCTTCGGCACCGGTCCGGGTAATTATCTCTTCAACTTCCTTCTCTATCTCTTCATCTGAGAGTTGCTTGGGAAGAAAATTTTCCAAAATACCTGCCTGGAAGTCTTCATCCTTAGCCAGGTCGTCTCTTCCCTGCTCCCTGTATATGGCTGCTGATTCTTTCCGCTGCTTGTGCATTTTGGTCAGAATTTGTAACTCCGCCTTTTCGGAAATCTCTCCATCGCCGCCCTTTGTAGCTTCGAGAAGTAAGGCCGCCTTAATAGATCTAAGCGCCTCTAGCAATGGCTTTTCCTTACTGCGCATGGCGTCCTTTATCCCTTCATTAATTTTGTCTGTAAGACTCATAGTCGTTTTTTAATCTACATTATCATGAAGGTAAGGATTATCGGGTCTTAGCCCCGATTTAGAACTTCCATCCCTTTCTTTTTCTTCGCTAAGTGTATATTTCGAAACTTCAGATTCTGAACTGTGTGGAATGTTCTCCAGTCGGACATTTCGTCGCTTGTAAGCCGGCTCTTTTTCTAGCTCGCTCAAGCCTTGTGGGCTTTTGATTCGATCAGAGATCTCTCTCAAGTTTCTCAATCTTTCTTTATTCAATTGTGCGGCTACTTCAGCGTTTACTTTTGTTGACAGGCTGCTATCATTATCGTTTTCTGATTCTTCATCTGCCGTCAACTCGAAATATTGAATATCTCTATTGTCTTTTCCACTATCACTAGTCTTCTCTTCGTTGAGATCAAGAGTGCGGTGCGAATCATCTTCAGTTTCTGCATTTGGTTTTTCGTCCTCTTCAACTTCATCAAACAAATTAAATCGCTGAACCTCTTCATCAGCAGTGGAATTTTCCTGTTTAATCTCCTCAGGATCTATTTCTTTAATATAAGGCTCTTCCTCAACGGTTGACTCGTTTTCTACCGGACTTTCAATGCTTTGAGTTATTCGTGTACTTTCCTTTTGAGTATCTAATTGAAGTACATGCTTTACAGGGGGCTCATATACTTCAAAACCGGTATCAGGAGTTGTTTTAAATCCTGTAGCGATTATTGTGACACTGAGTTTTTCTCCGAGAGACTCATCCATTCCGTGCCCCCAAATCACATCAGCTGTAGAACCAGCAGCGTGTTGAATGAAGTCTGTAATGTCTGAGATTTCATCCATCATTACTTCATGGGTGCCATAGGTTATATTGAGCAGTATATACTTGGCTCCTTCAATATCATTATCGTTGAGCAAAGGTGATTCCAGGGCTTCTCTGGCGGCCTTTAAGGCTCGGTCTTCACCTTCTGCTGTAGCCTGGCCCATAATGGCTACTCCTGAATCTTTCATAACCGTATTTACATCGTTCATATCGACATTAATTGCTCCGGTTACGGAAATCAACTCTGCAATACCTTTAGCTGCAGTAGTTAGAATATTATCTGCCTGGGCAAATGCAGTCTGAAGGGAAAGGTTTCCATGAATTTCGCGGAGTTTATCATTTCTGATAACTAGCAAGGTGTCTACGGCATTTCGCATTTCTTGCAGGCCCTCAGCGGCTTGATTCATTCTTTTCTTTCCTTCAAAGGTGAAAGGAATGGTTACAATACCTACCGTAAGGATTCCCATTTCTTTGGCTGCACTGGCAATAACGGGAGCTGCCCCTGTTCCAGTACCTCCACCCATACCCGCAGTCACAAAAACCATATTGGTTCTTTTTTCGAGTATCTCGCGGATTTCGTCAATGTTTTCAATCGCCGCATTTCTGCCTACTTCAGGTATAGAACCGGCGCCACGCCCTTCAGTAAGACTTTGTCCTAACTGAACTTTTATAGGTACAGGGCTAATATCTAGAGCTTGCGCATCTGTGTTGCACACAAGGAAGTCTACCCCTTTTATTCCCTGTTCGTACATGTGGTTAACTGCATTGCTACCACCCCCACCTACACCGATGACCTTGATGATGGACGACTGGTCTTTTGGAAGATCAAAATTCATATTGATTTGGTTTTTGGATTCATTAATTAGATATCATCGTCTTCGAAAAAAGCCTGCCCCTTTGATATAAGACTATCGAGAAATCCAGACTTTTCTTTACTACCCGAACGAATAAAGCCTCCGCTCTTCTTAGACTTGTTTCTGCTCTGCTTTTTCTTATTCATTTCATGGCCCTTGAGTACAAGACCAATTCCTGTTGCATACATAGGACTTGAAAGTTCTTCTGAATTTTCTTTTCCCAGGTGCTCGCTAGGGTATCCCAGGCGGGTTTCGTAGCCCGTGATGTACTCAACCAATTGCGGTAAATGTTTTAATTGAGAACCGCCACCCGTAAGCACGATACCTGCAATTAATCTTTTTTCATATCCAGAACTCTTTATTTCATATAGAACTTGCTCAATTATTTCTTCTGTTCTGGCCTGGATGATGTTTGAAAGATTGAGAACAGATATTTCTTTGGGAGCTCTTCCACTAAATCCGGGAATACAAACAACCTGATTCTGCATCGTCTCCGAATTGAGAGCAGATCCAAATTTAACTTTTAGCTGTTCGGCATGCTTCTTAAGAATGCTGCATCCCGACGCAATATCTTCTGTTATTATATTGCCCCCAAATGGTATTACCGCGGTATGGCGAATAATTCCATCCTGGAAAATCGCAATATCCGTAGTTCCACCTCCAATATCAACCAGTACAACTCCAGCTTCCTTTTCTTCCTGGCTTAAAACTGCCTCGGAAGAAGCCAGTGGCTCAAGAACCAGTTCGTTTACATCGAGCCCTGCCTTGCTAACACTTCTGTAAATATTCTTTGCGGCATTAATCTTGCCTGTGATTATATGGAAGTTGGCCTCTAGTCGTACTCCAGAGTGGCCTATAGGGTCCTTTATACCCTGTTCATTATCAACTATATACTCCTGTGGAAGCACATGTATAATTTCCTCACCCGGCTGCATAACGAGCCGGTGCATATCTTCTATGAGATTGTCTATGTCAAGTTGAGATATTTCGTCCTGATCCTTGCCTTTTCGGGTGAGTATTCCTCGATGCTGAAGACTTCGGATATGTTGTCCTGCAATGCCTACTACAACTTCTCCAATTTCAACTCCAGATTTTTCAGTGGCCATATTCACTGCGCGCTGAATAGACTCAACCGTCCGATTGATATTGCTTACCACACCCGTTCTAACTCCGAGAGATTCCGAGCGGCCCATGCCCACAATCTCTACTTTTTCATATTCATTGATCCTACCTACAATACAGGCAATTTTTGTAGTTCCGATGTCGAGCCCGACAATTATTTCTGGTTCGTCCATAGTATTAATTTTTTGTGCAAACAACTTGGTCTTCGTATTTCAAATTGATAGTTCTGTATTTATTCCACCTTGCTTCGTTCATGCCTTGCTCATAAAACGCAGCGAGTTTCATTAACTTGTTTTCAATGCCCTCAACACTTCCGAATTCTATTTCGTGATTACCCACTTGGGGAATAGCGGTAAAGTTTCCTTCGCCATCTACAAAAGTTTGCTGAAGCTGAGCTTTCCAAAACTCTGACGCTACAACTAAACTCACGTAAGTGTAAATATCTTCTATGGCTCCTGTTCCAACACAGCTGTAGCCAAAAGCCAGCTTTTGTTTCTCCAACTTAAATTGTCCACTAACAACGGGAAGTCTTAAATATACCTTTTGGAGCTTGGGGAGAATACGCCCGTCAGAATCAAGGAAAGCCGAGATTCCGTTTGCATCAATCAATCTGGCGATGATCTTTCGCTCATTGAGTTCTACAACGATCTTTTTATCTATGGTTTTATAAGCTGTAGCTGACTTAACGTAGGGCAAAGCTTCTACCCCTTCTTCTATTGAACGCGTGTCAACTAGATTCATAGGACGACCTTTTACAGGTTTTTCAACAGCCTGAATAGCAGCTAAAACAGTTTCGTTTTTAACCAATTGGGCATCGTATTCGGTGTGATTTACTATTTCTACCTTTTCGCAGAGAGCAGATGAACGCATGCTCCCGACAAAACCCAATAAGGCAAGTACGGAGCATACTCCGATTACTATTCCTATGATTTTCAGGACTTTATTCATCTTTTTTATTCAAAGCATTTTTCAGAGGAGTCACCAGCTTATCAATATCGCCGGCTCCAAGTGTTAATAATACTTCAGGGTCTAATCTTAACACTTCATCTATTACATCCTCGCGTTCGCATAATTTTTTATTCACCATCCGTATTTTATCCAGAAGCATAGAGCTGGAAACATCTTCAATCGGTTCTTCGCGAGCCGGATATATTTCCATAAGAAGCAGTTCGTGCAGCGACTCCAGAGAATGTGCGAAATCATCTGCAAAATCTCTGGTACGTGAATACAAATGGGGTTGAAAAACACCAGTTATCCGGCTGTTGGGGTACAGTTGCTTCACTGATCCTACGCAGGCATCTATTTCGCTTGGATGATGTGCGTAATCATCTATATACACCCTGTTTTCGTTATTTATATGATACTCAAATCTTCGTTTAACACCTTTGAAAGACTCAAGAGCTTTCTGGATTATACTCCAATCTAAACTCAAAATAAGTCCTACCGCCACAGCTGCAAGTGCATTTTCAATATTATGAAGCCCGGGGTATGATGACTCCACAGCACCGAGCTTCATGTCTTTAAGAAAAACATCATACTGAAATTTCCCATCTTCAACGCGGATGTTTAAAGCCCTTAATTCTGCGTTTTCGCTGTGAATTCCGTAGCTCATTTTACTTGCAACAGACTTGAATGCAATATCATTCGCAGTAATCAGCGCACCTTCCTTTTTTAGTTTCAAAGCAAATTCTTCAAAAGCACTAGCCACAGAATCCGATGAATTGTAAATATCCAGGTGATCAGGATCTACAGATGTAATAACAGATATATCCGGACTCAGTCTGAGAAAAGATCTGTCGTACTCATCAGCTTCTACAACAGTAAACTCCGCTTCATCGTCCAGGATGCAATTGGTATTGTAGTTCGTTGTTATTCCTCCTAAAAAGGCGTTAATAGGGACACCAGCGGTTTTTAGAACGTGAGCAATTAAGGCAGATGTTGTTGTCTTTCCGTGTGTTCCCGCAACAGCAATCGTTTTAGATCCGCGCGTAATGATTTCAAGAGCTTCTGAACGCTTTATTACCGTGAAACCTATGCTTGTGAGATATCCTTTGATTGAGTTGGTCTGGGGTATAGCCGGAGTGTAAATAACGAGACTCTTTTTAGGATCTGCATCCAGAAAGTCTTTAGGAATAGATCCGATTTCGTCTGCATAAGACACTTTTAGCCCAAGAGATTCAAGGGCGCGTGTTAAATCAGTTTGAACTCTGTCATATCCATAGACCCAGGCTCCTTTGTTGTGAAAATACCTGGCAAGAGCACTCATACCAATACCCCCTATACCAACAAAATAGACGTTATTTATTTGGGACAGGTTCATTGTTTTCTGGTTAGGTTTAGTGCTTCTTCCGCAATTCGTTCAGAAGCATCTGCATGGGCCATTTTCCTGGCATTTCGAGAAATTTCTTCACGCTGCTCTTGAGATTCCAGAAGATTCAAAGCGGATTCAACTAGTTCTTTTCGAGCATCTGCATCCTTAATCAGAATTGCTGCATTTCTATCTGCTAATGCCTTTGCATTTTTAGTTTGATGATCTTCAGCCACATTAGGAGAAGGCACCAAAATAGAAGGCCTGGCAACAAGACATATTTCAGAAACAGACATGGCACCTGCTCTTGAGATAAGAACATCAGCCATTGCATATGCATAATCCATTCCATCTATAAATGGAAGGGAAACGAGCTTTTTTGAATCTATTTTCCTCACAGCAGTTTGGGCTTGTTCGGTATAGAGCTTTCCTGTTTGCCAAATAAGTTGGTAGCCTCGTTTGTGAATTTTTTGGAGCCCGGCCTCAATACTTTCGTTAATCGTTCTGGCTCCAAGGCTACCCCCAACAACCACTAGAGTTGGTATTTCCGGATCCAGATTAAATGATTCTGCCGCTTTTGTTCGTTTACCTTCTAAGTCAACCACAGTTTCGCGTACGGGGTTGCCGGTCATTACAATCTTTTCCTTTGGAAACCAACGCTCAAGACCTTCATAGGCCACGCAGATTTTATCTACAGATTTCGCTAATAGTTTATTCGTGATTCCCGGATATGAGTTCTGCTCTTGTATAAGCGAAGGAATTCTCAACGATGTGGCAACTTTCAAGAGCGGTCCAGATGCATAGCCTCCCACCCCAATAGCCAAATCGGGTTTGAAGCTTTTTACAATTTTACGTGCATTCCACAGCGAAGAAATTAGCTTGAATGGAAAGCTCAAATTTTTCAATGTTAAACTCCGTTGAATACCGCTTATCCAGAGTCCTTTAATATCGTAGCCTGCCTTGGGAACACGTTCCATTTCCATTCTTCCCTTAGCTCCAACGAAAAGGAATTCTGCATTGGGTTCTTGCTTCTTAATAGCTTCGGCTATGGCAATAGCAGGGAAGATATGCCCTCCTGTACCGCCACCGCTAATGATGATTTTAGGTGACGGCATAGTTTTTCGCAATTTTGTTAGACGACCTGGATTCTCCAAGTTCAGTTGTGCGGCTTACACTTAAAATCATACCGAGCGCCAGACAGGTAAACCAAATTGAAGTTCCCCCCATGCTAACAAGTGGTAATGGCTGACCTGTAACCGGGAAAAGATTGACAGCCACAGCCATATTGATAAACGCCTGCATAGCTATGAGTAAACTGAGTCCGATGACAAGGAAAGAGCCAAAGTCTCGGTCGCTTCTCTTGGCAACTCTTAGGGCACGATAGAGAAAGATCAAATACAAGAGCAGTATTCCACAGCCCCCTACAATACTTCCATATTCTTCAATTATAAAGGCGTAGATCATATCAGAATATGGATGGGGCAGATAATTTCGTGAATCTCCAGTTCCAGGGCCATCCGGCAACAAGCCTCCTGACTTTATGGCCATCATGGCATGCTCAACCTGATAGTTGGCTTCGCTATCGCCTGACTCAAAACTCAATATTCTAGACTTCCAGGTAGCCGCTCTGGGTAATAGCTCAGGGAAAGCAGAAGAAAGGCTAAGAAGTAAGGCAAATCCTGCTATGGCTAAGGTAAAAATCAGGAGAAGGTGTTTGAAGGGAACTCCTCCTACAAAAAGAAGTATTGTACAGACCATAAATAACATTGCAGCCGTAGAGAAGTTGGCGGGCAAAATAAGACCACAAATGATCAACATGGGTACCAGAATGGGTAGTACTCCGTGCTTGAACATATGCAGGCGATCTCTTCTAACTGTTAATTCTCTTGCCACAAAAGCGATCAATGCTATTTTGGCGAAATCTGAAGTTTGAAAATTTTGGTTAATGATGGGTATCTTAATCCATCTGCTGGCATCATTTAGGTTAACGCCCAGCAATAGTGTTAGAATGAGCAATATCGCGGCAACCCAAATTGCAATCTGAGATAGACGCGAAAAATATTTATAGTTCATTTTATGAACTGCATACATTATTGCCAGGCCTGTACCAAGCATAATGCCGTGCTTAAATAGGTAATACAGGGTATTTCCCTGAGTGTATTTATAGGCTAAAGAAGAAATGCTGCTATACACCGCTAGAAGCGAAATGAGCGACAAGAGGATACTAACCATCCAAATTACACGGTCGCCTTTTAGATATTTCGCAATGAAGTAATTCAAACTCCGAGTTGTTGTTTCAATATTTGTTTAAATGCCAATCCTCGTTGCGCGAAATCTTCGTATTTATCTTTCATGACACAGCTTGGAGAAAATATAACCACATCTCCACGCTTTGCGATTTCAGAACACTTTTTAATAGCAGCTTCAAGGCTGGTTTCTTGAATCATATTCTCAACCAGATTTTTCAGCTTTTGAGTCATGTCTTCAGCGCCCGGTCCATAGACAACGATAGATTTTATTTTGTATTTGACATACTTTTCCAAAAGAGAGTAATCTCTATCATGAGCTGTTGAAGCCGCTAGCCAGATTATTGGTTTCAGCGTGCATTTAAAGGTGTCTCGTGTTGACAAAAGATCCTTAGATCTTGTATCACTTACATACTCAACGCCATTATGTTCTAGTACACGCTCAAGTCTATGAGCTGTACTTTCCAGATTCTTTCGCAAGCTTTCTCGCGCTTCCATGATCCGATCTACCTGGCTCTTCTTGCTTTTATGAATGCTGTAGGATTTATTTTCTTCTTCAGCCATGGTTTACGCGTTGGAGCCACTTTGAAATGATACGATCTTATCAAAATAAGCACCCCTTTCTTCGTAGTTGGCAAAAGGCTCAGAAGCCCTGGCGCCAGGGGAGAATAAAATGTTATCATTGGACTTGGCCGAAATCATTGCCATTTCCAATGCTTCTGACCACGTATCTGCGCTTACGTAAAAACGAGTGCTTCTCCAGAAGCTCTCAAGAAATTTATCTGTGTCCTGGCCAACCGCCACAATGGCTTTGACCTTCTCCTTAATAAGTGGAGAATAAACGTCGATGTCTTGAACATTACAATTTGCTTGTACTATCCATATTACTGGTTCACTGAACATGAGTAACGATTCAGCCACGCCGTCCATCGTAGTTGCGGCTGAGTCATTGTAGATAGACACACCTTTTACTATCCCTGCCTTCTCCATACGGAATGGCCTTTGGGCTTGCATGGTGCGTAACCTGCGCTCAATTAATGTTTGAGCCTCATGATCAGCAGTTTTAGGGGAGTTTTGCTTTGTCATGATATTGGTTTATAGTGCTTTAATTGCTCTTTTATATTGATGCCCTCTGTCTTCATAGTTGTCAAACAGATCGAAACTTGCACAGGCTGGAGAAAGCAGAACGGTATCGCCACTCTGCGCCCATCGGTAAGCCTGACTTACTGCTTCGTCTGCACCCTTTGCCTCTGAAATATTGGGAATAAAAGGTCTGAAAAATTCAATAAGCTTTTGATTATCAACCCCAAGACAAACGATGGCTTTTACCTTCTCTTGTACCAGGTCTTGAAGAATAGCGTAATCATTTCCTTTATCCACTCCACCCACAATCCAAACTACAGGATCGTTCGTACTCTCCAGAGCATACCAGGTTGAGTTTACATTAGTGGCTTTGGAATCATTGATGAATTTTATGCCGTGAATCTTGGCAACAAATTCCAATCTGTGTTCAACGTTCTGGAAGTCAGAAAGACTTTCTCTGATGAGATCTTTTCTTATCTCCAGAATCCTGGCCGCAATGCTTGCGGCCATGGAGTTGTAGGCGTTGTGCCTACCTTGAAGGGCTAATTCGTGGATGGACATATTAAATGGTTTATCGGTGATGTTTACTTTAATTCTTTGTTTTTCTATAAATGCTCCGTTCTCAACTTCGCGCTGATATGAAATGGGGTGTTTATTGGCTTTAACTTCTCTTGTGCTCATTTCCTTTTCCAGATAATCGTTATCCAGGGTGTATATGAAATGATCCAGATTGTCTTGATTTTCAGTAATCCTGAATTTGGCATCGATATACTTTTGCATATCGTTTTCGTACCTGTCTAAGTGGTCTGGAGTAATATTGAGCAAAACCGCTATGTATGGCTTAAACTGCTCGATATCGTCCAATTGAAAACTACTCACCTCTAAAACGAAATAGTCGTAATCTCTTTCCGCTAGTAACCTGGCAAAACTCACTCCTATATTTCCTCCTAAAGCGACATCAAAACCTGCTTTTCTCAGAATGTGATAGATGAGTGAGCTTGTTGTAGTTTTTCCATTTGTACCGGTTACAGCAACGATTTTGCCTCTTGTATACCTAGAAGCAAATTCCACTTCTGAGATTACGGATGTGCCAGAATCTCTGAAAAATTTTACCACTTGCACATTTCCGGAAATTCCCGGACTTTTTACAACCAGATCGGGACTGAAATCAAAGCACGAGTTATGCCCTTCTTCCCAATTAATATCAGCCTTGATAAGAACGTTTTTTACTTCTTCTTTTATCTTCTTACTATCGGAAACCAAGACATCAAAGCCTTTTGATTTTGCCAATAGCGAAGCTCCCAGGCCACTTTCACCGGCTCCTAAAACCAAGATTTTCACTATCTGAGTTTAAGGGTCACTATTGAAAGTACCGCCAGGAGTATCCCAACGATCCAAAACCGCGAAACGATCTTAGACTCGTGGTATCCCAACTTTTGGTAATGGTGGTGAAGAGGCGACATAAGGAAAATTCGTCTTCCTTCGCCATATTTCTTCTTGGTGTACTTGAAATAGGACACCTGCACCATCACCGAAATATTTTCTATCAAAAACACCCCACAGAAAAGCGGGATGAGTAGTTCTTTTCTAATTGCAAGAGCGAAAACTGCTATGATTCCGCCCAAAGCGAGACTTCCAGTATCGCCCATAAAGACCTGCGCCGGGAAAGAGTTATACCAAAGAAAACCTATGCACGCACCAACAAAAGCACTGATAAATACGGTGAGTTCACCAGACTCTGGTATAAACATGATATTCAGATAGTCTGAAAAAACCAGGTTACCCGATACGAAGGCGAAAATGGCAAGCACAACGCCAATGATTGCTGAAGAGCCGGTTGCCAGGCCATCCAGACCGTCTGTAATATTCGCTCCATTCGAAACGGCCGTGACCACAAAGATTACAATGGGAATGAATATTAGCCAAGCCCATTTCTCGGCTTTGGATTTATCGAGAAATGCAAGTAACCATGCATAATCAAACTCATTATTTTTAACAAAAGGAATGGTAGTTTTTACAGATTTCTGCTCTATCCACTCGTAGGCAGGTGATTCTTCTCCATTTCCTTCGGCATTAACCTGAGATTCTCCGACATACACCTTTTGTTTGCTAACTACATCATCGTTAAAAAAAAGAAGTGCACCTACTATTAGTCCGACAAACACCTGCCCAAAAACCTTGAATTTTCCGGCGAGTCCTTTTTTATTTTTCTTAAATACTTTGATATAATCGTCAATGAACCCTATAGCTCCCAGGAGTGTAGTAGTAAGGAGCATGATAATGATGTAAATGTTATCTAACTGCGCAAAGAGTAAAGTGGGTATGAGAATAGCAGCAAGAATGATCAGACCACCCATTGTTGGGGTACCTTGTTTCTCAGACTGACCCTTCAGACCCAGATCTCTGACTGTTTCACCTACTTGTTTTTTTTGGAGAAGATTTATGAGTTTTCCCCCAAACAGCAAGGATATCGTAAGAGATGCCAATACGGCGCAGGCAGCCCGAAAGGAGATGTACTGAAAAACCCCGGTTCCAGGAATATTGAAATTGGTATCTAAAAATTCAAACAGGTAGTACAGCATTATTCTCTCAGCATTTTGAATGATTTATTTACCTCTTCCATATCATCGAAGTGTTTCTTCTCTCCGTTCACCTCCTGGTATGTTTCGTGGCCTTTGCCGGCTATAAGTATGATATCGCCTGCTGAGGCGATAGAACACGCCATTTTGATGGCTTCGGACCGACTCACAATCGAATTCACCTTTTTATAATTCTGAGGCTCTACTCCTTTCATCATATCATCTATGATTGCCTGCGGATCTTCAAAGCGTGGATTGTCTGAAGTCAGGATTACTCTGTTACTCCATTTGCAGGCAATTTTTGCCATTTCGGGACGCTTGGTTGTGTCGCGGTTCCCGCCACAACCCACTACCGTTATTACCTCTTCATTATTCGTTCGGATCTCATCTATCGTTTTCAGAACATTTACCAGAGCGTCTGGAGTGTGAGCAAAATCTACAATGGCCGTAACTTGATCTGGGCTGATTACATATTCAAAGCGCCCGTGAATGGGATTGATATTACTGAGAGCCGTTAAGACCTCCATGGGCTCTCTTCCCAACAGAATTGACACTCCATAGGCAGTAAGAATATTGTACCCGTTAAATCGGCCTACGAGCTTTGAATACAGGTCATAGCCATCAATATTCATATGCAATCCGCTGAACTGGTTGTCTATCACTTTGGCTTTAAAATCGGCCATTGACTTGAGAGCGAAAGTTTTTTGATTCTTCGCTTTACAATTCTGCAGCATCGTTTCTGCGTGACGGTCATCGAGATTTACCAGAGCAAAAGCATCACTACCTAAGCCATCAAAGAGCAATTTCTTTGCGGCTATGTACTCGTCAAACGTCTTGTGATAGTCAAGGTGCTCAGGAGTGATATTTGTAAAAACCCCTCCGGTAAAACTTATACCGGTAACCCTGTGCTGAACGAGTGCGTGCGAGCTCACTTCCATAAAGCAGAGAGTGCAACCACTATCAACCATATCTCTTAGCAATGCATTTACACTCATTGCATCAGGAGTGGTATGAGTAGCCGCAACAATCTCATTGTGAATTCTATTTTCAACTGTAGAGATGAGTCCTACTTTCTTACCCAAAAACTTAAAAACCCTGTAGAGCATCGTGGCACAGGTCGTTTTACCATTCGTGCCTGTTACTCCGACCAATTGAATTTCAGAAGAAGGATTATCGTAAAAATTGGAAGCCATAACCCCGAGTGCTTCAGACGAATTTTCTACCTGGATATATGTTACATCTTCAGCTTTCTTTTCTGGAATCGTTTCGCAAACTACGGCGATAGCACCTTGCTCAGTGGCTTTATCTATAAAGTCGTGTCCATCGGCCTGAGTACCCGGAACTGCTACAAAAAGGCAATAGCTTTTAGCTTGCCTCGAATCAAAACAAATAGACTCTATGGCCACATTGGTATTGCCTACTACTTGTTTGATCCTGGTTTGATACAATATGTCGCGAAGCAGTTTCATGACTTTATGAGAGTTCTATTCTTATTTGTTTAATTCTATCAACTGAAGTTCCAGGCGGAAGGCTCTGCCTTTTTATCGTACCCTTGCCCGTGATCTCCACTTCTAATCCACTTTTTTCAAGCAGGTAAAGGCCGTCTCTTAGGCTCATTCCCATTACATTGGGTACTCTGTCTTGGGGAATGCTTCTCTTTTCCAGCTCCACATCATGCTTTTGAGATTTCGTCGATACCCACTCACTACCTTTGCTTTCATCCAGGGTCTCTATCCCGAACTGGCTGAAAATTCTTTTGAGATCTTCTTTATGACCGCTTCTCGAAATAGGCACGGCAACCGCCATTTCAGTTTTGTTCTCAGGACTATCATCCTTGATTAAATCGAAGCGCTGCGCGTAAACCTTATCTGAAATTTCCTTAAAAACAGGTCCGGCAACCTGATTTCCGTAGTAAACATCATTAGAAGGGCCATTAACCACTACAATGCATGAATACTCGGGATTTTTCGCCGGAAAATATCCTACAAAAGAAGCCTGATAGCTCACTTCCTGATCGTATTTGTATCCGTACTTCGAATTCGCTATTTGAGCTGTACCTGTTTTACCAGCGATGGGAAAAGAACCAAAGCGAAGATTAGAACCTGTTCCATCTTCGGTAACAACACTTTCCAGCATTTCCTTGGCCATCGCAATTGTTTCTCTGGAAGCAATAGCTCGATTAATTACATGTGGCTGAATGGTTTTAATGCTCTCGCCATTCTTCGTAACATGGCTGACAAATTGCGGTCGAACCATCACCCCTTCGTTGGCGACTGCATTGTAAAAAGTTAAAATCTGCAATGGAGTCATGAGCGTTTCGTAGCCAATACTCATCCAGGGAAGGGTTACACCACTCCAGGATGGATCAGAAGGATCTTTGATCCTGGGAGTTCCTTCTCCAGAGATTTCCAATCCGAGCTCCTTTCCCAAGCCCAGCTTGTACAACCTATCTACAAAAGCTTGTGGGTCGTCTTTATAGCGATCGTTAATTAACTTGGACACTGCAACGTTGGAAGATTTCTGAAAGGCCTTTTTAACGGATACTACACCGTAGCCTTTGCGATTACTATCGCGCATGATCCGATCATAAAACCTGTGGTACCCCCTTTCTGTATCAACAGTATCCGTCAAGGTGAGCTTTCCATCTTCAAAGGCAGCCATGAATGAAGCGAGCTTAAATGTAGATCCGGGTTCTGTTGCTTCGCCTACAGCATAGTTGTAGGTTTCGCTGTAAGAACTATCACTTGTCATGCTTAAGTTGGCTATGGCTTTTATTTGACCCGTTTTCACTTCCATCAAAACCGCACAACCGTGCCTTGCCCGATGTTTCTTTAGCTGCTTTCTCAACGCATTGGTTGCCACATCCTGGATATTTACATCAATTGTTGTATGTATGTCACATCCGTCTTGAGGCTCTACTTCATTGGTGTTGTCTATTGGCATCCACATGCCACCAGCCAAGCGCTTTTCATACCGTTTGCCGGGCCTTCCTCTCAGTTCATTGTTGTAGGCACCTTCCAAACCAACCGGCTGAACTCCTTCTCTTTGGTAACCAACGGTTCTGCCGGCCAGGCCGCCAAAAGGCTGTAATCTTACAGTCTGCTTTTCGAATATTACCCCGCTTTTAAACCTACCTTTTTCCCATAGTGGAAATTCTTTAGCGGCGATTATATCGTCGTAATTCACATCTGATTTAACGAGATAGTACCTTTTTCCTTCTTGGTATGCCTTAACGAAATCATCATTGTAGGCTTTAGCCGACTTATCTTTGAAATATGCGGCGCAGGCTGAACTTAGCTCGCTAACTTGATCAAAGAAGACTTTCTCAGACAAGCCATCGGCAGCCATATCCATGTGTATGTCATAAATTGGCACGGAGGTGGCGAGCATATTTCCATTATCAGCGTAAATGTTCCCGCGGACAGCTTTTATTTCTCTGAGATCTGTGGTAAGCTGCTCTAATCTTTCGCTGAGATTTCCTTCCTCAACAAACTGGATGAAGCCAATTTTGACAATAATGGCAAGGGAGAGTACAGCAAAGGCGAGAAATACCAAATAAGCCTTCGTTGTTATTTGATTCCGTCTATTCATCTGCAGGCTCGTTAATTTCAACTTCAGGATCAATCCTCAGGATTACCGGCGGCTTGGTTGACTCAAACAACCCTAACTGCTTAATGCTCTGAGCTACATGTGACTGCTGCTTTAACTGCTCTAACCTTGCATGAGTGGATAGGTTTCGGGCCTTGAGCTCTTGCAGATCAGATTCTGACTGAGCTAACTCCTTGAGATTCTTTTCGGCAAAGTATCCGTAGCCGATGTAGCAAACCATTATGAAAACACAGAAAAAGATGAATCCCAGGTTGGAAAGAACATACTCTCTCGTGAGAAACTTACCGCTGAGAACAGCGTTAATGTTTCGGGCGAATCCTTTCCTTTTCGGTGTTTCTTTTCTTGCTTTATTTCTAGGCATTGCGCTCAGCTATTCTAAGTTTTGCACTTCTGGCTCTATTATTTTTTTCTATTTCATCAGCATCAGGGGTTATTAAACCGCCCTTAACCGGAGTAAATGGCCTAATGAGATTTCCGTAAAAGTCTTTCTCAACTTCACCCGAAAAATTTCCCGTTTTCATGAATCGTTTTACCAGCCTATCTTCCAATGAATGATAAGAGATAACCACTAGCATCCCTCCTGCCTTGATCAAATCAGTACATTGATTGAGAAAATCTTTAAGAGCATTGAGTTCATCATTTACTTCAATGCGAATAGCCTGAAAGACTTGAGCCAGAAATTGATTCTGCTTTTGTTTTGGAGCCAGACCTTTTAAAACATCCACTAATTCATGGGTAGTTTTAATGGGTTTTTCTGACCGCTGTTGAATAATCTTTGCCCCCACTCTTCTTGCATTTCTGAGTTCACCGTATTCTCTCAAAACCTTTATCAATTCAGCTTCAGAGTAACCATTCACAACCTTGAACGCATCCAAATCTGCCGTTTGCTGCATGCGCATATCCAATCTGGCATTCCCGCGAATGGAGAATCCGCGGCTATCTACATCAAATTGGTGAGATGAAACTCCCAAATCAGCTAATATGCCGTCAACCTTCTTAATTTGCATAAACCGCAGGCTGTTCTTGATGTATCTAAAATTGTTTTGCACCAACTCAAACCGCTTGTCGGCCAGAGCATTTTTTGCAGCATCAGTATCCTGATCAAAGCCTATTAACTTGCCATTTACTTCCAGCTTGGTAAGAACTTCGCGACTGTGACCTCCGCCGCCAAAGGTTGCATCCACATAGACGCCAGTCTTATTTGTTATCAGGCAATCAACACTCTCCTTCAGGAGAACGGGCTGATGGTAATTACTCTCCTTTCCCATCATTTGCGCGACCCCCCATAACTTCTTCAGAGAGACTTGCCATATCAATATCTTCAGAGAGCATAGCTTCGTAATTTCCCTTGCTCCACAACTCAATCCGATCAGTATTCCCAATGACCTTAATCTCTTTGCTCATCTCAGCATAGCCGCTAAGCGATGCAGGTATGAGAATTCGCCCACTTGAATCAACATCCAATTGGGTAGCGCCGTTGTTAAAACGTCGGATAAAGAGCACATTCTTCTTCACAAATCTGTTTAGAGACCCTATTTCCGACGAAACTCGCTTCCATTCTTGCATAGGATACAAGACCAAACATTTTTCAAAAAGATCTCTATTAATCACAAAACCTTCGCGCACCACATCTTGCAGCTGTTTTTTCAAACCTGAAGGCATCATAAAACGCCCTTTAGAGTCTAGCTTACAATCGTATTCGCCGAGAAGGTTGAGCATGGGTAACACTTATCCAATGCTAAATTAGAAAATTGTTCCCACTTTTTCCCACATCCTACCATAATTTACCACATTGTTGAAAAATTATACACTGCTCAACAAATGATTCAGAAGAAATCTGGGTAGCCGGAAGTCAGCGAGCAATTACCGAAAAGACTGCGCACAAAGGAGTTGGGGAGGTTTTTATTATAAACACCATCTTGTTTAAGGATGCATCTGGAATGTTTGGGAGTTCTATGATTCAAAACAGCTATATTTGGGTTTCACGCCGTTTGAATGGATATTAAGTTAAAGACCGAAGGGAAGTTTAAATATATAGATGAAGGCCAGGGTCAACCCATTGTAGTTTTGCACGGGTTATTTGGCGCATTGAGCAACTTTGAAGGAGTAATAAATCACTTCAGCAAAAAATACAGGGTGGTCGTTCCAATGATGCCCCTATATGAACTTCCGCTGGTCAAAACGGGAGTAAAATCGCTTTCGAAATTTATTCTTGAATTTATTGAACTCAAAGGGCTGAAAGACAGCATACTTCTGGGCAACTCTCTTGGTGGACACGTAGCTTTGGTAACAGCAAAAGCGAGACCTGATCTTTTCAAGGCGATGGTTTTAACAGGAAGCTCAGGCTTGTATGAAAATGCCTTCGGAGGTTCCTTTCCTCGTAGAGAAGATAAAGACTATATCAGAAAAAAAATAGCCGTTACTTTTTACGATCCGGAGATGGTTACCGATGAGCTAGTAGATGTTACCTTTAATCTGGTACAAGATCGATCAAAACTAGTGAAGGTATTGGCTCTTGCCAAATCAGCTATTAGGCATAATATGCGCCAAGATCTCCCGAATTACACTATGCCCGTTTGCTTAATCTGGGGCCAAGATGATACAATTACCCCTCCTGACGTTGCCGAAGAATTTCACGAAAAGCTTCCCGATTCGGATCTTTTCTGGATTGATAAGTGCGGGCATGCACCCATGATGGAGCACCCCGTTACTTTCAACGAAATATTATCTAATTGGCTTGTTGATCGTTTTGAGAAATGAGCACCCCAATTGTAGCTACCTTCCTTAAAAGCAGCGCTAAGCTCAAAGATTGCCCAAAACCCATAGTTCCGGAATATGCTTTTGTTGGAAGAAGTAATGTAGGTAAGTCTTCATTAATCAACTATTTGGTTAACAGGAAGGAATTGGCCAAAACTTCTGGTAAGCCAGGAAAAACGCAGCTCATCAATCACTTTGAAATAAGGGAGTCTGATAAAGAAAAGACACCCAAATGGTTTCTGGTTGATTTGCCTGGATACGGTTATGCCAAGGTTTCTAAATCGAAGAAAGAAGAATTTCAAAAACTCATTTACCCCTACCTCCAAAACAGGCAAAATTTAATGAGTGTTTTCGTCTTGATAGATTGCAGGCATAAACCTCAGCCTGTTGACATTAGTTTTATGGAGTGGCTCGGTATTAATCAGGTGCCATTTGCCATGATTTTCACCAAAACTGACAAACTGAAAAAAGGTGAGCTCGAAAGAAATGTGCGATTGTACAATGAAGAAATGCTCCAATCCTGGGAAGAATTACCTCTACAATTTGCGTCTTCGTCATTAAAAAAGACGGGGGGAGAAGACATTCTAGACTATATAGAAACAACGAATACTCTTTTTCAGAGCTAACCTAAAATACCTGTCTTTTCTGCAAATTTCTGAGCAAAAGCCTTGATATCGTTAGACGCTTCCTCTTGACCTGTTGCGCGTTTAAAAGTTTCAGACATGGTTAAAAGCGTCTGATGAAAAAAGCGCTGCATATCGTAAACCGACATGTCTTTATTCCACAAGTCAATGCGCATTGCGTTTTCTTGCTCAGTGTCCCAAATGGAGAGAATGAAGGCATTACAATCACCCTTTCCGCCTCCATCGCTTGCCTCCCATGATATTTTTTCTGGAATGTTGTTTTCGTCTAGATTTACTTTTATTCCAATATTCGTTTCCTTGCTCATTACTTGAATTTATAATATTCTAAAAAGACCTTGTCGTTATCCGTTGCAGCAAGCTCTGCCAAGCTTATATTCGGATTATCATCCATGAACTCTCTTACCATTTGAAGACCTACCCAATTGCCTACTCCACCAGGTGAATCTGCCGGCATACCGGGAGTGAATGGCCCATCATTCATGATCTTATTTATCTGCATGGGTTCTTCAATAAAGAAAAGATCGTTCTCCAATAAGAATTTCCAGATATCGTAAGCATTTTCTTCGCACCAGCCATATTCAGTCCTGGTGTAATTCAATACACTTGAATAATCGTCTGTATCCAATAATTGAGCGCTTATAAAAAGAACCTTACCGGAATGAACCATCCTGCTCAATAAATTTTTGTCGGATTTCTTGTTTCTGAATTGATAATACAGATAGCCTTTAATGGCATTTGGCACCATGTATTCTGGGGTCATTTTATCAAGCTTATACTTCGGAAACAGGTCGGGTGGCAATTGTTCAATTATTTCGTGATCATTTCCGCAATACCACTCCAAACCAATCCCAAGCCAGCTATCAGATGGGTAAATTCCCACGTTATAGCCAGAATTATATGCTACAACCTCCGGCAGATTGTCTACACTGAAGTGTACCGAGTAACGCTTTAAGGCTGCTTCTAATTCAGTTTGAACGTTTTCCAGGTTTGGAAAAGTAGTTTCAATAATATTCTGGAGCTGAGCCCAGGTGGGGTCATTGGTGAACCTATTTGCCAACCCGGCAGTCATTGCATTTTCAGGGTTTCCTATTCTCATAATCTCTTCAAAGTAGATCACTGAAAATGAACCGTACTTCTCATTGAAGTTGTTCAACCATTCTTCATCCTTAACCGCGTATCCGAAAAGATCTTTATCTAATCTTTTTATAGAAAGTTCGTAAGGTACACCTGTTGTATTAACATCGTACCTATTGTCATCGCAAGACGGAAAGATTAACAAGAATACAAATAGAAGAACCAATCGGGATGGCACCATATGAAAAAACCTTACTTTTGGCTCAAAATTGAGCCCAAAAATAATGAAAAAGATAGCTCTAATAATCGCAATCATTTCTCTTAACCTAAGTCAGCTGCGCGCACAAGACACAGGCGAAACTCCGGTAAGGCAAGAATCACAAAAACTTAGAATGGGTCTTTCCGTTTCTCCGCTCATTAGCTGGTTTAGCGCAGACGGAGACGCCGGTCGGGTTACTACAAATGGCACGCGTTTTAATATAAAATATGGTCTTCATATAGATACACGCCTCGGCAGTAATCCAAATTATTATTTCAGCACAGGGCTTTTCGTTCTGAACACAGGAGGAACACTTACACATGACTACTTCAGAGAAATACCTGGAACGAATGGTAGCATACAGGCAACCGAGAGAACTGCTGCGTATAGGTTTAACTACGTTAATATTCCTGTTACCATGATGTTGAGAACGAATGAAATAGGCTACCTTACCTATTTTGCTCGTGTGGGTTTTGATGCCGGTTTCAATATTAAAGCGACAGCTGATTTTGAAGATAAATTTGACGGAGAGGTAATAACGACTGAAGATGAAGACGCTTCAGATTTTGCCGGCCTATTTAGAGCTGGTCTTCATATAGAAGGTGGTATTGAATATAATTTTTCTGGTAATTCCAGATTTGTAATTAGCCTGGAATGGAACAATGGCCTGAATAATATCTTTGACAGTGATTATAAATTACCGGTGTTTGATTCAGATGGTGATTTAATTATTGAAGATGGCAGTGTAAAGACCGACAGAAGAGTTAAAGGCTCTAACAATAGCATCATGCTAAATCTGGGAATTTATTTCTAAACAAGTTTCTCCCGAAAGACGTTCCATCTCCAAAGTAAGTTCAAGGATGAATACCCAATTGGTAGTAGATCATATTGTTGACTGGTTACAAAAATATGCGCAGAGTGCCGGATCTAAAGGGTTTGTTGTAGGCGTATCAGGTGGAATAGACTCAGCTGTAACATCCAAATTATGCGCTCTTACAGGATTGAAAACTCTGTGTATGGAAATGCCCATACATCAAAGCTCAGATCAAGTGAGCAGGGCACGTAAACACATAGACTCACTTGAGCTTGAACATAAAAATGTCCAGAGTCAGGAAATTGAGCTCACAAATATTTTTGACAGCTTTGTGAACAGCCTGCCAACTCCACAAGACAGAGAGCTACACGAGTTTAGCCTTGTAAATGCCAGAGCAAGAATGCGGATGACCACTCTGTACTATTTTGCAGCTTTGAAAAAATTACTGGTAGCCGGTACCGGAAATAAAGTGGAAGATTTTGGAGTTGGTTTTTACACCAAGTATGGCGATGGCGGAGTAGATTTAAGTCCTATTGCCGATCTCAATAAAACGGATGTTTACAAAATAGGAAGCCTTTTGGGCATCATTCCCGAAATTATGAACGCTCCCCCGACTGACGGTCTGTGGGGGGATAATAGAACCGATGAAGATCAAATTGGGGCTACCTATCCGGAATTGGAATGGGCTATGGAATTTGAAGGCCCAGAAAACGATTTATCAGAACGTCAAAAAGAAGTTCTGTCTATTTACCAAAAGCTCCACAAGCAGAATAAGCATAAAATGCTTCCAATTCCAGTTTGCGAAATTCCCCGGCACCTAAAGTAACTCAGCCAATATCCCAGGTATTCTGGCCTTTCAGCAGGTCATCCAGATTACCTTCTCCTTTCATTTCAATACTTCTGCCAATTTGAGCGTGCAGCAGTTCTTCGTAGCAATCGCGTTCTTTTTGATAAAATACTCCGAAAGGTCTTGGCAATGAGTTTTCTACAATTGCCGGGTCGTCAAAACAGCGAATCAATACACTCGACTTAAATTCGTCGTATTTATCGTGAATCCATAGATCATTAGGAGAAATTCCTTCTTCTTCGAAATTTACAACATGGGGTTTAGCTCCATCAAGCACAATACCCAACTCATTATTTTCTCCAAAAATCATGGGCTTATCATGTTCAACAAATACCGTTGAATTTGGCTTAGTAGTCTTGTCTGTAAAGACTTCAAATGCCCCATCATTGAAGACATTACAGTTTTGGTAAATTTCTATCAGCGACGCTCCTTTGTGATCGTTGGCGTCTTTGAGTATACTCCTCAAATGCTTGGGATCTCTATCCATAGCACGAGCGATGAAAGTTCCATCAGCGCCAGCTGCCAAAGCCAGTGGATTAAAGGGATGATCAACAGACCCCATTGGTGTAGACTTGGTTACCTTCCCCGTTGGCGAAGTTGGCGAATACTGACCCTTTGTCAAACCGTAAATCTCATTATTGAAAAGCAATATGTTGAGATCAAAATTTCTTCTGAGCATATGGATCAAATGGTTCCCCCCTATAGATAGCGCGTCTCCATCTCCGGTAATGACCCAAACGCTTAAATCTGGGTTTGCAATTTTTAATCCGCTGGCAATAGCCGGGGCCCTTCCATGAATGCTGTGCATACCGTAAGTATTCATGTAATACGGAAACCTCGATGAGCAGCCTATACCAGAGATGAATACAATATTCTCTCTCTCCACACCAATTTCGGGCATAACACTTTGCACCTGCTTGAGTATAGAATAATCTCCACACCCCGGGCACCATCTCACTTCCTGGTCGCTGCTAAAATCTTTGGAAGTATATTTTAATTCTGCTGTTTCGCTCATTCTGATAATAATTCTTGTACGCCTTCCTTTATTTCAATGGAAGAAAACGGAAGGCCCTTAATTTTATTTAAAGGTCTGGCGTCTATTAAAAACTCGCTTCTCACAATCTTGACGAGTTGTCCGCTGTTCAATTCGGGAACCAATACCTTATCAAAGGTTTTGAGAAGGATTTCAAGATTCTTAGGAAAGGGTTTGATATAGCGCAGGTGAACATGGGCTGCGCTTTGACCTTCAGCGAGTAATTCTTTCACGGCGGTTTTAACGGCACCATATGTAGAGCCCCAGCTCAAAACTGCGACCTGTGCTCCTTTCTCACCCTGGTCAATTGATTGCTCCGGAATAAATTCAGCTATTTTCTGAATTTTATCTTCACGAAGTTTTACCATTTTCTCGTGATTTTCCGCATCGTAGGAAACATTACCTGTCTTATCTTCTTTTTCAAGCCCACCTATCCTGTGCTCCAGTCCCTTAATTCCTGGGACAGCCCAGGCCCTCACCAATTTTTCATCTCTTTCATAAGGAAGAAAAGGCTCTTCGGAAACCTGGTTTATGAGCGCTGTTGCAATAGGTTCCAGATCGTCTGATTTTGGATACATCCAGGGTTCTGCACCATTGGCTATGTACCCGTCTGAAAGTATAAATACGGGAGTCATATGCTGAACGGCAATTCTTACTGCCTCGTAAGCCGTTTGAAAACAATCTTTAGGAGAAGATGCCGCCAGAATCGGAATCGGAGCTTCTCCATTTCTCCCATAAAAAGCCTGCATTAAATCGGCCTGTTCAGTTTTGGTTGGTAAGCCTGTAGATGGCCCACCGCGCTGGACGTTCACCACAACTAGTGGCAACTCTAAAATGCATGCCAAACCCAGTGCTTCCCCCTTAAGGGCAATTCCCGGTCCGCTAGAAGCTGTTACTCCCAAATTTCCAGCAAATGATGCTCCGATGGCTGATGTAACCGCGGCTATTTCGTCTTCCGCCTGAAATGATCTGACATTAAAGTTCTTGTGCTTAGACAATTCGTGAAGGATGTCTGAAGCCGGAGTAATGGGGTAGCTTCCGTAGAACAAACCCAGCTTTGCTTTGCGCGCCGCTGAAATTAAACCAATAGCAAGCGCCTGATTACCCATAACGTTTCTATAACTTCCTTTGGGCATTGGAGCTGGCTTCACTTCGTACCTTGTGGTAAAAGTTTCGCTGGTATCTCCGTAATTATAACCCGCTTTTAGAACGGCAATATTAGAATCAATTAAATCAGGTTTTCGCGCAAACTTCTGGCGAATGAAATCTTCGGTAGGTTTCATCTCCCTGTTGTACATCCAGTAAAGAAAACCCAGGACGAACATATTCTTGCTCCTGTCTTTTTCTTTAACACCCAGAGGCGATTCTTTCAAAGCCTCCCGGGTCAATTTTGTAACGTCAATTTCTATTACGCGGTATTTCCCCAAGCTATTATCCTCAAGAGGATTTCGCTGATCTAGATAGCCTGCTAGCTTTAAATTCCTTTTATCAAATCCTGAGGTATTGGCTATTATGGTGCCGCCAATTTTAAGCTGATTCAGGTTGGCTTTAAGTGCCGCCGCATTCATAACAACCAGAACATCGCATCGATCTCCGGGAGTGTATATTTCAATGCTCCCAAAATTCAGCTGAAAACCTGATACACCAGCAATGGTTCCCTGTGGTGCCCTGATCTCAGCAGGAAAGTTAGGGAATGTACTTATGTCGTTTCCAAAAAGTGCACTGGTATTTGTAAATTGACTCCCTGTGAGTTGAATTCCATCTCCAGAGTCTCCGGCGAAAAGAATGGTTACATCCTTTTTGTGCTCGCGCGTTTCTTTTATTTGTTTTGTGTCTTCCAAATTGGACTAAACTTGTATTAATTGAATTTTAATGGGAAGAATACTTACTTCTCAGTAAGCAAATTGATTGCCTCAACGGATTTAATTTCGGGAGCCGCTTTTTTTATGCTCTCTTCAACACCTGCTTTCAAAGTCATGTAACTCATTGAACAATCTTTGCAAGCGCCGTGAAGTTTTACCTTCGCCACCATGGAGTCTGTTACCTCTACGAGGGATATATTTCCTCTGTCTGCTTCCAGGAATGGCCGAATTTGCTCCAACGCATGCTCTATTCTATCCACTAAATCTGACATATCTTTATTTTTCAGACCACTGAAAATATTGAATTTCAGTGGGCTATAGGCTCTTTTACAAAATTACGAATTATTTGACGAAAGGCTTTTTCTGAAGGGGTTGACTCCTGCATGATTGCCGGCCTTCCAGCATCACCTGCTTCGCGAATGGATTGAATAAGAGGAAGCTCTCCTAAAAATGGAACCTTCAGATCTGCTGCCAGATTTCGGGCTCCTTCTTTACCAAAAATATAGTATTTCCGATCCGGAAGATCATCTGGCGTGAAATACGACATATTTTCAACTATTCCGAGCACGGGAACATTGATAACGTCCATCTGGAACATAGAAACAGCCTTTTTAGCGTCGGCCAAAGCAATGTTCTGCGGAGTACTGACAACTATGGCTCCGGTGAGCGGAACGGCCTGTACAAGACTTAGGTGAATGTCGCCGGTTCCGGGTGGTAAATCAACAATCACATAATCCAGCTCTCCCCAATGTACATCACTGAACATCTGGTTCAAAGCTTTACTGGCCATGGGGCCACGCCAAACAATAGCTTGTGAAGTATCTGCAAAGAAACCAATGGATAAAATCTTCACCCCGTAGTTCTCTACTGGAAGAATATAATTCTTACCGTTTATCTCTTTAACACGTGGCTTTTCATTTTCTACGTCAAACATAATGGGCATAGAAGGTCCATAGATATCCGCATCAACCAGCCCAACCGTTAAACCTTGTCTGGCTAAACCTGCCGCCAGATTAGCTGCTACCGTAGATTTTCCTACACCACCCTTTCCCGACGCTACAGCGATAATATTTTTTACTCCAGGCAAAATTTTCCTCTGACTTGCAGATTGATGTTCTTTAGAGAGCACTTTGACATCTACATCAACATCGAGGTCTTTTCCGAAGTTTCTCTCCACAGCAAATCGGCAAGCATCTTCCATTCTTTTCCTGCTGTGCATTGCAGGGTTCAAAACATAAAGGGAAAAGCTCAACTTATCGCCCTGAATATCAATGTCTTTAATCATCTCTAAAGACACAATATCTTTTTTCTTTTCGGGCTCCATCACATTGGAGAGCACCTTCAATACATTGTCTTTATTCAGTTCCATTAATCTAATTCAAGTTCTTTGGCTGGATTCCAAAAATGAGATTCAAAGTTTACAATTTTATCATTCAATACTTCAACACCTTCAGCCTCTAATAGTTCTTGCATTTGAGTAGGCGATGCGAAATGATGTTTTCCGGTTAAGACACCTTCACGATTTACTACTCTATGAGCGGGCACAAAGTCTTTCTGAAAGTGTGCATTGTTCATGGCCCAGCCCACCATTCGCGAGGACCGACCACTTCCAAGGTAGTGAGCTATGGATCCGTAATTCGTTACCCTACCCTTAGGAATTAGCTTGACCACCATGTAGACTTTTTCAAAAAAGTCGGCATTTTTTTCACTCAGCTTCATCCAGTAGTTCTATTTTGAGATAGTGAATACGTTTGCCTTCGGAAAGCCATTTCTTTTCGTAAAAGGTTTTAATAGACAAGATATCGCGCTGCTCCCCAGAAAAAGTATCCCAATCTTCTCCGTAAAGATCGGTAGTATGCTCTAGCAGTTTATGCCTTATGTTTTTCAGCGAATCCATGGTTCTATTATACAATACAGTACTGTCTGTTTTGACATGAACAATCTTTGGAGCATTCATCATTTTAGAGTATCTCTCCAGAAATAGTTCACTGGTCAGGCGCTTAGTTCCTTTCCTGTCTTTCGGTTGCGGATCACTGAAGGTAAGCCAGATTTCTGAAACTTCTCCCGGTGCAAAAAAAGTATTTATAAACTCAATTTTTGTTCGGAGAAATGCCACGTTGGGCAGTTCTTCAGTATCCGCCGTCTTTGATCCCCTCCAGAGTCTTGCACCTTTTACGTCTACTCCAATAAAGTTTCTATCCGGGTATTTTCGCGCAAGTTCTACCGTATACTCTCCTTTACCGCAACCCAACTCAAGGGTGATGGGCTTGGCATTGTTAAAGTATTTGGCATTCCACCGCCCCTTAAGATGAAATTCTCCGGAAAGCATCTCATCATTCGTGGGCTCGAAGACGCAATCAAAGGTCTTCATCTCTGCAAAGTGCTGTATTTTTTTCTTTGCCATCCTAAGCGGTTGCAAAATTAGTCAAAGCTATGGTTCAGCCTAGTTTTTACATTTACAGCTTTATGAAGCTAAAAGTTTTATATGCGATTTTAGACTGGGGTTTGGGTCATGCAACCCGAAGCGAGACAATAATTCAAAATTTAAAAAATAGGGGAGCTGATATAACAATAGCATCTAAGGGTTTAGCTTTGAACTACTTACAAGATAGATTTCAGACTCTGAGATTCCTGGAATTACCTGATAAAGAAGTAAAATACTCTCGAAGCGGTGCTTCGTGGGGCTTGCTAAGGCGAAGCCTTATTCAGAAAGACCTGAATAAGAAACAGAAAGAATGGACGAAAAAGCTTATCAGTGAAAACGAATTTGATCTGATTTTAAGCGATAATGTATATGGAGTTTACCACGATGAAGTACAAAGTATTCTCATTACCCACCAGTTAAAACCAATAAGTCCAATACTCAAACAAGCCATAGCTAAGGAGATAGCCAACTGGATAAATTGCTTCCATGAAGTTTGGATTCCAGATTTCGGAGAAGATGGAATTGCCGGTTCGTTGCTTCAAAACCCCCGGGTAACCATTCCTAAAAAATTTTTGGGAAATATCAGTCGCTTCAAAAATGAGCCTTCAGAAAAAGAGATAAATTATCTGGGTATAATTAGTGGCCCAGAACCTCAGGCCAGGTTATTTAAAGACAAGGTTTTGGAAAAGTTCAAACTACAGACAGGCAGAAACCTGATAGCTTATTCCGGAATTAAGCCTGACAATCCGGGTAAAGTAGAGTTCGTAGCAAAGAAGGAGAACAATAACTTAATGCGATTCGCTCTTCAGAGCCGCCATCTTATTTGCCGATCTGGCTATACGAGTATCCTTGATATTTTGAAACTCGGGGGCAATGCATTAATTATTCCAACACCCGGGCAAACCGAGCAAGAATATCTGGCTCGCCGCATGAATGAGCTTGGACTTGCAAAATCAATGAGTCAGAAAGCTTTTGAAAGGTGGAAAATCCAACCCTTTGAGGGAGAAAAAATAGACGAAAAGTGGGGGATTTCGAATTTGGACAGTGTCCTGGATAATCTTCTTATTGCTAAGATGCCTTTTGAAGAGTAAATGAAAACACAGAGCCCTTCCCTACCTCGCTTTGCACATCTATAGATTGCTTATGGGCTTCTATAATATGCTTACAAATTGCCAGACCCAATCCGGTACCGCCCTGATGTCTTGACCTGCTCTTATCTACCCGATAAAAACGTTCAAAGAGTCTTGGCAAGTGCTCTTGAGTAATGCCGGGCCCATCATCTTCTACTTCAATCATAATCTGATCTTCTAAATCAAAAAATCCTATCGTAGTAGTGCCCCCTTCTTTACCGTACTTAATGCTATTGGTAACGAGGTTGGTTAAAACCTGACCTATTCTAAAACTATCAGCCAAGACATAAATGGGTTTATCGTATTGTTTATTAAACTCTATTTCAATGCTCTTGCTATCGGCTTCCTGATCGCGTATTTCAATTACTTCCTTACACAGTTCAAGGATGTCTATTTTCTGCAAATCAAGCTTTAGATTACCCGATTCAAATTGTGTAATAGTATCAAGGTCTTCAACGATTAAGGTCATCCGCTCAACAGATTTTGCCGCTTTCATCAAGAATTTCTTATTGAACTCCGGGTCTTCCATAGCTCCTTCTAACAGAGTGAGTATGTAGCCCTGAATACTAAAGATTGGTGTCTTGAGCTCGTGTGCAACATTACCTACAAACTCTTTTCTAAAGCTCTCTTTTTCTCTTAGATCTTCTATCTCAGCCATCCGATCTTCTGCCCAGTGCACAACTTCTTTGTTGACATTTCCCAGAACATCTTCGCGCATATCAAGCTTGAAATTCCGCTTATCTACTTTCATAGAATGCATATTGCGAAATATGAGTTTGATTTTATTGTATATGAAATTTTGAAGGGCTTTATAGAAAATCAACCAGGAAGCAATAAATGATAATGCAAGTACAAGGGCCAGCTCTACGATGTCTGTATGGTATCCAAAAAGAACATGGCTCAACCAAACTACGCCTGTAGTTACCAGCGAACTTATAAGTGCAGTTATGAGAGCTATTGACCTAGGACTGCGTCCTGTCATTTAGATTCAAATTTATATCCTACCCCTTTAACGGTCTTAATATAGTCACTTCCTATCTTTTCTCTAAGTTTCCTGATATGTACGTCAATGGTTCTATCTCCTACTACCACATCATTTCCCCAAACAGTATTCAGAATAATTTCTCTGGTAAAAACTCTTCCGGGTTTACTAATGAGCAAAGCCAGTAATTCGAATTCTTTTTTGGGAAGATTCAATTCTTCTCCATTTTTAAGAACTAGATATTTCTCTTTATCGATTATTATGTCTCCAACTTCTGAAGTTAGGCTTCTTGCCTGGCTATTACCCTTTCTGCGCAGAAGTGCCTGTATTCTTGAAAGAAGAACTCTGGGTTTAATAGGTTTGGCGATGTAGTCGTCAGCACCGGCATCAAAACCTGCAATTTGAGAATAGTCTTCTCCTCTTGCAGTAAGAAACGCGATTATAGAAGAATTTAAAGAATCAATTTCTCTCAATTCAACACAGGTTTCTATTCCATCCATTTCCGGCATCATAACATCTAGCAAAATTAGATCCGGTAAGAAGTCTTTAGCTATTCGGATAGCATCCCGCCCATTATCGGCCGCTTTAATGTCATATCCTTCCTTCTCTAAATTATACGAAATGAGATCAATGATATCAGGTTCATCATCAACGAGTAGTATTTTCTCTTTTTTCACTGAAGTTCAAATGAGTTAAGGGCAAAAGTATGCCACATGTTGAGGGGACGTATTACGAGCCGGTTAATTGTATGTTAAACCAAATATATGAAAACTCAATCTTGATCTGACTCATTAACACTAGACAAACGATCTAATAACACAGGCGTAACATTGATTTCATCTTGCACTTAACTTGTAGGTCTTACTTCGCATCGAATTTAGGAATTACTGAATATCCACAAATTAAATCGAATGAACACTTTTAAGAAACTAAGAAATGCAGCTCTCTTTTTAGGAATGGGAGCCTTGATTTTAACATCATGCAATGACGATGATGATGAGCCATGTAATTGTCCTGCTCCTCCAACTAACAATGTTGTAAAGAGCGGATTTATCACTGAAGATGAAACCTGGACGAGCGATAATATTTATGAGTTAGCTGGTAAAGTTGTAGTAGATGAAGGAGCAACCTTAACTATTCAGCCAGGTACAATAATTAAAGGTCGGGAAGGCCAAAACACTGCTGCGTCTGCACTAGTAATTACTAGGGGATCTTTCATCAATGCTGTAGGTGAGCCAGACAGTCCAATAATTTTCACTTCCGTAATTGACAACATCACTGTTGGGTCAACTTCAGGAACAAATCTTGAAAGAGAAGATAACCAACTTTGGGGTGGAGTAATAATTTTGGGTTCTGCTCCTATCAGCGCCCAAGACGGTGATACTGAAACGAACATCGAAGGTATTCCGGCGGAAGAAGGCTATGGTTTGTATGGAGGAACTGATGAAGAAGATGACTCAGGAGATTTTTCTTACGTATCTATTCGCCATGGTGGAATTTCTATAGGAGATGGAAATGAAATTAATGGACTTACTTTGGGTGGTGTAGGAAATGAAACCAATATTTCTAACGTAGAAGTTTACGCTACACTTGACGATGGAATTGAGTGTTTCGGTGGTTCCGTGAATATTAACAATGCCTTAGTATACTACCAGGGAGACGATGGAATTGACCTTGACATGAACTACAGCGGTATGATTTCAAACTTTGCCGTAATTCACGGTGATGGTATTGGGACAGACGAGAGTCTTGAAATAGACGGCCCTGAAAACACAACATACACAGAAGGTTTCTTTACCCTTATGAACGGAATCTGCAGAATAGAAGGTGCAGATGGTTCTGCAGCTGACTACAAATCAAAAGCTCAGGGAACGACTGTAAATGTTACTCATGAAACTACGAACGCAGTTAAAGTTAGAGCAAGTTTTGATGATGACTGTACCACTGATGAAGATGATGCTTATACGTACCTGGTGAATGATTCAAGGCTTTCCTGGGATGATTCTAATTTTGAATCAATTGAAGTTTACACGTCATCAGATAATGGTGCTGAGCCTCCAGTTGATTGCACAGTTCCAGGTTCATACCAAACTGCTGCTCAAGGTGCAGTAAATACAAACGGAGCAGGTGCTTCACTTGACTTAAACGCTGTTTTTGGCTGGACTCTTGCTGCTAGCAAAGGTCAGTTGTAAAAAATATCTCACATATAGACTTAATAAAACCCCGCACAAACTCAAAGTGCGGGGTTTAGACTTTCTTTACCAGTAGTATGAAAAATTTGTTAGCATTCGCCCTACTCTCTATTATTTCGCTTTCTGCAGTTTTCGGTCAGGAGAAGGGCTTTCTAAGAGGCAATATTCAGGATGGAGAATTTGGAGGCCCATTAATTGGCGCCAATGTAATCTTGGCCGATAATCCCGGTGTTGGAACCGTTACGGACTTTGATGGCAACTATTCAATCCCTCTAGATCCGGGAACGTACGACATCAAAATCTCCTTTATTTCTTTTCAGACATTAAACTTTACTGACGTGGTAATCAAGTCAGGAGAAGTGACGGTTATTGATACAGAAATGAAATCAGCAGTAGACGAGCTCGACGTTGTTGAAATTACAGATAAAGTAAGAAGAAATAACGAGGCCGGCATGCTGATGGAAATGAAAAATGCCGCGAATGTCGTTGACGGAATGTCGGCCCAAACTTTTAGAAAAGTGGGTGATTCAGATCTTTCTGGTGCGATAAAGAGGGTTACAGGTGTTACAGTTCAAGGAGGTAAATACGTTTATGTGCGCGGCTTGGGAGACCGTTATACCAAAACAACCCTTAATGGTATGTCAATTCCCGGTTTAGATCCGGATGTGAATTCTGTACAAATAGACATATTCCCAACATCCGTTCTGGAGAATGTGGCTGTTTATAAAACAGCTACTCCCGAGCTTTATGGAGATTTTACCGGGGGTCTTGTTAATGTCGTCACTAAGGACTTTCCAGATGAAAAGGAATCCCAAGTGAGCATTGGTCTCGGTTATGTTCCTGGTCAAACATTCAACTCAAATTATATTTCTTATGAAGGGGGTAGCTTAGACTGGCTCGGATTTGACGACGGTACTCGGGATTTGCCTTTCAACAAGTTCACGGATATTCCCGCAGAACCTCTTAGAGACCCGAGACTTGAAACTATAACCAGATCCTTTAACCCTACTTTGGCGGCTGAAGAATACTCTGCTCTACCAAATGCTTCATTTGGCTTCAGAACCGCTAATCAAATAAACAAGGAAGGAGGGGCCACCTGGGGCTATAATCTGGTTGTAAATTATAAAAATGAAACAAACTTTTATGATGACTTTCAGACCAATACTTACTTGAAAGATGACGTACAGAGTATTAACGATTTATTTCGAGATGAGAGCAGGATAGGTGTAGTTGGGAGAAATCAAGCCATGTGGAGTGCACTGGCTTCTGGAGCGTGGAAAAAGAATAATCACAGTCTGAGCGCCATGGTATTGAGAAGTCAAAGCGGCGAATCGTCAGCATCACAAAGAGAAGTGGTAAATAGAAATCAGACCGGAGCTATCCTTGTTGATGATATTTTAACTTATACCCAGAGAGAACTTTCTACATTCTACCTGAACGGTGAGCATAAACTAGATAAACTACTTATCAATTGGAAAAATGCATTCACCATATCAAGGGTATATGATCCAGACTTCCGAACTACATCCTTCTCAATAACTACAGGCGATACGACCTTAATTCCTGGAGATGGTGCCGGGATAAATAGATTTTGGCGAGATCTTAATGAAATCAACGAAAACTTCGCTCTTGATCTTACATATAGCGTAAACCCCAAGTTTGATATTAAAGCAGGGGCAAACTTACTCCTTAAATGGAGAGACTTTGAAACTCTGAATTACAAACACGACAGAAGAGATAGGGCAAGTATAGTTGGAGACCCAGATTGGTTCCTGCAACCCGAAAATGTTTGGACGGCAGATGACAGATCAGGAACATTCACTTTGGGGCAGGAAGAGCCTGCAAATACTTTCGAAGCAAGACAAAACGTGTTTGGCGCTTACCTCATGGCCCAACAACCAATAACCACCAGACTGAAAGCAATATACGGGGTAAGAATAGAGCAGGGACTTATGTACTATACGGGTCAGAATAACCTGGGTAACGTTATTTTGGAAAACGAAAAGACTTTAGATGAGTTTAATGTTCTGCCTTCGGTAAACCTTGTGTTTGCTATGAATGAAAAAATGAATTTACGAGGGTCTGTTTTTAACTCTATTGCTCGACCTAGTTTTAAGGAAAAGTCAAATGCTCAGATAATTGACCCGATTACCAAAAGAACATTTGCAGGAAATATCGATTTGGAACAAACAGAAATTTGGAACTACGATGTGCGATGGGAGTGGTTTTTTGGTCCTAGAGAACTGCTTTCTATAGCAGGTTTTTACAAGCAATTTGATGGACATATAGAACTTGTTGCTTTTGAGTCTAGGCCAGATGAGCTCAAGCCCAGAAACTCCGGTGATGCCACGATTTTAGGAATTGAGATTGAAGCGAGAAAAACTTTAGGGTTTCTGGCAGGTGAAAGAAGTAAAATCTTGAATAGGCTTTTCATCGGTGGTAATGTAACTCTTGTTGAATCAAGGGTTGATATGACTCAGGTATTTACTCAAAATTCGGGAAGCGATGGAGATCAAGGTACAGAGTTTGACCTTCGAACCAGAAATGCAAGGGATGGCGAAGTGATAGACCAATTTCGCCCTATGGCAGGACAGTCTCCTTTTGCTATTAATGCCAACATAGCTTACGAAGTCCTGGAAAAACAAATGAGTATATCTTTGGCTTACAATGTTCAGGGAGAGCAATTAACTATTATCGCTTCGGGAAGAAGACCCGATGTTTACACCATTCCCTTTCACAGTTTAGATTTTAATGCTTACTACAGTTTTGGTGAGGGATACAGATCTAGAGTTACTTTAGGGTTCCAGAACATACTTGACGATGATAGAACACTTGTATACAGATCTTTTGGCGCAGAAGATCAGATTTTTCAATCCTTCAGACCCGGTTCTACTGTCAGCTTGAAGTATTCTTATTCCTTCTGATAACAAGATGTTTTCAATAAAAAAAGGCCGGTATCACCGGCCTTTTTACTTATACTTTTAAAATATCTTTTAATAGGTCTTTTCTTCAATAATTTTTCCTGTGGCATCGTAACTTACCCACTCGCCTATTCTTTTTCCGTCTTCAAATTGAAATTTCATTCGCAGATTACCTTCTGAGTCCCACACTTTCCAAATTCCATCTTTCTTCCCAAATTGGTAGTTAGCTTCATTCAATTTAATACCATCTTGGTTATAACGCAGCCACTGACCGTGTTTTTCACCCTTAATTAGACTTCCAAGTTCATTCAAATTACCATTTTCATGGAAAGAAAGAACCTTACCTGATACATGGCCTTTATCGTCAACATTGAGTCCCGAACTGTAGGCGTACAAACCAGCCTGTGACTCTCTTAATGAAACAATCTCGCCATCGTAAATGGCAGATTTATTTATAACGTTTTGACCTGTTGAAGAAAGCACTATCAACACTGCTCCGAATAATATAATTAACTTCTTCATGACTATCAGTTTAACAGTTTCTGTAATGCTAAGGTAACATTTTCTTAACGTTTTGGTAACATTTAAGGCAAGAAACTACTAATTCTACTGAATTAAAGGCTCAGTAGTTACATAATCTGCTAAATATTAAAGAGATATCCTTTTCTAAAGGATTGTTGATTTGAGTCTGAGTTTGGTAATACCCGCTTTATTTCCAACCTCGAAATTCTCTATTTCTACCTTTTCGTAAGAAATTAGCTGAACGCTTATGTGGTATTCTCCCTCGGGAATGCCATCAAGACCAACGAAACCGTCAAAATCTGCGTAAACCGTTTTATCCAATTCCTCAATGTAAATAGATGCTCCTGCCAGAGATTCGAGATTTGAAAAATCAACTACCTGAATCTTCTGCGATCCCTTTTCTTCAACAGCCTTACCTGGGCCATTTCCGGCGTAAGAGTTCAAAAGGGCGATATTGAATAATGTGGCTAAAACAATGCTCCGCATAATTGGCAAAATTAAGGCGCAAGATGAAGCCGTGCTTTAAGCCAATGTTATCTGTAACTCTCTTTTGTTAAATTTTTATTAAGTCTAGTGTTAGATCGGAGAGTCTATATTTGCCGAAAATTTCCCCAGTGAAAAGACTTATTCTTTTTCTAGTTTGCACGATGGCCTCCTTTTTGGGATCATCTCAAACAAATTACACCCCAACATACGACGAGCTTTTAGCGGAGTATCGGGAACTAAGCGAAAGATTTCCTGAAGTCTGCCAACTGGATAGCTTCGGACTAACAGACCGCGGCTTGCCTTTGCACGCTTTTCTGATCAATTCGAAAGGGGTTTTTCAAGGTGATTCTATTCAAGATGAAGTTGTTCTGCTTATATTGAATGGCATTCATCCTGGCGAGCCTTGCGGTATAAATGCTTCACTGGAATTTGCCAGAGAAGTGGTCAAAAGCCCTGATTCAAACCTTACATTCTGTATAATCCCGGCATATAATATTGGCGGGATGATGAATCGCGGAAGTTACAGCCGTGCCAACCAACTTGGCCCTGAAGCATATGGATTTCGCGGCAATGCCCGTAACCTGGATCTCAATAGAGACTTCATAAAAGCAGATAGTAGAAACACAAAAGCTTTTTACCGTCTTTTTCAGGAATTTAAGCCGCATATTCTTATCGATACACACACATCAAATGGGGCCGATTATCAGCCAACGCTGACACTTCTTTCAACTTTCCCTGAAAATCTTGAGAGCCCCGTGGGCGATTACCTCAGAAAAACGATGGAACCTGCACTTTATCGCGCCATGAAGGAAAAAAATCAGGAAGTAGTTCCCTATGTAAATGTCTTTGGAACAACACCAGATTCTGGATACAAGGCGTTTACTGATCACCCAAGATACAGCACAGGGTATGCAAGCCTATTCAATACCATTGGATTTACTACGGAAGCCCATATGTTAAAACCCTTTAACGACAGGGTAATGGCAACTCGTCAGTTTCTAGAAACTATTACAGAATATGCCGCATCCAATCACAGAGAAATCATTGATCTCAAGATAAATGCCGATAGCCTTACAAAAAGCCGAGAAGTGGCATTATACAACTGGAAAATCACTGAAAAAGCCGACTCAATAGACTTTCCAGGGTTTAAGGCGAGCAAAGAGAAGACGAGTAAGGTAACCGGTCAGAAAACCCTAAGATATGATCGATCCGCACCCTACAGGAAGAGAATTCCTTACTACGCTTATCACGAAGCTGAAAGCGAATATCAAATTCCTGAATACTATATTCTATCTGGTGCGTGGACTGAAGTCATAGAATTGCTCAATCTGAATAAGGTTGTTTATGAAGAATTAGACAATGACACCACTCTGGAAGTAGAAGCAATCTATATTTCTGAATACGAAACAATTGACAGACCCTACGAGGGTCATTTCAAACACAGCGATATAGCAACAGAATATAAACGAGAAAAAATTGACTTCTTTTCCGGTGACCTGATCATACCAACCAATCAGGCGGCTAAAAAATACCTCGCTCACGTATTCAACCCTAAAGCTGCTGACAGCTTCTTTAGCTGGAATTTTTTCGATTCCTGTTTGATGCAAAAGGAATACTTCTCATCATATGTCTTTGACGAAACAGCCACGGAAATACTAAATTCAAATGAAGATCTGAAACGCGAATTTGAAGAGAAACGCAAATCTGATCCCGATTTTGCATCGAACTCACGGCAACAGCTTGATTTTATTTACAAGCATTCCCTTTATTACGAAAAGACCCATCGAAGATTGCCGGTGTTTGAAATACGCTAGCTGTCGTAACTATAACCTATTCCCTTGTAGGTTTTTATATACTTGCTGCCGATTTTACTGCGGAGGTTTCTGATATGTACATCAATCGTTCTATTTCTTACGTTTTGCACGTCTACCCACACAGATTCTTTTATTTCTTCTCTACTGAATACTTTTTTAGGCTTTGAAATCAAAAGAGACATAATTTCAAACTCTTTACGCTGTAGCAAGATTTCTGTATTCTTAACAAAAGCAGAAAACTTCTCTTCGTCCAAGACCACATCTCCCTTGCTCTGAACACGATTTTGCCTGTTGTTTTGGCTTTCCAGGTGGCGTAACCAAGCATTCAACCGGCTTTCAAATACTCGTTTGTTTACAGGTTTTATCAAGAAATCGTCTGCTCCGGCATTAAGGGCGGTCACTTCAACATAGTGTTCTTTACGCTCACTAAAGACAACGATAGATGCCAGCTCATCTTCTCTTATTCGGTGAATATCCGAAATTAGATCTATGGCATCCTTGTTATCAATGAGTATATCTGTGAGTATCAAGTTTGGCGTGGCCGAATTCAAGTGATCCAATGCGTCTAAACTTGAATTAACACTAAAAACCTCCAGCTTTAGCTTTTCCATGATTGGGATAAGCTCTTCAAATTGAGAGTTCTCGCCAGTTACTATAAGCACGGATTGATTTAGAGCCATTAGATTATCTTGAAGGCCGAAAGTATCTGCCATTGATTAAATGAGTTTTAATTACTCGTTAACTATTATTTACGATTGATTAACAAGCGGATCATCTAAGCTATCTTCAGTTGGATCAAGCCTTTGGAGAGCGTTGAATTAACATAAAATTAACAGCCTTAAACTCACTACCCCACCTTATAAGTATAGTTTTGCCGGCCGTGCAAAAAATGCCAAAAAAATATAGGGTATTAGTCACTCTAATATTGATTGTTTTGACTTCTCTGGGAAATGTCAAAGCAGAAGATTTTGAATTAGACGTAAGCGGAGCGATCGCCACAGACGATTCCGTACAAATTTCTTGGCATGTTGACTGTACCAACCAATTGGCCCCAGACTCCATTGCTATTCGGTACAATCGCTCCGCAGTTTTAGCAAGTGAAGGCGAAATTTGGTTACCCTATAAAAAGGCATCTTATAGAGCAGGTAGAATAAATCTGGGTAGCTTAAATTCTGCATCTGAGTATGTGTACCAGCTGGGTTATTACGATCCGAATTCAGAACTTTCAGATTACGATGGATTTCATTGGTCTGACCGTTATCGGTTTACCACTAAGCTGCCCTGGGGTGTTCCAAGATTTCTGTTAATGATCGGGGCCTTGTGCCTTTTCATTTACGGAATGAAAACGATGAGCGAGGGCATTCAAGCTTCCGCCGGAACCCGTTTAAGGCGCATTTTAAACCAAATGACCCGGAATAAATTTACCGGTGTAGTTTCGGGTTTCGGACTTACGGGTATTCTTCAATCTTCCAGCGCTACAACCGTTATGGTTGTAAGCTTTGTGAATGCCGGTCTAATAACACTTACGGAGTCTGCCGGAGTAATGATGGGTGCTAATATCGGAACCACCGTTACCGGATGGCTCGTTTCTTACCTGGGGTTCAGAGGAAATATCACTTTTTATACGCTGATAATTTTTGCCTTTGCTACTCCATTGCTTCTTAGCAAAAAGACCAAAATAAGAGCGTGGAGTACTGCGATAATTGGCTTTGCGCTGCTTCTAATGGGTCTGAGCTTTATAAAATCAACTGTTCCGAGTTTTACCGAAAATAGTGCACTGGTCCAGTTCTTCATAGATTACAAAAACATACCTATAATCGGCACTCTGATGTTTGTTGCGCTGGGTGCAATCATTACAATTATTATCCAGAGCTCATCTACGGCAATCACCTTAACAATGGCTTTGTGCGTTTCGGGTGTAATTCCTCTTGATGCAGCTGCGGGTATGATTCTGGGTGAAAATATCGGAACAACTATAACGGCAGAAATTGCCGCATTGGTTGGGAATGTTCACGCGAAAAGGAGTGCCAGGATTCACACATTTTTCAATCTAATCGGAGTTACCTGGATGGTTTTTCTTTTACCCTTTGTACTTCAGGCTATAGGAACCTTTCTTCCGGTAAATCCATTCGAAAATTCAGAAGCCGGAAGGCAGTCTGCAACTACCGCGCTGGCCGCTTTTCACAGTGTATTTAACTTTTTGAATCTCTTTCTCCTTATCTGGTTTGTCCCTCAATTGGTAAAACTAGCCACCAAAACTGTTCGGTCTAAGGGTGGCGAAGATGAAGAGTTCAGACTGGAATTCATCAAGTCTTCTATGCCGCTTTCAGAAATTTCACTTCTTGAAGCAAAGAAAGAAATCGTTCGCTGTGCGAAGGTGACAGGCCAAATGAGCAAAAAAGTGAAATCCTTACTCACAGAAACAGATCCAATTATTCAGCAGAGTTTATACAAGCAGGTAAGAAAGTACGAGAAGATAACGGATAAGATGGAGGTTGAAATAGCCGAATTCTGCAGCCGATTAGCACGAACAGAATTAAGTAAGGTAGCCTCTGAGCGTGTGCGGGCTATGCTCAGCATTAGTAGTGATTTAGAGCGAATAGGCGATGTTTTCTATCAGATGTCTAGCACGATGGAGCGAAAAACGGCTTCTAAGATTTGGTTCACGCCTGGACAGAGAGAAAAGCTTACTTCCATGTTTGATGTTGTGGAAATTGCTATTGAAGAGATGATTGAAAATTTATCTCTGGAAGAAGGAGCACCTATTGATTTGAGAACTGCGCAGGAAAGAGAAGAAAAGCTCGATGAAATGCGTGATATCCTAAAAGCTGAATACCTGCAAAAAGTTGAGAAGGGAAAGTACAATTTTAGAAACGGAACGATCTACAATGATCTTTTTACTTCTCTTGCTAAAGTTGGTGATCACACGCTGAATGTGAGTGAAGCATTGAGCGGAAAAATTTAACGCGGCATTATAATTTCTCCTGTAGAGGCGATTTCGCTTTCATTCAAGCTTCTATCCACAAGCTGCACATCAAGTCTGAAAGTATCAGCTTCAGAAAGAAGGTAGGGAACTTCGCCTTCCATGGCATTCGTAATAATGACTTCAAGTTGTTTGTTCTGACCGGTTGGTGTAAGAACGGGAATTCGGAAATTGAATCCCTGGTCGTTCTCTGGCTGAACGAATAGCCACTCGCCATCAACCTTTTCGTAATAATCTATCCAGAGGTTATTGTAATAAGGGTTTAACTCAGTGCTATCAGCATCCAGATAAAGCGGAAAATCAGGGTCTTCAGGGGCTATTCCAAAATCGCCATCTCCATCCGTAAACTCAACTATTAAGAGCGTATCATCCGAGTTAAATTCAATACTCGTTATGGTAGGTTCATCGGGAAAATCATCGTTTCTCAAACATCCTGAAAGAAGAATGAAAACACCGAGTAAATATGCCAGAATTATTTTCTTCACGAACGACTTTTTACTTAGTCTATCTTTGTAAAGATACAAGTAATTCAATTTGATCCCTACTGTGCTAGTCGAAGACCTCGAGCAAGAAATTTTTTCAATATCCAATTCCGCAGAATTTGAAGCAGTTGCGTTGAAGGTCTACCATTTTCAATCTGAAAACTGCGCTGTTTATCGGGAGTATGTTGACCTGCTCGGCGCCGATGTCAAAACAGTTTCAGACATTCCCTTTCTACCCATAGAGTTCTTCAAAAATTCGAAAATCGTCTCCGACGGGGGAGAGACTGATATTGTATTTGAGAGCAGTGGGACGACCGGTAGTTCGGTTTCAAAGCATTTTGTACGTTCAAATAAAATTTACGAAACATCATTTAAAAAAGGCTTTGAAAGATTTTATGGAGCAATCGATACCTATCGTATACTGGCTTTACTGCCTTCGTATTTGGAGCGAGGCAGTTCTTCGCTAGTTTACATGGTTAATGAGCTCATTAAGCAGACAAAAGACTCCGAAAGCGGTTTTTACCTCAACAACTTTAGTGAACTCAATGCCATGCTGGAAAAACCTACACGCAAAAAAACTCTTTTGATTGGCGTGAGCTTTGGATTGCTTGACTTCTTGGAGAGTTACCAGCCCCGATTAACAAATACCCTGATAATGGAAACCGGAGGAATGAAAGGGAGAAGAAAGGAAATGATCCGGACAGAATTGCACAAGAAGCTAAAAAATGGTTTTGGTGTTAAAGCCATTCATTCTGAATACGGTATGACCGAGCTCTTGAGCCAGGCGTATTCCAGTGGCGATGGATTATTTGCAAGCCCGCCTTGGATGAGAATGAAGATAAGAGAGGTAAATGACCCAATGACACCAGCAGTACCTGGAAAAACCGGTGGAATAAACGTTATTGATTTAGCCAATTTATACTCTTGCAGCTTCATTGCCACTTCAGATTTAGGTCGTGAAGTACCGGGCGAAGGGATTGAAGTTCTCGGACGTTTTGACTTTAGTGATCTTAGAGGTTGTAATCTAATGGTTACTAATTGACCTGCACTAGAAAATACTTCCTCTTGCCGTGTTGCAGCAAAAGGTATTTATCGCTGATCAAATGTTCTTTATTAACAACGACAGAATCATTCACCTTTTCCTTGTTCAAGCTGATAGCGTTTTGCTTCAAAGCTCTTCTGGCTTCACCTTTAGATGACATGAAATTGGTTGAATCTGAAAGCAATTCTACAATATCTACTCCATCGTTCAAAAGGCTTCGGTCTATTTCCGTCTGCTCTACACCGCTAAATATTTCTAAAAAATCTCTCTCGCTCAATTTGTGCAGACTTTCCGCAGTGGATTTACCGAATAGGATCTGACTCGCTTCTAATGCCATCTCCAGTGCCTGGCTACCGTGAACACGAGCCGTTAGCTCTTCAGCCAGACTTTTTTGAAGGATACGCAGATGAGGGCTTTCTCTGTGTTCCGTAATCAGCGAGTTTATCTCGCTTTCTGATTTAAGCGAAAAAACTTTGATAAAATTCTCAATATCTTCATCAGAAGAGTTTAACCAGAATTGATAGAACTTGTAAGGGCTTGTTTTTTCTCCGTCAAGCCAAACATTCCCTCCTTCAGATTTTCCAAATTTTGAGCCATCGGCCTTTTTGATGAGAGGAGCTGTTAAAGCAAAAGTGTCTTTGCCACCTTTTCTGCGTGTAAGTTCAATACCCGTCACAATATTTCCCCATTGATCGCTTCCACCCATCTGCAGCTTGACGTTATGCTCGCTATTCAGATGGTAAAAGTCATATCCCTGAATAAGTTGATAAGTAAACTCGGTAAAAGACATGCCAGACTCTAATCTATTCTTGACGCTATCTTTAGCCAGCATGTAATTAATTGAGATGTGTTTCCCAACATCACGAATAAAATCAAGAAAGCTCCAATCCTTGAACCAGTCGTAGTTATTTACCAAAACGGCATCTGTAGGGCCATCTCCAAACTTGATGAAATGTTCTAGCTGTTTTTTCTGGCAGGCCAGATTATGTTCAATAATTTCAGCAGAGAGCAATTGTCTTTCCTGGGTTTTACCCGATGGATCGCCAACTCTTCCTGTAGCCCCACCTATCAAAACATAAGGCTTGTGACCAGATCTTTGAAGATGCACCAGCAGCATAATTGGCACTAGATTTCCAATATGGAGTGAATCAGCAGTAGGATCAAAGCCCACATAACCCGAAGTTATTTCGCCGGCCAGTTGCTCTTCCGTTCCCGGTGTCATATCGTGAATCAAACCACGCCATTTAAGCTCCTTAATAAGTGACATCTTCTGTAAAATTTCGAGCAAAGATAGCATTTGAAGCAGGATAGAAGGAATGAGAATTAGCTGCAAAAACCTTTCGCTGACTATGGCCTACAAGCCACGACAATATGAACAAATGATTAAGTAAAAATTATCTTAGTGTTTTTTCGACACTTTGATGCTTATTTGAAGTTTAATTTCATACTTTTGCGGCAGCAATTAGAATGACATGATCAAGAAGCAATTCCTTAAATCTAAGCCAGTTTGCAAAGTAACATTTACTATTGCATCTGAAGCAGCAGATAATGCTGAGCAAGTTGAGTTAGTTGGTGATTTCAGTAACTGGACTGAAGCTCCAATTTCTATGAAGAAACTAAAAAATGGCACGTTCAAAGCAACATTGGATTTGGAAACAGGTAAAGATTACCAGTTCCGCTATGTTATTGATGGCCAGAAATGGGAGAACGATTGGGAAGCAGACGGTTACGTTCCCAATAATGTAACTTTTGAAGAAAATTCTGTGGTTAGTATCTAATCCACTTTTCGCAACCTAAAAGCCATCTACTCTCAAGTAGATGGCTTTTTTTATGCTTCAGATTTTATACTAAGTTCTTTGAAATGCTCAACTTCCAGATTGATATACTCTGCAAAATTGTAGAGAATAGTCCGGGTATCTGCCGTAATGTTTTTTGGCAAATATTTAATATAGGTGAAGACTATATCCTGAATATTGTTGAGTTCAGGGTATACATCTACCCTTGCCAGAAGTTCTAAGGCAGAGCGTACATTTTTTATTAAAGCTTTGGCAAGTTTCCTGTTACCGTTATTCATCTGACCTAAGTCTGATAACAAGGACTCCAGTTTTTGCTTACATAAAAAGTCTAATTCTGCACTTTCAACCCTGAAATTCCATCTTTCAATGGTTTGAACTGTAGTCTCAAGAGCCATAACGTCAATCTTGTTACCATTTTCGCTTTTAAATAATGCCTGAAGCTCGTTATTCAGTACTAACTCCAGGTTCTTTATCAGCATTTTAGGTGGATCTAGATGTTTGGTGCGCATCACATTGAGAACATTATAGTTCCGATCGTTAATCTTCTTATAGGAAGAAGCAGCTAAATCCAGACTGTAATTTACAATGCCATTTAGAAGCTTGATTTGTTCGTCTTTAAACATGTCGAAGAAAGAGAAGTTTCTTTGCTCCGGATACAGCTTAAGAAGCTCCAACACTTCTGAAAGGTTAGAGTGCTCAAAGGCATCAATAATTCTAAAAACAAAATCTTCGTATTCTTCTATAGGAATTTCTTCGAATGCCTTTCCCACAAAATGATGCTGACCGAAGTATAAAACGATGTAGCTAAAGTGCTTATCGCTAAGAGTTACCCTAGATTGAACATGGGTTCTTCCAAGAGCTAATCGCTGTCTACCCTGGGTTATTCTTTTGTGGTGAGATGATTTACAGTTGTAGTTAAATATATCTATATCATCAAAATTCTCTGCATACAACGATGCAACAGCGTAATGCATACCAATTTGGGTAAGCGTAAGTTGTGAGGGTAAAACAAAACGCGTGTAAACATCTGCACCATCAGCATAATCTCTAATATTTGATTTGGCTTTTGATATTCCTCGAAGGAAATCTGTGTGGAGATTAAGTGTACTTTCACTCTCGGCCAGTTGGATAGCCCGGCAAGCGTATTGTAAAACCTGAACGGTTTCAATACCCGATATTTCATCAAAGAACCAGGCACAGCTGGTGTACATCAACAACTCATGGCGTTGCATTTCCAGCAATCGCATGAGGTGTACCTTTTCTTCCCGGGTAACTTTGCCAAATTCATTTTCAAGAAACTTCTCCGATTTCTCGGGTTTTCTATCCAGTAATACGTCGATGTATTTGTTCCGAATATCCCAGGGATCGACCGCGTACTTTTTGAGTTCTTGGGTGTAAAGAATCTCAAGTTTATCTCTCAACCAATCAAGTGAATCTCTGAGCGGTTTTCTCCACTCCTGATCCCAGGTAGGCCTGCCACCTGTATTGCATCCGCAATTGCTCCGCCAGCGTTCTACCCCATGGACACAACTCCAGGATGAGTTTTCATGTATTTCAACAACATGATCAGGCGGATTTAACTCAAGATACTGGCTGTAATTAGTTATCGTGGCAAGTTTATTCTCTTCTATATACCTTATACAATAGGCCAAAGCCATATCGCCATGCCGATGATGGTGGCCGTAGCTTTCGCCATCTGTAGCTATGTGAACCAGTTGGTTTTCCTTCCGGTCGTCAAAAGCACCAACTAAGTAATTTGCAAATTCCTTTCCGTCTTTGAGAAGTCCTTTAAAAGCAACTGCCTGCGATCTATCTCCATCGTAAAAGAATAAATTGATTGTTTTTCCTGAAGGCAATTTGCAGATGTATGGAATTTTTGAGTCAATTCCATCTTTCCATTCATTTCCATTCTGCGGCTTGAAGCGTTTTGCCTGCCGCGGCGCGAGTACCGTGAATTTTAAGCCCTGCTCTGCCAAGACTTCCAAAGTCTCAATATCCACGGCAGTTTCGGCCAGCCACATTCCTTCAGCTTTTCTATGAAAGCGATATTCAAAATCTCGTAAACCCCAAATTACCTGAGTTTCTTTATCCTTCCGATTGGCAAGGGGCATTATAATGTGATTGTACACCTGAGCCATCGCAGAGCCATATCCGCCGAAACGCTCTATACTCCTCTTATCTGCATCAAGTATTCTCTGGTAAGCCTTGGGCTCGTTCTTCTCCATCCAGCTCAGAAGAGTAGGGCCAAAATTGAAGCTCATGCGGGAGTAATTATTAACTATGTCAACAATCTTCCGTTCTTCATTCAATATTCTGGACACACCATTAGGAGTGTAACACTCATGAGTAATGCGCTCATTCCAATCGTGAAATGGTGCAGCGGAGTCTTGGTATTCAATTTTTTCTAGCCAGGCATTCTCTCTGGGCGGCTGGTAAAAGTGCCCATGAACACAGATAAATCTATTCATTTCTCAGTTCTTCTCTGCTAAATCAAGCTTTTTCTAAAATGGTAAAACCCAAAGGGGGAACTCTTAGGCTTATGGAGTGCTTTTTCCCGTGCATGGGGTTTTCTACGGATTGTAATTTTTGTCCGTTTACAACGCCACTTCCACCGTATTCTTCTTTATCACTATTAAAAACCTCTGCATACGTTCCCGGCTCATTGACTCCTAATGAATAGACTTCATGCGAAATAGGTGAAAAATTTCCTACCACAATAAGTCTATTGTTCTCCTTATCTATCCTATTGTAAACCACAACGGTATTATCGCTATCCCCATAATCTATCCACTCAAAACCATCATCTGAAAAAGACCTTTCGTATAACTCAGTTCTCGATGTGTATAAGGCATTCAAGTCTTTCACCAGCTCTAAAATACCATGGTGATACTCAAAGTTCAGAAGATTCCAAAGCAGCGCTTCGTCGTGCTTCCATTCCGAATATTGCCCAAATTCATCACCCATGAAGAGGAGTTTGGTTCCCGGGTGCGTGAACATCCATGAATAGAGGGCCCTGAGATTGGCAAATCTTCTCCACTCATCTCCAGGCATTCTACTCAGAATAGAGCCTTTTCCATGCACAACTTCATCGTGCGATAAGGGTAGCATAAAGTTTTCGGTAAAGGCGTACATGAGGCTGAAGGTGAGCTGATTCTGGTGATATTTGCGGTATATTGGATCGAGTTTTACATATTCCAGTATATCGTTCATCCATCCCATCATCCATTTCATGCCGAAACCTAATCCTCCCATATCCGTCGGCTTAGTAACCATCGGCCAGGAAGTGCTTTCTTCAGCTATCATTTGAATTCCAGATACTTCATTGTACACCGTTTCATTGAGCTCCTTCAAAAAAGAAATAGCCTCCAGATTCTCTCGTCCGCCAAATTTATTTGGCACCCACTCTCCTTCTTTTCTGCTGTAATCTAAATACAGCATTGACGCCACGGCATCTACTCTTAAACCATCAATGTGAAATTGCTCCAACCAATAAACTGCGTTGCTGATAAGGAAGGATCGCACTTCGTTTCTACCGTAATTGAAGATGTAAGAGCTCCAATCTGGATGATATCCCTGACGCGGGTCTTCATGTTCATAGAGCGATGTGCCATCGAACTTAAAAAGTCCGTGCGCGTCATTCGGAAAATGGCTGGGTACCCAATCCAGGTAAACCCCGATACCAGCTTTATGAAACTCGTTTACGAGCAATGCAAAGTCTTTCGGACTTCCGTAACGCGAAGAAGGAGCAAAGTAACCGGTTATCTGATAACCCCATGAACCGAAAAAAGGATGCTCCATGACCGGCATAAACTCTACGTGTGTAAAACCCATTTCTTTGACATAAGGCACCAGTTCTTCTGCTAGCTCCTTGTAGGAAAGAGATCTGTTTTGCTCTTCAAATTTTCGCTTCCACGAACCCAGGTGAACTTCATATACAGATATGGGGGCCTCTAAACCATTCTTCTTTTTCCTTTCTCTCATCCACTTACCATCCGTCCACTTCGTTTTGAAGGAGCTAACGATAGAAGCCGTGTTTGGGGGTACTTCCCAGAATTGGGCAAATGGATCGCCTTTTTCCAGGATCATCCCGCTTGATTTGGTCCGAATGGCATATTTATAAACTGCTCCTTCTTCCAATCCTGGAACAAAGCCTTCCCAGATTCCGCTTCCATCCCATCTGGGATTAAGGTTATGTAATTCGTTATTCCAATTATTGAAATCTCCAACGACAGATACATTCGATGCATTGGGAGCCCAAACCGAAAAGTAAACTCCTTCTTTGCCGTCTACCTTACAAAGGTGACTTCCCATCTTCTCCCAAAGCTTAAAGTGCTTTCCAGATGAGAAAAGCGAAATATCAAATTCGGTATAAAAACTATGGGCAACTACATTCGTTTTTTCTGACATGCCTATTCGTTATTAAGTATTTGCATGAGCCCTTTGAGTGGAATAACAACCCACTCCGGACGAGCATGAAGCTCATATCCAAGCTCGTATATGGCCTTTTCAAATAAGTGATACCTCAACAGAAACTCTATTTCGCTGAAATAACCAATATTCAAATTGCCTTCCATAGCCTTCTCGGTGTAATAATGAAGGCTCAGACCCACAATCAGCCTGTAGTACCTACCCCCAGCTTCTGTTAAGAAATCAACAGGTAATTCTGAATCTATTCGCTGAAATACCGTTGCAAAAACAGCATAATGGTAGGATCTAAACAGCCCAGCCAAATCCTTAATGGGCGATTGTTTTACCTTCCTATCGCGAATGGTACTCTCAGGCTCGCCTTCAAAATCTAATATGCAAAAATCATCACCCGTCAGGAGTATTTGACCAAGATGGTAATCTCCATGAATTCTAATTCTACAAGAATTCAGATTTAGTTCATCAAAATTCAGGATTCGGTCTTTGATTACATCTTTACTCTCTAAAAAAGTCTCAGCGTATTTTCTAGCGGCACCCTTTAACTTGGAAATATTCTGCTCTACCATGCTAAACCTGTAATCTAGCATGTACATTATTCTATTGAACAACCAAACTTTATAGTCGCTAGAAAAACCTTCAGGTGAGAAATTTCGATCAGCTTTATCTGAAAATAAAGCAATGTGCATCTCTGCTGTTCTCACAGCGAGCTTTTTCACCTTTTGAAGCATTGATTCGCCAACCAGTTTCTCGTAAAAAGCCGGAACCCGATCCATAGAAATGGGCTTGTAAAGCTCGAGCTTTGGTAAATCATCTATAGTTAAACCAAGCTCTTCAACGCGCTTGAAAAATTTTGTTATTTCATCCAGAGTATCATTCCAGGCTTCACCTTGATTTTCAACTTTTTGTTGCATTAAACCAATGGAGACTTTGTAATGCTGGCTGCGCACCCACTCAATGGAACCTGCAAAATTTGGTGAATACTCAAATCCTGCACGTTCACTTAAAAAGCGAGTCAACTCCAAATCTGGGTTGTTGTCTCTAAAAATCTTCCTGTAAACTTTTAGAAAGTAATTGTCATCGTAGAGAATTGTTGAATTGCTCTGTTCAAGCTTAAGAACTTCTGATTTAACTCTGCTTTGTCTAACACCTTTAAGTACCTTCCCTTTTGAGAAGATAAGCTGTCCTGAATCGAGCTTCAGTTTTTTGGAGTTGGTAATATTCTTGAAAATGCTATTTCTAAACTTTTGAGTGTAAATAGCATCTACCAAGTACCCTACTTCACTCCCGGCTTCATTTTTTAGTTTGCAAATAGCGGTTTCATCTTCTAGTTCTTTCGTGAAAGAAACAGGCAGTAAATAGGTTTCTGTATTTGAAGTTTGAAAAACAATTTCAACAAAAAGAAGGTAGGCTATTTCTTTGTTTGAAAGAGGGTACGCTTCTCTGTGATCTATTGAGTAGTTTTTGATATTAGAAGACTTGGCTCCGAACCACCGCCTTTGATGCAAATAATCAGGAAGAATCTTTGATTCAAGATCCGTATAACTCTTGTGATCTTCGTCAAAAATTTCCTTCCAGGATTTATTGATTAATAGCTCCTTCATTCTACTACTTCACGATTTGAAAACAGTGAAAGGGTAATCCATGCGGATTAAGTTCAATATAGTTCCACGAACCTGTCCATTCGTAGGAAGATTGGGTGATAAGATCTTTCACTATATAGGTTTCATCTGGCTGAATTCCCATATCTGAAATTGGCACTTCAACCCATCCACTTTGTTTATAGTACGGATCCATATTTACGGCAAAGAGCATATTGCTATCGGCTTTAATATCTCGCTTAAAGTACGCTATAATTTGCTCATTCTCAATTGCACAGAGCCTTGTATTAAAGGTATCTTGAAGCGCAGGATGCTCATTTCTAATCTGATTAACCAATTTTATTACCTGCTTGAGCTTGTTGTTTACTTCCCAATTGTGATTATCAATTTGATATTTTTCAGAGTTCCAGTACTCTTCTTTTCCCGGAACAGATTGGTAAACCATGTTTTCATAAACGGGTCCGTACATTCCGTAATTGGATGACAAGGTAGCTGCCAGGAAATATCGGGATAAGTAGGATGCTTCATTGGGTTGCTGAAGCTCAAAGGGCAAAATATCTGGCGTATTCGGCCAGAAATTGGGTCTGAAAAAGTGCTGGCTCTCTGTTACGAGCTCATTGATATATTCCGAAAGTTCATGTTTATTGGTTCGCCAGGTAAAGTAAGTGTAGCTCTGAGTAAACCCAACTTTCGCCAATTGGTGCATTACTTTTGGTCTGGTAAAGGCTTCAGAAAGAAATAGCACTTCAGGATGCTTTTGATGAATCTTGTCTATTAGCCATTGCCAGAATCTGTAGGGCTTGGTATGTGGATTATCTACTCTAAAAATTTTCACCCCCTGCTCAATCCAATACATGGGAATGCTAAGAAGTTCGTTCCAGAGATTCTCCCAATCATCACATTCAAAATTGATTGGTAAAATATCCTGATATTTTTTCGGAGGGTTCTCTGCATATTGCACCGTTCCATCCGGCCTCCATTTAAACCATTGTGGATGATCCTTAACGTAAGGGTGGTCTGGAGCGCATTGTATGGCAAAATCCATAGCAATTTCAACTCCCATCTTACCTGCTTTCTTAACAAGTGCCCGCAAATCTTCAACAGAACCTAAATCGGGATGAATGTCTTTATGCCCCCCAAACTTAGAACCGATCGCCCATGGCGAACCTACGTCATTTTTGTTTGCCTTTGTGGTATTATTTTTTCCCTTTCGGTGTTTTAAGCCGATGGGGTGAATGGGAGGAAGATAGAGAACATCAAAACCCAAATCTTTAACGTATTCCAGGCGATTGGCAGCATCTTTGAGAGTACCGTGCCGGGTAGTTTTGCCCGTACTTCTCGGGAAAAACTCGTACCAAGCACTAAAACCTGCCCTTTTACGATCAACCCACAATTTGAATTCTTCGGTCCTGGTAACAAACGTTTGAAAAGGATATTTGCGAAAAAGCAATTCTAATTCTTTGCTTTGGGCCAGGGTAAGAGCCTGATCATACATCTTTTTATCCTCAAAAAGATTCTTACACTGAACAACGAGCTTTTTCTCAGTTCCCTTTAATTTTTCCAGGGGTCTCAAATACTGAAGTCCGTCTAGAAGTTCTACATGCACATCTTGACCGCCCTGTACTTTCCTTCTCAATTCGTGCTGCCAATTCAAAGCATAGTCTACCCAAGCTTCAATAAAAAATCTGTAGTCGCCTTCCTTTTCAGGAGTAAAAGAAACCTTCCAGCTATCGTTTATGATAAATTCCAGAGGGGTCTTTTCCCACTTTCTTTCTGATTTATGCTTGTAGAAAAGCCAGGCATTTACTACATCGTGACCATCGGCAAAAACATCTGCTTTAATTGATAGTGTTTCTCCCTTAACGAGTTTCAGGGCATGCAAGCCGCCAGATACCAAGGGCGAGACATTTTCAATAACAGCGCGGTTGCGCATTTCATCCATACTAATTGTGTTTATAACACTTTGGGAAGCTAAAATAGGAAAATAGCTGATGCGTCAATTACTTAGGTGACAGCTTCTTTTTTAATGCATAATTTTACCCGGTGAATTTAATTACCGGAGGAACTGGAATAGTAGGGTGCAGACTGGCATTTGACCTTGTAAAAGAAGGCTTAGCTGTTCGTTGCACCAAACGATTAAATAGCGATGTTGATTTTGTAAAAAGAGTATTCAGATTTTACGATCCCGACCTCGGCGAGAAGATATTTGGCAAAATAGAGTGGGTCAACGCCGATCTATTGGACGTCTACCAACTTGAAAAAGCCCTTGAAAATGTCAAAATTGTTTACCACACCGCTGCATTAGTTTCTTATCATCAAAAAGATCGTAAAAAGCTTATAGACACAAACGTGCGAGGCACAGCCAATCTGGTTAACGTTTGCCTTGACTCTAAAATTGAGTCTTTCTGCCACATCAGTTCAGTAGCTGCCCTGGGGGTGCAAAAAGACTCAGAAGCAATAAATGAAGAAAGTAAATGGAACAGAAGTAAAATTCACTCCAACTATGCCTTGTCTAAATACCTGGCCGAACAAGAGGTATGGAGAGGAAATGGCGAGGGTTTAAATGTCAGCATCGTTAACCCGAGTGTAATTTTAGGCCCCTCAAAGCCCGATCAAAGCAGTGGTTCATTGATGAATTTGCTCAGAAAGGGTATTTCGTATTATCCCACGGGTGCAACAGGTTTCGTTGACGTTAGAGATGTATCAAGAGTATGCATTGAACTACAGAAAAAAGAGGTTTACGGCGAGCGGTTTCTTCTAAATGCTGAAAATCTCAACTACAAAAAGCTTCTTGACTTAGCTGCCGAGACTTACAACAACTCAAAACCCGGCATAAAAGTAGGCAGACTTGCCCTTGAATTTGCCCGTATTTATGAACTACTGAAATCTACATTTAGCAATACGCCTTCTAGAATTACTTCAGAAACCTTAAAAAGCTCTATTCGGAAGAGTCATTATTCAAACCAAAAAATAAAATCAAAACTTGGCACCGAATTTTATCCGGTTAAAGATGCACTGAAATACTACTCCGGTTTTTTTAATTAGCCTGCTTAGCACTATCTAAGCGAGCTTTTCTCTCAGCACTGAACCGCTGTTTTACCTGAGCATCTAGTTTGCTCAGACTGTCTAGAACCTGCTCGTATATCAGTTCCATTTGCCCGGGTCTTTCCAAATAATAATCATAACTCACTTCAAAAACTTCTTTAGTAATGGTATGCTTATCAAATATTTGCTCGTAAGGGCCAATCGTACTGTCCCCTTTGAAAACAATATCTATTCCCTGAGCGCGCATTCCTTCTGTAATTTGGACATCAATCATGACAGCGGTAAATTTCTCTGGTCGTAGAATATTCTCAGGAATGGTTTCTTCTTCTGCTGTTGAGCAGGATATCATTATCAGCAGAAAAAGTAATTTATACCGTATTCTCATTACCTATTAAAACTCAATCGCTCACCCCTAACTGCGGCGTTAACTTTTCCGTCAGAATAAGCCAGGACACCATTTACAAAAGTATGGGCAACGGAAGACTTAAAGGTATGGCCTTCGAAAGGACTCCAACCACACTTATATAGCAGGTTTTCTTTTTTTACTTCCGTTTCTCCATTTAAATCAACAAGAACAAGATCAGCAGCATAACCTTCTCTGATATAACCTCTGTTTTCTACATTAAAAAGCTCAGCTACTCGATGGCTTGTTTTCTCTACTATTTTTTCCAAACTAAAGATTCCGTCTTTATGCATGTCTATCAAAGCGGGCAGTGCATGTTGAACAAGTGGTCCACCTGAAGGAGCTTTGAAGTATTTATTACCTTTTTCTTCTAGCGTGTGCGGTGCATGATCAGTGGCAATAACATCTATTCTATTGTCATTAACAGCCCTTCTTATTTCTTCTCTGTCGGCTGCGGATTTCACCGCCGGGTTCCACTTGATTAAAGACCCCTTCTTTTTGTAATCTGCATCCGTAAACCACATGTGATGAATACAAGCTTCCGAAGTAATACGCTTTTCCGAAAGCGGAATATCATTTCTAAAGAGCTCAGTTTCCCTTGCCGTTGAAATATGCAATATATGTAAGCGTGAATTATACTTTGTGGCTAGCTCTATGGCCATGGAACTGCTTCGGTAACATGCTTCCGCTGAGCGGATAACAGGATGCATTTCCATAGGTATATCTTCTCCGTATTTCTCCCTGTAGTGCTTAGTGTTTGCGCGAATGGTATTTTCATCTTCGCAATGGGTGGCTACAAGTGTAGGACTCTCTTTGAATATTCCTTCAAGTGTGGCCCTGTCGTCAACAAGCATATTTCCAGTAGAGGCCCCCATGAAGACTTTCACTCCACAAACCCTTTTTGGATCTGTTTTTAGAACTTCTTGAATATTATCATTTGAAGCTCCCATGAAAAAAGAATAGTTGGCAGCACTTACTTCTGCAGCCCTATCGTACTTGTCCTGAAGGAGCTCTTGAGTGAGTGCATTGGGAATGGTATTAGGCATTTCCATAAATGAAGTAATGCCCCCCGCCACAGCTGCCAGACTCTCTGTTCGTAAATCTGCTTTGTGAGTTAAGCCCGGCTCTCTGAAGTGTACCTGATCGTCTATCAAACCGGGCAACAAATGTAAGCCGGTGGCATCTATTTTCTCCTCGTTGGGCTCACCTAAAAGGCCCGGACCAACCTCGTGTATCGTTCCATTCTTAATTCTGAGATCTGATTCGAAGATTTTTCCTTCATTAACAATGGTTGCATTTGTAATTAAGTAGTTTGCCATATCAGCTAAATCTCATTTTTATAACACCCTTTAGGGCTTCATTAAAGATATTCATACTCATCTTACTTTGGCCAACAAGCCTATCTTTAAATGTTATAGGAACTTCCGTAATTTTAAAACCTTTCTTCTTGGCTTTGTATTTCATTTCAATTTGAAAAGCGTAACCAATGAAATCAATTCTATCCAGATCTATTTCTTCGAGCACTCTTCGGTTGTAGCAAACAAATCCTGCAGTTGTATCTCTTACATTTATCCAAAGAATTGCTCTGACGTATAAGGATGCAAAGAATGAAATCAATATGCGTAAAAGTGGCCAGTTTTCTACTTTACCTCCTTTCACATATCTACTTCCCACACTTAAATCTGCGCCCGACTCGCAAGCAGCAATTAGCCTTGGAATGTCATTTGGATTATGCGAAAAATCGGCATCCATTTCCAGTATGTGTTCGTAACCCTTTCCAAGACAGTATTTGAAACCGGCAATGTAGGCTGTTCCCAAGCCCAACTTTCCCTCTCTTTCAAGAATATGAATTCGACCGGGAAAATTGGCCATCATTTCCTTTACAATATCTGCGGTACCATCGGGTGAATTATCGTCTACAATAAGTATATCAACCTCTCTTTCAAGGTTTAGCACGGCCTGAATAATCCGCCTGACATTCCCCTTCTCATTATAGGTGGGGATGATTACTATGTCATTCTCCGGTTTCAAAATCCGGGCTAAGATAGCTTAAGATTGCTATCCTGTCTAATTGCTTCACGGCCAAGCCGCATTTCTTAGAAAATTTAACTTACGATAAGGGGTAAAAAAGAAAAGAGCTAACCGAAGTCAGCTCTTTTCACCTTAATCACCAATTAAACCTTATTAATGAAATCCGCCTACCTATACGGTGGCCTTTTTCACTTGGTTACAAATTTTTTTACTTCATCGTAAAATTCGTCTGGCACCTCTGCGTGTATCCAGTGTCCAGCGCTTAATCCAGCAAATTCAGCACCTGGAAAAATATTTAATATTTCGCCCCTATCTTCTTCTTTCACGTAGTCAGATTTCATTCCGTAAATAAAAAGAGCATTCACATCTGCCGATGTCTTGGGAAGTGGAGCCAGTATATTGTCCATCTCTTGCTCCATTGCTTGAAAATTCACTCTCCATCCAAACTCATCCTTGTTCTTGCGATACAGGTTTTTCAGAATAAACTGTCTGACCCCAAATTCTGGAATGAGATGAGATATCGCCTTATCTGCATCTCTTCTAGATTCCAGGGAAGGTAAATCCAGACTGTGAAATGCCTCGAGAATTTTTTGATGGTGTGCAGGATATTCTTTTACACCCATATCAGCCACAACCAATTTATTGACCTTTTCCGGGAAGAGTTGGGCAAATCGCATAACGGTCTTTCCACCCATAGAATGACCCAAAAGATGGGCCTTCTTTAAATTCTGGTCAGTCATGAAATCTTTCAAATCGCGAGCCATGACATCATAGCTAAACACTTCGCTATGCGGTGATCGCCCGTGATTCCGCTGATCTACCAAATAAACACGGAAATCTTCAGCAAACCTTTTTCCAAGTGTTTGCCAATTGTCTGAAGATCCGAAAAGTCCGTGTAAAATAATTAAAGGTTCTCCGGCACCCATCTGCTTAAAAGCTAATTTCATCGCAACTCTCTTAAGTACATTTGTATTGTGTTCTCAAGGCCCATGTATATTGCATCGCAGACAAGAGCGTGACCGATTGATACTTCTTTAAGTTCTGGAATATTTTGATGAAAGTATCTCAGGTTTGTCAGATCAAGATCATGACCGGCATTTAACTGAAGCCCTGCCTTTAAAGCAGCTTGGGCCGCCTTTTTGTAAGGTAATATGGCCATTTCTTTATCTTGTGCATATTCTCTGGCATAGGCTTCAGTGTAGAGTTCAACTCTATCCGCTCCAGTTTTACCTGCCGCTGAAGACATTTCTTCATCGGGGTCAACAAAAATGCTCACACGAACACCTTGTTCTTTGATTTTTCCGATGACATCTTGCAGAAAAGAGCATTTTTCTTTTGTATTCCAGCCGGCATTGGAAGTCAGCACATCGGGTGGATCTGGAACCAAGGTAGCTTGCTCGGGTTTTACTTCTGAAATAAACTTCAGAAACCGCTCGTCTGGGTAGCCTTCAATATTATACTCAGTAGTGATAAGTGGTTTTAAATTGTATACATCTGCAGTAGTAATGTGTCTTTGGTCAGGACGTGGGTGAATGGTGATCCCCTGGGCGCCGAATCGCTGACAATCTTGAGCAACCTTTAATAAGTCGGGATTGTTTCCTCCACGGGCATTACGCAGTGTAGCAAACTTGTTAATATTGACGCTTAGTTTTGTCATTTTATTCTCAGTATATTTCGCTCTTTACCGGGCAAAAATAAAGCGAATAAAGAACCTAATTGTTTTAAATCTTTCAATTCAATATGCGTGCAGGCGATCTTATAAGTGATGAAGTACCCAGTCTGGATGGTTCAGACAATGCCCTATTTGCTATGCAGCTTCTAGATGAGTATAAAATGACTCATTTACCTGTAGTTGATAGAAACAACTTTTTGGGGCTCATTTCTGACTCGGCCGTTCTGGAAATTGAAAATCCTGAAGAAGCTCTTTCCAAGTCTCAAAAATACTTGCAGCAAATATACGTCAAAGCAGAACAGCACGCTTATGATATAGTAAAGGTTGCCGCTCAATTTAAAATTAGTGCCGTTCCGATTTTAGATGAAGAGCAACAGTATTTGGGGGTAGTTAACATTTATAGTTTAATCCGCGAGCTTGCTAATTTTGCTGCAATAAAAGAGCCAGGTGGCATTATCGTACTGGAAATCAACAGAAATGACTATTCACTTTCTGAAGTAGCACAAATAGTTGAAAGCAATGATGCCAGCATACTCAGTGCCAATTTAACTTCGCGCTCTGACTCCACAAACATGGAGCTAACGCTCAAAATTAATCGCGATAATATGGATGGCATCATCCAAACCTTCAATAGGTACGATTATAAGATTTACGCTTCTTTCCACCAGTCATCATACGACGACATGTTGCAAGACCGCTATGATGAACTTATGCGCTACCTTAAAATCTAACTATCCAATGCGCATATTTCTAACTGCGCTGCTTCTTATCATTGCTTCCTTCTCTTTTAGCCAGGTACAGATAGAAAGTATCCAATTAGACACCCTGGGTAAAAAAGTTGTAAGCGATATTATTATTGACGGCAATAAAACTACTAAAGGGCGAATTATCTTGCGCGAAAGCACCATAGAAATTGGCGATTCACTTTTTTGGGGGAATTTAAAAGCCGGAATGATCCAAACTCAGCGAAACGTAATGAATTTGGAATTATTCAACTTCGTAGAAGTAGAACCAATTCAGATTAGCAATTCGGAAATCATCATTCTTATTACGGTTCAAGAGCGTTGGTACATCTACCCGGTTCCCATTCTTGAAATTGCTCAAACAAATTTTAATACCTGGTGGGAAACAAAAGAAATCAGATGGCTGAATTATGGGGCATCTCTTAAGCACTTTAATTTCAGGGGGCGAAATGAAAAATTGGCTCTCACAGCCAGGTTTGGATATACAAAGCAATTCAGTGGGGCGTATACAATACCCAATTTAAACAAGAAGCAGACATTAGGTCTATATCTGAGTGCAGGCTATTATGAAAACGATCAAATTGTATACAATACGCAGGGAAATGAAAGAACATTTTATAGAAATGACGAAGATAAAGCGCGAAAATTCTACCAATATAAAGTCGGACTAAACTACAGAGAGAATATTTTTCTCAGCCACTATTTTGAAGTTTCATACTTGAACGTTTCTGTCAACGACTCCGTGGTTTCCCTCCAGCCTGACTACTTTGTTACTCAGGAAGATCGCATGCAGTTTTTGAGAGCTACTTATGTGATAAACTACGATCTCAGAGACTATAAAAGATATCCTTTGAAGGGCGTATTTTTGTATGGATTGCTTCGCCAGGATGGCTTAGGAATAGTAAACAGGGATGGTCTTGGAGTTTTTACCAGCACATTAGGGTATAACCATCACTACCAAATCCGCGATAGGCTCTACTTAGCCTATTCCTTGCGCGGAAGCGTAAATTGGACGAACCCTCCGTACTTCCTTACTCGAGCTTTAGGCTATAGTCACTTTGTAAGAGGCTATGAATTAAATGTTATAGATGGCACGAGTTACGGGCTGTTCAAAACAAACATCAAATATGAAATCTTAGAGCCCAAGTCAATAGAACTCCCACTTATACCTACAGATAAATTCAGTAGGACATTCATCGCTTTATACGGCAATTTGTTTTTCGATGTTGGCTACGTCGATGGGCCGAGCTTCAGAGAAGGCAATTCACTGGTTAATGAGTACATTTACAGCGTAGGTGCCGGGCTTGATATCGTTACCTACTACGACAAAGTAATGCGGATAGAAGGATCTGTTAATGCGGAAGGCCGCGCCGCTGTCTTTGTACACTTTAAACAAGCTTTTTGATGAAGATTGCACTTTACGGAAAACCTTTTCTTAATGAGCTTAACAAGAATATAAGCCCCATTTTAGAAGCTATTAAGAAGGCTGGATTGGGGCTTGATATTTACGAGAAATATTACAAGTTTCTGAGAAGCAAGAATTTAATAGACGAGACTTATCCCACATTCAACCGCAAAGATGTAAGCATAGATCAATACGCTTGCCTGGTTAGTGTGGGTGGAGACGGAACTTTATTAGATACGGTTACCATTGTTGGAGACTCTGGCGTTCCTGTAGTTGGGATAAATGCTGGAAGACTTGGATTCATTTCTAGCATTAGCGTTGAAGAAATTGAACCCGTTCTGAAATCAGTCGTTGAAGACGATTTTGTTTGTGATGAAAGAAGCCTCTTAAGTCTAAAAACAAGAAATAACCTCTATGGCGATTTCAATTATGCTCTCAATGAACTTACCGTTCACAAAAAAGACACGGCATCAATGATAAAAATAGATGCTTATTTGGACGCTGAGTTTCTAAATTCGTATTGGGCAGATGGTCTGATTATTAGCTCTCCGACCGGATCAACAGCTTACAATATGAGCTGTGGAGGCCCCATTGTTCTTCCCGGAAGTGAAAATTTTGTAGTAACGCCAATAGCCCCACATAATCTTAACGTAAGGCCTGCCGTAGTTTCAAACGACTCGGAAATAAGGTTGAAAGTTGAAGGAAGAAGTGATGATTATTTAATTGCTCTGGACAGTAGAACCGAAATCATCCGCGCCAATGAAGAAGTAGTTATCTCTAAGGCTCCATTTTCTTTTAAATTAATAAAACCCAAGGGGCATTCCTTTATCTCAACCATGAGAAATAAACTGGGTTGGGGATTAGACAAGCGGAATTAAACCAGATATACACTAACTTTGTAGCTGTTTAAGAGCACAATATTTTGGCCTATATTACGATTTAATGCCAGTGAATCGATTATTAACCATAGCCTTATTGTTTTGGTCTGTTACTGTAATGGGCCAGTACCATTCCATTGGGGCAATGATTGGTACATCATATTACGTCGGCGATATAAATCCTGCCTTGAGCATTCCAAATAGATTCAATTTAGGCGGAGGACTAATATACAGGTACAATATTAACGATCGGATTGCCTTCAAAGCCAATGTTTTGTACGGCAGAGTTTATGCCCATGACAAAGACGTAAACAACAATTGGCAAGCTAATAGGAACTTGCATTTCAGATCAGATATTTGGGAATTTGGTGGCCAGTTTGAAGTGAATTTCTTGACTTACGAAATAGGAGATAACCGCAGACCTTCATCTCCTTACCTATTTCTTGGTATATCAATATTTAGATTTAATCCCCAAGCTGAGTTTAATGGAAGATGGGTTGATTTGCAACCATTAGGAACTGAAGGTCAAGGTATTGAAGGGTTTGATGATAGATATTCACTTACTTCGGTCAGTATACCCATGGGTATTGGTTTTAAATTCAACATTTGGAAAAATTTAGGCGGAGCTGTAGAATGGGGTATTCGAAGAACCTTCACAGATTACCTGGATGATGTAAGCACAACTTATGTGGATGCAGATGTTTTAATTGAGGGCAATGGGCCTTTGTCAGCAGAGCTTGCCGACAGAAGTCTCACTCCCTTAGGACCCGATGGTACGAATGCGGGCTATCAACGCGGCGAAACGCTTACAAACGACTGGTACATAATGGCCGGATTCATGTTGATGTATAAAATTGGTAAGCCACGCATTAAATGTCCAGGAGCATTTAATTAATTATGCTTTTCGTTGTCTGGTCTAAAATTCTGACCTTTGCATGCCTTTTTTAAATGAGTTACAAAAGCAAAATAGATCTTAAGCGCGTACCAGAGCACGTTGCAATCATAATGGATGGTAACGGGCGATGGGCCAAAAACCAGGGCGAAATGCGAGTTTTTGGCCATATCAATGGGGTGAATAGCGTGAGGGAATCACTCACTGCCGCTAGTGAAGTTGGTGTTAAATACTTAACGCTTTATGCTTTTAGTACAGAGAATTGGGACAGACCTATCGAAGAAGTTTCCGCCTTAATGGATTTACTCGTACAAACGATAGTGAAAGAAATTGAAGGCTTGCAGGAAAATGAAGTGAGACTGGAAGCAATAGGCGATATAAATCTGCTACCTTCAAAATGTAAAAAAGCTCTTTTAAATGCCATTGAAGAAACAAAGAGCAATTCTAGAATTACTCTGGTTCTCGCTTTGAGCTACAGTTCGCGATGGGAAATCACAAGAGCTGTGAAATCAATAGCCAATGATGTTAAAAAGGGCCAATTAGAACCTAAAGAAATAGACCAAAAAACAATCAATCAATATCTTGAAACACGTAATTATCCTGATCCAGAATTATTGATCAGAACAAGTGGTGAAAAAAGAATCAGCAATTTCTTGTTATGGCAAATAGCGTACAGTGAGTTGTACTTTACTGAAACGCTTTGGCCAGATTTTAAAAAGGAAGATTTTTTTGAAGCGGTACTTACATTTCAAAACCGAGAAAGAAGATTTGGTAAAATCAGTGAACAGATTACGGTTTAAAGCGCTTATAATTCTCGTGCTGGTATCACTTATCAGCCAATTATCAACTGCTCAGGTAGGTATAGGTGATTTCACCCCAAATTACAGTAGCCCTAGAGAATTTACGATTGGTGGTATAACCGTTAGCGGGGCCAGAAACTTTGACCAACAAGCAATCATACTTTTCTCAGGGTTAAGCGTTGGACAAAAAATTACCATTCCCGGAGAAGAAATATCAAAAGCAATCAAAAGCCTTTGGAAGCAGAAACTCTTTGACAACATCAAAGTTTCACTATCAGAAATTCGGGGCGATCAGGTTTTCTTAAATATAGAGCTCATTGAACGTGCCAGATTATCCAGATTTAGATTTGAAGGCATTTCTAAAGGAGAAGCTGAAAACATAAGAGAGAAAATCAATCTCATAAGGGGTACAATCGTAAATGAAAACCTTCTTACTAACACTTCCAACATTATCAGAAAACACTTCCAGGAAAAAGGTTATTTAGACTGCGAAGTAGATATAAGCGAACACCCCGACACCCTTGTTGCTAACTCAGAATATCTGGTTATTGATATTGAAAAGAACAGCAAAATTAAGATTGGCAATCTCAATTTTCACGGGAATGAAGAAATTCCCGATAAAAAATTAGCCAAGAGTCTGAAGAAAACGAAAGAGAAGAACTTTTTCAGAATATTCAAACGCAGCAAATTTATCAGGTCTGTTTACGAAAAAGAGCTTGGAAGTATTGTTGAGAAATACAACGAAAAAGGATATAGAAATGCTAAAGTTCTACGCGACAGTATATACAGAAATCCAGACAAGACGGTAGGTATAGATATCTACTTAAGAGAAGGTAATCAATTTTACTTTGGCGATGTTGAATGGGTAGGTAATACGAAATACTCAAGTAAAAAACTGGGCAGTGTCCTTGGAGTCTCAAAAGGAGAAATTTATGACAGGACTCGTTTTGAATCCAGGCTTTTTATGAACCCCAATGGTGGTGATGTAAGCTCACTATATCTGGATGATGGATATCTTGCTTTTCAGGCAATTCCTGTAGAAAGTAAAATAAGCGGTGACACCATAGATATTCAAATTAAAATTTACGAAGGTCGCCAGTATCGCGTAAATCGCGTGATAGTAAGGGGAAATACGAAAACCAACGACCGGGTAATAAGACGAGAGATCCGAACAAAGCCGGGTGATCTTTTTAGCAGATCTGATATTATTCGTACCCAGCGAGAATTGGCTCAATTAGGATATTTTGATCCAGAAGCATTTGAAATCAATCCTGTACAAAATGACCAGGAAGGAACCGTAGATATTATTTACGCGGTTGCCGAAAGGCCTTCCGATCAAATAGAGCTATCTGGAGGTTGGGGCGCCGGAACCATTGTGGGAACCCTGGGTGTTTCTTTCACCAATTTTTCCATGCGAAACTTCTTTAAAAAAGGAGCCTGGAATCCACTTCCCTCAGGAGATGGTCAAAGACTTTCTGTGCGGGCACAATCTAACGGTCGGTTTTTCCAATCGTACAATATGTCCTTTACTGAGCCCTGGCTGGGAGGTAAAAAACCAAATGCCTTTACGGTAGGTGTTCAGCACTCAGTGCAAACAAACGGAGTTACGAAAAGAGAAGCCAGCCAATCGGGTTTGCAAAGACAGGCTCTTTACATTACTGGAGGTAACATAAGTCTGGGTAAACGTGTAGGATGGCCCGATGATTACTTCAATTTGCTCATGGGTTTCAGTTATCTATTCTATGATATCGATAATTTCACGAGTGGGTCGAGAACAGGTATTTTCGCTCTAACTAACGGTGTATCAAACAATGCCGCCTTTATTTTCAATATTTCTCGAAACTCAGTTTTTGATCCTATTTATCCTAGATACGGAAGCAATGTGCGCTTGAATTTGAAGTTTACCTTACCTTATTCAGCATGGGATGGAGTAGATTATACAGGAGATATTACTGATCAAGCCCGCTATCGATGGGCTGAATACTACAAATGGAAACTTGTAGCTGAATGGTATAATGAACTGGCTCCAAAACTGGTACTTATGGCGAGAAGTGGTTTTGGGTATCTGGGAGCATATAACAGGGATAAGGGAATTTCTCCTTTTGAAAGGTTTTACCTCGGTGGTGCGGCCCTATCGGGTTTTGCTCTCGATGGTAGAGAGATTATTGGTTTAAGGGGCTATGACGATTTGAGCCTTTCTCCAATTGACGGAGCAAATGTAATTGTCAAACAAACATTGGAATTGAGATATTTAATCTCGCCAAACCCTTCTGCTACCATCTTCGCCCTGACCTTTCTAGAAGCTGGAAACACTTACAACGGATTTGAGAACTTTGACCCTTTTAGGATGTACAGAGGTGGAGGGGTTGGCTTGCGGATCTTCTTACCTATGTTTGGTCTTATGGGGCTTGATTACGGATGGAGATTTGATGACGTGCCGGGCAGACTTGCTATGCCAAGGAGCCAATTCCACTTTACCATTGGCATGAATCTTGGAGAACTCTAAAAAAACAGTAATTTCGCAGACCCTTTATGAGCACTAGAATCACTATGAAAAAGCTCGCCTTGATCGCATTTGTCGCTCTCTTATCGACAAGCCTACACGCTCAGCGTTATGCTTATGTTGATACGGAGTATATTTTAAATAATCTTCAGTCCTATGAAGATGCACAGAAAGAATTAAACAGACTTTCCGATCAATGGCAAAAAGAAATTGAGCAGAGGTATGAATCCATTGATAGGCTGTACAAAGCATATCAGGCTGAAAAAGTGCTCCTAACGGAGGAGATGAAAAAAGAGAGAGAAGACGAAATTGTAAGAAAAGAACAAGAAGCTAAAGAACTACAACGCCAAAGATTTGGAGTGGATGGCGATTTGTTTAAAAGGCGTCAGGAACTTATTCAGCCTATACAAGACGATATTTATAATGCCATCAAGGAAGTGGCACAAGGAGGAGGTTTTTCCGTGATTTTTGACAAGGGAAATCAATCAAATATTCTCTATGCTGATCCTCGTTATGACAAAAGCGATAGGGTCTTATCCAGGCTGGGTGTGAGTGCACAAGATCGTGAAGAAAATGACGATGATGATGGCAGTAATTCTGGTTCACAAAATAATAGTCCTACACAACGCGCGAATCCAGGCGGGGACATGAAAAGAAAATAATTTTAATCACACAACAATCTAAATTTAAAATGAAGAAGCTGATAGTACTATCTGTTCTGGCATTCGGAGTAATGACTCAAACCTTTGCACAAAAGTTTGGGCATGCAAACTTTGAAGAGATCGTAAGTATGTTGCCAGAACGTGCGGCAGCAGAGAAAGAAGTGCAAGACCTTCAACAAACTTTAGAAGGAAGGTTGAATTCAATGTACGAAACTTATCAATCTAAGGCTACTCAATTTCAAACGGATACGCTAAGTCGTGCTGTGCGCACAAGCCTGCAACAGGAACTTCAGGATCTTGAAAGAAGAATCCAGGAATTTCAGCAGACTGCGTCTACAGAAATACAGACAAAGCAAAATGAATTAATGTCCAAAATGTTTGAAAAAGTTAGAACCGCAGCCACAGAAGTTGGGAAAACAAACTCTTATACTTACATTTTTGACAGCTCTCCAAGCACGGGCGTTCTCTTGTATGCTGGAGGCGAAGATGTAACTCCTTTGATTAAAACTCAATTGGGAATTTAATCTTCAAATGACTATAAATCTTAAAACATCCCTATTTTGGGATGTTTTTTTATGCAAAGTGGTTTAGAAAAAAGACCTATTGGAATCTTTGATTCGGGAATTGGCGGGCTCACAGTTGCTTCGGCGATAGGTAAAGCCCTGCCCAATGAAAAGCTCATTTACTTTGGCGATACGGCTCACCTACCCTATGGAGAAAAATCATCGGTGTCAATCCGAGAATTTTCGGCCCAGATTGCAAGCTTCCTGGTAAACCAGGGCTGCAAAGCCATCGTTATTGCTTGTAATTCCGCTTCGGCAGTCGGCACCAATACCGTTCGCAAAGTTGTTCCGAATTTCATTCCCGTAATCAATGTTATCGATCCTACCGTTCATTATGTAGCTCATGATGTAAGATCGGGAAAAGTGGGAGTTATCGCTACAAAGGCAACAGTAAACTCAAGAATTTATGCCAGGCGAATCGTTAAACAGAATGAAAATCTTAAAGTGAGCATGCTGGCTACCCCACTACTGGTATCTATGATTGAAGAAGGTTTTTTTAATAATAACATCTCTCAGGCCATAATTAATTCCTACCTGGAAAAAAGCACCTTACAAGATATACAAGCTCTAATTCTAGGCTGCACCCATTTTCCTCTTATAAAAAACCAAATTGAGAAATACTACAAGGGCAAGGTTGAAGTTATAGATTCTTCTGACCTCGTAGCCCTCGAGTTAAAGCGCGTCTTAGAGAAGAAAAGCCTTCTCAATAAAGGCAAAACCATCCGCAAGCATCACTTTTATGTTAGCGATCTCACTCCTTCATTCGCAGAGAGCACAAGCATTTTCTTTGGAGAAAAACTTAAACTTGAAAAGAAAAAACTATGGGTCTAGAGGTACCACTCCTTGTATTTTTGGTAGCCCAAAGCCATTTTCTCCATTTCTTTACTCGATAATTCTGAATCTAACTTCTTCACTTGTTTCGCCGGAACACCTGCCCAAATAGTACCGGGTGGGATATGTGTGTTTTCTTTCACCACGGCTCCGGCAGCAACGATGCTCCCTTCACCCAAGTGCGCGTTGTCAAGAACGATGCTACCCATTCCGATCAGCACATTGTTGTCTGTTGTGCATCCGTGAACGATGGCTCCATGCCCAACGGTTACGTTATTTCCTAATCTAACAATACTCTTACCCGTCGTAGTGTGGAGAACAGCACCGTCTTGAATGTTCGTTCCATTCCCTATCGAAATGGAACCCACATCCCCGCGAATAACTGCGTTGAACCAAATACTGCACTCATCGCCAATAAAGACTTCACCAATAATGGTAGCATTTTCAGCTACCCACACATTTTTCCCAAGCTCAGGAGTATGTCCGTTTAGTTCTCTAATCACTCGCAGACTCCCCCGGCTTTACAGCATTCGTGAAGAGAGTCGTATGCCTCTTTCGTAGGCTTCATGTCATCAGCCACATAGCCCAATTTATTTATCGCCTTCTTTATTTCAAGCTCAGTGATCTTATTGTCTTTATACTTCACGTAAATCTCGTTGTTCTCAACATCTACCTTCACAGTTTTTATTCCTTTAGTGTAAGCGAGCCCTTCTTCGATAGTGTCTTTGCACATTTCGCAAACAATAGATGATTTAATCTTTATTTCTTTCGTGCTTCCATCTGCCATTGCCGGGCTGACTATCATTAGTAAAAAAGCAAATAGAACGCTCATTTTAAATACTATTCTCATAATTATTTTGTGTTTTCTAGTTTAAATCTTACTCCTGCATAGATGGTCCGACCATTAATCGGGCCATATATCAGAGTAGCATCAAAATTATTGCCAAAGGGATTTTCAGGATCCACTATGGCATTTGGTTGGATAAAATTACCCAGATTTTCAGAACCTATATATACTTCAAAATTTCCAAGTACTCGATTCAATTGCGCATTTACAAGGAAAAAGTCTTCTGAACGATTTGACAGCCGCAGCTCTTCCGGATTAGCAGATGTTGACGGGATGCGTGAAGTCCCAAAATAATTAATAGTAAAATCGGCAATCCATTTTTCGTCATTCCACGAATATCCCAGATTTAATAAAAATCTGTTTTGCGGAGCAAGCGGTTTTTGAAGTCTCTCTGTTAAATACTCAATTTGCACATCCTGGTACTTATAGGCGAACTTCACCCCCAGAGCTTTTATAGGCACGAATTGAAATTCAGCCTGAAAACTATGGGCAAATGATAATCCGTCTAAATTGTAGAAATATAACTTACGGGCGTCTGTATCTCTGTCAGCCACAAGTTGGTTTTCAAATTGGGTGTAATAATAATCTGCATTGAATACTGCATCGCGTCCGAATAGTTCAAACTTGTGCAGGAGGCTCAAGCCGGTATTCCACGAAATTTCTTCACGTGGAGATTCAAGAATAATTACTTCTCTTGATGTCGCCAACAAGCCCAATTGATCCGCGAATGCATTCGGACTTCTAAAACCTCTTCCCACTGTACCCCTTAAGGAGGTTAAAGGCTTGAAATTATACTTGGCATGAACCCTTGGCGAAAACTGATTACCAAACAAATTATGCCAGTCATTTCTCAGCCCTGCAATGAATGAAAATCGCGGCCGTTCATATGTGTACTCCAAATATGCACCCGGCACCGACTCCCTTCGCGAAAATGAAGAATCGTTAAATGCTTCCTGATAATTGTCATGCAGGTAATGTACTCCGAAGGCAAAGTTGTGGTCAGAGAATCGGCTTAGCCGGGTCATGGCTATAGCGTTGACCCGAAAATTCTCTTGAACCCCCGTGTATATATAATTTCCAAAGTAGGAGTCTACCTCGGTTCTGCTAGCTGTAGCGCGTATTCCAAGCGATTGATCTTCTCGCTTCTTAGAAAGAAATCCAAGCTTCCCAAATACTTCTCCGTGTCTCACATTCACTCCTACACCATAAGAATTACTTGTACCGAAGTCGTTCTGATAGTCAAAATCATTTTGACCACTCCTCCTGTCTTCTTCATGATACCGAACGATGAACTGAGAACGCACATAATCGCCACTATACTTCCACCTATTCATAATATTAAAGCCTTCTCTCAGGGGCATATCCAAAAAGCCATCATCGTTATTGTCTACTTTTTGATTCTGCATTTTTCCCGATAAAAAGATACCAGTTGACCACTTTGAATTTAATGGCTTGGTGTAAATAATATTTCCTTCATATCGCGACTGATTATTTCCAAATAGGTCAAAGTACAAGGCATCCTCAGTAGGTTGAAGAAATTCAATATTGATTTCGCCGGTCATACTCTCAAAGCTATTTTGAACAGTACCCGTTCCTTTAGTCAATTGAACGGCATGTAACCAGGGGCCGGGAATTTCATCTAGCCCAACAACATTATTCAGCCCGCGATTAAAGGGTACACCTTCAAACATTTTTTGTACATAAATACCTTCCAGGCCCAGCATTTGAATCTTTCGCGTACCAGAAACAGCATCAGTAAAAACAACATCAACAGATGCCGATGTTTCAAAGCTCTCTGAGAGATTACAGCATGCTCCTTTTCTCAGTACACCTCGATTGATTTCTTCGGTATTGCGCTTAGAAGCTGCAGACATGGTAAAGGCCTCCCGTGACTCTTCAATTCTTACCTCATCAATTTCAAGGTTAGTACTGAGCCGGATTAGTAATGGCTCATCTGCCGAAGAAACGCTTAAAGTATCATTCATAAATCCAACAAAACTGAATACAAGTTTAAATGGAAAGTCTTTTCCGAAGTCATACGAAAATGTGCCTTCAGGTCCTGAATTAGTACCCACCGTGGTAGATACCCTGTAAATATTAACCCCGGGAATAGGTTCTCCGGTTTTGGCATCCACAACTTTACCCGATACTTCCTGAGCAGAAAGCTGTGAACACAGAAGCACACCGAAAAGGGTGCTTAAAATTCTTAAATACATAATTGATTAATTAGAGGTGAATAAATTTGATCACCTCCAAATCATAGGGAGAACTTGCAAATAGAAATGAGAATATTCCGACCCGACTGCCGCAAGATTGGAGGGGCATGGATATTCGCAGATGTAATTTTTGAAAGTACGAACTCAAAGCTCCACAGGTTCAAAGGAGGACCAAAGGAAAAAATGAGATCGTCAAAATTTACTTCGGCCAGCTTCTGACTGATCCTGAAAAGCTGGAAGTCTGTTGTTTCACTTTTACAGCATTTTTGTTCAATTGAACAAGCATCTTTTGACGGAGAGCCCATATCTGCACAGCAGGAGTGAACTTCACCAATAGAAACCTTGTCTTCGCATGTACCACAAGCTACTTTCTCTATGCTCACATAGCCCGATTGCACCGCAAGAGAGATCAGCAATAAAGCTGCCACTGCAGAACTTGTGAATTTTTTGATGTAGCTAATTCTTTTCACATCCAAAGCTGTAACTTTGCAAAGATAAGAAAAGGAGAACTATGTATCCAACGACAGTTTATGCAGAACTAACGCCCAATCCGAATACGATGAAGTTTGTAGCGGATCGAGTAATATTCAAATCAAATGATGCTGTTGAGTTCAAAACGGTGCAGGAAGCAATAGGGCACTCGGATTTAGCTGTGCAGCTTTTTAATTTTCCCTTCGTGAATGGCGTTTTTATTTCAAGCAATTATGTAACAGTGACCAAATCTCCTGAATTGAATTGGGATTTGATAACTTTTGAATTGCGAGAATTCATTCGCGAATATCTGGTTAAGGCAGAATATGTCGTGGAAAAGATTCCCGAGAGCTCAGCCGAAAACAGCGATGAAAAAACCGCAAAAAAGGAGCGAAATGTTGAACCGAGTGAGTACGATGATGCCATCAAGGCAATTCTAACAGAGTATGTCAAACCCGCAGTAGAACAAGATGGGGGAGCTATAGATTTTATTTCGTTTAAAGACGGAACCGTTACCGTTGAACTGAGAGGATCATGCTCGGGATGTCCTTCATCTACCATAACTTTGAAAAATGGAATTGAGCGTTTACTCACAGCTGAACTACCTGAAGTAAAAGAAGTTGTAGCCGAATCCGTTTAAAAGTCTACTCCGTATTTCTCTCTTATTACTCCTAAGTGATGAAGTACATGCCCGGGAATAATGTAGATCAAGGATCTCACACTCATTTTGTAGCTGTTAGCGTTTCCCACTTGCCTTAATTCTGCTTCATTGAAACTGCCAAACATGTTCAAAGTGCTTTTTCGAAGAAGATTCCATGACTCCTTAATTTCCTTTAAAGTCTTCTCATCTGCCCGAGAATTCATCACATAAGCTTCGTGGTCATATCCTGGTATGGCCTGTTTATCACCCCTGGCAAACATCAAAGCCCGAGCATTGAAAATTACTTCTGTATCCATGCAGTGTACCAGAATTTCCTTTATACTCCATTTACCCGGTGCATATCTGAAACTGGCTTTCCGATCGGTCAATTTCTTAAAAAGAGCGTTTAACTCCGTACGATCGGCACTCATAATATCAATCAGAGTTCCGCTGTTAACATGCTCAGTATACTCTCGATAATAAGGTTCATATTCATCGGGATTTAACTCAATTAAATTGGATTTTTGCATGATGAAAGGTTCTATTTTCTTATAAATGGCAATTGCTTTGTCTGCTTGTCTAAAAAATCTTAAAAATAGTACAGAAAGCTCATCTAGACTCTATATTGGCAGCCTGAAAAACGATAGTTATGAAAATATTTTTCTCGGTTATACTGCTCATTATCGCTTCGCTTTGCATTAATGCCCAAGAAGACGGATATCGATTGAATATAGATATTGATGAGATTAAAAATGACCAGGTACGAGTTATCCTACACGCACCTAGCTTAGACAGTGGTAACACGGTTTATAATATGCCCAAAATTATTCCTGGCACTTACAGCGTAAGTGATTTCGGACAGTTCGTTGAAGATTTTCAGGCTATCAATACTTCTGGTGATACACTTGAAGCTAATCAATTGGATGTAAACCGGTGGTCAATAAAAAGCTCTGAAGAGCTTGACTACATTACCTATCTCGTAAATGACAGCTACGACGAGCCCGGTGGAGCGGGAATATTTGAGCCCTCGGGAACCAATATTGACGATGATGAAAATGTACTCCTGAATCTCTTTGGTTTTGTAGGGTATTTCGACGGGGCTAAGCATAGGCCTTACGAATTAGTGGTGGAGAAACCAGATTATTTCTACGGAGAGACTTCTCTGCCAAGAAAATCATCAACAGACACCACGGACACCTATATGGCGAAGGACTACTTTCAACTTCACGATTGCCCAATCTTGTACGCAGAGCCCGATACGGCCAGTGTAAATGTCGCAGGTGCCCGGATAGCCATTGCAGTCTATTCTCCTACAGCCGTTGTTTCAGCTCAGGATATTATGGATGTTGTTCGTGATCTTTTTCCAGCCGCCGCAAACTATCTCGGAGGCAAACTCCCTGTTGATCAGTACACCATTCTTGTGTACCTCAACCAAGGAATGAGCGGAACTGGAGCCTTTGGCGCACTGGAGCACAATACATCAACTGTATTTTATCTGCCCGAAGCACCCGTCAATGCACTGAGCCAAACTTTACGAGATGTAACGGCGCATGAGTTTTTTCACATTGTTACGCCATTGAGTATACACTCAGAAGAGATTGACGATTACGACTTTGTTAATCCTAAAATGAGTAAACACCTTTGGCTCTACGAAGGATGTACAGAGTACGCAGCCCAGCATGTTCAGGTAAAGGAAGGCCTGATGTCTATGGATGATTTCCTGGACGTTATGCAAGAAAAAATGGTAGCCGCTTCTGGCTTTGATTCTGGCATAGCTTTTACTGAGCTGAGTAAAAAAGCTCTGGATGAGCATGCTGATCAATACCTAAATGTATACCAAAAAGGAGCTCTTATCGGAATGGCTATTGACCTGAAGCTTTTATCGCTTAGTAAGGGGCAATATGGCATCCAAAATCTTATGGCAGATCTATCTGAGAAATATGGAGTAGACAAACCTTTTAAAGACGATGAGCTCTTTTACGAAATTGGTCAAATATCGGGCTATCCCGAAATGACAAATTTTTTAGAGAAACACATTGCAGGAACGGAGCCCCTGCCTTTTGAAAATCTTTTGGCAGAAGCAGGTATACTGTTCAAAGATTCTATCACAGAAAAATCTGTGAGCGGAGGCAATATTGCAATTGGATATAATCCGAATACTGAAAAGCTGGTTGTTGCAACTACTGAAGGAATGGATGAATTCGGCCAGGAATTGGGATTTGAAGTGGGTGATGAACTTCTTAGATGGAATGGTCAGGAGCTCACCTTAGACAATATCCAGGATGTTTTAAATGATTACAAAAAAAACGTTGAGCCCGGCGAGAAGGTAAAGGTTGAAGTCGAAAGAGAAGTAAAGGAGGGCAAAAAGAAAACGGTGAAGCTGAAAGCCAAAGCCATAGAAATTGACCGTACGCGAAGAAATGTACTGGAATTGAAAGACAACCCTTCAAATGAGCAACTCGCATTGAGAAAGGCATGGGTAAATGTGTGATGAATTAGACATCTGGATTGATCGTGCCCAATTAAATGCAAATGATCGGGAGCAGATTATTGCTGCAACAATAGAGCAGGTAAGGAAAGACTTCGCTCTACAGGGTATAGACCTTCAAACCAATAAGTTCCTGAACGAAAGACTTGTTTACTCATTTTCTACTCTCTTGGATGATATGGAGTTTCTGCACGACACCAGGCTTCCCGCATTGCTTTACCAACTGGATTTGAAAGAGTCTGAAATATCTTATAAACTAACTTCATCGAAACCGGCAGAAGTCTATAAAGTACTGGCAAGGAGCATTCTAAAACGCTGTTTTGAAAAAGTAATGTGGCGCAGAAAATATCAATCGGGTGAATAGATTTTGAATTATACTTTATCGATCAGCCCAAACTATACCTTACCCATTTAAATTGTATTTTTGCTCCAATTATTGCAGCTAGCTGAATAATATTTATGGATAAGTTTTCTTTCCTCGGCAATACATCAGTTGATTGGATAGAGGAACAGTACGAAAAGTACCGCAAAGACCCGAATTCTATTGAAAGTGATTGGGCACATTTTTTTGAAGGATTTGAATTCGCCAGAAAGAATTACGATACGGAGGCAGAAATCCCCGAAAATGTTCTGAAAGAATTCAAAGTTCTCAACCTTATAGACGGTTATCGTTCTCGAGGGCACCTTTTTACCAAAACAAATCCCGTCAGGGAGCGCCGCAAATACCGTCCAACCCTTGCCCTTGAAAATTTTGGGTTGAGCGATGATGACCTGGATATAACATTTCAGGCCGGTCAGGAAGTGGGTATTGGTAAATCAACTTTAAAGGAGATTGTTCAACACCTGGAAGAAACCTATTGCGAAAGCATTGGAATAGAGTACAATTATATCAGACATCCGAATAGGGTGGCCTGGTTGAGAAACAAAGTTGAAAAGAAAAACCTTCCGCAATTCACTAAAGAAGAAAAGCAAATCATCTTCAATATGCTCAATAGGGCATCATCTTTTGAGCAGTTTTTACAAAAGAAGTTTGTTGGACAAAAACGATTCTCCGTTGAAGGTGCTGAAGCAATCATCCCCGCTTTTCACGCGCTTATTCAAAGGGCTTCCCGATATGGTGTTAAGGAGATGGTTTTTGGGATGGCTCACCGCGGAAGATTAAACGTCCTGGGAAATATTTTTAAAAAGCAGTTCAAAAATATTTTCAGCGAGTTTGACGGCAAGGAATACGAAAATTACGACGAAGGAAGTGATGAATTTGATGGCGACGTTAAATACCATTTAGGATACTCAAAGAAAATTGTTTCAGAGACCGGAAAACCCGTTCATCTCACTATGGCGCCTAACCCTTCGCACCTCGAAGCGGTTGACCCGGTGGTTGAAGGCATAACCCGGGCTAAAATTGATAACTACCTGAAAGATGAAAAGGCCATACTACCTATTCTCGTTCACGGAGATGCCGCCATTGCCGGCCAGGGCGTAGTTTACGAGGTAGTTCAGATGGCTCAGCTCGATGGGTATAGGACTGGTGGTACAATTCATATCGTAATAAATAACCAGGTTGGGTTTACGACCAATTACCTGGATGGGCGTTCATCAACTTATTGCACAGATGTGGCAAAGACCACACTATGTCCGGTATTCCATGTCAATGGTGATGATGTTGAAGCCTTTATTCAAACCATACTGGTGGCTTTTCAGTACAGGCAGGAATTTGGAAGAGATGTATTTATAGATTTACTATGCTACAGAAAGTACGGCCATAATGAAGGAGACGAACCTAAATTCACTCAGCCCAAGCTCTACGACCTTATTTCCAACCATCCTAATCCGAGAGAGATTTATTTGAAGCAACTACTTGAAGAAGGAGTAATAAGTCAGGAGGGAGCTAATAAACTGATAGACAAGTATAATGAACTGCTAGAATCGCAATTTGAAGAAGCCAAGGAAATACCTAATGCCTATGTAAAGCATTTCCTGGAAGATACCTGGAGAAACTTAACTCCCGCCAAGCCGAAAGACTTTGAAAAATCACCCCTTACCGCTTACGACAAGAAAGAGCTAATTAGCCTGGCTAAGAAGTTCAACCATTTGCCTGAAGACAAGAAATTCTTCAGAAAGGTGAGCAAGTTAATGAATGATCGCCTGAAAATGGTAGAAGAAGATCGTTTAGACTGGGCGATGGGAGAGTTACTGGCTTATGCAACTCTTCTCAGGGAAGGACATAATGTTCGCATCAGTGGGCAGGATGTTGAGCGCGGAACCTTTTCTCACCGCCATGCTGTTTTAACAACTACCGATACTGAAGAAGACTATCTGCCGCTTAATCATTTGGGAGGTAAACAGGCGGAATTCAGCATATACAATTCGCTCTTGTCAGAATATGGCGTACTGGGCTTTGACTACGGATATGCCTTTGCGAGTCCACAAACCCTTACCATCTGGGAAGCTCAATTTGGCGACTTCTTCAATGGTGCTCAAATCATCATTGACCAGTTTATTAGTGCGGCTGAAGATAAGTGGAGATCAATGAATGGCCTTGTCATGCTCTTACCTCATGGTTATGAAGGAATGGGTTCTGAACATTCCAGCGGAAGAATAGAACGTTTTCTTTCACTCTGTGCGGAATACAATATGCAGATATGCAATGCTACCACGCCCGCTAATTATTTCCACTTGCTCAGAAGACAAATGCATAGAACCTTTAGGAAGCCACTCGTGGTTTTCACTCCGAAGAAATTACTGAGATACCCTAAAGCTGTTTCAAGAATTGAAGAGATGTCTAAAGGCGGGTTTCAGGAATTGTTGGACGATCAAAATGTTGATGCCAAGAAGGTTGATACGGTGGTATTCTGTACCGGAAAAATCTACTATGAGGTTCTGGAAGAAAAAGAGAAAACAGAATCAGGAGATAATATCGCTCTGATTAGGTTAGAACAAATCTATCCGCTGCCAGAAAAACAAATGGATAAGATTGTAGAAAAATACAAAAAAGCCGAGCGCTATATCTGGCTACAGGAAGAGCCACAAAATATGGGTGCCTGGAGTTTCGTTGCCCTGAATTACCGAAAAGTGGAGCTGGAATGTATATCCAGAAACCCCAGCAGCAGCCCGGCATCAGGATTGCCTAAAACCGCTGAATCTCGACAGAGACAAATAATTAATAACCTATTTAGCTACGCTAAACAACCTGTTAAATAATCATCTTGCATGTTTGAAATGAAAGTGCCCAGTCCGGGCGAATCCATATCAGAAGTAGAAATAGCAGCATGGCTGGTAAGCGACGGAGATTATGTAGAGAAAGATCAGGCTATTGCTGAAGTTGATTCAGATAAGGCCACACTGGAACTCCCTGCGGAAGTAGCGGGAGTAGTAACCTTAAAGGCTGAAGAAGGCGATACTGTTGCCGTAGGTGAAGTGGTTTGCCTTATAGATACAGAAGCCGAAAAACCAGAGGGGGCCGCTGTTGAAAATGCCAAAGCTAAAGCTTCTGCATCTAATGAAGAAGACTCCAAAAAGGAAGAAGCTGGAAAAAAAGAAGAGAAGGAATCATCTAAGTCTGATGAGAAAAAAGAGTCTGACGATAAGCAGGAAGCCAAGCCAGAAAAAGAGAAGACCTATGCCAGCGGGCATCCTTCCGTAGCTGCCAAAAAGCTCATGGATGAAAACGGCATTAAGCCCGGCCAGGTGAATGGAACTGGCAAAGATGGCAGAATTCTCAAGCAGGATGTTTTAGATGCCATGTCTGGAGGGTTTTCTAGCGAAAGTGCGCAGGGTTGGGGAGGTACGAGAGATACAGAGCGCAAACGCATGTCTGTTCTCAGACGTAAAATTGCCGAGCGTCTTGTAGGAGTAAAGAATGAAACGGCTATGCTTACCACCTTCAACGAGGTAAACATGAAGCCCATCATGGATATCCGAGCTCAGTATAAAGATAAATTCAAGGAAGATCACGGGGTTAGTCTTGGCTTCATGTCTTTCTTTACAAAAGCAGTAACTGAAGCTTTAAATCTTTTTCCAGCCGTGAATGCGCAGATAGACGGCAACGAAATAGTTTACCACAATTATGCCGACATCGGAATAGCAGTAAGTTCGCCCAAAGGCCTAATGGTACCCGTAGTTCGAAATGCCGAGCAAATGAGCCTCGCCGAAATTGAATCTGAAATAAAAAGACTGGCAGTAAAAGCGAGAGATGGTAAGATAGCCATTGATGAGATGCAGGGTGGAACTTTTACCATAACTAATGGAGGGGTTTTCGGATCTATGATGAGCACACCGATAATCAATCCTCCACAAGCAGCTATTCTAGGTATGCACAATATTGTGGAACGCCCAATGGCTGTGAATGGTGAAGTTGTGATTCTTCCAATGATGTACGTTGCACTTTCTTACGATCATAGAATTATTGACGGAAAAGAATCTGTAAGCTTCCTGGTGAAGGTCAAGGAAATGCTCGAAGCACCTGAAAAAATGCTCTTTGGTTCTAAAGATCCGAAAGAAGTATTACTCGGCCTGTAATAGAATTGCCAACCTGGATGCGGCGCGAATTGCATAGAATCCATTCTGATCTACTATTTGAGAGTAAATCTCTTTTGCCTGAGTGTCCTGGCCTGCATTTTCCAGGCTGAGTGCTTCATACCATTTCGCTTCTTCATAAAAGCCCGGGTGCAAAATTCTCTGGGTAGCTCTGAAGTATTCAATGGCTGAGTCGTAATCCTCCAGGTAATAGTAGCAGAGGGCCCGGTAAAAGCATAGATTCAGATTTCCGGGTAGCCTTTTAGATACCTTATTGAGCTGATAGAGACAAGCCTCATACCGACCCTTTTGAAATAGCTCAAGGGGGTAATCCATATAATGCTTTTGACTAGTCATGGGCGTATAGATCTTCTTGCTCCTTAAAAGTTGGTTTTCTGACTCCCATCTAGCAGGAAGGTGCTCTGGTAATATTCTCTGCCCTGAAAGTGCGGTTGTATCAACGGAAACAACTTTCAGGTCGTGAATGAAAGTAGCATGGTAGCGATAAACAGGGCTCCTTGAAATTACAGTATTATTTTCTGCAATTTCTCCTGCTTCGCGCAGTATAGCTTTCAGAGGAATGGGCATTGATTCTCGTATTGCTGGCGATTTATCAGGAGTGTCAATCTCGATGGTGGCTGCATCTATCTTCTCTAGATGGCTTATCTCAATAAATTGGTTTTGGGGCTTCTCAACTTTCTCGGCTGGTAAAAGCGGCTCTAACTTAATATCCATTAACAAGCTTCGCTCAAGCCACCAAAGTCCCATCCACATCAAGCCAACAACTAAAACAGTAGTGAATACTGCCAGGTTAGCCTTCTGAAGAGCTTTTGAAGGAAGCGCGTCCGGAAACAATTTATAGCCATCTACAGCTTCAGATAAAAACGGATCATTTTCCATTTTCATTTCGAAGAGCTTCTCATCAGCAAGATTGAGTTGGCCTGTGATGTAGGACTTTATTTCTTTTTCTAAAATAGTCTTCATGATGATTTATTCTCTGAGCGTAAATTATTGAGCAGATTGCGCTTTCCGTTTTGTATATGACTCTTAACCTGATTGAGTGATATAGATAGAAGCTGAGCGATTTCTTGATAAGACTTTTGCTCCAGATAGAACTTTTCTACACATTCTTTTTGATCTCTTTTGAGCTCTGGTAGAAGAGCCCTTACTCTAGCAAGGATGGTGTCTAAGTCGTGGTCGTAAGTGGTTTGGATTTTCTCGTTCTGATATTTTTCTTCTATGATTCTTTGTCTTTTTGATTTGCGGATATATTCAAAACAGTAATTTTTGGAGAATACATAAAACCAACTTTTAAAGCTCTTTATTTGGTGCCGACCCAGCTGATTTTTCAGTTTCAAGAAAATCTCAGAGACCGCGTCTTTTGCTTCATCCTTATCTTTTAGGTATTTCAATGCAAGACCCAGAGTAAGTGCATGGTAGCGCCGATAGAGTTCTTCCAAAACGAGATTCTCTGATTCAGAGTATCGTTTCAGGAGTTCTTCGTCACTTAAATTACGATATTTCTTATCGAATACATGCATTCATCTGGAACCATTGTATTCATAGAAATAGTCAAAATAACTCTTTGTTTCGATGACCACTATACCTCCGGTTACATCTCCGTATTTAGCGGGTATCCCGCCTGTATGAACGGTTATTGACTTTATAGCATTTCCGGGAAGTTGCTGAAGCGGTCCGGTCAGCCTTACGCCATCCAAAAAAGTAGCGGTAGTTCCCGGCCTTCCACCCTTTACTATAAACTCACCGTTTTCATCTGTTCTAAGTTCAGAAGTAATATGCCCGATTAATTTCGCAGGATTCTTTAATAGCGGATTGAACCTGATGTCAGCAGCTTTCACAACAATTGCGCTGGGCTGGTCTACATCAATTAACTTGAAATCTACAATCTCCACGCCAGGAAGCGTATTATTTGATGAAAGTGCAACTTTACCCAATACATAGATCTTATTGGGAGTTACTTCAATATCTGCCAATACTCTGGGCTCATAGCCGGTGTAGCTAAATTCTAAAGCGTATTTACCAGGTTGGAGAGGTTTTAAGCGGAAGCGGCCATCGTTATCGCAAATAGTTGATCTAATTTCGCCACCTATTCGGGTTATTACAGTTGCTTGAGGGAGCGTCTCTCCTGTTTCGTAACTTACAACCGTACCATGGATTTCTCCGTAATTCTGAGCATTAAGTGCCCCCAGGCAAACAATTAAAAGCAATGATAGAATGAGATTTTTCATAGTCTTTTTCTTATAGGATGGCATAGTATTGGCAATTCCATAAATAGAATTGGTTTTCTTTGTGTAAGACACATCATTTATGAGAGCAATACTTTCTATCATTTTAGTCTTTATTTTTTCAAGCTCCCTGCATGCGCAGCAAACCATATATACGCAGAACAGGCAGCAGGCCATGCAGATTATGCAGAGGGCAGAGATGCAGAAGCGGGGTGGAGATTTTAACGAAGCTTTCAATTCATACACCAATGCTATTGCGGTAGATCCTACTTATGTAGAAGCTTATATGGAGCGGGCTCTTCTGCTGGAACAAATGGGTAGATACCAGGAATCTAAAGCCGATAAAGCCAAAGCCACAGACCTAAATCCTTATGCTGAGGTTTATTACGACCAGAGAGCTCGGCTTTATCTCTTAGAGAGCAAGTATAAGGGGCCTATAAACGAATTGGCTGAAGTCATAGACCGCAGTCCTTATGGATCTTATTTACCTGATTTAAAAGGCATAGCTGAACTTGACGAGAATGAATACGGTGGAGAAATTGAGGGCCTTGATCTCGTTTTGAGATTAAATCCCGGCGATACCATATCAATCCTGGAAAGGGCTTTAATTTACAGCCTTGCAGGGGCCTATGATCTGGCAAAAGCAGATATAGATTCTGCCATGGAACTGGCCCCTTTTCATTTTCTTGTACACGATGTAAAGGGTCTCTTTCACTGGCATTTCGATGAAAAGGAAGCTGCATATCTCAGCTTTGACAAGGCAGTAAATTTAAATTCAGCCTATCCTATGGGCTATTTCAATCGCAGTTTGGCAGATCGCTCTAAAGACGATTTCAAAACTGCCATGTCTGACTTGAATAAAGCAATCGCATTAAAGAAAGATTACGCGGCCGCTTATTACAATCGCGGTATTCTGAAAAATGAAACAGGCGATCCGGAAGGTGCTCTGGAAGATTATCAAAAGGCAATGGACATTGATCCAGACTTTTACGAAGCAATTTTGAATCATGGATTTACAAAGGGAATTCTGGGAAGTTTTGCCGATTGTAAGGCGGATTTTGATCGGGCTATTCGCGAAAACCCTGACGATCCGGTGGGCTATAATTTAAGAGGAAATATTGAGACCTTTTTTGGGAAGTATCTGGAAGCTATTCGCGATTACGATCAGGCCATTCTACTCGATCCCGACTATGCAGACGCTTACTACAACAGAGGTGTAACATCCATTCTTGGCTACCAGGGTATTTCGGGTTGCGATGATCTTAGAAAAGCAAGAAGAATGGGGAGCGAGCAAGCAGCCGAAGTAATCCCGTATTTCTGCGGGGGAATTAAATAATAAACCCCGTCCCAATAAATATCAGGACAGGGTTTTAATATAATATTCCTCTGGTTTTTGGTCTTTTCAAAAACCTCAGAAAAAGAGACTTTTTTACAGCCTGCCTTGTGTAAAGGCAGGGGTAATATAAGACTCAAAAACCGGGTTGGAATGGTCAGACATTACACACCTCCTTTTTATTCGTTTAACATAACAAACAGAAGTAGTCAAGTATCTTATGAGCCTTTTTTGTTTGCCACCGGCTCCCTGCCGGATTTGATTTATGAAATGAACGAAATTATTCTCTTAAATGAAAAATTATTTCGTCAGATTTCTGAACAGATTTTTGATGATAATGTTTAGGCTACCTCAACCGAATTGAGGATAGATTCAAAGATGAGTCGGCCATCGGTGTTGCCCAATGCTTGATCTGCGGCTCGCTCTGGGTGTGGCATCATTCCAAAAACATTTTTCCCCTTGTTGGTAACTCCAGCGATATTCTCCAATGAACCATTCGGGTTGGCTTCTTTGGTAAAAGCGCCGTCTTTATCGCAATACCTGAAAATTACCTGCTCGTTTTCATTCAACTCTTTCAACACTTCCTGACTTGCGTAATACCTGCCTTCTCCGTGTGCTATTGGAATGGTAAGAACCTTATCAGATTCTAAAGAAGCTGTAAGAATTGTACTTCTGGTAGCCGGCTTAATGAAAGAATTTCTGCAAATAAACCGATGATTGGTATTGTGCAGGAGAGTACCTGGTAATAATCCAGCCTCACATAATATTTGAAATCCGTTACAAATACCTAATGCGTAACCACCCTTTCTGCAGTGTTCAACAACAGACTCCATAATGGGTGAGAACCTGGCAATTGCTCCTGATCGAAGATAATCTCCATAGGAGAAACCTCCTGGCACTAAAACAAAATCAACACCCTTTAAATCTTTGTCTTTGTGCCAAAGTCGTTCAACCTTCTGCCCCAAAATAGTCTCAAAGGTGTAGATGAGATCTTCATCGCAATTAGAACCGGGAAAGATGATTACGCCAAACTTCATGAGTGAAATATTAGGCTGCAAAGATATCCATTTTTTAGAAGGAAATAGAATTGAAAACCAGTGTTAAAATTCCCAAGGCCAACCATAAATAGTAAGCTCCACTAACCAATTTTCTTCTTTTGATGATCATAAAGAAAAATGGTAGAAAAACAGCGCAGGGTATAGCCCAGAGCATAGTAGTTCCCGCCTGGTCAATACGAAGACCTGATGCAAGAAAGTACGCTACCGTTATCAGTAGACTCAGCCACAAGAAAACGGCTTTCGTATTCTTTTTATGAACCGTTGAACCCGTCATTTCCTTAAAGAAGCCCGAGAGCCCTAATAGAGATAGAGCAAAGCCCAAAATCATAAAAGCATAGTCGGCAAAGTGGTTGGCATCTTCCAACTCTCCCCATGATAATCCTGTAAATTTGATAAAGCGATAAAAATCAGGAGTTCGGTCAAACCACCAATAGTACACGGCTCCATAAATAAGTGGTGTAGCAATTCCGAAAAGTGGCACAATCCATTCGCGGAGATTAAAGGTTCGGAGTTGTCCCAGGCTCATCCATATGAGGAGAAGTGCAATAATAAGAGGTGGGAAGATCAAAACGGCGAGCATCAAGAGTAAACCCGCATCATAGAGTTTAGCCGTAACGTTCTGCACCCGATAAATTCTGAGTAAACGAAGCAGAGCTAAAAGGAGAAAGAGATTTCCCAATGCTACCGGATTAAGATAAAACCAGGAAAGATTTAGAGAAAGAAATAAAAAGTAGACTAATGAGGGAAAGTAATTCTCCCTTTCGGTGAATTCGTGATCGTTAGATATCTTGTTAATCAGAAAAGAAGACGCCAGATTAACCAGTGTACCCGAGATCAAAAGAAAGATTTTTGACTCTCCAAGTAATAAAGTCAACTGCTTGAATAAAACTCCCCCCATCATATGAGCAGGGGGTGCAGAATAAATTCCTGCTAAAACGGCCAGGATAATCCCGAAGGGAATAAGTAGTGTAAAAACTACCGGCCTGTTTGAGCTGAATACCGAGTGAAGCATTTTGGGCTAATATAGTGCTTTTGGCATGTAGAATTTATCCGTACTTTTGAGCCTTGAAATTTTAGAGATATGCAATACCTAACCGGCCCTATAGCAGCACTCATCAAGTGGACTTTTGATTATATCCTGGTACCCATTGGTGAACTACCTGATTACATAAATCCAAATTATCTATTTCTTGCATTGGGTTTTGTAGGCCTTTTTTACTGGCTTCGACTACAAGCGAAATACAATAAAAAAGCTGAGCAGGAAGGCGGCATTAAATAAGGTCCTTCCCAATATCTCGCCTCACAAAACTTTTCTCAAAACGAATTTGATCAACAGCCCTGTACGACTTGTTCAGGGCTTCTTTTATGGTAGTACCCATACCTGTAGCCGCCAAAACCCTTCCACCTGAAGTCACGACTTTATCGCCGGAAGTCTTCGTTCCCGCGTGAAATATCAGAGTATCTCCAACTTCATTCAGACCTTCAATTTCTTTACCTTTTTCATAAGATTCCGGATAACCGCCGGAGACCATCATGACTGTTGTTGCAAACCCCGGATCTAAATCAATTTGAGCATTATTAAGTTCGCCTTTACCGGTCTTTATGAGTAATTCAAGGAATTGAGATTTAATTCGTGGCATTACTACTTCTGTTTCCGGATCGCCCATGCGCACGTTGTACTCAATAACATAGGGCTCATCCTGGACTTTTATCAGTCCGAAGAATATAAAACCCACATAGGGAATTCCATCTGCCTTCAACCCGTCTACGGTAGGCTTAACAATCTTGTCTTCAACCTTTTTCATGAAAGACTCGTCGGCAAATGGAACCGGACTCACAGCACCCATTCCACCTGTATTCAATCCGGTATCTCCTTCTCCAATACGTTTATAATCCTTGGCATTTGGCAAGAGAACATAATGGGTTCCGTCAGTCAAGGCAAAAACAGAAAGCTCTATCCCATCGAGAAATCCTTCTATTACCACCTTTGAAGATGCATCTCCAAACTTGGCATTGGCAAGCATGTTCTCAATTTCTGATTTAGCTTCATCCAGCGAATCAAGAATGAGAACTCCTTTTCCTCCCGCCAATCCGTCAGCTTTTAGCACATAAGGTGAAGGAATTGATTCCAGGTATTCTTTTGCATCGGCAACTTCAGAAGCAGAAAATGTGCGGTAAGCTGCGGTAGGTATCTGGTGCCTTTGCATAAATTCTTTGGCAAAATCCTTAGATCCTTCCAATTCAGCACCTGCTTTTCCCGGGCCGATAATAAGTAGTTCCGCAAGATCTTGCTGGTCTTCCAGGTAATCGCGAATTCCATTCACCAGGGGTGCTTCCGGACCAACCACTACCATACCGATTTTATTTTCCCGAATGAATTCTGCTACCGCCGAGAAATCTTCAGGATTCAGGGCAACATTCTTCCCTACTGATCCCGTACCTGCATTTCCGGGTGCGATATACAGAGATTCGCAAAGACTATCCTGACTTATTTTCCAACTTAAAGCGTGTTCCCTTCCTCCGGAACCGAGTACCAATACATTCATGTTCTACAATTGAGAGTGCAAAGAAAACAAAAAAGCCACCCAGCTTTTTGCTAAGTGGCTTTCTGTTTCAAATTTTGTTGTCAGAGCAAGTTTGTGCCCCCTGCTTTCCACAGGTACTAAATACTAACTACTCTGTACCAACTACACTTTCACCCTCTTAATACTACAACCCAATTGCTTGGTGCTATTTGGGTCAATTTTCTTTCCCCCCTTGTAAGCTTTTATGGCATCCTTGAGATATGGGTTTTCAACTCCTTCACTGCTATCTACTGAATCGTCAATAGCACCTTTGTAAATCAGTTTCATATCCGAGTCGAAAAGAAAAACATGCGGAGTAGTTAGCGCGCCAAAAGCATCTGCCAAAACATGGTTTTC
>Ga0207419_1000025_pt1 | contig 105740 bp, 53 predicted proteins | sample ElkSloMetagenome_4_FD_184723 | JGI IMG/M metagenome (GOLD analysis project Ga0207419, IMG submission 184723) | Hot spring microbial communities from Elkhorn Slough, Monterey Bay, USA - MD2A (version 2) | ecosystem: Environmental > Aquatic > Marine > Intertidal zone > Estuary: Microbial mat ...
GGCGACAATATATCGAAAATCAGAACAAACCTAATTCCGATAAACCCTGACCGCAATTCATCTCACGCTGCTCTGTCGGGTCAGACGTGAGGCTTCTTGCGGAAGAAGCTAAAAGCTAAAATACGATCCCGTCATGGGAACTACTTTTGCTTGGAGCGACGTTGTAACTCCCGTTGAATGGCTTCTACAACTGTTTCTACCACTTGCACCCGAGCCGAATATTTACAATTAGCCCCCACAATAGTCCAAGGTGCGGTCGGTGTATGAGTCCGTTGAATCATCTGATTAACCGCCACTTCATAAAAGGGCCATTTTTCCCGATTACGCCAATCTTCATCGGTGAGCTTATATTGTTTAAAAGGGTTCTCTTTACGCGCTTGAAATCGCTTCAGTTGTTCATCGGTGTCGATATGTAGCCAAAATTTCACTAACACATAACCCGCACGGGTGAGTTGTTCTTCAAATTCGTTAATTTCTCGATAAGCCCGTCGCCATTCTTCATCGGTTGCAAACCCTTCAACTCGTTCAACGAGAACTCGACCATACCAACTGCGGTCAAAAATCCCGATTTTCCCAGCAGAGGGTAAACGTCGCCAAAACCGCCAGAGATAATGATGGCTTTTCTCCTCATCCGTCGGGGCGGCAAAGGGTTGAACTTCGTAACTGCGAGGATCTAAAATATCAGTTAACCGTTTAATCGCTCCGCCTTTTCCTGCTGCATCCCACCCTTCAAAAATAGCCAACACCGGGACTTGTTGTTCATAAATTTCTCTTTGGAGTTTACCCAAACGGGCTTGTTGTTGGGAAAGTTTGTGTTTGTAGTCGTCTTCTGAGAGAGATTGGGTTAAATCAATTTGTCCCAGAGGATTCGGTTCAGTGGGGTCGAGGTGGTCTTGTAGCGGGGTTCTGATGGGCGGAAGCTGAACCTGTCGCCTATCTAATGCTTCGGTGAGGGTAGCAACCATTGCCGAGAGAACTTTAATCCGAGCATAGCGTTGACTATCGCCTTCGATCAATATCCAAGGTGCCGCGCCTGTGCTGGTATGAATTAACATATCTTCGGCGAAGGCTAAATAGGTGTCGTAGTTTTTTTCCTGCTGCCAATCTTCGGGACGAACCAGCCACGCTTTTAACTCGTCTTTGGCGGCTTTTTTGAGGCGGTGCTTGAGTTCTTTTTGGCTAAGATGAATCCAAAATTTCGCAACGACAACACCATCATCGACCATCTGACGTTCAAAGGCGTTAATTTGTCGCATCGTCATCGGAACTTCAGCTGAGGGAAGTCGTTCAAAGAGTCGGTCTTCGAGAACGTGGGTATACCAACTGTGGTAAAAAATGCCCATTTGACCTCGGGCGGGGAGTTTTTGCCAAAATCGCCACATAAACGGATAGCGACGTTCCTCTCGGGTTGGTGGCCAAATGGGATGAACAATAAATCCTCGCGGGTCCATATAGCCGACCATTTTTTTGACCAGCGCCCCTTTTCCGGCGACAGCCCAACCTTCTAAGACGATGATGGCTGGGAGTTTTTTTTCCCAACAAGTTTGTTGCAGCGATCGCAATTTTTGCATTAAACTTTCTATCTGGCTCTGATAGGTTTCTTTATCGAGAGATAAATTGAGATCGAGAGTATCGAGCATGAATTAATCTGGGTTACAATAACAGTCTAGTTTAACTTCTCTATTTTCTAAAATGGCAACTGAAAATAAGTCTTTGCAATTTCGGGGTTTGTTGGTTATCGAGATTGTCAACTCCCGCTCAATTAATCTGTGAAGATGTATGGTAAATGTTAAACTATACAGGGTTTTGCAAAGAGGACTTTAGAAATAAGGACGTTTAGCAGTTGCAGCAGTTTGATCGGCCTATTCCGCAAGCGCACCTCAATATTGTTGAGAAAACCCGGTCTAACCGATTGGCTTGGCGGGGTCAGTTTTCTCCCCAGCTTATTGAAGCGATATTAACGGCATACTGTCCGCCCAACTCTGTTATTTTAGATCCGTTTGCGGGGAGCGGAACTGTTCTGTTGGAAGCGGGCAATTTGAGACTGGAAGCTTACGGTTTTGACATCAATCCGGCCGCTTTTATCCTCGGTAGAACCTACGAATTGATTAACAATCCCAAAAGAAAAGAGACGGTAAAAAAAGTTAGAGAAAAAATCGATACAGAATTTCCTTTTATTTTATTCTCCCCCGGTAGTCCCGTTGAAAACTTGGCTGAAAAGTTAAGAAAAATCAGAATTAAGCTCGACCCGGAAGCCATCAAGCTATTTGATGCTTTGGTGATTTTGCTGGATGTGGCGAACAACACAATTACCAACGAGTTTGTACAGGCAAAGTTTGGTGAATTGGTAAACGCTATCGATAAATTTCCCGATTCTGAAAAAAACATCAAAGTCGGTTTATCCGATGCCCGCTCTCTCCCTTTACCCGATAAAACTATTGATTTTGTTGTTACGTCTCCACCTTATATTAATGTTTTTAACTACCATCAAAATTATCGAAAATCTGCCGAAATCCTCGGGTGGGATATCCTCAAAATAGCCAAGTCGGAAATTGGTTCTAACCGGGCAAACCGAGGCAATCGTTTTTACACGGTCGTACAATATTGTTTGGATATGGCAGATACTTTGAGGGAACTTTCCAGAGTCACGAAAGACGGGGCCAGAGTTGTATTTGTTATCGGCTACGAATCGACGGTTCTTGGCGTGCCTTTTTTTAACGCCGATATTATCGATAAAATAGCGATAAAAACGGGTTTATTTAATCCGGTTTTAAGACAAAAACGGGAGTTTAAAAACAAATTTGGAAAACGAATTAGAGAAAATATAATTAACTTTGGTAAGTTGAAAGATCGGTGTCACCAAGAAACAACAGAACGGGTTGCCAGAAAAGTAGCGTTAGACGTGCTGAGAAACGGGCTTTTTCATGTATCTCCAAAAAATCTTGGAAATTTGGAAGATGCAGTTGACAAAGTTCAGGAGATTAACAGAACATTGATATTGGATAATCTGTCCGACATATACCAACCCGATACGCTTTTCTAAGTCGCAAGTTCTACCCCCTGAAAATCAACTCAAACCATGCCCGAATTTTCCCGCCCTCATTATGATAAACTAACAGCCTGTATCGATAATCCTCGACTACCTAAAGCGGATCGAGAACGGGTTCAAGAAGCTCTTAAAAAATACCATCAATGGATCGCAGAATTAGAGGAAATTGAGCCGGGTCAAGAAAATACGGTCGAAAAATTAGTTGAAGCAACAAACCGATATAAGCGTTTTATTGAACTCGACCTAATATTTGATAGCTCAGAAAATTTTTTATACAGACAGAAGGGGCAGTTAAAGCTGGATAATACCATTTTAGAATAATTCTTGCCCCGGCTCGTTTTTCGCAGCCTAAGAGGAATAGATGATTCTTTTGAACTCGGGCCAAGAGATACATTTTCTGGACTCAGTTTTTTATCCTCTATTGGAAATCCGGGTTCCGGTGGTGAACCAACGATTAGAACGAAAAATCAAGATTTTATTCTGGGTAAAAGACTGTATTTAAAATCATCCTTTGATCCAGAATTTCAAGATTATAAACAGATTCAGTCACATCTAGGATATGTCTGTGCAGAATGTAAAACGAATTTAGACAAAACGATGTTTCAAGAGGCGGTAGCAACCAGTCGAGATTTAAAAATAGCTGTTCCTGGTTCTTTGTACTTTTTAATCTGTGAATTTCTAGATATGACCCCGGTTTCCATAATTTCCACTCAAATTGATGATGTTTTGATTGTGCGAAAAACTAAACGTCTACCTTCTAACATTAGACAAAAATATCGAACGTCACAGGACAGACAACTTCATCGGCAAGAATATGTAGATTTTTTGGATGCTTCCCAGTATTATCCCGATGTCTTTCAAAGAATGATAAATAAAATTAAAGCTTTGATTGACAACACCAGTCCATCAATAGAGAACGTGTTAAACCGGGGACATTTTTAAGATGAATATAAGACTTTTTAAATGGTATCGATCTGTTAACGAATAATTCAAAATAAGCGATCGCCAACCGTCCGAATTTTACCCAAAATCGAAAAATATTTTAAGCCTGTCATTTTTTTGTCATCTTGTCGGGATATTGTAGAAACCATAGAAGTTAGCCAGTCTTAACGGTCTGCTTCCCAATACATCTGTTTAAAATTATTCTTTTTTGGAGAGTTCCCGTGAAATTAGAAATCATCGGCACAATTGTACTTGGTATTGTTGCGGCGACTGTTTTTCCTTCTGCTGTTCAAGCAAATAATGATTCTTTTTCGGGTACTATCGAACAGGTTTGGGAAGATGGTTTCCGCTTGCAAAGTGACAGCCGGACAATTACCGTTGATTCTTGGGATGTTTGCGGAGATAATACGAGTCGTCATCTGTCAGCCGGGGAGCAGGTGACTGTCGTGGGCGAATTTGAGGATGGAGAATTTGATGCGTTTTCAATCACAAAAGCTGATGGTGCAGCCGCTTGTAAATAGGAATATTCCTCAAACTTATGCAAAACTATTCTATTGTTTGAAACCGCAGAACATATCATTGACTTGACTTTGGGTTTCAATTGGATTTGTGAAATCAAGGGGTTGATACCCCCGGCCGATTCAAAGAAGCCGGGGATTTTTTTGACAACAGTTAGCATTCTCGAGTTGGGGTCAGTTAAACTGAGAAATTTGATCGGGCTAAAACTGTAAAATATGCGATCGCAGACTTCCAAACAAGCGGTATGATTAAGTTCAACCGATCCGAAACTATATTAAAGCGATCGCTAGTTATTTAAAACTCAAAGATATGACCCCTGAAAATCCCCAATCTCAAATCCAAGCGGGGCGGTTAGCCATCTTGTTACATGGAGGTATTCTCGGTGCGACAGGTAAAACGGGACTGTCTTTGCTGCGCTACTCTCAGGCTAATATTGTCGCAGTCATCGATCGCGACTGTGCGGGACAGTCCCTTTCTGAACTCACGGGAATTAACCGAGAGATACCGATTGTTTCTTCTGTTAAAGACGCTTTAGCCTATCATCCCAATATTCTCATGATTGGAATTGCACCGCCAGGGGGGGCTTTACCCGAGGAATGGTGGGTTGATCTTGATGGGGCGTTAGAAGCAGAATTATCGATTGTGAATGGGTTACATACCCAATTAATTCCTTTAGTTGAACAACGCCATCAAACCAATATTAACCAATTTCTTCAACCTCAACAATGGATTTGGGATATTCGTCAAGAACCACCGGGTTTAAAAATTGCTAGTGCTGCGGCGCGTCAACTCAGTTGTCGGCGAGTTTTAACCGTAGGAACCGATATGGCTATTGGTAAAATGTCAACGGGTTTAGAACTTAATAAAGCCGCAAAACAACGGGGAATTCGGTCTAAATTTATCGCCACAGGTCAAGGCGGGTTAATGTTAGGAGAAGATGGCATTCCTTTAGACTCAGTACGGGTCGATTTTGCCGCGGGTGCGGTGGAACAGGTGGTGATGCGGTGTGGAACAGATTGTGATTTACTTCTAGTTGAAGGACAGGGTTCGCTGATTCATCCGGGTTCAACTGCGACTTTACCGTTGTTGCGAGGAAGTCAACCGACTGATTTAATTTTAGCCCATCGTGCCGGACAAACTCATGTTCGCAATCATCCTCATGTCGTTATTCCTCCTCTATCTCAAGTGATTGAATTATACGAAAATGTTGCCAGTGTGGGCGGCGCGATGGAATCTGCAAAAATTGTCGGAATTAGCCTGAATACTTATGGTTTAGCGGAAGATGTAGCTAAGGATGCGATCGCGCAAGTTCAACTTGAAACGGGTTTACCCTGTACGGATACGGTTCGGTTTGGGGCGGATATTTTATTGGATGCACTATTAATCAGTTTACCGTGAACAGTTATCCATATTGCCCGTCAGAGTGAACTTTTGCTTTTTGCCCTTCTCCTATCCCAACAATAAACCCGTTTATGCTAGCCAATCGATACCAGATCGGTTAGTCTCAATAGTAGTGTGTGTGAGGTGGTTAAAAAAATCTTATGAATGATGTGATGCTATTGGGTGAATCTACGGCTAATAGGTTTCCAGTTTTAGGACTTCCTGTTCATCTGCATCATAATTATCATAACTGGTTGCTTAACCGTCTATATAAAGGGTTAGGAACTCATGTGATTACTTTGAATGCTGAAATGGCAATACAAGCCGATCGCGATCGTCATCTTGCAGAGGTGATTCGGGGGGCTGAACTTGTGATTCCAGATGGGGCGGGAATTGTTCTTTATCTGCGGCTGAAGGGAAAGCCAACTCAACGTTGTCCAGGGATTGAACTGGCTGAGTCTTTCTTACAAAAAATAGGTCAACAAAATTGTTCAGATCTGGTTTTTTTCTATGGAGGAAAACCGGGAATTGCTCAACGGGCGGCTGATTTATTTCAACAAAAAATTCCCAATTTAGCGATCGCCTCTTATCATGGTTATCTTTCGGCTTCTGAAGAAGAACAGTTAAAAGATTCACTCAAAGATTTACAACCCCCAGTGATTTTTGTGGGTTTAGGAGTACCGCGTCAAGAGTTATGGATTGCTAAAAATCGTCATTTATGTCCGAATTCCATTTGGATTGGAGTGGGTGGAAGTTTTGATATTTGGGCAGGGACAAAAAAACGGGCGCCGGCTTGGTTTTGTGACAATCATTTAGAGTGGCTTTATCGACTCTATCAAGAGCCTTGGCGATGGAAAAGGATGTTGGCATTACCTCAGTTTGCGTTAAAGGCTTTACTGAGTTAATTTAAGGGGTCGAAAGAAAGGCTGGAGTGGTTGCCAAGCTACAACAGCCTATTCTATTGATCCAGACCTATAAATTATGAATGATGAATTGATGATCAAAAAGTGAGGGTTAAAATTCCCTAAAAAATAAATTTTGTATATTCTTTTCAAGATTACACATTCTTTAAAAAAAAGTTAAAAAAATCTTAAACTTTACATTTTTAAACAGCACTATGAAGTTCTGTTGCAAAGCGTGTTTTGAAATCGAATAAAAACGTTACAGTATAACTAGACGATGTTATGTGCAGGGTTGCAATCATTTTGAATACAATAGCCGGGAAAAATCTCGCCGGACGGCATGAGGCTCGGTGAGGTATTCATTGCTACTAAAGAAAGAGGATTTATGGTTCATTCTTCTGGTCAATCTAAAGGTTTTTCTCTAGCTCGAATTCCCTTACACATCATTATTGTAACACCATTTGTTGTGCAAATTATGATTGCAGTTGGTTGGGTCGGATATCTCTCGTTTAAAAATAGTCAACGAGCGGTGAATGACCTCGCAGGACAATTACAACAAGAAATTACAGCTAGAGTTAACGGTGAATTAAAATCATTTATTGATCAACCTTTTAAGATTAATCAAGATACGGTTGCTGCTATCAAACGAGAAAATCTCGATCTCAATAATGTTAGAACTTTAGAAGCTTTACTCTGGGATCGATTACAAGTTTATCATTCGATCACAGGTTTTGGATTTGGTAGCGAGTCATCGGGTTCAGTGATTGCGGTGACAACCGATCAAATTAATAATGAAAAAAAATACTTTATTGAATATGCGGACTCTAATACAAAAGGAGATTTTTATAGTAATCAAGTTGATCAACAAAGGCGTAGACTTAACTCCACGTTGCGAGTTCCTAACTTAGATATTCGTCAGCGACCTTGGTATCAAGCGGCTAAAGCCGCAGGTCAGCCTATTTTTAGTGAAATTTATTTATCAATTAGTCATTCTTCAAATGATTCTCTAGCTACGACTGTTGCTCATCCGATTTATGATCAGTCAGGTCAACTTCAAGGAATAGCCACGATTATTCTGAATTTAGATGAAATCAGTCACTTTTTAGAGAGTTTAAAAGTGGGTAAATCGGGAGAGGTTTTTATTATTGAGCGGACAGGCGAATTAATTGGAAGTTCTGACGGGCTTGATCCTATTAAACTAGAAAACAACCAGAAATCTCGACTAGAAGCAACTCAAAGTTCAACTCAATTAATTGCAGCCGCTGCTCAAAACTTACAGAATAGGTTTAATAGTTTTACTCAGATTAATCAAGCTGAACAGTTAAAATTTGACTTAAAAGGGAAACCGCAATTTTTACAGGTTACACCGTTTCGAGATGAGCGGGGAATTGATTGGCTGATTGCAGTTGTTATTCCCGAGTCCGATTTTATGGCAGAAATTAACCAAAATGCTCGTTCAACGTTTTGGCTGTGTGCAGTTGCCTTAACTGGGGCTACCGTTGCAGGTCTTCTGACTGCTCGGTGGATGACTAAACCCATCGAAAGACTGAATAAAGCAGCTAGAGAAATTGCCAAAGGAAAATTTGATAAAACGGTTCAAGGTTATGGTCGTTTTCAAGAAATAGAACAACTGGCTAACTCTTTTAATTATATGGCTCGACAACTCCAAACTTCTTTTAATTCTCTTGAACAATCCAATATTGAATTAGAAAAAAGAGTAGAAAAACGGACAACTGAACTGGCGAGTGAAAAAGAAAAAGCAGAAGTCGCAAATCGAGCTAAAAGTGAATTTATCGCTAATATGAGCCATGAACTCAGAACCCCTCTCAATGGGATTTTAGGCTATACTCAAATTCTACAACGTTCTCAAACGATAAATCAAGTTGATCTAAATAAAATTGAGATTATTCATCAGTGTGGTTCTCATTTACTAACCCTAATTAATGATATCTTAGATTTGTCAAAAATTGAAGCTCGGAAGATGGAATTGAATCAAACAGAATTTTATTTTCCGAGCTTTTTAAAAAGTGTCGTGGAGATGTGCAGAATCAAAGCGGAGTTTAAGGGAATTTCCTTTATTTATGAAGCCCATAGTAACTTACCTCTGGGCATTCTAGCCGATGAAAAACGTTTACGACAAGTGTTAATTAATTTGCTCAGTAATGCTATCAAATTTACTCAAGAAGGTTGTGTGACTTTTAAGGTAACTCAAACGGTTTCAACTCAAATTCGCTTTGAAGTTCAAGATACTGGTGTGGGGATGACTCCAGAAGAACAATCTTGTCTTTTTCAAGCTTTTGAACAGGTGGGATTTGGAAAACAACACAGCGAAGGAACAGGACTAGGATTAGCAATTAGTCAGAGAATTGTCAACTTGATGGGAAGTCAAATTCAAGTGGTGAGTCAAAAGGGAAAGGGTAGTATTTTTTGGATGGATTTAGATTTACCTGTCGCTACCCAACAAATTCCAGTTCAACAGAATGCGCCTCAAAACAATATTATTGGAATTAAAGGATCTACGCCTAAAATTCTAATTATTGATGATCGTTGGGAAAACCGTTCGGTGATTATTTCTTTATTAAAACCCATTGGATTTGAAATCGAAGAAGCGAGTAATGGTTGGGAAGCTTGGAACAAAATTAAAACTTTTTATCCCGATTTAGTGATTACAGATCTAGTCATGCCTAAGTGGGATGGATTTGAATTTATTCAACGAATTCGATCTTCTCAGCACTTCAATGATTTAAGCATTATTGCATCCTCTGCCAGTGTGTTTGAGTCTGATCAGCGTCAGAGTTTAGATGTCGGAGCAAATGACTTTTTACCGAAACCTGTTCAAGTACAAGAGTTAATGCAACAACTCCAAAAACATCTCAATTTAGAGTGGATTTATGAAGATATTACAGTTTCAAAACCGTCAAATGATTTGAGCGCAACTGCCGATCTGATTCCTCCTCCTGAAAAAGAGTTAGATGAATTATACAATTTAGTCATGCAAGGTCATATTAGGGGAATTCTCAAACAGGCTAATACGATTAAGCAACTTGATCCCAAATATGTACCTTTTGCCCAAAAAATTGAAAAACTGGCTAACGGATTTCAAGAACGAGAATTGCTGAAATTAACTGAACAGTTTATTCAAGTTAAGCATAAAGTTTGATGGAAAAATTGCCTGAAATTAACTGGCGATTGGTTTAATATTTCCTGTTGGAATTGAAGCAATAAGCTGACGAGTATATTCCGTTTGGGGACGGTGATAAATATCTTCAGCCTGACCAATTTCTTCGATTTTACCACGATTCATTACCATAATGCGATCGCTGATAAATTTGACCACACTCAAGTCATGGGAAATGAAGATATAGGTTAATCCAAATTCTGCTTGAAGTTCTTTTAATAAGTTTAAAACTTGGGCTTGAACCGAAACATCTAAAGCGGAAACAGATTCATCACAAATGATAAACTTAGGGTTTAAAGCCAAAGATCTCGCAATACAAACTCGTTGTCGTTGTCCACCGGAAAATTCATGGGGATAACGTCCCATCCAGTCCGGTTTCATTTCCACTCGTTCTAATAAATAAGCAACGCGATCGCGGCGTTCTTTTCCGGCTTTACTGACTCCATGAATTAACATGGGTTCCATAATTGTATCCCCAATTGTCATCCGAGGATCGACAGAACTAAAGGGATCTTGAAATATAATTTGCATTTCTCGTCTTAATTCTTGTCGCTTTTGATGATATTGTTTGTGCTTTTTATAATTTTTGATTTTCTCAAATGTAGACGCTTGTGAATAAAGTTTTGTAATATCTTCGCCTTCAAATGTCACCTTTCCACTCACGACAGGAATAAGTTGTAATAACGCTCTAGCTAATGTACTTTTACCACAACCAGACTCTCCGACTAACCCTAAAGTTTCACCTTGATACACCTCAAAAGAAACATCATTCACCGCCATTAATAGACGTTTTGTTTCCCCAAATACTCCCGAAACTTTAAAGCCGACTCGCAGATGTTCAACAGAGAGTGAAGCCGTTGTCGAAGGTTGTCTCTCGGGGGTCGGTGAACTGGAGGCTTGAATGTCATTAATATTAATGTTCTTTTCACGAATTTCTAACTCTCCGGTTGCTGTTGTTTCGACTTCCATAAAATCAGAAATAGTCGGGAGACGTTCAACTTGAATATCAAGAGGAGGACGACAAGCTAATAAACCTTTAGTGTAGGGATGTTGGGGCTTTAAAAACAGAGTTTGAATTGTACCATATTCAACAATTTTACCCCGATACATAACGGCGACTGTATCTGCAATTTTAGCAATAACTCCTAAATCATGGGTAATAAAAATCATCGACATTCCGCGACGACTACATAACTCTCGTAATAAATCCAGAATGGTCGCCTGAACGGTCACATCAAGGGCGGTTGTTGGTTCATCTGCTATTAATAAAGTGGGGTTACAAGATATGGCGATCGCAATCATTACCCGTTGCAGTTGACCGCCAGAAAGTTCGTGGGGATAACGATCAAGCATGGCTCGTTTTTGATCATTAACCTGCTGCATTACTTCTCGTTTTTCATTCCGTTTTTCTGGAGTAATGTTTTGAATATTATTAGCTGTATTTGTTGCAGCAAGTTCGGTTTCTACGCGGGCGAGTAATTCTTCATCTGAAGGGAGAAGTTTAACCTCTTGAAGTAGGGAAGTTGCTTTCCACATTGCTTGTCGAGGAGAAACTTGTTCATGTTGTTTAATCGCTTCTATCAGTTGAAACCCAATCGTATAAACTGGGTTAAGAGAACTCATCGGTTCCTGAAAAATCATAGCAATTTGTCCGCCTCGATATTCTTGTTTCTCTTGAGGTGACAGTTGAAGTAAATTAATCAGTTTAGAATCAGGTTGAGATTCGTTGAGATTGTTGCTGAAGCGAAATAAAATTTCTCCACTGACTTGAGAGGTATCGGGAGAAAGCAATCCCATAATCGCCAGAGAGGTGACTGATTTTCCTGAACCAGATTCACCCACAATACCGAGTGTTTGTCCGCGTTTGACTTGAAAAGAAATATCGTTAACTGCTTGAACAACTTTTTCGTCACTTTCAAACTGAACTCGCAGATTTTTGACATCTAAAACAAGATTTTCCATGAAGACTTAAAACTCAACCTATAAATTTTATTTATTCTATCAGCCCACGGTCGTAGAGATAGATCATTGACTACACAATAGCTTAACTGACTGGGGAGTTGAAGGATATGGGGTTTCCACTGCGATCAAAGGCGCGGTTACGGGTGTTGAGAGGTCATGAGTCCTATTGTACAAAGTTGGATTTTGATATTGGGGTGAGGCGATCGCAAACTTTTATTGGATTTGACCTCAGTGTAAATACTGAACTTGATCAAAGAAATGTTTTTTGTTTTTCCGAATAACTACTGATGACATTACTGTTTCTAGAGGCCATAATGAAGTTAAGGAAGCAAAAATATATAAAAAAACTAACAAAAAAATATCGAGCTTGCTTCCAAATTAAAAAAAAATTTACTTGAACCAAAATCATTAATTTAACATTAGGATAAACCCATGAAATTAAAGCAAATTGTGTTGACTCTCACTGCTGCTGTTAGCTTATGTGCGGCGACTGCATTACCTGGACTGGCGACTTCTGCTCGTTTAACGGCAAGTGATCCGGGTTCTCAAATTAACGTTCGGACTGCACCAACGACTAAAGCTAATGCTCCTCATTATGGCGTAGAGGGAGATTGGGTAGAGGTGTTGAATTCCTCTGACGGAGGAGATGGATATATTTGGTATTATGTTCGATTTTATCAATCTAATGCTGAAGGTTGGGTTCGTGCGGACTTTCTATATTTCCAGTAACTTTATGTAACTATTATTTTAATCTCTTCTCTCCCCCTCTCTTGCAAAAAGGGGGTTTTTTGTTGTTTAAATATTTAGCTTTTGAGACTAAATACTAGACATCTATCTTCAAGATTACCTCGATCAAACCTGCACGTCTCTATGAAGATTCTTCACGAAATTTATCCATAAAATCAATTCTTTTGGTTAGCGCTCACTGTCTATGGTGAACTAAACCCGAATCTATATCTAGGGTATGATAGCATCTAAAGTCTGATTACATAACAATTGAGTCGTTATGGCTTCTATCGCCCGCAAGAACCTGTTTGAAGATCTTCCCCGTTTTATTGCAGCGCAGGCTGGTATTATGTTCGCGGTCAGTCTCGTAACGATTCAAAACGGTATTCTCAATGGGTTTGTTAAGTCTTCTTCTCTACTGATTGACAACTCAAGTGCCGAACTTTGGGTTGCTTCTGCGGATATGATCCACATGGAATTGACTATGCCTTTGCCTTTAGAGTATATGGTGCAAGCCCGTGAAGTCAAGGGAGTCAAACGAGCAGAAGCCCTGATTTTTCGCAGTGCGCGTTGGCGAGATCCATCGGGTCAAATTCATGCGGTAACAGTGGTAGGTTCCACCCCAGAGGGAACACTTTTCGCACCTTGGAATATCATTCAAGGAGAAATTAGTAGTCTCAAAGAACCCTATGGGGTGATCATAGATGAAACCAATTTAGAGTCATTGGGCGTGACTGAACTGGGAGATGTTTCCACTTTGGGGGGTTTGGAGGCGCGTTTGGTCGGAGTGGTTGAAGGCACTCAACCGATTATTAATAATAAATTAATTTTTACTTCCTTAAAAAATGCTAACGCCTATGTGAATGCGCGTTTAGAAACGAGTACCCGTTGTAAGTTAGAAGACGGTGACTTGAAATGTGTCAATATCTTCGATGATACAAACCCCGCAGAGAAGCAGGTGATTTCTTCAGCGCCTAAACAGTTAACCCTGACTGATCCGATCTCATTTGTGTTGATTGAAGTGGCACCGGGTCAAGATATCGATGAACTCAGACAACGCCTAGAGGAAACTTTACCCAACGTTAAGACCTATACTGGCGAAGAAATGTCTGAGCGAACTCAATCTTATTGGAAGCAACGCACCGGAATTGGATTTATTCTCAGTTTGGGTGCTGGCGTGGGAATTTTGGTGGGGATGATCGTGGTGGCTCAAATTCTTTATGCGTCTGTCTCCGATCACTTGAAGGAGTTTGGCACGCTCAAAGCGATGGGAGCGCCCGATAAAGTGATTTATAGTGTGATTTTAGAACAATCTCTCTGGATGGCATTACTCGGCTATATTCCGGGGATGGCGTTGTGTATGGGGGTCACGAACTGGGCTTCGGCGACTCAAGGAATTTTAATTTTGATTACACCGACTTCTGCTGTGATGGTGTTTGGGTTAACGGTGATCATGTGTGCGGGATCGGCGATCTTTGCAATTCAGAAGGTTACTCAAGTTGATCCCGCGATCGTCTTTAAAGCGTAAGTTATTCAACTCAACCCGATGGGATTTGAGGACGTTGGGAATTTTTGAATTTCGATTGTAGATTAGAAAAAGTCAGAAGCTTGGGTCAAACTTCTCAGGCGATTTTTCACCAATCATTGAGAGGTGTGTGCTAGGGTGTTGACAAATTCAAGCCAAAGAATGGCTAAACCCCTGAATTAACGGGCAATTTTGTTGCTGATTCCCTGGGGTTCGTGCCATCGCATTGAAGTGATTCCCCAGTCTTTCTTTTGAGCGAGTATTTCCCTCGACCGCCTCAATCGTACTTCGGTACTCACAAGGCTGATTCCCAAGCCACACAAAATCAAACTAGAATTGGAAGTGATAATATGCTTGTCAATTATCGCTCGAAGTCTTAGTCTGGCTTGCAATTTTATGCCCCCATCAGACGATAATAAAAATATGATAGGTTCAAAAATGAACTGGGCTAACCTCAAGAAAACCCCCACTCACGCAGTGGATGGTTCAGTTTATGCCCCAGTTAAGCCGATTGCAATTGAGGGCTTGGGAGTGGAAATGACCTATCAATCTGGGCGTCAAAGCTTTAAGGTTCTCAAAGGGATAGACTTGCAGGTACAACAGAGTGATATTCAACTGTTGATGGGGCCTAGTGGTTCCGGGAAGACAACCTTACTCTCGATTCTGGCTGGACTCCTCACGCCAACGGGTGGACAGGTATTCCTCAGAGGAGAGGATATCACCAAAATGTCTCGTTCTCAGTTGGCCAATTTCCGACTTCGTAATATTGGGTTTATTTTTCAGGGGTTTAACCTGTTTCCGGCATTGAATGCTATTGAAAATATTGAAGTGGCTCTCAATATTAAGGGCATTAAGGGCAGCAAAGCGAAAGAGGAAGCAGTCTATTTGCTTGAACAGGTGGGTTTGGGCGAAAAGGGTAAGCATCTTCCTCGTGACCTGTCCGGTGGACAAAAACAACGGGTGGCGATCGCTCGGGCTTTGGCAGGCCATCCTCCTCTGATTATGGCTGATGAACCCACGGCTGCCTTAGACTCCAGTAGTGGTCGAGCGGTGATTGATTTGCTGAAAGGACTAGCAAAAGGAGAAGGCGCAACGGTGTTGATGGTGACGCATGACCCTCGTATTGTCGATGTTGCCGATCGCATTCTTGAGCTTGAAGATGGCATGATCAAATCGGAATAAGTTTCAAACGCTTCAAGCTACCATTGACGCATCTGAGCAATGAAATCAGTCGCCGCAACTGCATCTAAGGGTCGAGCAAAAAAGTATCCTTGACCATATTCACAGCGATAATTTCTGAGTTGAGCCAGTTGTTGGGAGGTTTCAATTCCTTCAGCGATCGCCGCAATAGACATATTATGACTTAAAGCAATAATCGTTCGGACAATTTCATGATTTTTCTGAGACTCCTCAAGACGACGCACAAAAGACCGATCAATTTTCAGGATATCTACAGGAAATTGATGTAAGTTGTAAACGACTAATAACTTTTATGATCAACACTGTCTTTTTAGTTATTTTTTAAAAAATTATTATTTAAAATTTTAACAATCTATCCAATAACTTGAAATAATCTCCGATTGTCTAGACGATTTACAAAAACAAGCAATCCCTAATATTTTAGGTTTCTGGAGTTGGCTTTACTATCAATTTGCCCCTCACCCGAATAGTTATTTATGATCTCATATTGTTATAAACCTATTTAATATTTTTCTCAAAACTTCCTCAAAACTTCCTGACTCTAACCTCATCTTCAGTTAACAACGAATGGTCAAACCTTTCTATTCCTGTCGTTTAAGCAATTAACATTCAAAGGTCAGACAATCGCATAGACTGGAGATCATCGGAAAAAGTCGCTATACTGGTCTGAGATGAAAGCTTGTGAATCATTGACTCTAGGGGAGTGAGGCAAGCAAGCAGGTCAACTGACAGATTGATTGATTAAAAAACTGATATGAGTCGCACTTTCCGGGATGGCTTTGTTGAGATCGGTATGTAATAGTAATACTGCCCGAACTTCGAGGCAACAAAATACGTCTACAGATTTAACACAGGATATCAATCCAATCACAGGTCGTTTCTAAGCCTGCTTTAATCACGATTTTCACACCCGTTGACTATGTTTAAATCTTTCTCCTTTATACATCGACGTTCCTCTCGTTCTTGGTTTTATCCCCTGATTTCAATTACCGTTGCTTTTAGTCTCTGGATTAGTTCCGCCCCGGCTACTCAGGCAATTTCTTGGCGAGATTTGATCTTTCGAGGGATTCAAGTTATTCAACTGACAACGCTTTCTAATCAACAAGAAGTAGCGCTCGGTCGTCAGATTAATGAACAATTAAAAAAGGAAGTTAAACTCCTTCGCAACCCAGAAGCCACAGAATATATTAATCAAATTGGTCAACGTTTAGCCCAAGTTAGCGAACGTTCTAATATTCCCTACACCTTTCAAGTCGTCAATGATTCGAGTATTAATGCGTTTGCGACAATGGGGGGTTTTGTTTATGTCAATACCGGGTTAATGGAAACCGCCGATAATGAAGCGGAACTCGCCAGTGTGATTGCCCACGAAATTGGTCATATTGTCGGGCGTCACTCCGTTGAACAAATGCGTCAGATGGCTGTGGCGCAAGGGGTAGCCTCCGCTGCTGGACTTGATCAAAGCCTCGCCATTCAAATTGGGGTAGAATTAGCTCTCCGCCGTCCGAATAGTCGTAAAGCAGAATACGAAGCCGACCAGTTTGGGATTAATAATCTCGGAAAAGCGGGATATGATCAAAGAGCAGCAGTTGACTTTATGGAAAAACTCCTGCAAGGGGGTTCTGTTCCCACGATTTTAAGCACTCACCCCGCCACAAATAACCGGATTTCTGCCCTCGAAGCCATGATCAATCCGAGCTTCGCTAATAACGGTTCCGGGATGGATAACGCCGCTTATCAGTCGAAGATGCAACGTTTATTATCTTAACAATTAGCTCAAAAAATTACTCGGGTGAGGTCATACTCGCCCGATTTTATTGTCTAAGTGTATCCATAGCCCGGAATATCTACTGAGCAACTTCAGAAAATTTACAGAAAATATTAATTACGGTGTTACCCAGAGCATCTGTATAAATACGATCTGTTCAAAAAGTTTGTTAAAAGGTAGACTACTATTAGGTTTGATATTTCTATAAATTAAGCTCAGAGTAGACTATCGGTTGATACGATCCACTCTCTGGGGCGATGTCTGAGCGCTCTGTGTCTTGATATTCTACTTATAGAGAAGTTTACCCCTTGAAACTCTCAGGCTGGCTCTATCTCTAGATATAAATGTATTGGATTGGACTAGGAGATCTATACCGATGGTCACTTCTGCTTCTGTAACTCAACTTCTTAACCCCCAGAACGTCAGTTCTTTAAAACAACTTGCTCGCTCGATTACCTTGTCTCAAGGTGAATTTTGCTTGATTTTAGCCTGTTGTAACCGTCGCGAACTCCGACACCAGATGATCAAGCAGCTACATCAATTGTGTTCGGTTCACCTCGAAGAACTCACCCTAGATTGTTCAACGGAAACCCTCTACAGCACAATTGCTCGTCATTTTAGCCACAACTCCCCGGATGCGGTTATGGTTGATGGTTTCGAGTCAGTTCGTCATCTCCAGCAACTTTTGATTGCGACGAACTATGTACGGGAGGAGTTTTGTCACTTCCGGTTTCCGGTTGTTCTCTGGGTTAATGACGAAATGATCAAACAATTAGTTCGTTTAGCTCCCGATTTTTTTAGTTTTGCTTTGAGTGGAATTGAGTTTACGGATGAATTCTAATCTTTAGACTGAAACGACTCTATATTTTATTCTCATCTCCTCAATCCAAACTTAAAAAAAGATTTAACTGCTTTTCTAATTTTTGTGAAAAATCGCAAATTTTCTCTAGTGAACATTTTCAAGATAATGCTGCTAGCCTAGACATCCAATGTCTTAGAACGAAGATGGGTAATTTTAACCGGATGTGCAACTGGCAATATTCAAATAAATTGATCTGTATGAGCATACTCATCAATATTAGTATAAAACAGTGTGACTTCCTCACCTTTCTCAATATCTCTTTTTGCCAGTAAGTGAGACCATAAACCAATGTCATCTTCAGTCCATTCTATATGAGCATTCGGGTTGTCTGCATGATTACAAAGAGAAGCTAGACCAAAAACAAGATATGCCTTCGTATGGTTACTCTTTTCATATTCTAATGGCTGTACAAAGTAATACTTAAAGATTTCCGTTTTATTAATACTGGGTACTTGTTCCTTTGGCAAAATCGAGACAGGAGCAACTTCAAGTTGTGTTCCTTGATGAACGTCCTGGGTCGCTATAATTCCTCGTCCCTTATGGGGAATTTTGATCACTTTAATCATAAACTATTTGCTTGTTTCAATCAACAAGATTTAGTGTATCATAACCCAAAGGGTAAAAAATAAAATTGATAGTATAATGCACCCCAAAATACGATTAGAGCAAGAACATAAGCCCACTGGATTAAAGATTTTCTTGACTTCTATGGAAGATGACCATATCAAGCATTTGATCAGGCTTATTCAAGATCCAAGTTTAATCGATTTATTGGGTTGGGACACATTCTTTGAACCGGACGATACAGAAAAATTTATTGAGGCTATTTCAGATTATACTTTCCCTTATTCCCGCAAAAGTCAGCCCGTACTATTTGGAGTTTACTTAGAACCTGAAGCATTACCGATTGGATATGTAGTCTTAAAAGGCTTGAATATGGATTTATTGATGGCTGAAGTCGGTGCGGTAATTTTGGATAAAAAATATAGAAATAAAGGCTGTGGAAAATTGGCTTTAAAACGGACGATTATTTATGCCTTTAACGAGTTACATCTTAAAACTATTGGAGCCGCTATTTTGTGTTCTAACCACCGATCAATTAATATGTGTAAAAATCTTGGATTTGTAGTCAAACAGATTCTTCCCAAGTCCTGGGCGATGCCGAATGGAGACTTAGTAGATATGGTATTAATGGAATTACCAAGCCCAACATAAAGTTTACCTTTAAATTCTAAACATAATACTTGGTATTTCAAATAATTATAACGATCAATGTTTCAGATTAACCCTTTGCAGAGAAACCCGATCTTTTGCTGAAATCGGGTTTCTACAGTCAAGAAATTAAGTCGCAGCTAAATCAATCAAAAGCTGAATCGAAATATCCAGCATATCGTTAGATTCTTGCAGATCATTACCTAAATCTTGAATGGCATTTTCAAGCAGATAACACTCTAATAACACCTCCAATTCATTACGACTGCTCGGAAGGAATGAGTCTTTCGCGGCAGTCTCCAGATAACTCTTGAGGAAAGCAGATCGCACCCAAGCCGACCAAAACTGTCCCCATTCCTGCATTTGCAAGAGATTTTCTTCACGAATCGTGCCATTTTCGACTTCATTGCGTAAAGCAACCCGAGTCGCATAATCAAACGAAAGTAGCATTCCGGCAACATCTCGCAGGGGTGAACGCTTCATCCGACGTTCATTTAAAGTGCGGTAGGCTTCTCCCTCAAAATCCAGGATGACAAAATCTTTCCCGGTAAACAGAACCTCATCAAGACAATAGTTTCCATGACAGCGAGTTCGCATGGCGGTAATCTTGAGATCGAGGACTTGTCGCAGTCGGGCGAGTAAATAGTCTTTGCGAGTCAGTAATTGACGCCCAAGGGTTTGAGTCGTCTGGGGGAGAGTCGGAAGCAGCTTTTTCAACCGCAGGAAGACCTGTCCGGTGAGGTTACGAGAATATTGATAAATCGAACGTTGGTAGAGAGAGGTAAACGGGGCAGGTGAAAAGTCAGGATTTTCATGATCACCCGATAATGCAATGTGCATTTCTGCCGTTCGTTGGCCCAAAAGTTCGGCATTACTGAGATAGGAACCAATCGTGAGGGCGGCTAATTCTGGAACAGATTGTTCAAGTAAATCAACTAATTCTTCGGTGGGAAGCGGAATTTCTTCTAAAGTCGCTTGTTCAACACCGACGCGATCAAAATAATCTCGGAGAATATCAAGAGTAAAAGTCCAAGCATTGGTCGCATCAGGAATATAAGGCTGTAAAACCCCAATGGTCATTGCTTCTGAGCGTTGACGATGGTATTCTAACCCTCCCACAACAGGAGCAATATGAGCTAGAGGGGCGCGAGTTCCGAGGAAATGACGGACTTCTAGTTCTGGGTTAATCCCTTCTTCTACACGCCGGAACAGTTTAAACACAAACCGTCCTCCGTAGACAACGAGCGTATTAATCCGATTGCCTTTTTCCAGAGAAGTCTCAAAGCTGCCTTGTAGCGTATCACCTTCTTTATTAATCAAATCAGAGCTGGTGGCAATTAGACGACCCTTCTTGCCGGGGTAAGTGCCTCGATTGACAATCATCTGTCGCAAGGCACCCATGAAATTCTCCGATGCGATCGCATCAAACAAAATTCCGGCTTGATCATCAACTTTCAGCGACGCCACAACCGCTTGGGGCATCGACTCCTGAATTTCTTCAGCTTGTTCTTCGGTTGCGTAACTCAGAGGCAGTACATAGGTATCGGGAAATCCTTCGGTATATTCAACCTGAATTAAAGAAATTACCGCTTCTGTTTCCTGGTGCAGAATCGGAATAACATCTCTAATATGAACCGACTGGATCACTTGAGAACGGCCCATAAACCAGCGACAACTGAGCAGATATTCGGTTAAAATCGCTTCGAGTTGGCTTTTATACTCAGAACGCTCAAGGACTTGTTTCCAACTTTGAGAGACGGCCGCTAAAGCAGGCAGTTTTTTCTGCGGTAGGGGTTCTTTGGGAACACTCGGATCGAGTTGTAACATGAACCAGAAAAAGCCGTAGGGACTGATACTGATGAAATAGGGCGACTTTTCGATCCGAGGAAATTGAGTTCGACCAAAAATTTCCACCGGTACCATGCCGACAAAGGCAGACATATCCAATTCTACTGTTTGGACAAACCGAGACAGGTTAGCCACAACGAGAATATGTTCACCGCTATAAGTCCGAATAAACGCCAACACCTTACGGTTTTCCGGGTGCAATAACTCAAAGGTTCCCCGACCAAAAGCTTGAAACCGCTTCCGCATGGCAATCAGACGCTTCATCCACGACAGCAACGAGTTGGGGTTCGCGCTTTGGGCTTCGACGTTAACGGCTTCAAAGTGATATTCTGAGTCTACAACAACGGGTTGATAAAGCTTTTGCGGGTTGGCGCGACTAAATCCGGCATTACGATCTGGACTCCACTGCATCGGTGTCCGTACCCCGTTGCGATCGCCAATATAGATGTTATCTCCCATGCCAATTTCATCGCCATAATACAATACAGGCGTTCCGGGCAGCGAGAGCAGCAAACTATTGAGCAACTCAATTTGACGGCGATCATTGCCGAGTAGGGGGGCTAACCGACGACGAATCCCTAAGTTGATGCGAGCTTGATGATCTTGGGCGTAGACTTTGTACATATAATCACGATCTTCATCTGTGACCATTTCCAAAGTCAGTTCATCATGATTTCGTAGGAACAACGCCCACTGAGAGTTAGAGGGAATCGCGGGAGTTTGGTTAAGAATATCAATAATGGGGAAACAGTCTTCCATCCGCAATGACATAAACAGACGGGGCATCAGGGGGAAGTGGAAGTTCATGTGACATTCGTCTCCCTCCCCATAATAGGAAGCCGCATCTTCTGGCCATTGGTTGGCTTCTGCCAACATCATCCGGTTGTCAAATTTAGAATCGAGATGACTCCGTAGTTTTTTGAGGAACCCGTGAGTTTCCGGTAAGTTCTCACAGTTCGTTCCCTCGCGAACAAACAGATATGGCACGGCATCTAGACGAATTCCATCAACCCCCATCTCCATCCAAAAGTCAAGAACATCTAATACCGCCTTTTGGAGTTCGGGGTTATCGTAGTTGAGATCGGGTTGGTGAGAATAAAACCGATGCCAGTAATAGGCTTTGGCTACCGGGTCCCATGCCCAGTTCGACGTTTCAAAGTCTTGGAAGATGATCCGAACATCTGAATATTTGTCCGGGGTATCACTCCAAACATAAAAATCCCGTTCTTTGCTGTCTTTGGGCGCTCGTCTGGCCCGTTGAAACCAAGGATGCTGATCGGAAGTATGATTGACAACAAGTTCTGCAATCACCCGAATTCCCCGTTCGTGGGCGGCATCCAGCAGGGTTTGAAAGTCTTCTAAGGTGCCATAAATGGGGTTGACATTCATGTAGTCGGAGATGTCATACCCATCATCGCGCAACGGTGAAGGGAAAAATGGCAGTACCCAGATGGCAGTGACTCCTAGATCCTGTAGGTAGTCTAACTTTTCGGTTAAACCCAGAAAATCACCAATACCATCCTCATTACTATCAGCATAGGCGCGAACCGGCACCTCATAAATAATGGCATCTTTAAACCAGAGGGGATCGTTACTAAGTTTGGAATGTTGCATATTCTCGAATATTTAGTCTGAGTTACAAATCACACAATCATCTAAAAGCCATTGGACAAACACAAAGTCACAAATGTTTAGATGCCTCTACTGAGACTTCGCGCTTGTTTGACTGCACTTACCTGAAGTTATACACCCATAGGGCGTAGGTGTGGTTCCATCATCGTTTGCGCTAACTTTCCTCTAACTTAAGATAGATTTTGAGAAAAGTCTTTGTTGATTACAATCAACATCAGATTAAAGTCCTCAGTCTGGATCAAATCACTCCGCTCAATTTTTCATTCCTCATTCGCGATGACCTTTAGAACTGTTGGGATTCTCGGAAAAAGTGGGAAAAAGGATTAGGATTTTTCCCAAATTTTTTTATTGAGGATATACCGTTCAAAGGAGCTTAGTATATATGATGTTGAAATAATCCAAACTCAGTATTTTAGTTATGACGTTTAAACGTGCAAGTGGGATTCTATTGCACCCGACCTGCTTACCCAGTCAGTATGGGATCGGCGATTTAGGGCAATCTGCCTATGAGTTCATCGACTTCTTGGATAGAAGCGGTCAAACGCTTTGGCAAATTTTGCCGCTTGGCCCGACAGGGTATGAGCATTCCCCCTATATTATGAACTTTAGCACCTTTGCTGGAAATCCTTTACTGATTAGTTTGGATCAGTTAGTCGAACAAGGGCTACTGAATGCGGATGAATTAACCCCCTTACCCCCCAGTGAGGATGTTGTCCCCAACCGGGTTAATTTTGATCGTGTCATCCCCCATAAGACACAGTTTCTTCAACGGGCTTTTGAACGCTTTCGGGAGTCTCTGTCTGGCAATGCTAATCCGGAGTTTACATCCTTCTGTCAGGAGACATCAGCCTGGTTAGAAGATTATGCCCTATTTATGGCCTTGTTAGAAGCCTATGACGGCTTACCCTGGAATAAATGGGACTCCGCGATCGCTCGTCGGGAACCCGAGGCGATGAAAGCCAAATCCTCTGAACTTGCTGATCGCATTCTCTATCATAAGTTCCTTCAATTCAAGTTTTTTGAACAATGGCGAAATCTGCGCCGTTACGCCAATGATAAAGGCATTTCCATCATTGGGGATATCTCGATCTATGTCTGTCACAATAGTTCTGATGTGTGGGCGCAGCCGAATATTTTCCAACTCGATCCTCAAACGCTCGAATCTGCCTATATTGCTGGGGTTCCGCCCGATTATTTTAGTGAGACTGGGCAGCTTTGGGGCAATCCGGTTTATGATTGGGATGAGCTAAAACGCACGGGCTACAAGTGGTGGATTGAACGCTTTAAAGCCACCCTTGCCTACGCAGATTTAGTCCGGATCGATCATTTCCGAGGATTTGAAGCCTATTGGCGGGTGCCGGCCGGCGAAGAAACTGCCATGAATGGGGAATGGGTCAAAGGCCCTGACCAGGAATTTTTTGAAGCCATTCGCAGTGGTTTAGGGAGTTTACCCGTTTTGGCGGAAGATTTGGGAATTATTACTCCTGAAGTCGAAAAACTCCGCGATCACTTTGATTTTCCGGGGATGAAAATTTTGTTATTTGCATTTGCAGATGATGACAAAAATCCCTATCTTCCTCACAATTTTGTCGAAAATTGTCTGGTTTATACGGGAACTCACGATAATGATACCACTGTCGGTTGGTGGCATCGTGCCGGAGAACCGGAAAAACAACACGTTGCGAAATATCTGGGGTATTCTCATCCTGGGGAGATTCAAGAAATTAATTGGGAACTCATTCGTTTAGCCTTAAAATCTGTGGCGAATCAAGCGATTGTTCCTCTCCAAGATTTGTTCGGGTTGGATAATAACGGGCGCATGAATGATCCGAGTATCAATGCTGGAAATTGGCGTTGGCGTTATCAAAGTTCGGATCAACTGACTTCCCAAATTAGCGATCGCTTACTGGAATTAACGAAGTCGTATAACCGATAATTCAGTCTGCAATTTTTCATTCAGGCTGTATTAAATTCTCCCCCTTTTTTGAAACTACATCACCCCCCTTTCAAAGGGGGGCCAGGGGGGGATAAAAACACCAAGAGTATTAACCGATCATGTCTGAAAATAACCTCGAAACCCTCAGAAATAAAATTGTTGATCTCGCCACCGAATCCCTACAAAAAGATGATGCAACGGGATGGTTTGAAACGGTGTATACTGACGCCAAAGGCGATAGTTCTCAAGTTCCTTGGGCGAAATCAACCACTCATCCTTATCTACAAGATTGGTTAGAAAAATATCCACCCCAAACCGAAGGAAAAACGGCGATAGTAATTGGCTGTGGGTTGGGCGATGATGCAGAAGCTTTAGCGAAATTAGGCTTTAAAGTGACTGCGTTTGATATTTCTCCCACTGCTATTTCTTGGTGTCAAGAACGTTTTCCTGATTCAGAGGTTAATTATTTTGTGGGGGATTTGTTTAACCTTGATTCTAGTTTACAACAGAGTTTTGATTTTGTGTTTGAATGTCGCACGATTCAAGCTTTACCTTTGAAAATGCGATCGCAAACGATTGAGGTGATTTCTTCGTTAGTTGGGGAGAAGGGTATATTATTAGTTGTTACTCGTTATCGTGATAGTGAAACCGAACCTGATGGCCCGCCCTGGCCGTTATCGGAGGGGGAATTATCCCAGTTTCAACAGTTAGGTTTAGAAGAAATTCGCCGCGATACTTTCATCGAAGAAGATAAACCGGGAATTGTACAATTACGTCTACAATATCAACGTTCATAAGTTGTTGCGCTTTAGCGCATAAATTAGGGTTAAAAAATAGGGCTGAAGCCCAACAAAAAGGAGAGGGCGCAAGCCTTACGCCCCTACGGTTTATGATTCTTGGTTTTGTTTTCTAAATTCATCTAATGATGTTTCGATGTCTGATAGCGGTGGTTCGTCTGTTGCAAATTCTAGTTTAAGTTCGTTGATTTTGACGTTTCTATAATGATCATTTCCAAGAAAACTGGAAGAAAATTTTACATCAGCTATTATTTTTATTTTACCTGCTGTCCATTGTCTGGTGTCAAAATTTAATAGTTTACATTCTATCCCATCAGTAGGAAATATCAGTTGAATATCGTTCATACTAATTTTAACTTCACTTTCAATAATAGAAAGATTTGAATTGCAAAATAAATCGGTAAGACTAATACCACTATTTCCATATTTTTTTGTCAGATAAGAATTAAGTTTATTGGAAGCTAATTCTTTCAACCTAGCAACAGTAAAAGTATCCTGATAAATCATCAAGATAGCGGTGTCATCATTTAATAATTCAAACTGACTCATATTAAACCCTGGAAAATCATCCGTAGGGGCGCAAGGCTTGCGCCCTAAATTTATCAACCCAACCTATTGAACAGCTTTGATAATTTCGTCGTCTAAACTAAAATCAACCTCAGCTTTTTCTGTCGTCTGATAATCATTTTGAAACGAATCTTTCAACCCCGAAATCAAATCAAACTCCGGTTGCCAATCTAACTCATTCATCGCTTTGTTAACACCTGCAAAAAAGTGTTGAACCCGCAACGGAAAAGGCTTTTTCTTGCCAAAATCAAACTGTTTGGGGTCGTAATGAACGATGTTTAAATCTTCTGCCGATTTCCCCGCAGCCACCGCACAAGCACCCGCCAAACCGTCGAAGGTAACGTAACGTTCGCCAGAGATATTATACACCTGACCGATGGCGTTTTCATTCCCTAAAACGGCAACCATTGCCTTTGCTAAATCTTTCACATGACCCAACTGAGTAATATGGAGTCCGTTACCAGGAATAGGAATCGGACGATTAGCAACAATGCGGTCAAAAAACCAGGATTCTAAGGGGTTATAATTTAGAGGACCATAAATATAAGTGGGGCGAATAGATGTCCAGGGTAATTGCTGTTCTTGTAGGTAAGTTTCGGTTTCGTATTTGCCTAAATGACGACTTTTTGGATCTGTTTTATCCCCTTCAATATGAGGCATTTCAGGAGATTTTAAATAGACTCCAGCCGAACTCATATAAACAAAATGCTTGACTTTTCCTTTGAATAAATCTGCAAGGGGTTGAGTATCGCTGAGTTGACGTCCGTTATTATCAAAAATGGCATCAAAGTTTTCATTAGCGAGTTTTTCTTTGATTTGGCTTGCGTCGGTTCTATCCCCATGAATTTGTTTAATTCCGTCCACAGGTGCGGGTTTGTTTCCTCGGTTAAATAAAACGACTTCGTGACCTTGTTCGACTAACATTTGAGTTAAGTAAACCCCGATAAAACGGGTTCCACCCATGATTAAAATTCGCATTTTGATGTCCTGTTTGTGTTGTGTTTTTGGGTCTGTGTTGATTTTACTATGAAATCCTTAAATTATTTGCGACTAATGTTTTATCTCTCCTATTGTTAATAAAAATCTTCTAACCTCCCCACCTCCCTATCTCCCTACCTCCCTACACATCAAATTTTTGGGGTTTGGGGGCGGGGTCACGGGGGTTGGAAATTTAGGGAAATGAATCTTTTTTTAGAAGGTTAAAACAGTCCGAATTGATTCGCCTTTGTGCATCAAATCAAACGCATCGTTAATTTGTTCAATGGGTAAAACATGGGTAATCAAATCATCAATATTAATTTTCCCATCCATGTACCAATCGACAATTTTAGGAACGTCTGTTCGTCCTCTCGCCCCGCCAAAAGCTGAACCTTTCCAAACTCTCCCGGTGACTAACTGAAAGGGTCGAGTGCTAATTTCCTGTCCTGCACCTGCCACACCAATAATGATACTAACGCCCCAACCTTTATGACAACATTCTAAGGCTTGACGCATGACATTAACATTGCCAATACATTCAAAACTATAGTCAGCACCCCCTTGAGTTAACTCTACTAAATAAGGCACTAAATCCCCTTCAATTTCTTTGGGATTTACAAAATGAGTCATGCCAAATTTTTCAGCAATTTCTCGTTTTCCGGGGTTAAGATCAACGCCAACAATCATATCCGCCCCGACCATTTTCGCGCCTTGAATTACATTTAAACCAATCCCACCCAGCCCAAAAACAACGACATTTGATCCCGGTTCAACTTTAGCCGTATTCACAACAGCGCCGACTCCTGTGGTTACGCCACAACCGATATAACAAACTTTCTCAAAAGGGGCATCTTCCCGAATTTTTGCCACTGCAATTTCTGGCAATACGGTATAATTTGAAAAGGTAGAAGTTCCCATGTAGTGATAAATTTTCTGACCATTTATCGAAAACCGACTACTTCCATCGGGCATTAATCCTTTACCCTGAGTTGAACGAATTGCTTGACAAAGATTGGTTTTCATGCTCAGACAATACTCACACTGACGACATTCGGGTGTGTAGAGAGGAATAACGTGATCACCCGGTTTGAGGCTTTTGACTTCAGGCCCGACTTCGACGACAACTCCTGCCCCTTCATGGCCGAGAATCGCCGGAAATAGCCCTTCAGGGTCGGCACCGGAGAGGGTGTAGGCGTCGGTATGACAAACACCTGTGGCTTTAATTTCGACCAAAACTTCTCCGGCTTTGGGGCCTTCGAGTTGAACAGTTTCTAAACTTAACGGTTTGCCCGCTTCCCAAGCAATGGCGGCTTTTACATCCATAATCAATTTTTTGCTGCATTTTGATTATAGGGAACTGGGTTACTTGCTTCAATGGCAAGATGAGTTTAAAAAACTTAAAATTTGGTTTGAGAAACGGGGTTAATGAGTTGAGATTATTGATTATCCACTCAATAGATGATGAAATTTGTTAAAATAAAATCTAGAGATAGAGTGAAGTTATTATACGCTACATCAAGTTTATTTTGAATTGCTGGTTATAACTTGATTAGAATTTTGTCATCTATCGGTTGGTAGATCAATAAATATTTACTCTAAAAAATTTAATATTGAATAGAGATCAACTTAGAGGTGAGTCAATATGAATATGCAATTTAAAAATCGAACTGAAGCGGGACAGTTACTCGCATCTCGACTGATAAAATATGCAAATCGTTCTGATGTAATCGTTTTAGGTTTGCCGCGTGGAGGGGTTCCAGTTGCCTATGAAATCGCCAAATCACTTCATGTTCCTTTGGATGTGTGTTTAGTTCGTAAACTAGGAGTTCCTGCACATAAAGAACTGGCAATGGGTGCGATTGGACAAGGAAATGCAATGAAACTCAATCCAGAAATTATTAAGTCTTGGGATGTTTCTCAGCCTGCTTTTGAGCAAGTTTTAGCGACAGAAAAACAAGAATTACAACGACGTTATCATCTTTATCGGGGTAGAGATTTACCTTTAAATGTAGAAGATCAAATTGTAATTTTAGTTGATGATGGAGTCGCGACGGGTTCCACACTCTTTGCAGCAATTGAAGTGATGCGATCGCATCACCCTAAAGCAATTGTTGTCGCGGTTCCTGTCGCCCCTCCAAGCACTTATCAACAGTTGGAATATCAAGTCAGTCAAGTGATCTGTTTAGTTCAACCAAAATTGCTAAAAGCGATTAGTTTTTGGTATGAAGATTTTTCTCAAACTTCAGATGTAGAAGTGCAAGAACTCCTCTCAAAATCTCAGCAAGAATTATCTACTCTATCTCATTTAAACTAGATGATTACTTGAGATAAATTAGGAGATTTAATCCCGGAATTGTACGAGAAAGTGTCCAAAATATAAGAATCAGATAAAGAACCCCTAAACTCCACTGATACCAGACTAAATTAGCGATTATTCCCGGTAGGTGTTCATCTCGGAGGCGGAGATCATTAAAGCCAAATTTGAGAAAATTATTCAGGCTGAAATCATAATAATTTAACCAACTCCAACCTCTATCCCAAAGAATCGGCATATAGCGATCGCGAAAGAAAATAAATCGTGGCATTAAGGGTAATCGCCCAATCATTAATCGCAGTTGTCGCTGGCTAGCATCTTCTGTAAGATAAGATGAATCTAATAAGTTGTGATGACGCCCTCGGTAATACAGAAATCCAACTAAAAAACCGGGAATCGGAACAATAAAAACAGCTAAACAGAGTAAGGTTAAAATTGGATGACTCGATCCCCTAAAGATTTGAGTTAAACCAATAGAAGTTAATATTCCATAACTGGTTAACATCCAAATTGTTTCTGAAGATGTGGGTAAAATGGGTGTGGGATGTTGTCGCCGAACTCGATCTACAAACCAAAAGACTAAGCCAAAATAAGCAATAGCAACAATACCGACTCCCGCAACTAATTCAAAACGGGTTCCATAACCACTCAAGAGTAAAAGTACACTCAATTCAAGCCAATGTAAAGCCGTATTAATACTGTTGAACAATGGAATAATATAATTATCAAAAACAACTTTTTTCCATCCTGTTTTTGTATCTTTGTCTTGTTCTCCCTGGTAACGATTCGCAACCACACGATCATAAACTTTAATATAGGTTGCCAAATCAATTTTATCTAGCTTTAAAATTTCAGTTAAGTTCCGAAAAGGTTGTTTGATTCTTAAATTTAAAATTTCATTTGCTTGTTCTCGAGTAAATCCAGCATAAATTAATCGAGACATAGAAGCAGTATTTAAGTCTACTCCAAAAATATTTCGCTTAAATTGTTTCAGCATTAACTGCGCTCTGAGGTATTCAATTTTATTAGCATCCTCAATCTGTTCTTGTTGACGAAAGTTTTGAATTAAATTGCGAAGTAAGTTTTCATTTCCTTGTAATGTTTTCACAGAAATAACTGTACCAATAATACCCGGATCGCCCATAATTTGAGCCGAATTTGAATCAAACATGAAGTCAGAAAAATTAATTTTTGTTAATCGACCAAATCCTGCATCACTAAAATCAATTGCACTTTGAAGACTGGCTTCTCGTAAACTAAGCCCTTGGTTAAACCGAGTATCCCGGAAATCAACAGATTCTTCAAAAATAGCCTGTTGAAAACTAATAGAATGACTCAAATTAGACTTGGAAAAAACAGTTCTTCCTTGCCACCAAGATTCACTAAAATCAGTTTCTCCATCAAAAGTAATACTTTTAAAATTAGCAAATTCTTGAAAATGAGCTTGATTAAAACTAACCTCATTAAAATGACTATCCTCAAAATTAATAAATCCTTGAAAATTTGTTTTATTAAACTTTGCTGGGCTTAAAAATATTGCATAACTAAAGTTACTTTTATCTTTAAATATGGCGTTGTTAAAGTTAGCAACTTCATTAAAAATAGTTTCATTCAAATTTGTTTTTTGGCTAAATATTGCCTCTTGAGCATCTAAACCTCGGATAAAAAAAGCTTTTTTAAAATCAATATTTCCCTGAAACTCAGTATCTTTGCATTTAAAACGACCTCGAATCACAGTAATTTTAGGGATAGTTACCGCCGTATTTTCAGGAGATTGATTTCGCAGCGAAAGTTGAGACTGTTCTGAAGTGAGTATTTTTAATTCATCGGCAGAAAAAACAGATAAAAATGTTTCTTTAAGTAAAGGAACACGCACCCCAATTTTACTCCCAATAAAGTCTCCTTTAATTAGAGAATTACTGAGATTTAAACCTATTGTATTTTCGGATTCTTCAGGTTGATTAACTGCGGCTTGAATTTGCTGATAGAATTGTTGACTAAATTCTACATTTTTGGGTTGTAAATCAATGATAAAGTTTTGCAGATCAATAAAATAAACACCATCTTGCTTAACTGGATTTTTAACTTTTTCCTGTAATATATCTAGCGTTAAAGGAATTTGTCCAGTTAATGAATTTTCAGCCCGAACCGGAAAACATAAAATCAAGAAAGTCATTAAGGTTAAAATTCCAAGTTTAACCCCTTGACTGATTGAGCGAAATTGAGTAGAACTAAAGATATTGTTTAGGCATAGGTTGTTCTTCAATGTTATAGATTTTAAATCCCCGTTTAAGATAATTATCAAGAGCATAAACACTATCAAGATTACAAGTATGCACCCAAAGACGTTGTATATTTTGAGTCCAAGCTTTATGAATACCATAACTCAGTAGATATTTCCCCAAGCCGCGACCCAAATAATCTGGACGTAAACCCAAATAGACAATTTCCGTAGATACTCCACACTGACTGAGTTCAATATAACCTGCGGGCGCTCCATTGACATATAAAACATCAATCGTTGTACCCGCATTAGCCAATATATCAGTTAATTCTCCATCGCTCAATAATAACCGATCTCGCCAACGCCAAGCCTTCCCCACTTCTCGGTACAAAAAGCGATAAAATTGAATATCGGGTGTTTCTAAGGGAAAGATAGCAACTCCTAGAAGATCTTTAAGAATAGCAGGTTTAAATTCCGCAAAATCAGTCATTTCTAAATAACTTGTGACTAATATTTGAGCCATCTATTTGTTCTCCTAGACTAGAAAAGGAGCGTGAATTTAGATCTCCTCGCTCCCCGAACAATTGAATGATTTACAAAAAACACGTCAAGAAGTTTAAATCTAAAAATCAATCCATTGTTAACACAAACTTTCCAGTCATTCCTCCCGCTTCCAAATTTTGATGGGCTTTCATCGCTTCCGCTAACGGATAAACATGATTCACATGAATTTTGAGCTTTCCTTCATCAATTAAACGCGCACATTGCTGAAGAATTTTCGCTTGATCTTTTTGTTCGTCAACCAATCCTTGTAACATCGGTGTTAGCATTAATTCCAAACCAATTCTTAGATTTCGTTTGCGGGCTTCTTTCAAATTTCCTAAATTTGTATCCGGTTCTAAAATCGTGACTAAATCCCCATAAAGTTTTACCGCTTCTATGGTTTTAAAAAAAGTATCTTTCCCGACTGTATCAAACGCTAAATCAACCCCTTCGCCATCCGTCCAGTCCAACACTCGCTGCACAAAATTGATTTGTTTGTAGTCAATCACTAAATCAGCACCTAACTGACGCACAAAATCGGCATTTTCCGGCGAAACAGTGGTCGCCACATCAGCCCCTTGTAACTTTGCTAATTGTATCGCCACATGACCCACACCACCCGCACCTGCATGAATTAAAACTCGTTGTCCGGGTTGCAATTTTCCGCGATCATAAAGAGATTCCCACGCCGTAATGACAACCAAAGGCGCCGCCCCCGCTTCTGCAAAACTCAATGATTGTGGTTTTTTGCTGACAAACTTTTCATCAACAACAGTGAACTCCGCATAGTTTCCCGTTTCATCTCCGAGTCCACCGTCACAAAAATAAACCTCATCTCCGACTTGAAACTTTTCGACTCCTTTACCCACTGCTTCCACCACACCCGCCCCATCGCATCCCAGGATAGCGGGCATTTTTTCCGGGTAAAATGTTCCTCGGCTGCGGAGTTTCGTGTCGATGGGATTGACTCCTGCGGCTTTTAGGCGAACCAAAAGTTCTGTATCCGCTTTAATTTTCGGTTCTGAGATCTGTTTCAGCTTGAGAACTTCTGGCCCCCCAGGTTGGGTCATCACAATGGCTTTCATAACGATTTTATCTGTTGATTGAGCAATACCTAAGAATTAATCTACCGCTTTTTCGCTGTCCTGTAGAGGGGACTCCCACTAAAAATTTGTGAGTCAGTCGAAAATAGCTTGTAATATTAATGTAGTATAATTGGAGAGGAAATCATCCTTCATCGTCAAGATTTCTAAGCTTGATAGGAGAGGTTTTAAAATGCGAAAATTGAAATATTATGTTGCAATGAGTCTGGATGGATTTATTGCACACGAAGATGGTTCATTTGATGGTTTTCTGTTTGAAGGTGAACAGGTCAGCGATTATTTAAACTCATTGAAAGACTTTGATATTGTGTTGATGGGACGGAAAACCTATGAAGTTGGGTTAAAAGAAGGTAAAACGAACCCTTACCCGATGATGAAAAGTTATGTTTTCTCGCGAACAATTAAAGAAAAGCCTGACGAAAATGTTGAGATTGTTTCGGAAAATATTATTGAAATTGTCACAAGTTTAAAGCAAGAAACAGGTCAAGATATCTACCTCTGTGGCGGTGCAAATTTAGCGACAACCCTGTTCACCGCCAATTTAATTGACGAAGTGATTATCAAATTAAATCCTTTTCTGATGGGTTCGGGAATTCCTCTGTTTTCCGGTAAAATTCAACAAACGGCTTTAGAACTTACCCACAGAAAAATTTATGAGAGTGGTGTTGTATTTTTGTATTATCAGGTAAAAAATTAAACTAAAAATTGGAAAACTTGAAACCCATGATTACATCCGAGTATCTCAAAACAATGGCTTTGTATAACAAATCATTTGTACCTATCCTTTAATCGCCGTTAGGCGTTTCACAGAATGTCTGTTCGCTTTTGCTTTTTGCTTCATTCTATCACGCTAAAACTCATCACTCGCTGAGTTAAGATGACTTGAGGTGTGCAATTTCTTTGGCTTTTTCAGAGAGTTTAGCTTGTTTTTGCCCCTGTGAACGGGCTTGTACATTCAATAAATCGATGGGAGTTTTCACCAAATCCACTAAATCAGCTTTTTGAGCAATTGCCTTTATACTGTTAATGGGCATTTCTTTTAACAACCAACGTCCCAGTCGATAGAGATAATCTTGAGGGGTAAAATCTCTCATCAACTCAACCCCATGAAGTTCGTGTAAATAGCGGTTTGACTCGCCATAACGTCGCCATTGACTGCGTAATTGTCGCAATGTTTCCCGATGTTTATGTTTGATGATGGCGTCTTGGGCAAAATAGACTTGATATTCAGTTTGCTGTTGAATTCGCCAACAAATATCGGCATCTCCTCCAGTAGTTAAATAAGGACGAAATAAACCCACCTGTTCAAAAATAGGGCGACGAATTGCCAGATTAGCGGTTTGACCGTAGGGAAAAAACTTGTGAGTAATAGTATGCTTTTGGGAGAGAGTATCTTGGCGATCAGCGTGTTTTTCCAGTAACGTCTGACCGGGTAAGGCGACAATTTCTCCAACTACAATTCCAATCGTCGCATCCTCAAACGGTTTGACCAATTTTTCTAACCATTGGGGTTCGGGACGACAATCAGCATCGGTAAACGCGACTATCTCTCCTTGGGCGATGCGAATTCCCTGGTTGCGGGCGGCGTAGGAACTCTGAATGTGATTTTCCCAGAGAGGGCGAATGGTATCGGTTGCGAAGGCTTGCAACATCTCAGCGGTGCGATCGCGACTATTATTATCCACCAATAAATACTCAACTTGATCGGGCCGATAAGTTTGCGATCGCAGACATTGAATTAAATCCGGTAGATCTGCCTCGCCATTATAAATCGGTACGACGACAGAAACATTAATCATGTTTAGATTTGGCTCTTTCGAGAAAGAAAGTATGCTTCAGTCTAATTCTAACCTCTTTACCCGCTAAACGTTTCACGGTCTAAGCTATAACCAAACTAACCAACACCAAAATCACATTAATCAAATAAAACGTTCCGACGACCTGAGTTTCTGACCAACCACAGAGTTCTAGATGATGATGCAACGGTGCCATTCTAAATAGACGCTTACCAATGCCATCGGGGTTTTTCGTTGCCTTGTAGTAGCTTACCTGAGCGATAACAGACACCGTTTCGACTAAGAAAATCCCACTGATAATCAGCAGCATCCAGAGTGTGTTAGAAAGTAAAGCAACGGCCGCTAATGCCCCACCGAGGGCCAGTGAACCGGTATCTCCCATAAACACTTTAGCCGGATTGCGGTTGTGGCTGACAAACCCCAAACAACTCCCACTCAGACAAGCACAAAATACCATTAATTCTGGGGAAGTCGGCGCGAGATAAGCCCCTAGCCCAAAAAGAGTAATCGCCCCGAGTCCGCCCATCAGCCCATCGACACCATCCGTCAAGTTTGTGGCGTTACTTTCGGCAACCGGAACAAAAACAGCCAATGGCCAGAATAACCAGCCTAAAGGTAAGGCTAACCCAAAAGGTAGAGCAACCGTCGAAATCTCAGAAGATTGGAGAGATAGACTTCCCACTCCCCGAGTTGCTAATGCTAAACAAAATAATGTTGCTAACCCCACCTGCAAGGCTAACTTCATTTGGGGAGAAATGCCTTGATTGGATTTTCGTCTGAGAATTTGCCAGTCATCCAACCAACCGATAAATCCGTAAGCTAAGGTTAAAGTAGAAATAGCAATTACATTCGGGTCAAATCCAGACCAGATTAAACCTCCAACTACCCCAACCGGAATAAAAAAGATCCCCCCCATGGTGGGAGTACCTGCTTTTTTGAGGTGTGCTTGTGGGCCATCTTCTCGGATAAATTGTCCGGCTTTAATCCGAACCAGGAGAGGAATTACCCAATGCCCTAAAGCCGCAGTGATCAACCCACAGACGACTAAAGGAAAAAACAGAGAAGTTTGAGGATTGAGAAAGCGATCTGCTGTGATATCCAGACTGATCGCCAAAGCACTCAACCCTAGAGTCAGCAACGCCCAGAGATGGCGTCCTGATAAGTTTGATGAGCGAATTGGTGAAAATAAACTATCCACGGAAATAAATAAAATTAATCCTCAACACCAACTACAAACCGGGAGTTTAAGTTTGGATGACTACCCCTAGCGGTTGTTGCATCCTAATAATACTGCGGAAGTGCAACGCCTGCTAAACTCGATTTTTTTTAATCATCGAGATCATCATCATCATCGTCGTCATCGTCATCGTAGGAATTCTCATCGACAATCAATGCTGAGATCTCCTCTTCGGGGTTGACATAATTAGTGCTAGATTCTTGAACAATATCCCGAGGAATCAAACGACCCGTTGCTTGTAGCCACTCTAACAGGGAAACGTGCTGCTTTGAGGGAATTACATCAGCAGGTTCATGGACGGGAATTTTGCGTAAGGAAGGATTGTTTTCTGTCATTGATCCGATTTGATGTCAAATATTAGACGTAAACAGTCAGACGGTTTGTAGTTATTGCTTTCTACTCACAGACGAGAGTAAAACCGGATGGATACCAAGCCAACCTGCAAAAACACACAAACGATCCCACCATAAATTAGCACAACTGGATCAGGGATCGATCAAGTGGTGGTTGAAAGTTTGAAGAAATTCCGGACAACTTATCAATCAACTCAATTTAATGGGTTGGAGTTTGGCGAAACTTCTAAATTATTCATCACTGTTACTGCACCCCCTTCATAGGCTTCTTCTGTGGCTTGGGCGTATTCATACCAACTGTCAACGGTTCCAGTCAAACGGGCGACTCCATCATCGACGGAAACTTCTACTTGTTGTTCATCTACAAAGGGAGACCACAATAACTGAGCATCTATGGCGGTGGCGAGGGCTTCATCACTGCGATCTGAGAAAACCGAGTTGTCGTAATTGTAGTCATAGTCTTCGGTGATCGGGTCCCAATCATAAAAAGATGTTTCCTCCGCAGGTAAGTTATAGTCAACTTCCAACTGGTTAATCACACCCGTTACACCCTGGGCTAAGGCGGCTACATCTCCGGCTTGCCATTTTTCAAAATAAGATTCTACACTACCATTGAGCCTAACAATACCTTCTTCCACCGTTACTCCAATCTCTTGACGGTTGACATAGGGATCTCGTTGGAGTCGGGTGATGATCTTCTCAACAATTTCATTGTCTGTGAGTTCGGTTTGGGGTTGTACATTAATATTGCTTTCAACTCGCCAAACCCCAGTTGTATTTCTCGCATCTTGGGCGGCGGCGCGTTTGGCTTTAAGATTATCTACAGTACCGGATAACGTTACCGCCCCTTCATCTACGGCGACATTGAGGTTAAATGCCGCCACGCGCGGGTCATAGAGTAAAGCATCTTGAACTGCGTCTCGAATGGCTGTATCTTTCAACTCAGGAACGATTTCTGTTCTCATCCGTTCTTCATCAGCCCAAGGTTCAACTTCGAGGTCATTTGCATCAACTGACATCACACCAATCACATAAGCATCGGTAATGACTAAAGATTTCTCAAACGCACTACCGACAATTCCTGATAAGATTGCCTGAGTTCCATCCACTTCGATATTAATTAATCGACTATCAACTCGTGCATCCCATTGTAGGGCAGACTGAATATCTTGCTCAATTTCTGGGGCGGAGCGTTGAGTTTTGTAATTGATTGAGATTTGATTATCGATTTGTTTAACCCCAGCAACTCCCTTCGCAACTCGACTGGCTAGTTGTTTTTCTTGCCAAGAATCAACTTCACCGCCTAAAGTCACGACTCCGTTATTAACAACGGGTTCTATTTCCCAGACTTCTGTGACGGGATCATTGACTAAAGCACTGTTAATATTCTCTAAAATTTCGGCATCAGTACGGGGAACAGGTTCGACATTAATCTCATTAATAACTGCTCGGGTTCCTTTAATCATACTGGCAATTCGTTCCGCTCGTTCTTGAGCTAAAATATTATTGACAGAACCCGATAAGGTGACAATTCCTTCATTTGTAGCCACCAAAATACTCGCAGGTGAAATCCCCCGACTAATTTCCAACTCGCGTTCAATGGCTTCTGTGATTTCTGCATCGGTAAAGGGATCTTCACTCACCACCATTTCGGTATCATTGATGTCAGGTTCAGTTTCTAAGACTTCGTTATCGGAGTTGGTCAGAGTTTGGCTGGGAGACTGACAACCTGTCATTCCGAGAGAAAAAACGGTTGCTAACATCCCCGCAGAAAATAATCTAAAAATTTGCTTTTGAGAAGTTCTGTTTATTGAAAATTGCATCATAATCTCCGACAACTAAATTGAACAGGTTTTTGCAGCTTGTAAAACTTTGAAAAATTTAAAAACTAAACTAGAATAATAAAATTTATAGACTTACTTGCAGCTTATCTCTATCTTATAAAAATCAGTCGCCGTAATTCCTCTATCCCTAGAAAGAGTTCTCAGACCGGGACTGAAACGCTATCAAATATTCGATGAACTTCACAGAAAAACAAGAGCAAATTTTCAGATTTAGGCATTCTGAGTTTGACTTGTATTCTCAATTTTAGTCAAAAGTTGAGTAAAGTCTATCATTCGATAGATGAATTGAAAGCGATCACCCCTTATAATATAGTTATTAAAGATGATGAAATCAATCTTGAAAAATATTCTAGATTTGTCAGTTATCGGTTTGAAATAGATTTTATTTTAAGTTGACTTAGTGAATTTAAATAAAGTTTGTTTTAATCCTAAAAATAGAAACAAATTTAGAAGGATTGATTATTTAAAAATGGAGGAATACAAAAATGAGTAATATAACTCGACGATTTCAGGAAGTATTTGAATATATCTGGTTAGGCGCAAAACGAATCTTTAGCAGTAATACGGATCAATATCCACAAACCGGATTTCAACCCTACGAGGGAGATTCAGCGAATAAAAGCAATGCTGAATAATTTATCCCAAGGCGGAGGAAGAACGATGACTGTTAAGTTGAAGTGACTTCCTCCTTTTCTTATAGATTTTAGTTTGATTGAGTCATGAGTTTAATCAAGTTCTAGATTATTTATCATTTAGGCTAAAACCCTAAATTTATCTTAAAATTAATACTATTTAGTGAGTGGGGAAGGGTGAAACTGTGACATTTGGGAAAACTATTGGAATTATCTGCTTCTTAATTTCCCTCTATATCTTGTGGAAAATTAGACAAGTTATCTTACTTGCGTTTGCTGCTATTATTTTGGCAACATCCATTAACCGGATTGTGAAACTTCTCCAGAAACAGGGAATGAAACGAGGTATAGCTGTCGGTATTTCTGTGTTTTTTATTTTCTTGGTTTTAGCTGGATTTATATCTGTTATTGTACCACCAGTAATAGATCAATGGCAAGAATTAATTACACAAGTTCCGATGGGATTTGAACAGCTTAAAACTTGGTATCTGGGTTTACAAGATCTCATTCCTTCCCGAATTTTTGGTGATTTAAAAAGTCCTGAACGTTTGCTTGAACAAATACCCGATCCGGGTTTTGGATTATTTAATAACGTTTTTAGCTTATTTTCAACTTCATTAGGAATTACTTTAAACGTTGTGCTTGTAATTGCGGTGACAATTATGTTCTTGAGTGATCCCGTGCCCTACCGACGTAACTTCATTTTAATATTTCCGGCTTTTTATCGCCCTCGGGTTAATGAGATTTTAAATGAGTGTGAAGAAAACTTAGTCGGTGCTTTAGTCGGTCTTTTATTTAATATGACCGTGATTACACTTCTAAGTGGTATTGGCTTATGGATACTCGGCGTTAGACTGGCTTTAGTCAATGCTTTACTCGCCGGATTTTTAACCTTTATTCCTAATATTGGCCCAACTATTAGTGTGATTCCACCCGCTTTACTCGCCCTGATGGATGCCCCCTGGAAAGCCCTAGCGGTGATTGGTCTTTATATCGCCATTCAACAAATTGAAAGTAATATTTTAACGCCTCTTGTGATGAAACACGAGGTTTCTCTACTTCCGGCTGTTACCTTATTATCTCAAGTCATCTTTACCATCTTCTTTGGAACTTTGGGTCTACTTTTAGCCATTCCTCTCATCGCAGTCTTACAGGTTTGGTTTAGAGAAATGTTAGTTAAAGATGTGATGAATCAATATCAATAATAAAATCCCAAATTCAGAAAAATCCGTTTTAAAATCTGCTTTTTAGAAGTACCCGGATTTTTGAGTTGAACTTTAGATGTGAGCGAGTTACAAAAACAAGGTAAAATGCTTCTGGCTTTAATCGGCTTTCCTTGTTCAACCATCACACATCCACACATCTAGAGTAATGACAACCCGTGTAATTCTTGTTCGCCATGGTCAGAGTACCTACAATGCTCAACACCGCATTCAAGGTCGCCTTGATGATTCTGTTTTAACAGAAAAAGGCTGTAATGCAGCAAATCAAGTGGGAGATACTCTCGCAAATTTAACATTTGATGCGATTTATTGTAGCCCTCTCAAACGTGCTAAACAAACGGCTGAACTGGTGGTGTCCCACTTAAAAACACCTCCGCAACTACAACCGACTGAACTTTTGATGGAAATTGATCTGCCGTTGTGGGAGGGTTTATTTCGTCAAAATGTGATTGAAAAATATTCCCAAGACTATCAATGTTGGCACGAACGTCCTCACGAATTTTTTATGGTTCTTTCTGAACCCGAAGGAGAACGAAAGCATTTTCCAGTCTTAGCAATATTTGAACAAGCCCGAAAATTTTGGCGAGAAATTTTAACTCGTCATCAAGATCAAACTGTTTTAATTGTCGCTCATAATGGAATTAATCGGTCATTAATTGCTACCGCTTTAGGAGTAGAAGCCAAATATTATCAATCAATTCAACAATCTAACTGTGGAATTAGTGTCTTGAACTTTTCTGAAGTTACACCAGGAGAACTTCCTCAACCCGCCTCAGTTCAACTTCAGTCTCTGAACCTCACCAATCATGTTGGAAACCAATTTCCCTCGGTTCGACCTGAACATCAAGGGCCGAGAATTTTATTAGTTCGACATGGGGAAACAGAGTGGAATCGCAATGGACAATTTCAAGGACAAATTGACATTCCTTTAAACGATAACGGTCGAGAACAAGCCCGCAAAGCCGCCGAATTTCTCAAAACTGTTAAACTCGATTTTGCCTTCAGTAGTCCGTTACTCCGTCCGAAAGAAACGGCTGAAATTATTCTCCAACATCATCCTAATCTTGAGTTACAACTTGATGCAGATTTGTGGGAAATTAGTCACGGTTTATGGGAAGGAAAATTTGAAGCCGAAATTGAACAACTTTATCCCGGACTTTTGCAACAATGGAAAGTCGCTCCTGAAACTGTTCAAATGCCAGAAGGAGAGAATTTAAAACAAGTTTGGGATCGGGTAGAAATCGCTTGGAAACGTATTGTCAAAGCTTATGATCAACAACCTGTTACCGGACTTGTGGTCGCTCACGATGCGGTTAATAAAGCCATTCTTGCTCAAGTTTTTAACTTACCTCCTCAACATTTTTGGAACTTTAAACAAGGAAATGGGGCGGTAACTGTGATTGACTATCCGAATGGAATTAACGGTGATCCGGTTTTACAAGCTTCTAATATTACCACTCATTTATTTGAGGGAATTTTGGATAAAACCGCCGCCGGAGCATTATAAAATCTTCGTAGGGGCGCAAGGCTTGCGCCCAAAACTCTTTCTTCAAACTTTAAACTCTAAACCTAAACTCTAAACTTAAATTATGAGCCATGAACTGCTTCAAAATGTTAGAATACTTGACCCAGAATCCGGAACCGATACCATTGCCGATATTTTAATTAAAGAGGGTGTTATTAACGCAATTCAAACGAATCTTTCTCCCTCGTCTGATGTTGAAGTTCAAGACGCCAAAGGTTTAATATTAGGCCCCGGTTTAGTAGACTTATATAGCCACACCGGAGAACCAGGTTTTGAAGAACGAGAAACAATTTCTTCTCTAATTGACGCCGCCACCGCAGGAGGATTTACTCGCATCGCTCTTTTACCCGATTCTATTCCGCCTGTTGACAATCCCGCAACGGTGAGTTTAATTGATCGTCTCGCCCAAACAAAATCCTCTTGTCAAGTTTATCTTTGGGGTGCTTTAACGCAAGGTGTCGCCGGAAAACAAATGAGTCAATTGGCGGAATTAGCAACTACAAAAATTATTGGTTTTGCTGATGGTAAACCGATTCAAGATTTAATGTTATTACGACGATTACTTGAATATTTAAAGCCATTAAATCAGCCTGTTGCTTTGTATGGTTGCGATCGCCAACTCGCGAGTAATGGAGTGATGCGAGAGGGAAATGAATCAATTTTGAGTGGTTTACCCGGAATTCCTGCTTATGCAGAAACAACCGCTATTTCGACAATTCTTGAAATCGTCGCCGCGACTCAAACTCCAGTTCATTTAATGCGAGTTTCAACGGCTCGAAGTGTAGAATTAATTCGAGAGGCTAAAGCCAGAAAATTACCGATTACCGCTAGTACCACTTGGCTACATTTATTACTCAATACTCAAGCTATTAGTGGTAAAAATAAGAGTTTACCTTTTTCAATGATCCCTTACGATCCTAATTTAAACCTCGATCCACCTTTAGGAAATATTGAAGACCAAATTGCTTTAATTCAAGGGGTGAAATCTGGCGTAATTGATGCGATCGCTATCGATCACACACCCTACACCTACGAAGAAAAAACAGTGGCTTTTGCCGATGCGCCAGCAGGTTCTATTGGGCTAGAATTAGCGCTACCGTTACTCTGGCAAACTTTTGTGAGTTCGGGTCAGTGGTCAGCGTTAGAATTGTGGCAAGCTTTAAGTACCAAACCCCTCAAATGTCTCGGACAAAAACCAACAAGAATTGCCAACGGTAAACCTGCGGAATTAACGTTATTTTCTCCTCAAACTCCTTGGAAGGTTGAAGCAAAAACTCTAAACTCTCTATCAATAAATACATCTTGGTTGAGACAAGACATTACAGGTAAAGTCTTAAAAACTTACCGCAATGATTTTGGTCTAGATTCAGAGATGTTCAGAATTGATTAATATATTTATTTGTAAAAAATTATCAACAAAAATTTATTTGATGATGAATTTATATTTCTGATCTATAATGATAGACAAAAGTGCTTTGTTTAAATTCCCATCATTACCCGTCAGATAATGTTTAACTCTATTCTATTATCTAACCTCTATATTCCTCATGGGCATTGTTATCTTTGGCAACCTTCCCTTGTTAGCTTACATCTGATCTCAGATGCTTTGATTAGTTTAAGCTATTACTTCATTCCCATTGCTTTACTACGCTTACTCAACCAACGCCAAGATACACCTTTTCGAGTGGTTTGGTTTTTATTTGCAGCTTTTATTATTACTTGTGGTACTACTCACTTTCTCGGTATTATTACACTCTGGTATCCGATTTATTGGATTTCAGGATTAACCAAAGCCTTAACTGCTGTTGTTTCTATGATAACAGCATTTCAGTTAATCTCGATTATTCCTCAAGCGTTAGCTTTACCCAATCCAACCCAACTTCAACAACTCAATCAAGAATTAGCAGAAAAAACACAATTTTTACAGAGTATTTATGAAGGGGTTGAACAAGCAATTTTTGTACTTGATGTAGTAGAAAATGGAATATTTCGTTATGTGAGTTATAATCCTGCGGCTGAACGATTTTCCGGCTTTTCAAGTTCAGAAATAAAAGGAAAAACAGCAGATGAATTTATGCCAACCGCCGTGGCAAATAAGGGTAATTATCAATTACGAACCTGTTTAGATGCTAAAAAAACTGTTACCTTTGAAGAATATTTATTTTTTCAAGGTAAAAAAAGCTGGTTTTTAACAACTTTAACACCCTTAAAAGATCCCCAAGGCAATATCAAACAAATTATTGGAACTGCAACTGATATTAATGAACGAAAACAAGCCGAACAAAAACTACAGGAAAGTGAAGAACGTTTTCGCAGCGCGTTTGATTATGCACCCATTGGTATGGCGATTGTTTCTCTAGAAGGAAATTGGTTAAAAGTCAATCAGGCAACGTGTACAATCACAGGTTATAGTCCATCTGAATTAGCCTCACTCTCTGTTCAAGAAATCACTCATCCCGAAGATTTTGAAATAGACTTTAACTATGCTAAACAACTTATTGCTGATCAAATTCGCACCTATCAAATGGAAAAGCGATATTTTCATAAAAACGGAAAATCTATCTGGATATTACTTAATGTTTCATTGGTTCGGAATGAACAGCAAGAGCCACTTTATTTTATTGCTCAAATTCAAGATATTAATGAACGCAAAAAAATTGAACAAAATCTACGACAATATGAACGGATTATCGCAGCAACCTCTGATGGGATTTGTTTAGTAGATTGTAATTATACTTATCAGCTGGTCAACCCTACTTATCTCAAGTTTTATCATAAATATCTTGATGAAGTTGTGGGAAATAAGGTTAACAACATTATCGGAGAACCTCTATTTACACAACTCATACAGCCTAAGTTTGAAGCTTGTTTAAAGGGTGAAGTTATTCAATATGAAAGATGGTTTTACAGTTCAGAAGATCAACCAAAATTTATTAGTCTGACCTATACTCCTTACCGCGAATTGGATAAAGAGATTACAGGTATTGTTGTCAGTATTCGTGACCTCACCAAACTCAAACAGGCAGAAGAAGCCCTACGCGAAAGTGAAGAACGACTTCAATTAATTGCTAGCAATATACCTGGGGCGATGTATACTTTAGTTGAAGGATTAGACGGTACATTTACTTTTGAATATCTGAGTGAAGGTTGTCGCGAATTGTTTGGAATGGAACCCCAAGATGCGATCGCAAATGCAAACCGAATCCTGAATAAAATTCATCCTGAAGATCTGCCAAAACATAATCAAGCCGCTACGATGAGTAAACAAAACCTGACTCCATTTTCTGAAGAATGGCGATATATTTTACCGTCCGGTCAAGTTCGATGGGTTCTAGATAATGCACGTCCTAGACACCGTGACGATGGAGAAATAATTTGGGATGGTGTGATTCTTGATATTAGCGCTAGCAAACAAGCTGAAATAGATTTGCAAAACAGTCAAGAAAGACTTTACCGCACCCTAGAAGCCGGACGAATTATTTGTTGGGAAGAAGATTTAATCAGTCAAGAAGTCAGAGGTTGGGGTAACAATATCGGGGAAAATTGGACTGCAAATTTTTGGGAATTTCCCTTAGAATTTGCTCATGAAGGTATTCATCCTGAAGATCGCGTTCGGGCTGTAGAAGCAAAAGAAAATGCGATCAAAAATAGAGGAGAGTTTCAAGTTGAGCATCGTTTGATAGGCTTTGCTGAAAATACTTGGATGTTGGCTAAAGGGAAAGCAGTTGTTAATGATCAGGGTGAAGTCACTCGCGTTGTTGGGGTGGCAATTGATATTAGCGATCGCAAAGCAGCTGAAGCAGAATTAGTGAAAGCCAAAGAAGCGGCTGAAGTCGCCAACCAAGCAAAAAGTATTTTTCTGGCAAATATGAGTCACGAATTGCGTTCTCCTCTCAATGCCATTCTTGGTTTTACTCAAGTTATCAGTGGAAGTTCTAACCTAACACCACAGCAACAAAATAATCTGAATATTATTCAACGTAGTGGCGAGCATCTTTTAAGTTTAATTAATGATATTCTGGATTTATCTAAAATAGAATCTGGACAGAGTATTTTCATCCAAGAAGCTTTTGACTTGTGGGATTTAATTGAAGAACTCCAAAATATATTTACAATAAAAGCGTCTCAAAAAAATTTACAATTAACATTTGTAATTAGCCCTAACCTCCCTCGTTATATTCAAAGTGATCGGGTGAAGTTACGTCAAATTTTAACAAACTTGCTCAGTAATGCGATCAAGTTTACAAAAGAAGGTGGTGTTCGCTTTGAAGCGGATGTGAGAGAAACTTTCTCAGTTGATTTGACGGGTAAAACTGACACATCAGAGGTGCAATTACATTTTCGGATCAGTGATACTGGAGTTGGCATCGAACTTGACGAAATCGATGATTTGTTCCGTCCATTTGTACAAACTCAATCTGGAATTCAATCTCAGCAAGGAACAGGTTTAGGTTTAGCAATTTGTAATGGTTATATTAAACTGTTTGGGGGTAAAATAGAAGTTTATTCTCAGCCCAAACTCGGAACCACATTTGATTGTCAGATGCCCGCTTTACCTGTTGAGTTTGCAGAGGTTATTCCCGAAAATTCTTTGTACAGTCGAGTGATTGGCTTACAACCCCATCAACCTGTCTATCGAATTTTAATCGTAGACGATGAACCCTATAACTGTCAACTTCTCGAGCAAATTTTAACTCCCGTGGGGTTTGAAGTACAAATCGCCAACAACGGGTTAGAAGCCGTTGAAAAATGGCAAGCATTTCAACCTGATTTGATTTGGATGGATTTTAAAATGCCTGTTCTAGATGGCTATGAAGCAACGCGGCAAATTCGCCAACTTGAACAACAAAATCAAGCTTCTGCTTCCTCCCGAACGGTGATTATTGCTTTAACTGCGAGTGCATTTAACGAACAAAAACAGGCTGCCATAGAAGCAGGTTGTGATGACTTTGTTTGTAAGCCTTTACAAGTTACGTTGATCTTCAATAAAATGACAGAATATTTGGGAGTACAGTATCTTTATCAAAAAATTGAGCAGGCATCCCCAACCGTGAATGGGGAAAATGATTTATCACAAATTCAGTCTCAATTGACAACATTATCATCCGAGTGGAAATTCCGGCTAGAGGAAGCGGTACTCTCACTCGATGGAGAAGCAATTAATCAACTCATCCAAGAAATTTTACCCGAACACGAAAAACTAGCAAACTATCTAAAATTTTATACTGAAAACTTCAACTATGAACCCATTCTTAAACTACTCGAAACCCAGGAGAACAATTTATGACACCTCCAAGTGAACCTTCAAATAAGTCTGAAACCATAAAAATTCTGGTGGTAGATGATTTACCTGAAAATTTACGTCTACTGCAAGAGATGTTAGTTAAACAGGGCTATAATGTCCGATTTGCCAATAGTGGAAAATTAGCAATATTAAGTTTAAGCCGTTTTCAGCCCGACTTAATTTTACTTGATATTATGATGCCAGATATAGATGGCTTTACGGTATGTCAACAGTTAAAAGCAAATCCTGAAACTGAAAATATTCCAGTAATTTTTATGAGTGCGTTGGATGATGGCACCAATAAAGTCAAAGGATTTCAAGTTGGTGGAAGTGATTATATTACTAAACCCTTCATTGCCGAAGAAGTCCTCGCCCGGATTCGTTATCAAGTTTCTATACAAGCTTTACAACGGCAACTTCAATACAAAAATCAGGCGTTAATCGAGAAGAATAAACAATTGCAACGAGCGCAATATGAAACCAAACTTTTACTCGAAGCAACTTGGACGATAGAAAAATCACACACCCTCGAAGAAGCGATTAGTAGTATTTTAGATGTCATCTGTCAAAATATTGATTGGGACTATGGCGAAGGTTGGCTACCCAACCCAGAAAAAGGTGTATTAGAATATGTTCCCCAGTTCAACGAGTGTTCTGGGACTCTCAAGAGATTTCAAGAGCAAAGTCGCTTGATTACCTTTGCCTCTGGCGAAGGATTACCGGGACGAATTTGGCAATCTCAGAAATCCGAATGGATAGAAGATTGTTCGACTTGTTTGGAGTCGGTTTATTTGCGGACTCAACTCGCCGCCGAAGTTGGACTGAAAGCCGTTTTTGGTATCCCGATTGTTGAGTCTGAAAAGTTGCTGGCAATCTTAGTGTTTTATCAAACCCAAGCTGTTCCCTACCAAAGTCGAATCGTTGAATTAGTCCAAGCCGTAGCGACTCAATTAAGTTCTTCTCTCCAACAAGCCCAACTCAAACAAAAACTTCAACAGGCGAACCTTGAACTCGAACTGTTAGCCAATCTTGATGGGTTAACTCAAATCGCCAATCGTCGGCATTTTGACTATCGGTTACAACAAGAATGGCAACGGATGCAACGACTCCAGTTACCTCTATCATTAATTTTGTGCGACGTTGATTATTTTAAACGATATAACGATTGTTACGGTCATTTAGCCGGAGATGATTGTTTAGTACAAATCGCTCACATCCTTTATCAGTCTATCCAACGAGCAGCAGATGTTGTCGCCCGTTACGGGGGAGAAGAATTTGCGATTATTCTACCCTACACCGATACCCAAGGAGCCATTTCTGTCGCCGAACGAATTCACACCAGAGTGTTACAGCAACAAATCCCCCATGCAGATTCTCAAATCAGCCCGATTGTGACAATTAGTTTGGGGGTGAGTAGTCTGATTCCGACTTCTACTGATTCTCCTCAATCCCTCATCCAACTCGCCGATGAAGCCCTCTACCAAGCAAAACAAAGCGGACGCAATACCTATGCTGTGGCGCCCGCTATTTAAGTTCAACAAACCCATTTCAGCGAGTAGAGCTTATTGAGGTTGAGGTTGAGGTTGGGGTGCAGACGGAGACGCATACAACGGACTTTCATCAAGCCCACCCACCCGGTTAGGTGGCCAAAACCGAACGATCGCTCGGCCAATGATATGATCGCGAGGCACATATCCCCAATAGTGGCTGTCGTAGCTATTATTACGGTTATCTCCGAGAACCAGGTAGCTATCTTTGGGAACCACCTCCGGCCCCCAGTTATACTGGGGTTCTTCAGCGATGTATTTTTCATCTAAGGGTTGACCATCGACAAAAACCAGTCCATCTCGAACTTCAACCTCTTCACCCGGCAAACCAATAATCCGTTTGATAAAAGCGTCTTTATACTGGGTTTTGAGTTGATCAGTCGGAGAGAACACCACAACATCTCCGCGATCAGGATTTTGAAACTTGTACCCCAACTTATCGATAATCAAGCGATCATTGATTTCTAAAGTCGGTAACATTGAACCCGAGGGAATATAACGGGCTTCTGCCACAAAGGTACGAATCCCCAACGCTAAAACAATACTGAGTCCAATCGTTTTAAACCCCTCAACCCAGGCATTTTCTGAATGGTCTTGAGGTGAATGATTATTGTGTGGCTCTTGATTTGGAAGGCTACTCATAGGCCGTATGTGCAAGCAATTTTAAGAAAGGTTGATATCGCGGACAAGAAACTCTAAATTAATAATTTGAGGTGTGCCTTGAATTATAGTGCAGAAATTGTCACTTTGTCGAAATCTGGACTTAATCGCAGCATAGCTTCTTGAGAAACCCAATCGTCTTTATTGTCTCTTGTACACCTCAATCTAGTTAGGTGATGTAGTCCATCGTACCAAATTGATCAGGCGATCGCCTATAGCCCCTTGACTGTAACAGATTGCAAAGGTTCCAGTTCACTGTTTACGGGTCAGCAATTGATCAATTGCTTTGACTTGCCCTTACACTATTTACTGATGATTATTTAAAGCCATGTCTAATCATACTCATTTGTTTATCCGTCAAGCTACAATTCTCCTCCCGACTGGTGAATTTTTGTTAGGAGATGTCAAGGTTCAAGGTTCACAAATTGTTGAAGTGGGGGCAAATCTTTCTGTTGATTCAGATTCCGCCGAAACGATAGAAATTAATGCTCAAGGGTTGACATTGTTACCGGGAGTGATTGACCCCCAAGTTCACTTCCGAGAACCGGGGTTAGAACATAAAGAAGATTTATTTACCGCCAGTTGTGCTTGTGCAAAGGGAGGTGTGACTTCTTTTTTGGAAATGCCGAATACTCGCCCTCTAACGACAAATCAAGCCGCTTTAACCGATAAGTTACAACGAGCTAGTCAAAAATGTCTCGTCAATTATGGCTTTTTTATTGGGGCGACGGGGGAAAATTTAGAGGATTTATTAACGGTGAATCCCACCTGCGGGATTAAAATCTTTATGGGGTCGATGAAAGGGCCGCTTTTAGTCGATGAAGAAACCGCTTTAGAACCCATTTTTGCCCAAGGCGATCGCTTAATAGCCGTTCATGCTGAAGATCAGGCTCGAATTAACCAACGTCGTCAAGAATTTGCCGGGATTTCTGATCCAGCAATTCATTCTCAAATTCAAGATAATCAAGCCGCATTATCAGCGACAAAACTCGCCTGTAAATTGTCTAAAAAGTATCAACGTAGACTGCATATTTTACATCTTTCCACCGGAGAGGAAGCCGAATATTTACGCCAAGAAAAACCCGCCTGGATCACCGCAGAAGTCACACCCCAACACCTATTACTCAATACCAGCGCCTATGAAAAGATTGGCACAAAAGCCCAAATGAATCCCCCCTTGCGATCGCCCCAAGACAATCAAATCTTATGGCAAGCCTTACAGGATGGAGTGATTGATTTTATCGCCACCGATCACGCTCCCCATACCCTCGAAGAAAAAGCCCAAACCTATCCCAATTCCCCTTCGGGAATGCCCGGAGTTGAGACCTCATTAGCCTTAATGTTAACTCAAGCAGAACAGGGACGTTGTACAATCGCTCAAGTGTCTAACTGGATGTCTACAGCGGTTGCCAAACATTATAAAATACCCAATAAAGGGGCGATCGCTCCGGGTTATGATGCAGATTTAGTATTAGTTGATTTAAACACCTATCGTCCCGTTTTAGCCGAACAACTGTTAACAAAATGTGGTTGGAGTCCGTTTGAAGGCTGGAACCTTACCGGATGGGCTGTTGTGACAATGGTGGGGGGTCAAGTGGTTTATGATCGAGGTCAGTTAAACACCGAAGTCCGAGGCCAAGCCTTGAGATTTGATGCCCAAACAGACTGACAGCCAAAAATCTGTCTGTTCGGGTTAAGACTGATCTGAGAGTAGAGATAGGATAGTTGAAAGGAAGACTGGAATTGTCAATTGCCTACTCAAGACAAGCCAATTCTTTGAGTCTAAATTTGAATTCCTAACTCCTGACGACAGACCTGCGAAATCAACTTATCTATTACAAACAGTCTCTATGAATAAATCCTCCTCATCTGATCTCAACTATACTTCGATTAGCGCCTTGCCTGAAATCTGGCCAATTTTAGCCAAAAAAGCGGGTCAAGGGATCGCCCTGCATGATCCCCACTGTCAACCCGAAGTCATCCTCAGTTATAGTGATTTGTGGCTTCAGATTCAACAATTTGCCGCCGGACTGCAAACTTTAGGAGTAGAAGCAGTTCATGAAGAAGCCTTACCGACTCGTATTGCCTTATTTGCAGATGATAGTCCCCGTTGGATCATCGCCGATCAAGGAATTATGACCGCAGGGGCGGCTGATGTGGTACGAGGGGCAACGGCTGATCCGGCTGAGTTAGTTTATATCCTCAAAGATAGCGGTAGTGTGGGGTTAGTGGTTACCGATCTCAGTTTACTCAAGCGTCTGCGATCGAGTATTGAAGATCTGCCGATCAAGTTTATTATATTGTTGTCGGATGAAGAACCCGACTCTAGTGAAATTCCAACTTTACCCGTACTGAACTTTACCCAACTCCTCAATCATGGTGGAGATTTTACCCTCAGAAGACCTGCGGTTTATGGTCAACAGAGTTTAGCGACATTACTCTACACTTCGGGAACGACAGGCAAACCGAAAGGAGTGATGTTAACTCATGGTAATTTAGTGCATCAACTCAATACCATTCCCGATGTTGTACAACCGGAAATCGGAGACAATGTTTTGAGTTTACTCCCGACTTGGCATAGCTTCGGACGCATCGGACAATATTTCTTGCTGTCGCGAGGCTGTACTCAGGTTTATAGTAGTATTCGCTATTTTAAGCGAGATCTCAAAGAATTTAAGCCCCGTTATATGACCAGTGTTCCCCGGATTTGGGAATCGATTTATGAAGCCGCTCAAAAGCAATTAGGCGAACAACCTGCCAGTCGTCAAAAGATTGCCAAGTTCTGTTTTAGCGTCAGTGAACAGTATGTATTAGCCCGTCGAGTTGTTCAAGGATTAACCCTCGATGGGCAATCGCCTGGGGGAATGCAAAAAGCGATCGCTCGTCTAAAAATGCTGCTGTTGACTCCCTTACATCAGTTAGCGGATCGGTTAGTTTATCAAAAAATTCGAGCGGCTACCGGAGGGATGTTTAAATTTGCGATTAGTGGGGGGGGTTCTCTAGCGATGCACCTAGAGACGTTTTATGAGATTGTCGGGGTTGATTTGCTGGTGGGATATGGGTTAACAGAGACTTCTCCGGTGTTAACGGCTCGGCGTCCAAACCATAACCTGCGAGGATCAGCCGGAAAACCGATTCCTCAAACTGAAATTCGCATCGTTGATCTCGAAACTCGGCGAGTGCTTTCTCGACTCGAAAAGGGTTTGGTGTTGGCACGAGGGCCACAGATTATGAAGGGGTATTTTGAGAACCCAGAAGCGACGGCGAAAGCGATTGATCCCGAGGGATGGTTTAATACTGGAGATATTGGTTGGTTAAGCCGACAAAATGATTTGGTGTTGACGGGGCGAGCCAAGGATACGATTGTCTTGAGTAATGGGGAGAATATTGAACCGCAACCGATTGAAGATGCTTGTGTTCGCAGTCCGTATATTGACCAAATGATTTTGGTGGGTCAAGATCAAAAAGTCTTGGGTGCGTTAATTGTGCCGAACTTTGAGGGGTTGGAAAAATGGGCAGCTAGTCAAAATCTGAAGCTGAAATTACCCCATTCTGAGTTAGTCAATGACGGTGAAGGATTGGATCTCGAAAGCGCTCCGGTTCAGGATTTATTCCGTAAAGAGTTAAACCGAGAGGTGAAAAACCGTCCGAGTTATCGGGTTGATGATCGAATCGGGCCGTTTCGCTTGATTTTGGAACCCTTCACGATGGAAAATGGAATGCTGACTCAAACTCTGAAGATCAAGCGTCCTGTCGTAATGGAACGTTACCGCGATATGATTAACGCAATGTATTAAGCTGTGTCAGGGATCAATTGTAAGTTGTCAGCAGTTGGGAGTCCCCAATGTCAATAGGGCTGAGTCTTGTTGTCTCTGAGGTTAGAGTCTCACACAAAAGCGCTTTTTCCCTTGACTACAGGCAACTGACGGTTCATCCCTGACAACTGCACCTACGTTCTGACTGAACGTTTATACTCCCGATCAAAACGGATATTTAGATTGAAAAACGGCTGACACTGACGATAGGACAGATAAATGTTTACTGCCTAGAAGGAAGCGAATCTGTTTTTCGAGTGACTATCCGTGATCAATGACACCTCATAGCACATCGCAAAAACCACGCAAAGTCGAGGATCATATCAGGGTAGGGCTTAACATCCCGTGAGGCTTCACCGAAGCCATTACTAAGTTGACCCGATAGGTAGAGAATCAATTCGTGGGATAAGGACAATAGACAGGCAACATACTCATGGATATCTCGAACAATCAACTTCTTCTCAAACGAGCAATTAATATCAAAGCGATTGTTACCCCTCGCTGGAAAGAAGAAGCTCAACAGCAACTTCAAGCTCAAATTAACCAACTCGATAGTCAGTTGCAGCAGCTCGAAATGCAAGGACAACGGGCGATTGGTGAATTAAAAAAACAGACAATTCAGCCTCCTGGCCCGGAAGTAATGCAGCAAATTGAGAGTATTCAACTTCAGATTAATGAGCAGAAAAGTAAGTTTCTTGATCAAAAAAATCAGAGCTTACAACAACTGCAACAAATTCAAACTTTTGAACTTGAACAAGAAGTGAGTCAGGGGCAAATTGAAAGTGTATTTGCAGTAGCAAAGGGTGATAATCTCATTCAGAAAATGCAGGTCGAAGTCTTGTTGCGCGATGGCGTAATTGAAGATATTCGCGGCGAGATTTAATTCAATTGACGACAACAGATAGAGCGCGAACGGATTCACTTTAGACTAGGCAGAATAGATTTATTCGTCTGAGGAGGCGTTAACGCCCATCCGTTCTGCGGTCAAAAGATCGGTTTGACTCAATCTGTTTTACTCAGTACCTTAGTCTCAGTTGAGGTGGACTGTAGAGACGTTGCATCAGACGTTGCATCAAATGTCTGGACTTAATCTGTTCTGCGATCGCAAGATCGGTTTCTCAGTGCTGAGAGTTGGGTTTTCATCTGACAACAAACTGAGCGCACCCCTTGAAAATTTTTCCCTGCTCCTAGTTTAACTATCTAGAACACCACACACCTATGATTCACGAAGTTTTCATGCCTGCCCTAAGTTCAACCATGACAGAGGGTAAAATTGTTTCATGGCAAAAAGCTCCTGGCGATCAAGTTGAGAAAGGAGAAACTGTCTTGGTCGTGGAGTCCGATAAGGCAGATATGGATGTAGAAGCCTTCTATTCGGGCTATTTGGCGACGATTCTCGTACCCGAAGGTGAAATGGCCGCCGTGGGTAATACGATTGCTTTGATTGCGGAAACAGAAGCCGAAATTGAGGAGGCGAAACAGCAAGCCCCGAGTAGTGGTAGTGCTGCATCGACTCCGAGTCCGGCTCAAGCCCCGACACCTGCTCCTGAACCTGTAGCCGCCTCCGCCTCCGCCACGACAACGGCTCAAAGTCCTAGCCGTCGCAATGGTCGTATTGTGGTGTCTCCTCGCGCTCGGAAACGGGCGAAAGAGTTAAAGGTTGATTTGAGTAAACTCAATGGTTCTGGCCCTCATGGTCGAATTGTCGCCGAAGATGTGGAAGCTGCGGCAGGTAAATCGTCTCAGACGGCTCAAAAACAACCAACTCCGGCTCCTTCTTCTCCTGGAGTGTCTCATCAGCCTCAGATGCAACCCGCACCCGCTCCTGCACCTCAACCCGCTCAAGCGGCAGCACCGGGTCAGGTCGCTCAAATGAACTCGCTGCAAAATGCAGTGGTGCGAAATATGATGGCGAGTCTGCAAGTGCCTTCGTTCCATGTGGGGTATACGATCACCACAAACAGTTTAGATGCGCTTTATAAGCAAATCAAGCCTAAAGGTGTGACGATGACGGCACTGTTGGCGAAGGCGGTGGCGGTAACGTTGCAGAAGCATCCATTAGTAAATGCCAGTTATGTGGAGTCGGGGATTCAATACAGTAGTAGTATTAATATTGCTGTGGCGGTGGCAATGGCCGATGGCGGACTGATTACCCCGGTGTTGAAGAATGCGGATCAAATGGATATTTATTCGCTGTCTCGCACTTGGAAAGATTTGGTCGAACGTTCACGGGCGAAACAACTGCAACCGGATGAATATAATAGCGGAACATTCACGTTATCGAACTTAGGGATGTTTGGAGTGGATCGCTTTGATGCGATTTTACCCCCTGGTCAAGGTTCGATTTTGGCAATTGGCGCTTCTCGTCCGCAAGTGGTGGCGACAGATGACGGAATGATGGGTGTTAAGCGGCAAATGCAGGTTAATATTACTTGCGATCATCGGATTATTTATGGGGCGGATGCTGCGGCTTTCTTGCAAGATTTAGCCACCTTAATTGAAACCAATCCTCAGTCTTTGACGATGTAAGGTTTGATCGCGTTATGGGTTAGGGAATAGGAAACTGTAAAAGGGTTTCAGAATTGAGAAATGTCCTAACCTCTCAGTGCGTAGCGTTTTAATTTCTCCCTTTAACCCCCTTTCCAAGCTGGTGAGGGGGAACTCATATTAAGTAACCTACTAAATTTCCATTTCTTTTCGAGTTTCTTCTTGAACCGTAGAAGGCTGTGAAAACTGCTGAATTGTCATTTGCATGGTAGAAATTCGTTGGGCTAAACTGGAGACTGTCGGTTTTTCAAATAGAGTGCGTAAAGGAATATCCATTTCAAAGGTTTCTCGCAAACGAGAATTAACCCGAGTTGCCAGCAATGAATGTCCTCCGAGTTCAAAAAAGTTATCGTGTATTCCGATTTTTTCTATTTTTAGAACGTCTTGCCAAATTGTAACTATTTTTTCTTCTATTGGGTTCTGAGGTGGAACATACACTGATATTCTTTGATTGGGGTTTTCAGCTTTAGGAAGTGACTGTTGATCGAGTTTTCCACTGGGAGTTAAAGGAAAGTCATCTAAAGTGATGAAATGACTGGGAATCATGTATTCTGGTAATTTTTCTGCTAAAAAATTATGTAGTTTTTGATGTAAATTTTCGGGTTGACTCGGTTTTTCTGGTAAAATGATATAAGCCACAATATATTGATCGTTTAGGCGATTATTCTGAGCGATTACTCGACAGGATTTGATTTTTGGGTGTTGTTGTAATACCGCTTCTATCTCTCCTAATTCTATTCTCTGTCCGCGAATTTTGACTTGATAATCTAGTCTTCCTAAATACTCTAATTTTCCATCGGAAAGATATCGCACTAAATCGCCTGTTTTGTACAAACGATCTGATTTTTGTTGAGAATTAAAAGGATTGGGAATAAATTTTTCAGCCGTTAATTCGGGACGATTGTAATAGCCTCGCGCCAGTCCAATACCGCCGATATGTAATTCTCCGGGTACTCCAACGGGGACGGGTTGTAGATGAGAATCCAGCACATAGATTTGAGTATTTGCGATGGGATAACCAATGGGAACTGTAGATAAGTTATTATTACGAATACACGTCCAAGCTGTGACATCAATTGCGGCTTCTGTGGGGCCATAAAGATTGTGTAATTTGGCTTCAAATTGTTCAAAAAATTGGTTTTTAAGTTCAATGCTTAAAGCTTCCCCGCTACAGAAAACTTGCTTGATTGATTTACACTGTTTCAAGTTCTTTTCTTCTAAGAATACTTGCAGCATTGACGGAACAAAATGTAGTGTGGTAATCTGTTGATTAATAATTGATTTTACTAAATAATAACTATCTTTGTGACCTTCGGGTTTAGCCATTACTAAACAAGCGCCATTCAGCAAGGGCCAAAAGAATTCCCACACGGAGACATCAAAGCTAAAAGGTGTTTTTTGTAAAATGCGATCGCCGGTCATTAATTGATAAGTATTTTGCATCCATAATAAGCGATTACATAATCCTTGATGGGTGTTAATAACTCCTTTCGGTTTACCCGTTGAACCGGAAGTATAGATCACATAAATGCTGTTTTGGTTGGTGATAGTGTTCGGAGGATTAGAGGATGGATGTTGAGCAATTTTGGCTTTTAAATTGTCGTCGAAAACTATAATATTTGCTTGGGTATTCGAGATTTTATCTAAAAGATTTTCTTGAATGAGGAGAGTAGAAACGCAAGCATCTTTGAGGACAAATTCTAATCTGTCTTGGGGATAAGAGGGATCGAGAGGAAGGTATGCGCCTCCGGCTTTGATAATGGCTAAAATTGCGATTAACATTTCTGGAGAACGTTCGACACAAACCCCCACCAAAGATTCTGATGTAATTCCCCGTTTTTGTAAATAATGTGCGAGTTTATTGGCTTGAGAATTGAGAGTTTGATAGGTTAAAGATTGATCTTCAAAAACCAGTGCGATCGCATCGGGAGTGTTTTCAACTTGTGTTTGAAATAATTCGGGTATAGTTAAAGTTTTCGGATGGTCAATTTGAGTGTTATTCCAGTCAATAAATAGCTGTTTGTGTTCGGTTGGGGTTAAGAAGTTCAATTCTCCCAAGGGTTGCTGAGGATTTGCTATTATTTGTTCGAGTAATATGCAGAAATGTTCTAAAAATCTGCCGATAGTTTTCGGTTCAAAAAGATGACCAGAATATTTAAGTTTAATCGAAAGTTCGGAACCCAGTCCGACTAATATTGTTAGGGGAAAGTTTGTCCATTCAACCGAATCTACCTCTTGAATTTTTAGGCTTGTCTTTTGTTGTGTTAAAGTTTTATCTATCGGATAATTTTCAAAGACTAAAAGGGTTTTAAACAAAGGTAAACCGGCTGGAATATCGCTCAATTTTTGAATTTCTAATAAAGAGGTGTATTCATATTGTAACGCTTCAGATTGTTGGTTTTGGAGTTCTTTTAACCAAGAAATTAAAACCGCTTGACCGGGAACTTTGATTCTAACAGGTAGAGTATTAATAAATAACCCAACCATTGATTCTACTCCGGTTAACCCAACCGGACGACCCGAAGAAGTTGCACCAAATAAAATATCTTGTTCACCGCTATAACGGCTCAAAAGTATTGCAAAAGCACCTTGAATAATGGTGTTTATAGTCAGTTGATTTTTTTGAGCAAATGATTGTAATGTTGATGTAGTCGTTTGAGAAAGTTTTACCTGTTGTTCTTCGGGTTGGTTTTCGTGAGAAATAGAGTTTAAATTTTTCTCAATTCTTAAAGATGTCGGAGTTGTAAACCCTTTTAATTGTTCTTTCCAGAATTGTTGAGCGGTTGATAAATCTTGTTTGTACAGCCAAGCAATATATTCGCCATAGGGACTGATTTTCGGTAAGGAAAACTGTTTTCCAACGGATAAGGCTTGATAAACATCTAACACTTCTTTAATCACTAATCCCGCAGACCAACCATCAAGAATCAAATGATGTTGAGTCCAAATCAGTTTATAAGTTTGGTCAGTTAGTTGAATTAAATTCAGTCGAATGAGAGGAGGTTTTTTCAGATTAAATGTTTGTTGGCGATCACTTTTTAACAGATTTTTTAATAAGTCTTGCTGTTCATCGGGTGACAAATTTCGCCAATCTTGTTGTTGCCAAGGTAAGTTAACCTGTCGATAAATAACTTGAAAAGGTTGTTCTCGACGTTCCCAATGAAAAGAGGCTCGTAGGCTTTGATGTCTGGTGATAACGTATTCCCAAGCTTGTTTAAACTGTTCAATATTTAATAAGCCTGTTAGGGTCAGACAAACTTGAGGAATATATTCGCCAGAGTTAGGAGACAGCAGAGTATGAAATAAGATACCCTGTTGCATCGGGGAAAGGGGATAAATGTCTTCAATGTTTTTATTTTGATTCATGTTAAATAGGGTTACTAAATAGGATGAAAAGAGGGGTCAATCAAAGTTTATAAATCTATCAAAAGGTCATCGAGTTCATCTTGACTAAAATCCATTTGCGGGAAATCTGAAGGCGTGTAACCTCCTGTTTCTGAGGATAGACAGTTATCTATTAGTTGTCGCAAACTATTTAAGAAGTTTTCAGCTAGATTTTCAATGGTTTTAGAACGATGAATGGCTTGGCTATACGTCCAATTAAATCGCATTTTATCCCTAGAAACGATACTATCAATTTCTATTAAACAGTTTCGATGATTTCGAGGACTGCGAGCAATTCCAGTTGATTCACTGGCGGGATAAAATAGGGAATTCGAGGGAAAGATTTGGTCAACTTGTCCCAAGTAGTTAAAGCGAATTTCTGCATTTTTATTTTTAATGAGATGACTATAACTACTCAGGTAACGCAACAAACCATAACCTATTCCTCGGTTGGGAATTTGGCGGAGTTGTTCCTTTATTGACTTAATATTATCATCGGGATTATCGCGATTTCCCAAATTTAATAATACGGGAAATAATGTGGTAAACCAACCCACTGTGCGAGATAAGTCAACAGTATTAAAAAGTTCCTCTCGTCCGTGTCCTTCAAGTTCTATTAACAGTTGGCGTTGTCCGGTCCACTGAGAAAAGGTTTGAGCTAAAGCCGTTAGTAAAATATCGTTGATTTGTGTTTTATAAACCGTTGGAACTTGATGAATGAGAGCGTGAGTTTCTTCCGAAGTCATCGTTACTGAAACCGTTTGAGCTTCAGCCATTGTGTTATTTCCAGTTGGAAAGTCAACCGGAATTTTGGCAATTTCAGAGTTAGAGATATTCTGCCAATATTCAAGTTCGGTTTGAAGTTCTGCCGAGTTAGCGTAGTTTTTTAGAGACTCTGACCACTGTTTAAAGGAAGTGGTTTTTGCGGGAAGTTTAAACGTTTGGCTTTGGGAACTTGTTTGGAGAATATTCTGAATATCCTCTAATAAAATTCGCCAAGAAATTCCATCAATAATTAAGTGATGAATTACAATTAATAATCGATGCTTTTGATGGCGACCTAAATTAAACCATGCGACTTTTACCAAAGGAGGCTGAGAGAGGTTAAAGCTACTTTGAAGCTGAGTAGCAGTTGTGAAAATCGCTTGTTTTTGGTGTTGTGTTGGTTGTTCGGATAGGTCTATTTTGAGAATCTGAAAGTCTAAATTGTTGTCATAATTATACTGTCGCCAACCGAGTTTTGTTTGCTCAAAATATATGCGTAAAGCATCGTGATGTGTGAATAATTTTTTAAACGCTATTTCTAACTGATTCCAGCTAATTTCAGACTGAACTTCCAGTAAAATCGACTGGTTCCAATGATGAGCATCGATGAAATTTTGCTCAAAAAACCAGTGTTGGATGGGGGTAAGCGGGAGAGAACCTGTAATAATTCCTTGTTCGGCTTTTATTGCTGTTCTTTCTTCTGCTATTGCAGCCAAATCCGCGAGAGTTTGATATTGAAAAATAGACTTCGGTGTTATGTTTAAACCCGCTTGATTTGCCTGAGCAACAACTTGAATTGCCAGGATAGAATCACCACCCAATTCAAAGAAGTTATCATTAATACTAATTTGGTCAATTCTGAGAATCTGACTCCAAATTTTAGCGAGTTGCTTTTCTTTTAAAGTTCGAGGTTCAGTGTAATCCTGTTGTCGTTCAATCGGCTGATTTTCGGGTGTGGGTAATGCTTTACGGTCAATTTTTCCGTTGGGTGTTAACGGTAAAGTTTCTAACACTATAAACACCGAAGGAATCATATAATCGGGTAGCCTATCTTTGAGAAAGTGACGCAATTCATTTTGCAGTTCAGAGGCTAATTTTTCATCTTTAGACTTGGGAATAATGTAAGCAATTAAACGCTTATTTTTAGCCTCGTCTTCCCAAGCACTTACAACGGCTTGAGAAACACGGGAATGTTCAACTAAACTCGCCTCAACTTCTCCGAGTTCAATGCGGAATCCCCGAATTTTCACTTGGTTATCTAACCGACCTAAATATTCAATATTTCCATCGGGTAAATATTTGACTAAATCTCCTGTTTTATAAAGACGATTATTCTGGTTTGCTGTATTTTTTTCAACAAATGGGTTGGGAATAAATTTTTCTGCTGTCAGTTCAGGACGGTTGAGATATCCTCTCGCCAAACCCGACCCTCCGATATATAATTCACCGGGAACGCCGACGGGAACAGGTTGCAGAGAATGGTCTAAAATATAGACTTCAGTATTAGCAATTGGACGACCAATAGAGGGAATTTGATTGCTTCCCGGTTGAGTTAATACAAAGGTTGAATAGGTTGTATCTTCGGAAGGGCCATAAAGGTTAAAAACCTGCTGAATTTGCTGTTTATAAAGTTTCTGAACTAAGGTATTAGATAATGCTTCACCCGCTAAATTTACGGTGTTTACACGGTTAGGAATACCGTTGATTCTAAGCAGTTCTGTAGCGGCAGAAGGGACTGTATTAATCAGAGTAACTTCTTCGGAATGAGGTAAGGTGGGTAACTGTAAAGCGTTTTCACCCAGAATAATTTTTCCTCCGACACTGAGCGGTAAAAATAACTCAAATACCGAGAGGTCAAAACAAATAGAAGTTGAGGCAAAAACGCCTGAAAGTTGTTCTTTTGTAAAGACAGTTTTCGCCCATTCTATAAATGTCACAGAACTGTAATGAGCAATTGCAACTCCCTTCGGTTGACCTGTAGAACCGGATGTATAGATAACATAAGCCAAGTTTTCGGCAACAACTTGATTGAACGGATTTGTTTGATTTTCTAAAGCTATTTTTTCCCTATCTCTATCTAAATTAACAAGGGCTTTTAGAGAAGAACTAAAATCTAAAAATTCGTTATTTTGAGCGATTAAAACGGCAATTTTAGCATCTTCCAACATGAAAGCTAATCGTTCTGTTGGATAGGTTGGGTCGAGGGGAACATAAGCGCCACCTGCTTTGAGAATAGCTAACATAGCGACAACCATTTCAACCGAACGTTTAACACAAATCCCCACTTTTACTTCTGGTTTAACTCCTAATTTTTGTAAATAATGTGCCAGTTGATTCGCCCGATTATTTAACTCTTGATAAGTTAAACGTTGATTCTCAAAAATTAAAGCGGTTGCATGAGGTGTTTTCTCTACTTGGGTTTGAAATAACTGATGTAAACAAACAGGTTGAACTTCTAAGTCTGTTTGATTCCATTCCTGTAGTAATTTTTGCTGTTCAGTTTTTGGAAGAAGCGGTAAGTTAGATAAGTTTTCTTTGGGTGTGGTGACAATTCCTGAAAGTAAAGTTTGAAAATGTTCTGTTAAACGCTGAATGGTTTCTGCTTTAAACAAATCGGTATTATACTCAAATTTTCCGACTAATCCTTCAACGGTTTCAGCCATATATAATGTCAGGTCAAACTTGGCTGTATTGTTGTCACTCTCGACTAAATGCCAATTCAAATCTGATAATCTAATCGGTTGTATTGCGGCATTTTGCCAGACAAACATCACTTGAAATAGAGGCGTATAGCTTAAATCTCGCTGCGGTTGGAGTGCTTCTACTAACTGTTCAAAAGGTAAATCTTGATGAGCATAAGCCCCCAAAGCCACTTCTCGAACCTGCTGTAATAACTGTTCAAAGGTGAGGTCTTCGGTTAGGTGGGTTCGCAAGGCTAAGGTGTTAGCAAAAAATCCAATTAAGCTTTCGGTTTCTGTTGAGTTTCGATTGGCAATTGGAGAGCCTATCACAATATTTTCGCTTCCGGTATAGCGATACAATAACGTTTTAAATACCGCCAACAAGGTCATAAATAATGTACAACCAAACTGTTGACTTAAAGTTTTAATTGATTGAGATTGTTCGGGAGAAAGTTTAAAAGTTGTTGTGGCGCCTCGGAAGCTTTGAACCGCCGGACGTGTATAATCAGTTGGTAATTCTAAAACCGTCGGTATTCCCTCTAGCTGTTGTCGCCAGTAAGCCAATTGATTCTCTAATAATTCTCCTTCTAAATATTGTCGTTGCCAAGCCGCAAAATCTACATATTGGATGGGTAAAGGTGCAAGAGGCGAGGGTTGAGCGTGCGAGAAAGTTTCATACAGTTTAGCAACTTCGCGTATTAGAATAATTACTGACTGTTCATCGGAAATAATATGATGCAACGTCATCAAAATAACGTAATCTGTTTTAGCAATTTTGATTATTTTAACCCGCAATAAAGGGCTGGTATCGAGGTCGAAAGGATGCCGTGATTCTTGCTTAATTAATTGTTTAATGCAACCCTCTACCTGTGAGTTTGGAACTTCACTAATATCGATAATGGGTAAATTTAACTGAAGTGAAGGTGAAATCACGATTTGGGGTTTTCCTTCAACAGTTAGAAAACTTGTTCTTAGGACTTCGTGACGATGAATGACTGCGTTAATACTTTGTTCAAGTATCCCAATATTCAGTTTTCCTTCGATTCTGACTGCTCCGGGAATATTATAAAAAGGACTATCGGGTTCCAGTTGAGCAAGGAACCATTGTCGCTGTTGAGCGAAAGATAAAGGTAAATTTCCTTCTCTAATAATGGGCTGAAGCGGTTTAATTGTAAGCTTTGAATTGGTTTTTTGAGCCGTAAAAATTGCTTCTGCTAATCCCGCTATTGTTGGCGTTTCAAATAAACGACGTAGCGGTAAATCAATATTAAAAACTTCGCGAATTTGAGAGATAACGCGAGTGGCTAATAACGAATGTCCCCCCAATTCAAAAAAGTTATCTTTTCTGCCAATCTGCTTTAAATTTAAAATATTTTCCCAGATTCCTGCTAAGATTTCCTCTGTAGGTGTTCGGGGTGTTTCGTGAGTATCTGATAAGTTTGTGACTTGTTCTGTAACATTTGGAAGCGCACGTCTATCAATCTTACCATTGGGAGTTAAAGGAAAAGTATCTAACACGATAAAAGCAGAAGGTATCATGTAGCTAGGTAACTTTTCGGCTAAAGAATCTCGAATATTTGATAAATTTATATCGTTTTTTGATTGAGGAACAAGATAAGCAACTAAACGTTGATTTTCGGCTGTTAATGAAGCCAAAACTACAGCCTGTTGAACTTGCGGATGTTGTTTTAATATTGCTTCTATTTCTCCTAATTCTATTCTAAACCCTCGCAGTTTTACTTGAGAGTCTAACCGTCCTAAATATTCAACATTTCCATCACTGAGATATCGGACTAAATCTCCCGTTTTATACAAGCGTTCAGAAGTTTTTATAAAAGGATGAGGTAGAAAACGTTCTGCGGTTAAATCGGGTCGATTTAAGTAGCCTCTGGCGACTCCAACTCCTCCAATATATAACTCTCCGGCTACTCCTATCGGAACGGGTTGTAGGTTTTTGTCGAGAATATAAAACTCGGTATTAGCAAGGGGGCGACCAATTAAGACCGTTGATTTTTTCTCTAATTCTTCAGAGTTTTTCAATTGATAAACGGATGACCAAATTGTTGTTTCAGTCGGCCCGTAAACGTTAAAAATTTGTTGAGAATTTTGATAAAGTTGTTGGGCTAATTTCGGGTCTAACGCTTCTCCTCCACTGATAATTTTTAGGTTGTGCTTTCCCGACCATCCGCCCAGTATTAACATTTGCCAGGTGGCGGGCGTGGCTTGCATAATTGTGATGTTTAATTGGTTAATTTGATGTTGAAGTTGTTGGCTGTCTGTGGTTGTTTTTTGGCTGGCAATCACTACACGCGCACCGATAATTAAAGGTAAATAAAGTTCTAAGGCGGCGATATCAAAAGACAGGCTGGTAACAGATAATAAAACGTCTGATGGTGTTAAATCGAGGTGTTGATTAATAGCAAATAGAAAGTTACTCAAGGCGTGATGAGAAATTTGTACGCCTTTCGGTTGACCTGTAGAACCAGAAGTGTAAATAATGTAGGCGATATTTTTGATGGTGATGTTATTAGAAAGGTTATCTGTTTTTTGTTGAGCAATAATTGACCAATCTTCGTCTAGATTGATAATATTTGTACAGGGTAATTGAAGATAATTGAGAGTTTTTTGAGTGATAATGAGTGAGATTTGAGCGTTTTCTATAATAAAATTGAGACGCTCAGGAGGATAGGCGGGGTCAAGGGGAACATAAGTGGCTCCGACTTTTAAAATGGCTAATAAAGCGATAACCATTTCGCAGGAACGCTCTAAACAAATGCCGATAGTTTGTTCGGGTTTAACGCCTTGTTTTTGTAGGTGGTGAGCGAGTTGATTTGCTGTTTTATTAAGTTGCTGATAGCTGAGTTGTTGATGTGAGTCAACAATAGCAATAGCATCCGGTGTTTGTTGGGCTTGGGTTTCAAAAACTTGATGAATACAGGCGAGTTTATTAAATGTTGTTTGAGTTTTATTCCATTCGACTAATAGTTGATGTCTTTCGGTTTCTGCTAAAAATGAAAGTTCAGATATTTTCTGGTGAGAATGAGTTACAATCTGTTCTAATAAGTTTTTGAAATGAGTAATTATATTGCTAATCGTTTCAGCTTTGAATAAATCTGTATTGTATTCAAATACTCCGGTCAGTTCCGATGGATGTTCATACATATCCAAGCTCAAATCAAATCGAGCCGTTTGATTTTCTGGATTAATATAATTAAACGTTAAATTGGGGAGTTTAACAGTTTTGGTCGGAGTATTGTGAAGAATAAACATCACCTGAAATAGAGGATTGTGGCTTAAATTCCGTTCGGGCTGCAATTCCTCTACTAAATATTCAAACGGCAAATCTTGGTGAGCATAAGCCCCTAGAGTAACTTCACGCACCTGTTTGATAAAATCCCTAAAGCTTGGATTTTCAGATAGATTTGTTCTAAAAACTAAGTTATTAACAAATAAGCCAATGAGGTTTTCAATTTCGGGGCGATTACGATTCGCAACCGTCGAACCGACTAGAATATCTTCTTGTTGAGTGTAGCGATAAAGTAACGTTTTAAAAGCCGCCAGTAATAACATAAATAAGGTTACATCTTCCTGACGAGCAAGAGCTTTTAGAGATTCATAAAGTGGAGAATATAGAGAAAAAGATTGACTTTCTCCTCTAAATGTTTGCACCGCAGGACGCGGATAATCTGTTGGCAACTGAAGAATTGGGGGATTATTTCCTAATTGTTCTTTCCAGTAATTAAGTTGCTCCGAACGAGCTTCACTTTCCAACCATTTTTTCTGCCAAACAGCATAGTCTACATATTGAATATTGAGTTCGGGTAAAGGTAAATTTTGACCTTGATAAAAAGCTTGATAAATTGCGGCAAGTTCTTGAATCAGTACCCGCATTGACCAATAATCAGAAATAATATGATGCAGGGTAAATAGCAGTATATATTCATCGGTTGAAAGCTTTAATAATTTGGCTCTTAATAAAGGAATTTGAGTTAAATTAAAGGGCTGTGATGCTTCTTGTTGAATCTGCTTTTTAACTTCAATATCACGTTTAGTTTGAGAAAGTTCCTGAAAATCAATCACGGGAATATTGAGATTCAAGACTGGATAAACACTCTGAACCATCTCACCTTGAATTTCTGTAAAGCTCGTTCGTAATATTTCATGGCGTTTGATGATTTCATTAATACTTTGTTCTAAAGCATCAATATTGAGTGAACCCTGCAAATGTAAAGCAGCAGGAAGATTATAAACTGAATTTCCGGGCTGTAGTTTATCTAGAAACCAAAGTCGCTGTTGAGCAAATGAAAGCGGAAAAAATTGAGGCTTGTTAGCCTTTTTTTGCATCAGTTTTTTGAGCAGTTCTCGCTTTTGTTCGGGCGAAAGTTTGGAAAGGTTAGATGGTGTTGGGTTCATTAGTTTTCCTCCGCTAACATTTGAGTGAGTAAATCATCAAGTTCTTGTTCTGAAATTTGGTCGAGATTATCTATATTTTCTTGGGAATCATTACGGTTTACCCGCTCAATTTTAATGGATTCAGTTTCAGGAACTTGATTGTTATTTTGTTTTATCTCTAGTTCCAAATCAGCAATAGTTGGCGTTTCAAAAAAGCGACGAATTGAAATGTCTACTTTAAAAGCTTGACGCATTTGAGAAATAACCTGAGTGGCTAATAAAGAATTTCCTCCTAAATTAAAGAAGTTGTCTTGAATGCCTACTTTTTCTAAGTTGAGAGCTTTTTGCCAAATTGCTGCTATTTCTGTCTGTAATTCAGTTTTAGGTGCTACATATTCTAGTTGATTTCGAGAAGTAAAACTCTCGGGTTTTGGTAAGTTTTTACGGTCTATCTTTCCATTGGGTGTTAGGGGAAGTTCATCCAAGATTATATAGTTTTGAGGAATCATATATTCGGGTAACTTCTCGCGTAAAAACTGACGTAATTTTTCTAGAATCGATTCGGATTTTTGAGGAGTTTCTGGAGATAACCACTGTTTTGTCCAAGCCGTATCAATGCGACCGCCTACAAAGCTATGTAATAATATTTGATTGGGTTCGAGGTTAAACCATTCTTGTATGGTTTCAAATTCTAAAGTACCAATCGGACAAAGACCGATTTCATGCTTGGGTGCAGTTTCCATTAAAAGTTGGCTAATATAACCCGCTTCTAACAAACAAAAATCTTTTGCTTTTTCACCATAAATTGGATGAATTGCATTGAAGTTACCCATTAAAAATATAGCAAAAGCAGATTGTTCAAATATGGATTGATTTACCCCATATATTTTGTTATCAATTTGACCATTTTCTTGAATTAAAATTAAACGATGCTCTGCGGGATTGTAGTAATAAATTCCGGGTTGAATTTCTGCAATAGAATTCGGTTTTATATAACAATAGGTTTGTACGGGATAAAGACTTCCGGCTGAAGCATATCGATATTTAGGTAGGGGGGAGTTGTCTAGTTTGATTTGCATCAAACAGCTTATTAACTGACTAAATTCTTGTAAAGATATCGGTTTATCCAAGAATTTTCGATAACTCTGACGTTGTAAATAAGCCCGAGTAAATTCTTCACTGAGTTCGGGTTTGGGTAACTCAATGCTGGGTTGTTTAGCTTCTTCGGCGCGTAGTCCCGGTTGTTGTAACTTGAATTCAATCCGATCAATACCGGAGACATTTTGGGGTTCTTTCGGAACAATATAAGCAACTAATTGTTGATTTTCTCGTGTTTCCCCTATAGCTGTGACGATTGCTTCTTGAATGGCTGAATGGTGTTTTAAAGTGGATTCAATTTCACCGAGTTCTATTCGGTATCCATTAATTTTAACTTGAAAGTCTTCCCGACCTAAAAATTCTATATTTCCATCGGGTAAATATCGCCCTAAGTCTCCCGTTTTGTATAATTTTTCTTGGGTTTTAGGATGAATAATAAAACTTTTATTTGTCTTTTCAGGATTTCGCCAATATCCTTTAGCGAGTCCAATTCCACCAATATAAAGCTGTCCTGTCACCCACATCGGACAAGGCTCTAAAGCTTCATTCAAAACATAAAAACGTTGGTTCGCCATTGGACGACCATAGGGAATACTTTTCCAATTCGGATTAACCGTGTCAATCGGATAAAGAATCGACCAAATTGACGCTTCTGTTGCACCTCCTAAGCTAATAATTTTAGTATTTTTATTCAGTGTATTTTTGATGCGGTTGGGTAAATCTAAGGGTAGCCAATCTCCACTAAGTAAGACTAAACGTAAGGAATTTTTCACTTCAGAGCGAGAGTTTAAATGTTCTAACAGCATTTGCATCAATGCGGGAACAGAATTCCAAACTGTAATTTCTTGCTGTTCAATTAATTCTACCCAATGAGCCGGATCTTTAGTCGCCTCAGCATTAGGGATAACAATCGTTCCTCCGGCTGCTAACGTCCCCAAAATATCATACACTGATAGGTCAAAGTTCAGCGCAGATAGAGCTAAAATTCGGTCATCTGAGGTAATATTAAAACGCTGATTAATATCAATAATTGTGTTAACTGCGCCTTGATGATCGATCATTACTCCTTTTGGTAATCCCGTAGAACCAGAGGTATAAATCACATAGGCTAAATCTTGGGGACTATTATGAGTGTTTAAAGCCAAGTGTTCGGTTTCTTCTGAATAAAGTTCAAGGTTATCTACACAAATTCGCGCGATATTTTCTGGAATTTCTAATTTATGATTCAGCCAAGATTGTGTGAGAATTTGTTTAACCTCAGTTTCTTGTAATAGGTGCAACCGTCGTTCTTTTGGCAGTTGAGGATCGATAGGAACATAAGCTGCACCTGCTGCTAAAATACCCAAAGCAGCGACAACTTGTTCCCAACCTTTTTCCATAATAATTGCAACTAATTGATTAGAAGAAACGCCGAGTTTCTGAAGTTGCTTTGCTAAATTTTGAGCAATATTACTTAATTCTTTATAGGTTAATGTCCGTTCTCCACTAACAACAGCAATATTTTCTGAATAGACAGGTACTTGCTCAAAAAACAAATTGTGCAGGAGTTGATTTGAAATTTTAAAATCGGTGTCAGTTGCATTAATTTCTGTAATTTTTTGCAGTTGTGCTGGTGGTAAAACTTGCCGATTTGTGGTGTTCCATAGTTCATCTTCATTGGCTAAACGCTCTAAAAAGCTAGAGTAAGCCGCAAACATTTCATCTAATAATCCGGTTGGGAAAAGTTCGTCAATTGTATCCCAATTAAAGACTAAAGCACCGCCTATTTCAGAGACTTGATGATCGAAGTAAACTTGAGAGGTTTGACTCAAGCTATAAACGACTTCTGTTTGCCAGTTTCTCCGGGACATTTGAGGAGTATTTTGAGTTAAGGTACTGGTAAATACAACGGGCATTAATGCACCCGAAACTCGCCCTTGAATCCGAGCTAAATCTCGCAAAACCTGAACTCCGCTAACATAACGATGATCTAAATCTTCCCAAAGTTGTGCTTGAACGTTTTTAGCACGAGTTATAAAATTATTCTGTTGTTGGTTATCTATTTCTAACAATAAAGATGAGGTAAAATCACCGATAATCTCATTAACTTCTGGATGAACGGGCAGGCGATTAAAGAGAGTTAAATTGAGAGTAAATTTTGAACTTTTACTCCAAGTTGTTAACATTTCTGCAAAAGCTGCCAGTAAAAATCCAGAATGAGTGATACTAATTTGAGTTGCTTTTTGTTTGAGACGTTGCCAAGTTTGAGGTTCTAATTGTCCACTTCGGCGTACAAACCGAGGATTTTTTATAGTGGCTAAATTGTGCTGAAGGGGAAGTTCGGGAGCGGGAGGTAAGTTAACAAGACGGTTTTGCCAATAGTTGCGAGAACGATGATAAAGTTCGGAATCCCGCCAAGCATTTTCAGCCAAGACATAATCTCGGAAAGAGAGGGATAAAGAAGGTAAATAAACATCAGGATTTTGAATCAGTTTTGCGAGTTCACGTCCGATGATTTGCAAACTCCAAGCATCCCCAATCAAAACATCAAAACTCACAAAAAATCTAGTTTTATTGTCTCCCAATAAAGCGGCTTGAATTTCAAATAACGGCCAGCGATCTGTGAGTAAAATTTGGTGAGAGAGACGATCGCGCATTTCTTCTAATGTTGCGGTAACACGCTCGGGATTTTCTCCCTGCAAGTCTATTGTTTTGATTTTATAGGGAGGAACTTCAGCTAATATTTGCTGTTGTCCATCGGTTTTAATAATAACCCGCAGCATATCTTGATGTTCAATTAAGCGTTGTAATGCTCGTTCGAGTTGTTCAACTTTTAAGCCAATTGTTTCGATTTCACGATACCCATGTGTTGCAATATTTCCTAACTCAAAGGCTTCGCTACGACCCATCAAATACGCTTGCTGGATATCGGTGAGCGGGAAGGGTTGATGACGGTCTTCTGGGTGAGGAATAATTTGAGGTAAAGGCGAAACAGATAGGGCTTGATTTTGAGTTTTAATCTGTTCAGCCAATCCAAATATTGTGGGTTTTTCAAATAAAGAACGCAAGGGAATTTGTACGCCAATTTCTTCGCTGATTTCGGCAATAATTTTAATACCTAATAGAGAATGTCCGCCCAACTCAAAGAAGTTATCGTTAACTCCAACTGACTTAATATTAAGTTCTTTTTGCCAAATTTTAGCGATGGTTCTTTCTAATTCAGTTTTCGGTTCAATATATTCAACTGTTAATTCTGGTCTAAATGTATCGGGAATGGGTAGAGATTTGCGGTTGATTTTTCCATTGGGAAGACGGGGTAAAGCTTCCAATTTTACAAAAGTACCGGGTATCATGTAACTGGGTAACTTTTGTTCTAAAAAGCGTCGGAGGTGATTCACATTTGATTGTTCATCTTGGGATAAAAAGACAACATAAGCCACCAAACGTTTATTATTCTGTTCGTCTTCTCGCACCGTTACTACACATTCATGCAAAGCAGGATATTGACTTAAAACGGCTTCAATTTCTCCGATTTCAATTCGATAACCTCTGATTTTAACTTGATGATCAATACGTCCTAAAAATTCTAACGTTCCATCCGCTTGATAGCGAACTAAATCACCTGTTTTATACAGTCTATTTACCGTATTTTCTTGAGAAATTTTATAGGGATTTGAGATAAACTTTTCGGCTGTTAATTCTGGTCGATTTAAATAGCCTCTGGCCAGTCCGTCACCTCCCAAATACAATTCCCCCTTAACTCCAATGGGAACAGCTTGTAAATATTGATCTAAAACATAGGCTTGAGTATTATTGATCGGTTGACCAATGGGAACGGATAATTTAGAACTACTTTTTACCAAAGCATAAGTTGAATAAGTTGTGTCTTCGGAAGGGCCGTAGAGGTTATAAATTTGCTGAATTTTTTTCTGTTCTTCTAGCTGTTGAACCAGGCGATTTTGTAATGCTTCTCCGGCTAAATTCACTGTACAAACTGATGACGGAATTCCCTTAATTTGAAGGAGATGAGCGATCGCACTGGGGACTGTATTAATTAATGTTATTTGATCGGCCGCAGGTAAATTGGGTAAATCTAAAGCATTTTCAGCTAAAATTATTTTTCCTCCCCAACTAAGCGGAACAAATAATTCAAATACGGATAGATCAAAACAGATGGAAGTTGAGGCAAGAACACCTGCAAGACTTTCTGGACTAAAAACTTCTTTCGCCCAATGAATTAACTGTATTGTACTCCGATGTTCTATTGCTACACCTTTGGGTTTACCTGTTGAACCGGAAGTATAAATGACATAAGCTAAGTTATTTTCTGTTACTTCAGAGGTTGGATTTTCTGAACTTTCTTGAGTGATTTTATTCCAGTCTTTATCAAGATTAATTCTTGAGTGAGTCTTTTTGGCTTCTATTAAAATTTCCGATTGACTAATTAACGCCGAAATTTGTGCATCTTCTACAATAAAAGATAGACGTTCTAACGGATAAGCGGGATCGAGAGGAACATAAGCAGCGCCCGCTTTTAGAGTTGCTAAAATTGCGACAACCATCTCAACAGAACGATTAACACAAATTCCAACTTTATCTTCTGGTTTTATTCCTGATTTTTGAAGATAATGAGCAAGCTGATTCGCTCGTTCATTGAGTGTTTTATAGGTGAGAATATCCCGATTAAAAATTACCGCAACTGCATCCGGTTCTATTTTAACTTGTTCTTCAAATAACTGATGAATACATCTGCTATCTTTGAAGTCATGTTGAGTATTATTAAATTGAACTAAAAGGGTTTGTTGTTCGGTTTCTGAAAGAAGTGATAACCCTGATAAACGTTCTTCTGGATTCGCTACAATACTTGAAAGTAGGGTTTGGAAATGCTCAACTAAACGAGCAATTGTAGCTTCTTTAAATAAATCTGTGTTGTACTCAACTTGTCCTTTTATACCCTGTTCGGTATCCTGAAGATTGAAGCGAAGTTCATATTTAACGGTCTTACTTTCTAAAGGTAAACGTTCTAATATTAACCCTGATAATTCTAAAGGTTTTACCGGGGCGAGTTGCAGGTCAAACTTGACCTGAAAAAGGGGCATCATCTGGCTGAGATTGCGTTCGGGGTTCAACACTTCAACCAACTTTTCAAATGGTAAATCTTGATGAGCATAAGCTCCTAAAGTTACTTCTCGAACTCGCTGTAATAACTCTCGAAAAGAAGGATTTCCAGCCACATTTGTCCGCAAAACTAAAGTATTAACTAACAGTCCAATTAAACCCTCAATTTCCGAACGGTCACGATTTGCTATATCCGTCCCAATAATGATATCATTTTGCTGAGTATAACGGTGGAGTAAAACTTTAAAACTTGTTAATAATAATGTAAATAATGTAATGCCTTCTTTTGCTGCTAATGCCTTCAATGAATCAGACAAAGCTTTAGAGAGAGCAATCGGATAATGCTCCCCTTTATCTGTTGAAATTGCAGGTCGTGGGTAATCGAGAGGAAGTTCTAAAACGGGTAATTCATCCCCAAGTTGCTGCTTCCAATAATTAACTTGAGTTTCTAAAAGTTCACCCTGAAGTCTTTGACGTTGCCAAATCGCCCAGTCTGCATATTGAATCGGTAATTCTGCTAATGGAGAATTTTTATTTTCAACAAAAGCTTTATACAAAATACCCATTTCTCGCAGAAAAACCCCTATCGACCACCGATCAGAAATAATATGATGGGTAGCCATCAGCAGAATAAAATCAGTTTCATCCAACTGCAATAATATTAATCGCAATAAAGGATGACTAAAATCAAAAGGATGTTGAGTAAATTCGGTAACAATACGTTCAATTTCTGCCTCTTTTTCAGTTAGTTGAGTCAGGTCAAAAACGGGTAACGAAAATGGTTTAAAGGGTGAAATAATTTGAATGGGTTGTTTGTCGGCGTTGGTTGTAAAAGTCGTTCGCAACGTCTCATGTCGCCGGACAATTTCATTAAGAGTTCGTTCTAATATCGCCACATTCAGGCGTCCCCGCAAACGTAAAGCACTGGGGACATTGTATGAACTATTACTCGGGTCAAGCTGTTGAATGAACCAGAGACGTTGTTGAGCAAAAGACAATGGCAGGTCAGAGGTCTGTCTCCGAGGAATGGTCTGCACATTCAGACGCTTTAACCCTCTCTGTTGCAGGCGTCGCTCAAACAGCTTTCGTTGTTCTGGAGAAAGATTAGCAATTTGTTTTAAAAATTCTTGAGATTGATTCTTCATTAGTCGCGAATTTAAAAATTACTTGTCTGTATCTAGGTGCTGTTGAACTTCGTCAGGAGAGAGGCTTTTGACCTCTGCCAGTAATTCGGCCATCTCTTGCCATTCATCGGGTTGAGGTTGATTTTGAGCGATTACTGTTGCAATCCCCGCTACCGTCGGCGTTTCAAACAACAAATTCCGCAAAGGTAACTCAACCTGGAATGTCTCTCGCAGACGGGAAATCGCCTGAATCGCCAGCAGAGAGTGTCCCCCAAGATCAAAGAAGTTGTCGTTCACTCCAACCTCCTCGATGCCCAGAACTTCTTGCAAAATTATAGCAATAGCTTGTTCAATTTCATCACGGGGTGCAACATATTCTTGAGATAAGTTGGGGCGAGAATGTCCTGAAGCCGATGATTGGAGCCTGGTTTGCGGATTGTCAATTTTCTCTGACACAGGTTTAAACTTGACCCACTGATTAATCCGAGTGTCTAAGTCTCCCTTAGAAACGATGACTTGAGTCGGCGATTTTAATGATAAAATTCGCTGAAAAACTTGACAAACTTCATCGGGTTTTAGGGTAAATTCTGCTAAATTTGCACCTAATCCTGTGACCGTTTTTTGTTCGGTTTGATAGGCTATTGCATCCCAATTTACAGAATACCATAAAGTTGAAATTTTATTCGCTAAATTTTGATTATTTTTAAAATTGGCGAACGCATCAATGACTTGATTAGCAGCAGAGTAAGCAGCCAAACCAATTCCACCAATAATTGATGAAAGTGAAGATTGAAGGAGATAAAAGTCTGGTTGTTTATCCCGCAACACTTTTTCTAAAACCAACAATCCTTTAACTTGTTCTTGAAAACCATACTCGCATTTTTCCGGCTTCAGTTGTTGGAGTAAATCGATAGAGTGTTCATTACTCATGGGTGTTGAATAGATGACACCATGAAGTTCGCCAAACTGTTCATCTATTTTTTCTACAATGGCTTGCATTGCATCTTCATTGGTAATATCTGCTTTGAAAGTGAGATAATATGAATAAGCGGGGATTTCTTTAGAACTGACTAAAATTAGTTTAGCTTGCAGATTTTCAGTTAAATATTTTGCTAAAACATGACCAATTCCTGAATCAAAATCCCCAACAATTAAGTAGACTCCGCCTTGTCGTAGTTGTATATTTTTATCTTGATTTGCATCAATGCGAATGGGTTTAAATGTACGCTTCCAGCGATAATAATCCCGGTAAGCAACAGTTAATTCTGTAGGTTCATCTATGAATTCTGCAAGTAGGCAATCACTGAGTTTTTTATGATTTTCTTTTGCAGTCGGAACCATAACATCAAGATGACGACAAGACAGTTGAGGATATTCTTGCCCAATTCCCAAACATAGCCCTAAAACTGTTGCTTTTTCCGGATTAACTTCTTCTGAACCCATGACATTATAGATGGGATTTGTAACGACAAAAACTTGTATAGTATTATCAATTTTTCCAGGATTAATCGCTTGGGTTAAAAACAGTAAACTGTAAAATTCTTGATTTCGATCTGTTTTCAAGCTTGAATTTGACGAGGGTTTATCGTCTTCGATTCCCCAAAGATGAACAATATAATCGGGATGAAACTCTCGCAGGTTTAAATCTTCAATTAAAGCCTGGTAATCCTGTTTTTCTTGAGGATTGATCTCAAAAGTTCGATAACCCACTTCGTCAAAGGTTTCTCCTCTACTGACCATCACAACCTCCTGACCTGCATTAATTAACTTTTGAGCAATTTCTGTCCCAATTCCGAGAGAATCTATAAAAATTAACCAACTTTTTTTGAGTTGACTTAAACGATTCACATCTACAGAATCAGGTGATAGCATTCTTTCCCAAGTCGGAACATAAAACCAGTCTGCTAAACTTCGTTTTTTATTGGGTTTTTGTTGAGGCTCTGACGAAGGTTCAACCCAGTATTTTTTGCGTTCAAAAGGATAGGTTGGTAATGGTAAGCGTTGACGATTTTCATCGGTATAAAATCCCGACCAATTAATATTAACTCCGGCCTGCCAAAGCTTGCCTAAAGTTGTGAGTAAAAAAGCTGTATCAGATTGATTGTGTTGAGGATGACGAATAGAGGATAGCACAAGCTGTTCCTTGAAATCTGATTGCTGTTTCGTCAGAGAACTTAAAGTTCGTCCCGGCCCTACTTCTAAAAAAATGCGACTTTTATCTTGAATTAACTCTGCAATTCCTGATGAAAATAAAACCGTTTGACGCAGATGTTTAGCCCAATAGTTCGGATCGGTTGCCTGTTCAGCAGTTATCCAAGTTCCGGTGAGATTTGAAATGAAAGGAATTTGAGGATTATTTAACGAAAGTTTTTCGATAATTTCCAGAAATTCAGTTTTTGCAGAGTCCATCATTGGAGAGTGAAAAGCATGGGAAGTGTGCAGTCTTTTATATGGAATTCCCTGTTTTTCTAGATGTTCTTGTAAGCGATCAATGGCTGCTATTGAACCCGATAATACAGATAATTTAGGTGCATTACTTGCCGCAATTGCAATTTCTGAACTTAGCAATGGTTGCACATCTTCTATCGATAACGCAACAGAAATCATTGCACCGTGAGGCTGTTTCTGCATCAATTTTGCTCGATTTGCAATCAGAAAAAGTGCATCTTTTAAGGAAAAAATACCCGCCAAACAAGCGGCTACATATTCCCCAACGCTATGGCCGATCATTGCTTCGGGATAAATTCCCCAAGCCATCCACAGTTTCGCCAGAGCATATTCAACGACAAAAAGAGCGGGTTGAGCATAGAGAGTTTCGTTAATAGTCTCATCACATTGAGATTGTTTTGGATAAAGAATATTCCGTAAATCTAAATTGAGATGAGGCTTAAGGGTTTCACTGCAATCGTCAACAATTTCTCTAAAAATAGGCTCTGTTTGATAGAGTTCCAAACCCATATTTACATACTGGGTTCCTTGCCCGGAAAACATGAAGATTACAGAATGATGACTCGGTTCTTGAAATTGCGTAAAAACTTGATCTGGTTCTAAAGATTCTAAGGTTTTTATGCCTTCTTCTAGGGTTTGGCAAACCATCATCCGCCGATAATTAAATGCACGACGCCCGACTTTTAATGTATACGCTATATCAGCTAGGTTTAAGTCTGAATGTTGCTTGAAATAAGTGACTAAATTGTTAGTAGCCGTTTCTAAAGCTGTATTTGTTTTTGCTGAAACTAGGAGTAATTGCCAGGAACGAGAAGGACTAGATGGTTGAATTATTGGCGCTTCTTCTAAGATAACATGAGCATTTGTTCCTCCAATTCCAAAAGAACTTACACCTGCTCGCCGAGGAGAATTTTTCGTTGTCCAGTTTGATAAACTCGTGTTTACATAAAAGGGACTGTCCTCAAAATTAATTTGTTCGTTCGGTTTTTCAAAGTGAACTAAAGGGGGAATTTGTTGATGTTTTAGAGCGAGAATTGTTTTGATTAAACCAGCAATTCCTGCCGCAGCATCTAAGTGTCCAACATTAGGTTTTACAGAGGCGATCGCACAAAAATTTTTCTTCTCAGTACCCGCACGAAAAGCTTGAGTTAATGCAGAAATTTCTATAGGATCACCCAAAGCAGTTCCTGTTCCATGCGCTTCGATATAGCTAATCGTTTCTGGCTCGACTTCTGCCATGATTTGAGCCGCTCGAATAACTTGTGCTTGAGTATCAATTCTAGGAGCAGTATAACTGACTTTAAATGCACCATCATTATTAATTGCCGATCCTTTAATAATTGCCTGAATTGAATCCCCGGAATTGATGGCATCTTCTAATCGTTTTAATACAACAATTCCGACACCATTTCCCCCGATGGTTCCTTGAGCTTGAGCATCAAATGTTCGGCAATGTCCGTCAGGGGAATAAATGCCTTCTTCTTGATATAAATAACCAACTTGTTTAGAAATTGCAACCCCTCCCGCCAAGGCGATATCACAATCTCCACTTAATAAACTTTGACAAGCCAAATGAACAGCAACCAATGAAGTTGAACAGGCTGTTTGAATATCAATACTTGGCCCAGAAAGATTCAATTTATACGATACTCTGGTTGTTAGAAAATCTTTATCACTCGCTAAAAAAAGCTGGTAGTTGCTGACTGAATTTCTGATTTTTGGGTTTGTATAAAGATTGAATAGATAACCATTCATTCCCGCTCCCCCGTAAACACCAATTGTTCCCGAGTATTTTTCGGAGTCATAACCCGCATTTTCTAGAGCTTCCCAAGCACATTCTAAGAATAAACGATGTTGGGGATCGAGAAGTTCTGCTTCTTTAGGATTAAACCCAAAAAACTCAGCATCAAATAAGTCTATTCCGTCTAATTTTCCACCGGCTTTAATATATTGAGGATGATTAATCAGATCCTCATCTATTCCAAGTTCTAGAAGTTCTTTGTCTTGATAGAAATGAATAGACTCAACTCCATTTTTCAAGTTGTCCCAAAATGCTTCTAGATTCTGAGCTTCTGGAAAGCGACCAGCCATTCCAATGATTGCAATTTCTAAACCGTTATATTGAGTAGCCATTTTTAAGTTTTCCATTTGTGAGCAAGATTAATTTTTCAAACAGAGGACAGTAAAATTAAATTTTAATTATTTTGATGTTTATTATCTCGAAAAGCTTTTCGTTGACGGAGTTGAGATAACCTTTTCTTGCCAACTGTAAGCTGTTCTGTTCTATCCTCTGGCTGATTACTTGATTCTAATCGGGAGTGATTAAAATAATCAGCCAAAGCATGAATGGTCGGATATCTAAACATTTCTACTAATGGAATATCAGATGAAAATGCTGTTCTCAATTGGCTATGAACCCTCACCATTAATAAAGAATGTCCCCCCAAATCAAAAAAGTTATCGTGAATGCCAATATTTTCTAGATTAAGAACTTTTTGCCAAATCTGAGCAATTGTTTTTTCAATTTCAGTCTTTGGCATCACATAAGTTGCTTCTAACTGTGGACGAATTTGTTCGGGTATTGGAAGCGCTCGTCTATTAATTTTACCATTGGGAGTGAGAGGCAAAGCATCTAATATTATAAAAGCAGAAGGTCTCATATAAATTGGCAACTTTTCTTCTAAAAATTTTCTCAGTTTTGTTACAGTTAACTCTGATTTTTCTGAAAATAAAATATAAGCTATCAGACGCTTTTCTTGGTTTTGTGAATTGACTACTACGACCGCTTGTTGAACTTGCGGATGTTGTTTTAATATCGCTTCTATTTCTCCTAATTCTATTCTAAACCCTCGCAGTTTAACTTGAGAGTCTAACCGTCCTAAATACTCAACATTTCCATCGTTCAGATATCGCACTAAATCTCCCGTTTTATACAGGCGTTCAGAAGTATTTTTAAATGGATTAGGTAAAAAACGTTCTGCGGTTAAGTCGGCTCGATTTAAGTACCCTCTGGCGACTCCGGCTCCTCCAATATATAACTCTCCGGGTACTCCTATCGGAACGGGTTGTAGGTTTTTATCAAGAATATAAAACTCCGTATTAGCAAGAGGACGACCAATTAAAACGGTTTGATTTTTATCTAAATATTCTGAGTTTTTAACTTGATAAATGGATGACCAAATTGTTGTTTCAGTCGGGCCGTAAACGTTAAAAAGTTGTAGAGAATTTTGATAAAGTTGTTGGGCTAATTTAGGGTCTAATGCTTCTCCTCCACTGAGAATTTTTAGGTTGTGCTTTCCCGACCACCCACCTAGTATTAACATTTGCCAGGTGGCGGGCGTGCCTTGCATAATTGTGATGTTTAATTGGCTGATTTGATGTTGAAGTTGTTGGCTGTCTGCGGTTGTTTTTTGGCTGGCAATCACTACACGCGCCCCGATAATCAAAGGCAAATAAAGTTCTAAGGCGGCAATATCAAAAGAGAGGCTGGTAACAGATAATAAAACGTCTGATGGTATTAGGTTGAGATGTTGATTAATAGCAAACAGAAAGTTACTCAGGGCGTGATGAGAAACTTGTACACCTTTTGGTTGACCCGTAGAACCAGAAGTGTAAATAATGTAGGCGAGATTTTCCAGTGTAATGTTATTATAAAAATTCTCAGTTTTTTCTTGAGCAATAATTGACCACTGTTCGTCTATATTGAGAATATTTTCAACGCATAATCGGAGAGAGTTCAGGGAAGTTTGAGTAATAATCAATGAAATTTGTGCGTTGTCTATAATAAAATTAAGACGGTCTTTAGGATAAGCAGGGTCAAGAGGAATATATGTGGCTCCAAGTTTTAAAACGGCTAATAAAGCAATGACCATTTCACAGGAACGCTCTAAACAAATGCCGATAGTTTGTTCGGGTTTAACGCCCTGTTTTTGTAGGTAGTGAGCGAGTTGATTAGCGGTTTTATTAAGTTTTTGATAGCTGAGTTGTTGATGTGAGTCAGCAATAGCAATAGCATCCGGTGTTTGTTGGGCTTGGGTTTCAAAAAGTTGATGGATACAGGCGAGTTTTTCAAATGTCGTTTGAGTTTGATTCCAATCTACTAGCAGTTTGTGTTGCTCAGATTGAGATAAAAGTGAGAGTTGATAAAGCTTTTGCTGCGGATTTGTAATTATGCTTAAGAGTAAGGTGTTTAAGTTCTCTAAAATTTGAGTAATTGTTACTGAGTTAAAGTGTTCAGAATCATAGACAAGTTTTAGTGAAAGCTGAGAATCACTGACTGCGTAAAGTGTTAGAGGATAGTTGGTTTGTTCTTGAGCCGAAACATTTTTAATCTTGAGATTTTTTATGGATTGTTTGAGAGCCGCATCAACTGGATAGTTTTCAAAAATAACAAGGCTCTCAAATAAGGGTAAACTTCTGGAAATGTCACTCAAACGATGGATTTCTACTAAAGGGATATATTGATATTGCTGTGCTTCTATTTGTTGAGATTGAAGTTGTTTAATCCATTGCAATAAAGTTGCTTTTCCGTCTAGATAAATTCGCACAGGAAGGGTATTAATAAATACTCCCACTATCTGTTCAGCGTTCATTAAGTTGGTCGGACGACCCGAATAAGTTGATCCAAATATGACATCATTTTCTCCGCTATAAAAACTTAAAATTAATGCCCACGCTGCTTGTACTAAACTGTTAATAGTGACTTGATGTTGTTTGGCGAAAAATTTCAGTTTTGCTGTGACTTCTTCCGAAAGCTGAAGATGCTGTTCTTGATAGTTTTTATTTGGACTTTTAAAGCGGTCAGTTTGACGGCTAATTGTTGTTGGTGTCGTTAAACCTTGAAGTATTTTACTCCAAAATGTCTGAGCATTCGATAGGTCTTGCTGTTGTAACCAAGCGATATAATCTCGATAGGGACGAGGCTTTTCTAGAGGTAATTTTTGATCTTGAATAATAGTTTCATAAACGGTAATAAATTCCTTGATAATCAACGGAACAGACCAACCATCTAATAACAGGTGATGATACGTCCAAATGAATTGATAAATATCATTTTGAACTTGAATTAAATTAAAAGACATTAAAGGCGGTTTTGCTAGGTTAAAGCCTTGTTTTCGTTGATTTTTTAGTAAAAAATTAAGTTGGGTTTGTTGTTGCTCTGGTGTGAGGTGTTGCCAATCCTGATAAACAGTTACAGCTTTGACTTCTCGACCAACAACTTGTAGGGGTTTCTCTAATTTTTCCCAAACAAAAGCTGTTCTTAAAATTGAATGTCTATTAATAACTTCCTGCCAAGCTTGTTCAAAAGCAGTGCGATTTAAACTGCCTTGGATTTCATAACAAGACTGTACAATGTAAGCTCCTGATTCGGGAGCTAACAAACTATGAAACAGCATTCCTTGCTGCATTGGAGAAAGTGGATAGATATCTTCTATATTTTTTTGATTCATTTTCGTTTGGCTGTAAGTTTGCTTGTTCAGGTTTTAGGAAAATAGTTAAGGTTTAAAATTCTATTTGGTCTAGAACTTGATTAAGTTGATTTTGATCGAGTTCAGCCAATGAAAAATCAGAGGGTGTATAACCTCCCGCTTCGGACGAACAGCAGTGATTAATAAGCTTATTTAAAGCTTCTTTAAAGTCCATTGCTAAGTTTTCTATCGTGGTGTGATGATGAAAGTTTTTGCTGTATGTCCAGTTAAATTTTAGTTTTCCTTGAATAATTAATCCATTAATTTCTAACAAATAAGGTCTGGTTTGTTTTGAACTACGAGCTTGACCGCTTGATTCCGAGGCTACACCCATCATAGAAGATGATAACATTTTATCAAATTGTCCCAGATAGTTAAAACAGATTTCAGCTTTAGAATTGGGAATTTTTGATTCTGAAGCAGCCAGATAGCGTAAAATTCCATAGCCCATTCCCGAGTTAGGAACTTGACGAAGTTGTTCTTTAATTGTTTTTATTGATTCTCCTAAATCTATTGTATTTAATTCTAATAGGATCGGGAAAATAGATGTAAACCATCCGACTGTTCGAGAAAGGTTGAGATCATTTAGCAGAGATTCTCTACCATGATTTTCTAAATCAACTAACAGGGACTTTTGACCTGTCCAGGTAGATATCGTTTGTGTCAATGCCGTTAGCAAAATATCATTAATCTGAGTATTATAAGCCGATGGAATATCTTTAAGCAAGGCTTTTGTTTTTTCCAAGCTGAGAGATATTGTAACTGTTTCTGATGCTTGAACCGTGTTTTCTCCCCGACAGCAATCTACAGGTAATGAATCAGTATCTTGAGTTATAACAGTTAACCAATAATTTCGATCTTGTTGAATTAACTCTGAGTTTGCATATTCTTGCAAAGCTTCAGACCATTGTTTTAGGGAGGTCGTTTTTAATGAAAGGTCTATTTTTTGATGAGTGTCTAGTTGTTTATAGATCGTTTGAAAATCTTCTAATAAAATTCGCCAAGATAAACCATCGACAGCTAAATGATGAATAACAAACAGCAGGCGATAACCCCGATCACATCCTAAATTTAACAGCGCAACTCTAACCAAGCTGCCAGTTAACAGGTTCAGACTTTTATGAACTTCATTGACGGTGAATTCAAGAGCTTGGTTTTGTTCGGGTTCTGGGAGATTAGATAAATCAAAGTAGATTAACGGTATCTCGGAGTTGGGGTAAGCTATTGTTTGTTTCCAGCCTAATTCTGTTTGCTCAAACTGAAGACGTAGTGCATCATGGTGAATTAATAACTGCTGAACTGTTTTTTCTAGAATAGCAATATCAAGACTTTGTTTAACTTCAATCAAAATCGCCTGATTAAAGTGAGAAATATCTTGCTTATGATTTTCAAAAAACCAATGTTGAATTGGAGTTAGAGGAACTGAACCTGTTATTAATCCTTGTTCGCTATTGATAGCTTTCTCTACAGTAGCCATTGCAGCTAATTCCGCTATTGTTTGATATTGAAAAATTTGTTTAGGTGTAAGCTGAATTCCTGCTTTACTGGCTTTACTAATAATCTGAATTGCCAAAATAGAATCTCCTCCGATCTCAAAGAAATTATCGTGAATTCCTATCCGCTCAACTTGAAGAATTTCCGACCAAATTTCAGCCAGCTTAATTTCAATTTCAGTTTGAGGATTGACCAATTCTGATTGAGATTCCAATTGAAGAATTTCTCGTTGGGATAAAGCTCGATAGTCCACTTTTCCATTGGAAGTCAGGGGAAGTGATTCTATGGGTACAAAAAGAGCAGGAATCATATAGTCCGGTAACTTTTCGGTAAGAAAAGCTCGAAGTTGAGAGAGGATGCTTAAAGATTGATTTTGAATAGCTTCTGAGTTTTTATCGAGAACTACATAAGCAATAAGGCGTTTGTTTCCTCGTTGATTATCTGTAATTACAGCTACATCTTGAACCGATGAATGTTGGGTTAATACGGCTTCTATTTCTCCTAATTCTATCCGAAAACCTCTAACTTTAACTTGATTATCCAAACGACCTAAATATTCAAGCGTTCCATCCTGTTTATATCGCACTAAATCCCCAGTTTTGTACAAACGATGGGATGTTATTTGAGGATTAAAAGGATTGGGAATAAATTTTTCGGCAGTTAAATCGGGTCGATTTAGATAACCTCTAGCCAGACCGTCACCCCCGATGTAGAGTTCACCAGGAACTCCTGTAGGTACTGGATGAAGATAGCGATCTAGTACATAAATTTGAGTATTAGAAATGGGATAACCAATGGGTACTGATTGACTAATTTGACCAACATTTGTCATGGAGTAACAGCAGGAAAATGTTGTGCTTTCTGTCGGGCCATACCCATTAATAAGTTTACAATCAGGAAATTGTTTTAATAGTTTATTAACATGAACTACCGATAAAACATCACCACCCGCCAAGAGTTGACGAACATTTTTAAAACTTTGAAGCTGTTCATCAACCATGAGATGAAATAACCCTGCTGTTAGCCAGAGTGTAGTTATATTATATTGTTTAATAATTTCTCCGAGTTCATTTAAAGAAGGCTGATGATTGGGTAATATAACGATGCGTCCACCATTGAGTAAAGCTCCCCAAATTTCAAAAGTGGAAGCATCAAAAGGAAGAGGTGCAGCTTGAAGAAAAATTTCTTCAGTATTAAAGTTCACATAATTATTTTCTTTAACAAGTCTAACCACTCCTCGATGAGGAATACACACCCCTTTTGGCTTCCCTGTGGAACCGGAAGTATACATAACATAAGCTAAGTTTTCTGCTGTTACTTGATGAATGGGATTGTTTGAGCTTTCTTGGCTCAGGATTTGCCAATCAGTCTCTAGGTTTAAAATAGGAATATTTAAAGCTGGAAAATGAGTGCTGTTTGGGTCAGTAATTATTGCATAAACTTGAGTATCTTCTAAGATAAATTCTAGGCGTTCTTGAGGATAGTTTTTTTCGAGAACAACATAGGCTGCTCCCGCTTTTAAAATTCCTAAAATACTCACAAACGTCTCAATTGAGCGTTCCATGCAAATTCCGATTAATGTATCGGTTTTCGTGCCGATTTTTCGCAGATAGTGTGCGATTTGATTGGCTTTAATATTAAGTTCTCGATAAGTGAGTTGTTGATCGGCGTAGGTCAGAGCGATCGCATCAGGATATTGTTCAACCTGTTGTTCAAACAGTTGATGAATAGTAGCTTCTCGCGGATAATTAGTTTTCGTTTGATTCCATTCAACTAAAATTTGCTGTTTTTCATCTTGATTTAATAACGTTAATTCCGAGATTTTATGTTCAGGGTTGACGATAATAGCTTCTAATAAATTTTGAAAATGCTCTGCGAGTATGCGGATAGTATTTTGTTCAAATAAATCTGTATTATATTCAAAAGTTACGACGATATAATCATCTGTTTCTGTTAATGACAGAGTTAAATCAAATTTGGCTGTTTGGCGAGGAATATCAATAGGACTCCAACTTAAATCCGAAAAGTTTACTTCTTTAAGAGGAGCATTTTGCAGCACAAACATGATTTGAAATAAAGGTGTGTAACTTAAAGATCGAGAAATTTTTAATTCTTCTAGTAACTGTTCAAAAGGTAAATATTGGTGTGCATAGGCTTCTAACGAGACTTGACGAACTCGCTGCAATAATTCCTCAAAGGTTGGGTTTCCTGATAAATCGGCTCGCAGAGCTAATGTATTTACAAAAAAGCCAATTAATTTTTCAATTTCGGATCTGTTACGATTGGCAATTGGAGAGCCAATAATAAGATCTTCATTGCCTGTATAGCGATGAATTAATGTGTAAAATGCAGTAAGTAAAGTTATAAAAAGGGTACTTCCTGACTGCTGACTGAGGATTTTTAAACCTTCTAATAATTGCTGGGATATCTTAAAAGTGTAACTGGCACCTCGAACAGTTTGAATGGCTGGACGAATGCGATCGGTCGGTAGCTGTGAAAGTGTAGGTGCATCCTGCAATTTTTGTCGCCAATAAGAAAGCTGATTTTCTAAAAGTTCACCCTTTAACCATTGTCGCTGCCAACTGGCAAAGTCAACATATTGAATGGGTAATTCTTCTAAAGGAGAAGGTTCTTGATTTAGAAAAGCTTGATACAGTGTTGAGAGTTCATGTAACAATACACCCATTGACCAACCATCAGAAATAATATGATGGAAAGCTAGGAGTAATATATGTTCTTGTTCCTTCAGGCGCAGCAACTTAATACGAAATAATGGACTAGAACCAAGATCAAAGTGTTGTTGGGTTTCTGCAAATAAAAATTGCTCAGTTGTTGCTTGTTTCTTAGTTTCAGACAACTGACTTAAATCAATAATCGGTAAGTCTAATTCACAAGTTTCTGAAATAGAAAGTTGGGGTTTTCCATCAATAGTGTGAAAAGCAGTTCTTAAGACTTCATGGCGATGAATCACTTCTGAAAAAGTTTGCTCGAGAATTGTAATGTTTAAAGTTCCCTGTAAACGAATAGCTACAGGAATATTATAAAAAGGATTGTTCGGTTCAAACTGTGATAAAAACCATTGTCGTTGTTGAGCGAAAGACAGAGGTAAATTGTTAGAACGAGATATTGGCTGAATGGGCGAAATGGAGAGTTTTAAACGATTCTGCGTTAAAATCTCTACTTCTTGAGCCAGTTCATAAATTGTAGGAAAATCGAATAAATAACGCAAAGGAAACTCGATTTTAAAGATTTGTCTAATCTGGGAAACTACACGAGTTGCTAATAGGGAATGTCCGCCCAATTCAAAAAAGTTTTCATTAATTCCTATTCCCTGGAAGTTTAAAATATTTTCCCAAATTCCGACTAAAATTTCTTCAACTGGTGTTTGAGGTTTAATGCTGTTATTTGTGGTAGTAAGTTGATACTCAATGGCTGCTAAAGCACGACGATCTATTTTTCCATTGGGAGTTAAAGGAAAGGCTTCTAACTCTACAAATGCGGAAGGTATCATGTATTTGGGTAATTTTTCATCAAGAAAAAGACGCAATGCTTGATTATTAATATATTCTTGTTTTGGTGACTGTTGAGTTATATTTTCACGAATAAAGTAAACAACTAAACGCTGTTCGCCAGCTTGATCAGAGTTGACGATAGCTACCGCTTTTTTGACCTTTGGATACTCGTGTAATGCCGCTTCAATTTCACCCAGTTCAATCCGAAAACCTCTAATTTTAACTTGATCATCTGACCGTCCTAAGTATTCAATATTTCCATCGGGTAAATACCGCACTAAATCTCCTGTTTTATAGAGACGTTCTTGAGTTTTATTTTTACTAAAAGGATTGGGAATGAATTTTTCTGAGGTTAATTGAGGACGGTTTAAGTAACCCCTAGCCACACCTAGACCTGCAATATAAAGTTCACCTTGAACACCAATTGGAACAGGTTGTAGGTGAGAATCTAGGACATAAAATTGAGTATTAGCCAGGGGACGACCAATTGAAACATAAGTAGATTTTTCGGGATAAATACAACTTAAATCTAATTGATAAATAGCTGACCAAATAGTTGTCTCTGTTGGGCCATAAAGATTCCAAATTTGTTCAGAATTTTGTAAAAGTTGTTGGGCAAGATGATGATCGAGTGCTTCACCTCCGCAAAGAATTTTGAGATTTTTGCTTCCCGTCCATCCAGCAGCTATTAACATTCGCCAAGTTGCAGGTGTGGCTTGCATTAGTGTTGGATTGAAAATGCTTAATTTTTCATGCAATGCAACACCATCTTTAGCAATTTCACGACTGATAATTATTAAACGAGCGCCTACAATTATAGGTAAATATAATTCTAATGCTGCGATATCAAACGAAAGTGTTGTTACTGAAAATACAATATCTTCTGCTAATAAACCCGGTTTTTGACGCATTGCTATTAAGAAGTTTGTTAAGCTGTTATGGCAAATTTCTACACCTTTAGGCTGACCTGTAGAACCAGAAGTATAAATCACATAGGCTAAATTTTGAGGTGAAATTTGAGAGTCAATATTTTCGGAATTCTGTTGTGCGATCGCTTCCCATTGCTCATCTAAATAAATAACTTTATCTGTTTTGCCGTTGTGATTGAAAAGGTTAGATTGAGTTAATAATAGTGAAATCTTAGCATCTTCTATTATGAAAATTAGACGTTCTTTAGGATAGGCAGGATCAAGAGGAACATAAGCAGCACCGACTTTCATAACGGCTAAAAGTGCGATGAGCATCTCACAAGAACGCTCTAAACAAATCCCAATTAATTGTTCAGATTTTACACCCTGTTTATGTAAGTAATGTGCAAGCTGATTTGCTTTGTAATTGAGGGTTTGATAGGTTAATTGTTGATGTTCGTCAGCAACCGCAACAGCATCGGGCGTTTGTTTAACTTGTGCTTCAAATAATTGATGAATAGCGGCTTGATGAGAAATTTCTGTTTCTGTTTTATTCCATTCAATCAGAAGTTTATGCTGTTCAGTCGGTGATAATAAGGATAACTCAAACAATCGCGCTTGAGGATTACTAATTAATTCTAATAGTAATATTTTAAAATGTTTTAAAATCTGCTTAATTTTTTCAGGAATAAAACGACTTTTGTTGTAATCTATCCTTAATAAGAGTTCAGAATTGGGTAAAACAAACAACGCTAGAGGATAATTTGTCTTTTCAAAACCCCAAGCTTGACTGATGTTTAAGCTGCTGTTTGATTGATTTAATACTGTATCGAGAGAAATGGGATAATTTTCAAAGACTAGCAAGCTTTCAAATAGCGATGTTCCTGTAGGAACTTCACTACATTTTTGAATATCTATCAAAGAACTATAAGCATATTGCTCTCGTTCTATTTGTTGAGTTTGTAGGGTTTGCAACCAGGAAATTAATTGCATTTTGGGAGAAACTTTTACCCGTACAGGCAGAGTATTAATAAACAGCCCAACTATAGATTCTACTCCCGGTAAAGTGGGAGGACGACCTGATACTGTTGCACCAAATACAACATCAGATTCTCCACTGTAACGACTGAGAAGTAATGCCCAAGCCCCTTGAATAACGGTATTTAGAGTCAAGTGATGTTGCTGACAAAATGACTGTATATTAATTGTTTCTACGCTGGAAAATTGGAGATATTCTTGAGCATGAACATCTTCCTTATTTTGATAATATTCTACTGTTAACGCCGTTGGAGTAGTAAAGCCCTTAAGATTTTCATGCCAAAATTTTTCTGCTTTTGAGAGGTCTTGCTGTTGCAGCCAACTAATATATTCTCGATAAGGACGCGAGGGTATAAGCGATAAGGTTTGACCTTGCTTAAACGCTTCATAAAGTGCTAAAACTTCTTTGATGATCAAACCATTACACCAACCATCCATCAGTAGATGATGATGGCTCCAAACAAATTGATAAGTGCTTTCTTGTAGTTTAAATAAGGCACAACGCATTAAGGGAGCTTGATCCAGTTGAAAATCTTTTTCTCGATCTGAAATGAAAAAAGATTGTAATTTATTCTCTTGTTCGTTTGGCGTTAAATTTTGCCAGTCTTCTTCAATAAAAGGTAAGTTAACTTGTGAATAAACGACTTGCAATGGCTTCTCTAATTCTTCCCAATAGAAAGCTGTACGCAACACGGGATATCGAGTTATAACCTGTTGCCAAGCTTGCTTAAATGCTTGTGTATTTAGTTTTCCAGAAATTAAACAACTCCGCTGCTCAAAATATACACCCGAACTGGGATTATACAGGGTGTGAAAGAGCATTCCCTGTTGCATGGGAGAAAGTTCGTATATATCAACGATATCTTGTTTAGACATAGAAATTAATTTTGAATAAACTACAGGTTAATTTGGTTGAATGTTAGTTAATTTTTTTTTTTGAGTTTTGTTAGCAATTTATCAAGTTGTTTTTGATTGATACGGGCGGAGGAAAAGTCTGATGGTGTATAAGCCTCGGCTTCTGGAGTGGAAGCATAAGTAATTATAGCTTTTATTGCAGTAATAAAATGATTAGCCCAATATTCAATAGTTTCTCGTTTATGAATATTTTGACTATATATCCAATTCAGTTGCAGTTTATTTTGACTCACAAATCCATTGATTTCTAACAGATAACGGCGAATTTGCTCGGGAGAACGGTTGAACTGACTTGACTCGGATATATCCAATGTAAAAAATTCTGATTTTACCGGATTAATTTGACCGAGATAGTTAAAAATAACAGAAGCTTGAGGAGCCGCTTTTAATTGAGAACGCACAGTTTTATCTGGGCTGAGATATCGCATAATCCCATAATTCATACCATGATTAGGAATACGATTAAGTTGTTCTTTTATACACTTAAGAGCCTCTCCTGTATTGTGAATTGTTCCTAACTCTAGCACAACTGGAAAAATGGCACTAAACCAACCGACTGTGCGTGATATATTGATGTTTTCAAATAATTGTTCTTCTCTTCCGTGTCCTTCTAAGTCAATTAAAAGCGAGCGTAAACCCGTCCACTGAGCAAAGCTTTGAACGATGGCTGTTAACAATATATCATTAATTTGTGTCTTGAGTATTTTCGGGATTTCTTCTAAAACTAGCTGAGTTTCATTTATATCTAAACTCACGCAGACTTTAGCTGTTGAACCGACTGTATTGGCTGAATTTTCTACAGGGAAATCAACAGGTATTGAATTAATTGATTTTTGGGACTGAGCTAACCAGTAGTTCAATTCAGAGGTCACTTTTCCAGATTCACTATAAGAAATCAAGCCAGTTGACCAATCTTGATAAGAGCTTGTTTTAGCGGGGAGTTTGATTTTTTCTTGGTGGCTCAGTTGTTTGTAAGCTAGTGCAAAATCTTCAAGAATAATTCGCCAAGATACTCCATCAACAGCAAGGTGATGAATTATGAACAGCAAACGATCAAGTTGATTATTTCCAAGTTTAAACAAAGCAGCTTTAACAAGTTTATAGGAAATATTTAAACTTTTTTGTAAACGCTCTGAAGCGGTTTTATAGGCTTCTATTTTTTGATTTTCTGTTAATTCTGATAAATCAATGTAGCTGGCTGGAATAGTTTCTTCAGGAGATGAATAAAACTGTTTGTAGTCTGTATTATCCTGTTTAAATCTCAATCGTAAACTATCATGCTGTACGAGAAGTTGCTGAATAGATTGTTCAAGATCTTGAAAGTTGATATCCGGTGAAACTTCCAAAACAACAGACTGGTTATAGTGATGCAGATGTAAAAGTTTTTGTTCAAAAAACCAATGTTGAATGGGTGTCAAAGCAACGGAACCTGTTGCTAAACCCTGTTCAGTTTTTAGAGGTTTATTTGAGGTTGCAATAGCCGCTAATTCAGCAATGGTTTGATACTGAAATATCTGTCTAGGCGTTAGTTTTAAGCCTGCTTGAGTTGCTTTAGATATAATTGAAATGCTTTGGATAGAATCGCCTCCCAATTCAAAGAAGTTATCATAAATTCCAATGTTTTCTTTTCCTAAAACATCTCTCCAAATTTCCGTTAAGATTTTCTCGTTAGGGGTACTCGGAGCCACAGAAGAAGATGTTTTTATCACTTCCTCTACTTTAGGTAAGGCTTTAAGGTCTACTTTACCATTTGGAGTTAGTGGAAAGGCAGATAGGATAATAAAAGCATTTGGAATCATATAATGGGGAAGTTTATTTTTGAGAAAATGATGCAGTTTATTTTGTATTTCTAAGCTATAATCTTGAATTTCAGAGTGAAGTATGGTGTAAGCAACTAGGCGCTGATTAGCGGAATTTTCTTGAACTGTAACTCTTGCTTCTTGAACTTCTGGATGTTGAGTTAATACGGCTTCTATCTCGCCCAATTCGATGCGAAATCCTCTAATTTTTACTTGATGATCGAGTCGTCCTAAATATTCTATATTACCATCGGTGAGATATCGTGCTAAATCTCCAGTTTTATACAGACGGTCTTGAGTTTTATATCTATTAAAAGGATTAGGAATAAATTTTTCTGCTGTTAAGTCTGGTCGATTTAAGTAACCTCTAGCTACACCTAAACCTCCTATATAGAGTTCACCGGGGACACCAATTGGAACTGGTTGTAAATATCGATCTAAGATATAAATTTGAGTGTTTGCAATCGGACGACCAATGGAAACTGCACCCGAAAGAGAAGCCTGGGTTGGAACTTCATAAACACAACATCCAACCACTGTTTCTGTCGGCCCATATTCATTAATTAATCTCGTTTTTGGAGTGTTTTTACGCCAGAAAGAAAGATTCTCAGCTAACAAAGCATCTCCACCGATAATTAAAGAGTTTATTTGACTAAGTTTTGATTGCTGCGACAGAAGTTGGCTTAATATCCCTAGATGAGCCGGAGTGACTTTAACCAAGCTGAATTGAGCCTCCGAACTTAAAGCTGCACTCAAAGCTTCAATTTCTTGATTTTCTGATAAAATAAATATAGTTTTTCCAACTAATAAAGGACAGAATAAACTGGTAATTGTGGCATCAAATCCGATTGAAGAATGTAGCGGAGATCCCTCTCCATTAACGAAATCATATTCTTGAATTGCCCAGTTTAAATAATTAATAAGCCCTTGATGGGTTAACAGAGTTCCTTTGGGTTTTCCTGTTGAACCCGATGTGTAAATAACATAGGCTAAATTGTGTATGGTTCCTGAATTTGTAGGATTAGAATCAATTTCACAATCAATAATATTCCAGTTTTCTTTAATATTTAAAATGGGAGTAGATGGGATATGCTTTACTATCTCTGAATTTAACTTTTCAGTGGTTAATACCATAGCAACTTGTGCATCAGAGAGCATAAAGCCTAACCGCTCTGAAGGATAGTTAAGATCGAGTGGAACATAGGCACCACCTGCTTTAAGAACTGCCAAAATCGCAATCAGTAACTCGGGTGAACGTGGGATACATATTCCGACTAAAACTTCGGGCTTAACTCCTTTTTTTTGAAGATAATGTGCAAGTTTATTCGCTTTGATATTAAGTTTTTTATAAGTTATAATTGTTTCATTTTTAAAATTTTCATCATAATTAAAACGAATAGCAACCGCATCGGGTTCTTGTTGAACTTGATTTTCAAATAGATGATGAACACAGGTATTAATATAATTAGCTTGAGTTTTATTCCACTCTGTTAACAATTGATGTTGTTCAGTAAGAGTTAGAATTGATAAATTAGAAAGTAGGACCTGTGGGTTAGCAATAATTTCTGATAAGAGCATCTGAAAATGCCCAAGCATTCGTGCAATCGTGTCTTGTTTAAATAGGTCGGTACTATATTCTATAACGACTAAAATTTCTGATTCTCGCTCAATTAAATGCCAAGTGAGATCAAACTTAGTTGATTCCGGGTCGATCCAAAATTGACCGATTTGTAAGTTGGGTAATTGTAATTCAGGGCTGGATGAATTTTGAAACTGATAAGCCTCATTTTGAAACTGAAACATCACCTGAAACAAAGGATTATGACTGAGATTGCGTTCCGGTTGAAGTTCTTCTACTAACTTTGAAAAAGGTAGATCTTGATGTTTATATGCTCCAGAAGTAACCTCTCGAACTCGCTTTAAAACATCTTCAAAAGACGGATTTCCTGACAAGTCAGTTCGTAAAACTAGAGTATTAACAAAAAAACCAATTAGGCTTTCTGTTTCCTGCCTATTTCGATTGGCAATGGGAGAACCGATGACAATATCATCTTGGTTACTATATCGATGTAATAATATTTTAAAAGCTGCAAGTAAGGTCATAAATAAAGTAACCCCTTGCTGACGACTCAGTGCTTTTAAAGCTGTGGTTAGTTCCTTAGAAAGTGTTAAGGACTGAGTTTTTCCTCGAAAACTCTGAGTTACAGGTCGAGGATAATCTGTCGGTAAATTTAGCGTTGTTAAATTTTTAAGTTGCTGTTTCCAGTAAGTTAACTGTGTTTTTAATTCTTCTCCACTCAGCCATTGCTGTTGCCAAATTGCAAAGTCTACATATTGAATGTTTAGTTCGGGTAATGGTGAGGGTTTTTGTTCAGAGAAGGCTTTGTAAATTGCAGAAAATTCCTTCAGTAAAACTCCTCTTGACCATCCATCTGCAATAATATGATGTAAGGTCAAAAGCAAGATAAATTGAGTTTCACTGATTTTTAATAACGTTACTCTAATTAATTGATATTGATTGAGATTAAAAGGTCTTTTTGCTTCTTGTTTTGCCAGCCGTTTGACTTCACTATCACGGTGGTTTTCCGATAATATTTGCAAATCAATGATCGGAATATCTAGAGTAAAATGAGATGAAATTGTTTGCTGAGGTTGATTATTCTCGATACTGTTAAAAGTAGTTCTTAAACTTTCATGGCGGCGAACAACTTCATTCAGAGTTTGTACAAGAATAGCAAGATTGAGATGCCCGTTAAGATGCCAAGCAACTGGAATATTATATGCTGAAGTTTCTGGATCTAACTGATGGATAAACCAAAGCCTTTGCTGTGCAAATGACAAGGGAAGGTTATCTTCTGTTTTCCGTTTTGGAATTGTCAGTGAATTGAATTGCTGCTTTCTGTTTTTAAGTTGTTGCTCAAGTAACAGGCGTTTCTCAGGTGAAAGATTTGCAATTCTTTTTGTTAATTCATCCAATCTTTGATTATTGTTTGTCATAGCTCAAATTGAAGGTTTGGGAGTTGTTCGGCGATGATTCTAAACTAATGTTTTTTGGCTCAATTGAACTGCGTGGTATTTTTCTCGCAATTGTTTCAAGTAAATAAGGCTTTCCATGACAGATTTATAACTCGGAACAAAGTCAATTAAACAGGCGATTTCATTGATACCTGCTTGCTCTATTTGCTGAAGAAAAGGAAGACAACTGGTTGGAGTTCCGATCAGAGATCGCCCTTTCATAAACCCTTCTACTCCAAATAAGAGTAAGCTATCGAGATCATCTTCCGAGAAAGTCTTGAGGCTAACATTTAACCCCATACTTTTAGCTAAGTTATCTAACAAATCATAGTGGGTTTTGAGATAATCACAAAAGGGTTGCCTGACTTGTTCTTTGACTTCGTTTAAACTTTCTCCTAAAAAAGTATGAATCATTAAAGTTACTTTTTTTTCCTCGGGATTATGACCTTTTTTGGCTAAAGCTTCTCGATAAAGTTTTATTTTTGGAACAATACTTTCTAAAGTTCCACCGAGTAAAGAGGTGAGAACATTAGCACCCATTTTTCCCGCTTCTATAAACGTTTCTGGAGATTGACAAGTAATCCAAATTGGAAGTTTTTGCTGAATTGGTTTTGGTAAAGTTTTGACCTGAACTGTTCTACCACTTGCATCTTGATAGTCTACAGCTTCCCCTTGCCAAAGTTGCTGAATTGCTTTAATTCCTCGCCACATATTTGCTTTACGATTTGCATGATTTTCACGAGAAAGAATGAATTCATCCATCGTCCAACCGGAGGCAAAAGCAATCCCAACTCGACCATTTGAAAGGTTATCAACAACTCCCCATTCTTCTACAATTCGCACGGGATGATGTAAGGGTACAACAACACTACCTGCTCGTAATTGAATTCTTTCTGTGACCATTGCAAGGGCAGCATTTGTTAAGGAAGGATTCGGATAAAGTCCGCCAAAAGCATGAAAGTGTCGCTCGGGTGTCCACAGCGCCGAAAAACCATTTTGATCGGCAAATTTGGCACTGTCAATAAGTAACTGATACTTATTAGGTTGTGCAACCGATCCATCTCCATCAAAATAAAATAAACTAAAATCCATGTTCATCTCCAAATTAATTGTTATTTCTTGGTTGGTGTTATTAGCTACAGAGTGAGCAATTATGTTTTGTCATCATCTTCCTGTAAGTTACCCTGAATTGATAGCACAGATTCAACCTCCTCCGATGATAAATTTTCGATTTCCTCTAAGAGTTTTTTGATTTCCGGATCATCCGTTTGTTTTGATTTATTTTCCTCAATAATTTTAGCAATCCCGGCAACAGTGGGTGATTCAAATAAAAACTCTCGCATCGGGATATCTATTTGAAATTCTTCTCGCAAACGAGAAATAATTTGAATTGCTAGTAATGAATGGCCGCCCAACTCAAAAAAGTTATCATAAATTCCTACCTTCTCTATCCCTAATAAATTTTCCATTGCATTTGCAACTATTTTTTCAATCTCATTACGAGGTTCAGTATAGGATGTTTTCAGATGGGGTCGAGCATGATTAGAGGTTAAATGTTCCGTTTTAGTTGAGTGTGAAGTGTCTAAGTTTTCCGAGGTTTTGAGTAGAATTGATTGCTCAATTCTAGCGTGTAAATCTCTCGGTGAAACTGCTATTTGAGAAATAATATCCTGTGATATAATTCGCTGGGATACTTGCCAAGCTTCATTGGGTGTTATTGCTAAATCAATCAATGCCGAACCTGTTTTCTGAGAGCTTGATTCTTCCTCAAATTGACAGGCATCCCAGTTGATACTAATCCAGGGCGTTGAACCTGTTTTATTTTGTTGGCTAGCAAAAGCATCCATAAATAGGTTGGCGGCTGTATATGCACCAAATCCAACGCCTCCTACGATTGAAGATAGAGAAGATTGTAGCAGATAAAAATCAAGTTTTCTTCCCTCAAAAATTTGGGCTAGTGTCATTAATCCTCGAACTTTCATTTGGAACTGATGATGACATTCTTCGAGGTCTAAATCTTGAATTGGACAGCTTGACCTATCTCCCATTGTTCCAGCATGAATTACCCCATTAATTTGACCGAATTTTTCATAGGCTTGAGTGACAATTGACTGCATTTTTGTTTCATCTGCTAAGTCAGCACTGAAGAATAAAAATTCTGCTCCCGATGTTTCTAACGCTTGCAGTTTGCGAATACATTGACTGATATTATCTTGCTGACCATGTGAGATTAACCACTGTTCCCATTGATGTTTTTCTGGTAAGGTTGAACGACCGATTAAAATCAGTTTTGCTTCTAATTCTTGAGTTAAATACTGTGCATAAACTAACCCTAATCCTTCTACTAAATCTCCTGCAATTAAGTATACGCCATTTTTGATAAATCGTGTTTCTTTTGCATAATGTTCGGGTAATAACACGGATTCAAATGTTTGTATCCATCGATATCGATCTCGATAAGCCACGACTGGCTCTGTTGAATTTGGTTGCAATTCCGCTATCAATTGATCGATCACTTGTGCAAATAAATCAGAATTTTTGCCAACAGCAACATCGATATTTTTGCAGGTAATATGGGGATATTCTTGCGGAATAACTTTGCATAATCCGAGTTGTGTTACTTGAGCAGGATTCAAAGGTTCTGTACCGAGTACATCGTGAATATTAGTTGTAACTGTTGTCAGTTTTACAGGGGTATCAATGTTTTGTTGAGTAATTGCTTGAACTAAAGCGAGTAAGCTATAGAAACCTTTATTTTGATAAGATTCAAAATCAATTTCTAAAGTAGAATTGAAATGATCTGCTGATTCTGTTCCCCAAAAATGAAGTATCTCATTAGGAACAAAGTTGTTTTGTTTCAGGATTTTTATTAAATATTGATAGTCATCAAATTTTTCAGGATTGATCTCAAATAAAGTCTCAGTAAGTTGAATAAACTTTTCTCCAATCCTGACTTCAGCTACAACTTGATTTTCTGCTGTTAAGCGTTGAACAATTTTTTCACCTAATCCAATTTCATCCACAAAAATCAACCAACATTTACGTTCTGTATTATATGAAAGCTTAGGAAGGGTTGAACGTTTCCAAGAAGGAACATAAAACCATTCAGCTAAATTAGACTTTTTCTGCGGTTCTTGAGGTTTTTCTTGATAATTATTAGTTTCAGCTTGAGGTTCTATCCAATAATATTGTCGTTCAAAAGGATAAGTGGGTAAGGGTACGCGCTGGCGTCGTTCATTCGCATAAAATGCCGACCAATTAACTTCTATTCCCGATAGCCAAAGTTGTCCTAAAGTTTCTAAAATATGAGCATGATCTGACTGTTTATCTTGGGGATGACGCAAGGAGGTTAAGGCATTTATATCAGCTTGATGCTGTTTGGCAAATATAGTCAATGTCCGTCCAGGCCCAATTTCCAACAATAGAGGATTTGGCTTTTGCAATACCTGTTTAATTCCCTCAGAAAACTGCACCGTTTTTCTTAAGTGTTGAACCCAATATTCTGGTTTCGTTGCTTCAGTTGCAGTCAGCCAAGTTCCTGTTACATTCGATATGACGGGAATTTCAGGAGGATTTAGGTTAATCTTGGTAACTATCTGTTTAAATTCGTCTAAAATTGGTTCCATTAAAGGAGAATGAAAAGCATGAGATGTATGTAAACGACGATAGGTAATATTTTGTTGAATCAAAACTTGCTCGAAGGTTTTAATCGCAGTGTTTGAACCGGACACAACACATAAATCGGGAGAATTAATCGTTGCAATTACTAATTCTTTGGGAAGAATAGATGTAATTTTTTCCGGTGTTGAAGAAACCGAAAGCATAGCCCCAGACGGACAGGTTTGCATCAGTTTTCCTCGGGTTGCAACTAAGGCTAAAGCATCTTCTAAAGAAAACACACCCGCCAAAGTTGCAGCAACGTATTCTCCAATACTATGACCAATCATTGCTTGAGGTTTTACGCCCCAACTTATCCACAACTTAGCCAAAGCATATTCTATTATAAATAGTGCGGGTTGTGCATAGGCTGTTTCATTAATTAAGCTATTTTCTGGATGCTGTTTAGGATAGATTATTTCTCTTATATCTCGCTCTAAATGGGGTTTTATAAGTTCACTACACCGATCAATTACTTGTCTAAAAATCGGTTCTGTTTCATAGAGTTCTAACGCCATATTAATATATTGACTCCCTTGACCAGAGAACATAAACACATGGGTTTGGGGGCTATGTTGATAGAATTTGGTTAATAATTTTGGGGATTCATTTTCAGATGTTTCTAAGGTTTCAATAGCATCTTTTAACTCTTTACAGACTAACATTCGGCGATATTCGTGATGTTTTCTTCCGGTTTGTAAAGTATAAGCTACATCTGCTAAGTTTAAATTTGAATGCTGTTTAAGATGGGTTGCAAGTTGAGTTGTTGCTGTTTCTAAAGCTGATGGTGTTTTGGCAGAAAGTAAGAGCAATTTCCAAGGACGAGAATTGCTAGAAATTTCGACTTGAGGAGCTTCTTCAAGGATGATATGAGCATTCGTTCCTCCCATACCAAAAGAACTGACTCCAGCACGGCGAGGGCTGCCATTTTTTTGCCAGTTTGACAGTTGAGTATTGACATAAAATGCACTGTCAGCAAAGTTAATTTGAGGGTTAGGATTCTCAAAGTTTAAACTGGGGGGAATTTGCTTATTTTTGAGGGCTAATGTCGCTTTAATTAATCCTACAATTCCTGCGGCTGCATCTAAATGTCCGATGTTGCTTTTAACTGAACCTATAGCACAATATTTCTTATTACTTTTACCAAAAACTTTTGTCAAAGCAGAAATTTCAATCGGATCGCCTAATGCTGTTCCCGTACCATGCGTTTCTATATAATTAATGGTCTCAGGTTCTACATCGGCTTTGGCAATTGCGGTTGCAATAACTTCGGCTTGACCCGTTACACTAGGAGCCGTTAAACCCACTTTTTGAGAACCATCATTATTAATGGCTGAACCTCGAATAACGGCATAAATTTGATCGCCATCTTCCAAGGCTTTACTCAGCCGTTTTAAGACAACAATACCCACTCCATTTCCGAAAACTGTTCCTTTCGCATTCGCATCAAAAGCGCGACAATAACCATCAGGAGAAGCAATTCCGTCTTCTTTATAAAGATAACCTGACTTTCTAGCGGAATTAACTGTAACTCCACCTGCTAAGGCAATATCACATTCTTGTTTCAGTAAACTTTGACAAGCAATATGAACACTCACTAATGAGGTCGAACATCCGGTTTGAATTCCACAACTCGGGCCTTTTAAGTTTAACTTATAAGAAACTCTAGTGGGCATTAAACCCATAACATTACTGATGACAAACTGCACCGAGTCTACCGATTTTCTTAAAGCAGTATTGCTGTAAAGATTAATGATGTAATTGTTTAATGCCGAACCTCCATAAACCCCTACTTTACCCGAATAGCGTTCGGGGTCATAGCCTGCATTTTCTAAGGCTTCCCAGGCACATTCTAGAAAAATTCTATGTTGAGGATCGATCAGTTCTGCTTCTCGGGGAGAGTAACCAAAAAATGCGGCATCAAAGTATTCAATATTGTCAAAACTCGCATAAGCTTTGACATAGTTTTGAGCATTAATTTCATCTGAACTCACACCAGATGAAACCAATTCTTCCTCCGATAAAAATTGTATAGAGTTGACCCCATTTTTTATATTTTCCCAAAACTGATCAACGGTTTGAGCGCCTGGAAAACGACCCGCCATGCCAATAATAGCGACTCGTTCATTTTTCTCTTGTTCTACAGCTTCGAGCTTGGTTCGAGCTTCTGTTAGGGCTGCAAGTATTCGTTGAGATGAAGATAGATTATTCATGGGTTTAACCTCCTAATAATTTCTCTAAGTTTTCCAGTTCTTTTGTAATAGAATTTTCTAGATAATTTCCGGTAAGTTCTGGCCGTTCTTGCGTAACTAGACTAACATTTTCCCTGGGATTAATCAAGGGGTTAGTTGGTAGAATTTCAGTTCTAATATATTCGGCTAAATCTTTGATAGTTGGATATTCAAAAATAACAGTTGAAGGGACAGATTTTCCCAAACTATTCTCCAAACGATTTCTGAGTTCAATTATCATCAAAGAGTCCATCCCCATATCAAAAAAGCCTTGCTTTGGATCGGGAAATTGAGAGGGTTGCAGTCCTAACACTTTACCGACTTCAGCTTGCAAGTAAGAAATTAAAATAGATTCATGCTCATCAGCGGGAAGGGTGGCTAATTTTTGGATTATTTTTGAGTTTTTTGTCTGTTTTGGTTGTGCTTCTGTTGGAATAACTTCTGAGAAGAAAGGCGAAATCAATCCTTGTTGTAAAAAACGCGACCAATCTATCGGAATTACCCCAACTTGTGGGTCGGGTTGAGCGATTAATTCCTCTAAAATTTCTAGCCCTTGCTGAGGAGAAATCGTTCCTACTCCCTTGAGGCTCATGTGCTGAGTGACTTGACGTTCAGCCGCCGCTCCGACTTCAGACCAGGCACCCCAATTAATACTAAGTCCGGGTAGCCCCAACATTTGGCGGTAGTGAGCAAGCATATCTAGAAAAGTATTGGCTGCGACGTGATTCGCTTGTCCGGGTGAACCTAACAGCGAAGCCGCCGAAGAAAAGAGTACAAAATAGTCGAGAGGGATGTCTTTTGTTAACTGGTGTAAATGCCATGCACCGTGCATTTTTGGCATCATTACTCGCTCAAATTTTTCTGAGTTTAGTTGCATTAATACACTATCGTCTAAGACTCCAGCAGCATGAAAAACTCCCCGTAACACAGGTAAATTATCTAGGATATTTTGAAAAGTTTCTGTTAATTTTTCGCGGTCAGAAACGTCTACTTTAATCACAACTACTTTCGCTCCCATTGCTTCTAACTCATCCAAAGTTTGTTGAGTTTCTGAGTTGGGATGACGACGACTTAATAATACTATATTTTTCGCTCCTTTTTCAACCAACCAACGAGCAACTAACAGTCCTAATCCTCCCAAACCTCCTGTAATTAGATAAGTTCCTTCAGATAAATTTTTCCGATTTTCTTGAGTTGAGTTTGTGATGACAATTTTACCGATATGTTTGGCTTGCTGCATATATCGAAAAGCAGCAGGTGCGTTTTTAATATTAAAGACTTTGCGGGGTAGCGGTTGTAATTCTTGGGTTGTAAACTTCTGCACTATTTCTGATAAAAGTGACTGAATTAAACTGGGATTTTCTTGAGCGGTAGTCATTAAATCCACTAGGTAATAAAAGACATTTGGCTTGAGGTTTTTGACCTGAGTTAAACTCCAAATATCTCGCTTGCCAATTTCGATAAAACGTCCATTTTCTTTAAGTATTGATAAACTTTTTGGGATAAATTCTCCCGATAAAGAATTGAAAACAATATCAACTCCCTGGTTTTGAGTCTGCCGCATAATTTCATCGGCAAATTCTAACGTTCGCGAGTTCATAATGTGTTTTATACCTAATGATTTTAAAAATTTCCACTTACTATAACTTGCAGTTACAAACACTTCTGCTCCCATAGCTTGGGCGATTTTTACAGCCGCCATTCCGGTTCCACCTGCGGCAGAATGAATTAAAATTTTGTCTCCTTCGGAAATTTTTGCAAGATGATGTAAGGCATAATAAGCTGTTATGAAATTAGCGGGAATTGTAGCCGCTTCCTCAAAAGTTAAGTGAGCGGGTTTTAAAGTCACTAATTGAGCGTTAACAGTTACATATTGACTAAAACTTCCCGGCGCGAGAGCGATGACATTATCACCTATTTTGACGTGTTCTACACCCTCTCCAACTGCTACAATTTCACCCGCACATTCTACCCCAAACCAATCTCTTTCAAAGGGAAGTACACCTAATACATCCAAAACATCAATGAAGTTCAGTCCAGTTACTTTGACTTCAATTTCAACTTCTTGTGCTTTGGGTTGACGGCGAGTTGTAGGTTGTAACTTCAGATTTTCCGGTGTTCCCCGTTTGGAAATTCCCAGTTTAAAGGATTGATTTTTGGGAAGTTCTAATTGGTTAAAACTGTCGGTTTTATAGCGAGTTAATCGGGATACTTTCCGAGTATTTTTCCGGAATGTTACTTGATGTTCTGCTGTGGGATTTTTGAGTTCAGTTAACAAGCTATTGACTTGAGTTTCAAGGGATTTTTCAGGGTCTAAATCTACTTGAATGCAGTGCAGTTCTGGATGTTCTAAAGCAATGACTTTCCCCAGTCCCCATAGGGGAGAATAGGCTATTCCCGACAAATTCGTTTCTATTCCAGTGGCAACAGATCCTTTAGTAACAATTGCTAAAGATGGCGGTTCAGAATAGTTTTTAATCAGTGATTGAGTTAGGCTTAATAAGCTTTCCCAGCCTGTTTTGGAGGTTGTTGTCAATTCTTCTAAACTCAAAGCTTCGGGTGGTGAAGTCTCTAAACTCCAGAGGTAGACAACTTTTTGACAGATTATATTTTTCGCTGTTATGGTTGCAAAAAGTTGATTAAAATCATCTATTTTATTAGGATTCACTTGATAGCTTTGTTGATTTAGCTGTTGGTATTCTTGCCCTGCAAACACCAAAGTACAGGATTCTCCCTGCTCTGTCAAAAGTTGAGTAAGTTGTTGAGCCATTCCTTGGTGATCTGCAAAAATTAACCATTGCTTTGATTCTGACTGATTAAGTCGATTAACTTGAGCAGCAATCACTGCTTGTTCTAGGGGTTTATTGTAATTTTCTGTTAACTTTTTCGCTTGTTCAAACCCATTTTCTATTAACAGTGTTTGCCATTGAGAGGCAGTAATTAAAGGATAGTTTGGACGGATATTTTTATCGTTAAATTTCCACCATCCTTCTGTCAAGCCAAAGGTTAAGTCAAACCAACGTAAAGGTTGAGTTCCTTCTAACAAAATCAGCAATCCTTTAGCAACCAGTAAACGTTTAATATTATCTAAAACTTGCTGTAAATTTGAGGTTGCGTGTAGAACATTGGCAGCAATAACAATATCATATTGATGACTTTCAAAGTTCTGTACCTCCAGAGGTTTTTCTATATCTAGAACTTGATACTTCACAAAATCGTAGTTTTGAAACTTCTGTTTGGCTTTAGTGACAAACAGGGGGGAAATATCAGTATATATATATTCGGTTTGAGATTTATTCAGATAGGGGAGTAAGTAAGCAGTTGTTCCGCCTGTTCCCGCACCAATTTCAATAATTTTTATCTTTTGCTCGGGGAGAAGATTTTCTAAAACTGAACTGACTGCTTTTTGTATGATTGTATTCATTACTTTCGCACCGGGAGAATCTTGGTAGATTTGAGTCGTTAAACTTAAGTCTCCCTGGGGAAAAAGTAACTGAGTCGGATCGCAATTTCCGCGTAAAACTTCAGCCAATTGTGAACCGCAACGATGCAATAAAGTTAACTCGGCTTTGGCGTTTGGATAACGTTCTAATAATGTATTTTGCTGTACTTTCACTGGGAGTAGATTCGGCAAATTAATAACTCCCCAATACTCGTTTTCATAGGCGGCTAATATCCGATCTTCTACCAATATTTCTAGCAACCGATTTAACAGTCTTTTGTGTTGGCTGACAATTCCTAACTTTTGGAATAATTCTTCAGTTGAAAACTGTTGATTTGTTTGAAGATTACAGCCCATCTGCTGAAAAGCATTGAAAATATAAGCTGAACTCAATGACTCTAGTTCGAGTAATAATTCCTGATATTTTACTATCTCGGGTTGATTAATTAATTGAGTAAATTGGGAAGACAACCGTTGTCTGATGTCTTCGGGTTTAAGCAGATAATCCGCAGATTTTGTTGTATTTGTATGATTTTGAGATTTCCATTCAATTTGATATAGCCAATCATCAAATAAATTGGATTTATTTTTAAAGAGTAATTCAGGGCTGACAGGTTGAAGTTGTAAGCCTTCTATTGTCGCAATGAGTTTGTCATCTAAATCGGTAATCTTTAAATCGGCGACTAAGATTTGTTGATTTGAAGACTTAATTGGTCTAATTTCAGCCAAACTTTTGACTGTAAAACTAGGATTGTTATATAAGGTCAATCGTTCTAAACCTACGGGTAAATAAGCTGTTAAATGACTTTCTTTTTCGCTACTTAGACCTATATTTACACCTAAAGTTTGTAAGCATCCATCTAACAATACTGGATGAAATCTATAGTTTAAACTTTCGGCAATCAGTTTTTCTGATATTTGAATAATTCCTAGAGACTGTGACTCATTACTCCAAAGTTTACTGATAACTTTAAAGTATTCACCAAATTCTATTCCGTTCGCTTGCAACTGCTGATAATAGTTTTTTACATTTACTTGTTGTTCAAATTTATCTTGAGAATTAATAACCCGAGAGTCACTGAAACTTTCAGTTGTCAATTTTCCACTCGCATGGAGTACCCAAGAAGCCTCAGAATCAGATTCTACAGAACTAAAGATCTCAAAAGTATATGCTTGATTAGATTCAGGTATTAGAATAGTCTGTAAAATCTTATTTTCATTTTCAATCAAAGTTAAGGGTGCTTTAATACTAACGTTTTCTAAAACTAAATTTGTATTTGTAGTCAGTTTAGAGCCTGCCGCTAATACAATTTCAAGAAAACCTGCGGCAGGTAAAATAACAGTATCAAAAACACGATGATGATTCAGAAACTCCAAATTTTCTAAACTCATTAGACTTTCAAATAAAATCGCATCAGATTTAGCAAGATTGAGTTTATTTCCTAACAACTGATGTTCATTAGGTTGTCGTCTATTATTCTTAGATTGAGGTTTATTAGAAAAGGTTTCAAACCAATAACGTTGGCGTTGGAAAGGATAGGTCGGTAAAGCCACCCGTTGACGAGAATAATCTTTATCAAACCCTAACCAATTAATCTCCACTCCGGCTACATACAACTGAGATAAACTCGATAATATTGTT
>Ga0207419_1000026_pt1 | contig 102379 bp, 98 predicted proteins | sample ElkSloMetagenome_4_FD_184723 | JGI IMG/M metagenome (GOLD analysis project Ga0207419, IMG submission 184723) | Hot spring microbial communities from Elkhorn Slough, Monterey Bay, USA - MD2A (version 2) | ecosystem: Environmental > Aquatic > Marine > Intertidal zone > Estuary: Microbial mat ...
GCCCGGGGTGCTTAGCTCAGCTGGGAGAGCATCGCCCTTACAAGGCGAGGGTCGGAGGTTCGAGCCCTCCAGCACCCACCAAGTTTAGGAGTGGTAGTTCAGTTGGTTAGAATACCGGCCTGTCACGCCGGGGGTCGCGGGTTCGAGTCCCGTCCACTCCGCCATTGATTTGCAGGGCGCCCCCGAGGCGCCCTGTTCGTTATCCAGAGGATGATTTTTGATTTTCAGAAAGATCCTCCTTAGTTGCACTGGCTTGCTCAAGGAGTCATAAGTCACCATGCTTCAGGCTATTCGTGATCGCGTTACCGGACTCATTGCCTTCGTCATTCTGGGCTTGCTAGCAATCCCTTTTGTTTTCGTGGGGTTGGAAAGCTACATTCAGAGAGTTCCTGAGGACGCTGTGGCGACCGTTGGGGATCTTAAAATCACGACGAGTGAATTTCAGACAAGCTTTGCCCAGTATCGGGCGAATCTTCGCCAACAACAGGGTGAGGAGTACGACGAAATCGCGACCAATCAGCCGATAGTCCGTCGCGAGCATCTCGAGGAGATGATCGACCAGCTCCTACTGCGTCAGTATGCTTCGGAGCTTGGTTTGGTAATCAGTGATCGTGAGCTTCAGGAAATCATTGCCGAGATTCCGGCGTTTCAGGTTGCAGGTCAATTCAGTGCTGAACAGTACAGAAACGTTTTACGGTCCACCGGACGGTCACCCACTTCCTTTGACGCGGAGCTACGGGAGGATTTGCTGGTCAACGCAATCCCCGGTGCCCTAAGTGCGTCGATTGCACCAACGGAGACCGCTGTAGACCAGATCATTCGCTTGAGGCAGCAGACTCGAGATCTTTCGCTGATAGCTGTCTCGCCCTCTGAATTCGAGGATCAAGTGGACGTTTCCGACGAGGACGTCGAAGCTTTTTATGAGGAGAATCCCGACCAGTTCCGCACGATCGAACAAGTTCGCGTCGCTTGGGTCGAGCTTTCCGCTGACGACCTCGGTGAAAATCTTTCGCTGACAGACGAGCAATTGAGGCAGCGGTACGAGTCCAGTGCGCAGCGTTACCTAACACCTGAAGCTCGTCAAGCGTCGCACATTCTGCTGGAAACCGGTGACGAGCGTACGGACGAAGAAGCTGAGGCACTCGCCAATGAAATTCTGGATCGCCTGAACGCGGGCGAGCAGTTCGCCGATCTTGCACGTGAGCTTTCTGATGACCCGATCTCCGCTGAGCAGGGTGGTGATCTTGGGTTTATTGAGCCTGAGCAGATGGTCGAAGGATTCGAGACTGCGCTGTTCGAGCTTGCAGAGCCTGGTGACATTGCCGGCCCTGTTCAGACGCGCTTTGGCTGGCACGTCATTCGTCTCGATGACATCAGAGCTCCCGAAGGCATGAGCTTCGACCAAGCCAGAGATCAGATTCAGGCGGAGTATGTCGAAACAGAAAGTGAGCGTCTATATATCGAACAATCGGATCGCTTGATCGACTCAATATTTGCCGATGACTCTAGCCTTACCAACCTTGCCGAAGAGCTGACCCTTGAGGTGCAGGTCAGCGACGCCTTTTCTCGTGCAGGTGGTGCGGGCGTCTTGTCTGACCCACAGGTGGTAGAGGCCGCCTTTTCAGACCGCGTGTTGTTGGACAACGCGGTATCGGATCTGATCGACCTTGGCGATAGTCGCGCCGTGGTGATCCAACTCGAAGAGCATCTGCCTTCGGTTGTTCGCCCGCTCGACGAGGTCTCTGAGACTATTCGGAATCGGATGCGCTTAGAACGCGCAGCTGATATGGCGCGCGATCGCGCTGAAGCGTTATTGATGGAAGTTGAGACCGGCGAGGTGGAGTCGCTGGAAGCGCTGGCTGAACGGGAGGGGAAACAGCTGGAAAGCATCGAAGGCATGGCTCGCTTCGACTTTCAGCACGGGGGAGATTTTATTCAGCAGGCATTCCGCTTGCCGGCCCCAACAGACGGTCCTGACTTCTACATTTTGGACAAGGGACGAGATTTTGCGGTCACCCGCCTGGAATCTGTGACCGACGGCAATCCATCGGCAGCCGGCGAAGCAGAAAGGGACGGGATACGGCAGCAGCTTCGGTTCGTCAGCGCTGACTATGAGATTGCTGGCCTGGTCGAGTATTTGCGCAATAACACTGAAATCAACGTACTTGACGAGCGACTTTGAGGGTCTGGCAAGTCGGCCAATCGGGCCGGCCGCCTGGAGTTGGGGGGAGTAAAGGCAAAGGCCCATCGAAAGGGACGTGCGATGCTGCCCACTGCAGTCAGCTAGGAGTCAGGCCGGCATCGGATGCTGGCCGCTGACGTTTGGTTTAATCAAGGCCCGCCATGCCGACGATGTTGTAACCCGCATCGACATAGGTAATTTCGCCTGTCACCCCTGAGGCAAGATCAGAACACAGAAACGCTGCGACGTTTCCGACGTCCCCAGGGGTGACGCTCCTGCGAAGCGGTGCGGTCGTCTCTACGTGGTCAAGCATGGCCCGGAATTTTGAAATGCCGGCGGCAGCGAGCGTCTTGATAGGTCCTGCAGAAATTCCATTGACGCGAGTTCCTTCTGGCCCGAGTCCGTGGGCGAGATAGCGGACGGACGCCTCGAGGGATGCCTTAGCCAGGCCCATCACGTTATAGCTTGGCATGGCCCGGACCGCTCCAAGGTAAGACAGTGTCAGCAATGAGCCGTTGCGGCCCCTCATCATGTCTTTGCCAGCGCGAGCAAGCGCTGCGAAGCTATAGCTCGAGATTTCGTGGGCGATGCGAAACCCCTCGCGATCAATGACATCGGCAAATTCGCCGTCCAGCTGATCGCGGGGTGCAAACCCGACAGCGTGCACAATGATGTCAAGCCCGTCCCACTGAGTTCCCAAATGCTCGAAGACAGCCTTAATCTGTTCGTCATCGCCGACGTCCAATGGCATGACGAGGTTTGATCCGGTCTGCTCAGCGATCTTGCTGACGCGAGATTTGAGTTTCTCGGTTTGGTAGGTGAAGGCCAGCTCAGCACCCTCCCGATGCATTGCTTCAGCAATGCCCCAGGCGATGGATCTGGGACTGGCAACTCCAACGATCAACGCCTTTTTGCCTTCTAGCATTCCCATGATGGATCCAGCCTCCTTTAAGCTCTTCAGTCATTGGTCTGCACATCATTGTACAAGGCTTGATCGGTGGCTGCGCAGAATGGGAGCGGCCGTTGACTTATCAATGTGGAGTTTTGCGTATGCTCTGGCTCGGACTTTTTTTCAGGAATTTGGATCATGGACTTGATTGCAGTCAGCGGTAGCCTGCGTAAGCAGTCTTTCAACACTCGCCTCGGCCAACTTTTGTCTACCGTTTCCGCCACTGATGCCCGCCTCAAGGTCGCCGATCTGCAGGGCATTCCTCTCTACAATGGCGACGAAGAGGACGAGTTCGGTATCCCAGACGCGGTGACGGAACTTCGCAAGCAAATCAAGGCCAGCGACGGATTGATCATCATCACGCCTGAATACAACGCAGGCATGCCCGGGGTTCTCAAGAATGCATTGGACTGGCTAACTCGTCCAGGCGACGAGATGAAGCCAACGTTTTCCAAGCGGCCGACCGCGATTGCTGGAGCGACACCGGGAGCCTGGGGGACAGCGTTTGCCCAGTCTTCTGCCTTGATCAATCTTCGTCAGCTCGGAGTGAACCTGTTTCCGGACTATCTGCGTGTTTCTCGCGCCCATGAGAGCCTGAACGAAGGCGCAGTCGATCCTAAGCTGGAAGAACAAGCAGCGCGCTGGCTGCAGAATTTCGTAAAATTCGTCAGGGCGGCATGAGCGATCCCGAAAAAAAATGAGCTTGCCTCATTGCCGGAAGGAAAAGTTGGCCGGCCAAAGGGCGTGGGCCAGCGGGGAGACATGGTTGGTGCCCCGAGCAGGATTCGAACCTGCGACCTGCCGCTTAGGAGGCGGCTGCTCTATCCAGCTGAGCTACCGGGGCATGCTACTCCGCGATGATTTTACCAGAGCAATCCTGGTCACAGAGGTTCCCCTAGCATGGTCGATGGGTTCAAGACGTGCCTAGGATCTCGGGCAGAAGCTGTTGGCGCCACCCGTCAGCCCACTCTGGGCGTTCTCCGAAAAGCAGCCGCGTCAATTCTTTTTTGCTGGCAATCAGCGCGGGGTCTACTTCTAGTTTTTCTGCCAGCACTCTTACTCTGGTCTGCGCTGATTTGAGTCTCGAGCGTTGAGCGGGCTCTAGGCGCTGCAGCTCCGTCGGTCGGGCGATCGGATCCGGCGAGGATTCCGTGATCAAAGCGTCCAGGGCCCCGCCGTGGCGCTGACGATCCCTGGGATGCATTTGCTCCAGAGCAGCGAGCCCCATACCCTGCGCGGCCTGTTCGGCGATGCGGATCAGCTGGTCGTCCTTAAGCACGAAACTTCTTGGCAGATCTCGAGCCCGTGTTTCGCTTTCTCGCCAGGCGGAGAGCAGGTTCAGCCAGCCGAGTCCGGCCTCGTTGAGCTGGCCGCCCCCTTTGACCCTCAGTAAAGGAAGCCGATCGTCGCCAGACTCTGCCTGGTCGACCAATCGCTGGCAGTCCTCTCTCAGCCAGTCCGATCTGTCTGCTCGCTCCAGAGCCTCTTTGAACAAATCCTGAAGTTCGATCAGCCAGGCCACGTCGCTTGCCGCGTACTGCAGGAGCCCGCGAGTCAGCGGCCGTTGGCACCAGTCGGACCGCGCTTGTCCTCCAGGCAACGTTACGGCGAAGCAGTCCTCGACCAGAGTTTCATAGCGGTATTGCAGCGGAAATCCGAGCATGGCGGCAGCGATCTGCGTGTCGAACAGGGGCCGGGGGACCTCGCCACAGACCAGCTGCATGATTTCCAGATCTTCTCCCACGCTGTGGAACACCTTGATGATCGATTGATCTGCCATCAGGCGCGATAATTCATTGTCCGTATCGCGACCAATGGGGTCGATTAGACTGATTTGGTCACCGTCGTAGATCTGGATCAGTCCGGGTCGGGGATAGAAAGTGCGCTCGCGCACAAACTCCGTGTCCAGGCCGACAACTGATTTGTCGCCACAGCTCGCCTCGATCGAGGCTAAGGAAGCTGTCGCTGGGACAAACGTAGCGGTATCGACGACCCGGCGGGACTTTTCTTGCAGAATGGAGCAAACTTTAGCGTTGGGGCGAAGTTGTGACATGGGTCGCGTTGTTTTTCATGGAATAGGTGATCAGATTGTTGTTGCAACCCAGTGAATGGGCTATTTTTGATCTCGGGATATGGGTCTCTACGTTGCCAGTGTACTGCCTGGTGCCCTGGAGTGTTACATTAAAAAGGCATAGTTCTCAGTCACAACACATGCTCTCGATCGATCAAATCCACCACCTGATGCAAGGGGTCTTGATGAAGACGAATGCAATCATCGTTGCGGTATTTCTGCTGGTTTCGTGCGGCGCTTTGCTGGCGCAGGATGAGACACTGACTGAATCGGCTCAAGATCAGTCCAGTGAAGCCGAAAGCGCTGGCTCTAACGCCAATGACGACGTCGCTGCCCCGGAAAGCCAGCCTCAAGAGCCAGAAGAAGATCGAAGCGTGAGACGTCTGGGCGATGTGGTCGGAGGCGGCGAGTCGGAGTTTTCCATGGATATTCCGACAATCAATGTACCTGTCATTGACCCCGCGGCGCTGCCCGATGTTTCTCTCCCGAATGCGGCACAGAACGAGACGCTCCAGAACTTGCTGAGACGTCGTGCATTCAGTCCGAACGATCCGGCAATCGAGGCGGAAATGACAGCCTTGATCGATCAGGTCGATGCCACGGCTCGCGTTGCGCTGGCTGGCGGAAACCTAGCGCTGGCTCAGCGTTTGGCCGAGGTCATCGAAGAACTCGAGCCTGATCGTCAGGTGATTGATCAAGTGGCCAATGAGATTGCCCGGCGGTCGACTGTTGAATCCACGCTGGATAATGCCATCAGCGCTTTGGCTGCTGGAAATCTCATCGCCCCCGAGGGGGAAAGCGCCAGTCAGCTGTTTCGCCAAGTGCTCGCCCTCGATCCTGGGAATGCTGACGCTCAAGCCGGGCTTGAGGAGACGTTCGGCGCCATGTTGGAACGAGCGATAGATCAAGCGCAGGAGCTGGACTTCGAGACCGCAGAAGCGACGCTGAACGAAGCCCTGACGGTGATCGATGATACGCCGGCGGTAGATGAGGCACGGGCTGGCATCTCAGATTTCCGAGCGCAGTACCTCAACGACCTAGACGCTACAGTGCTGCAGTCGATCGAAAGGGAAGACTACGACCAGGCCGAGGGAGCAATCACGCGCCTGCTTGCTCTTGGATATCCGCGCCAGCGAATCGACGAGCTCCAGAGCCTGGTTTCTGACGCTCGGCTTTACGGCAGCCTCGACCCCGGTCAGGTCTTCAGCGACGAAATGCAGACAATACTGCGCCCCGGCCCAGACCTTGTAGTCATTCCAGCCGGTACGTTTATGATGGGCTCATCGGATGATGAAGACGAACGATTCGACAATGAAGGCCCGCTCCATCGCGTGACTTTCGAGCGTGGTTTTGCCCTAGGCCGGACCGAAATCACGGTCGCTCAGTTCGAGCTTTTCGTTAATGCGACGGGCTATCGAACAGACGCCGAACGAGCGGGCGAGTCCCGCGTCTATGATCCGCGCACGGGCCGGATGGATATGCAGCCCGAGATTACCTGGCGCGACGACTACAGTGGCGATCAGGCGTCTCCCGATTTACCGGTCATCCATGTTTCATGGAATGATGCCCGTGCTTTCGTCAACTGGTTGAGCCGCGAGACGGGACGGAGCTATCGGCTACCTTCTGAAGCAGAGTTTGAGTACGCAACTCGCGCTGGAACTCAAACGCCATATTGGTGGGGCCAGGGTTCGCCGGAAGACGAAACCGAAAACGTCACTGGTAGCCGCGATAGCTCACCGACCAACGCGAACTGGAATGTCGCTTTCCGCCGCTACACCGATGGATTCTGGGGGCCGGCACCGGTCGCCAGTTTGCGCGTCAATCCGTTCGGCTTGTATGACATGTCCGGAAATGTCATGGAATGGGTCGAGGACTGCTGGCACGACAGCTTCGTTCGTGCGCCTGACGATGGATCGTCGTGGATGAACCCTGGCTGTGGTCGTCACGTGATCAAGGGCGGGGCTTGGTCAAGCACACCCGCCATGTCGCGCTCAGCGTTCAGGCTTCTTGGTACTGCGGACACCACGGATATGCGCGTGGGGTTCCGCGTCGCCCGGGATCTCTGATCTAGGGGTGCATGCTGGCCTTTGGCAGGTCGGCGGAAGCCACCATCGTTGACGCATTTCGAAGGGTGGGCCGAAAACCCCCCTCGTTTTCGTATTGATCCTCACGGAAGAAGGGCCGTTCAGCAACGCTTCAGCTGAGGCTTGTTACAAAGGAGCCTGACGCCGCCCTGAAGGCTGCAAGGAGGATCTATGAACAATGTGCTCAAACACTGGTTGATCGCGCTGCTGGCCTGCCTCGTGTTGTATAGTCCGGTTGGCAGTGCTCAGGACGTCATCGGCTACGAGGACGAACTGTTCACGCCGGCAGAGCTCGATTCGATTCTCGCACCGATCGCGCTGTATCCGGATAGCGTCCTGTCCCACGTTCTGATCGCATCGACCTACCCGCTTGAGGTGATTCAGGCGGCCCGCTGGTCGCGTGACAATCCCGGTCTCGAGGGTGAGTTCGCAGTCGCCACGGCTGAGGATTTCGACTGGGATCCCAGCATCAAGGCCCTTACGGCGTTCCCCGAGCTTCTTGCGCGGATGGATGAGGACATTGAGTGGACTCAGCGGATCGGTGATGCCTTTCTGACCCAAGAAGAGACCGTCATTTCGTCTATCCAGGGGCTGAGAGATCGAGCCTACGCTCAGGGTCATCTGAAGACGGATGATCACGTTCGTGTCGTTCGCGAGGAGCGAGTCATTTATATTGAGCCGGCGCGTCCTCGCTATGTCTACGTGCCTTACTACGATCCCCTGGTGGTTTACGGGCGCTGGTGGTGGGATGCGTATCCGCCTTACCGCTGGAGACACCCTCGGTACCATGCCGGCATCAGCTTTTACTGGGGCTCAGGTTTCCACATTGCGCCGACCTTTTACTTCAGTTCGTTTCACTGGTCTCGCCAGCGCGTGGTTGTGGTGAACCACCATCATTATCCGGCGCGTCGTTTCAGTTCGGGACGAGAGGTTGCAAGTTTTCACAGAGCACGTCACTGGCGCCATGATCCGCGCCATCGTCGCGGCGTGAACTATCGTCATCCTGTCGGCAAGAGTCGCTTCGTCGAGCGGAGCACGCAGGCTTCTCCGCGTGGTAGCCTGCGTCAGCGCTCGGTGGCCGATCAGCGTCGCTGGGCCTCGGACCGTCGAGATCAGCTGAATCTGCAGTCTTCGTCCCGGCAGCGGGACCGGATCACCGGCCAGCGTTCGCGTTCTGGCCAGTTAGGCGATCGCTCCCGACGCGCCGGCAGCAGTCTGCCAGATGCAGTCCCATCGCGCTCTGCTCGCCAGGCGACCAGGCAGCGTAACGACCGATCCATCCAGCGTGCTACACGAGGTGCGCAAGTGGCTTCAGCCAGGCGCTCAACAGCCCGCCCGACTAGTGGCGACACGAGCCAGCGCCTGCGCTCGAGGGCAGATCGAGAAATCGCTTCGGATCGTTCGAGCGTTCGATCCAGCCGTCCTCAGGTAAGAAATCGCGAGGCTGACGCCAGTGCCGCGGGAATCAGGATGCCCAGGTCGCTCGAGCCGGAAGGCACCTCGCAGCGGCGGAAGTCACCCACTCGGCGGATCAGTCGCTCCCCGTCCCAATCCGGCGTGCAGGCGCGCCAGCGAGCATCATCTCCGCCAGTCAGGCAGCAGCGAGTCCGCCCAAGCCGAGAGCAGCGATCACAGCTACCACAGCGGCGGGCGTCACAGCCGAGTCGGCAGCCAGCGCAGGTCCGGCAAGCCAGGCAGAACACGCCGCGTTCGGCGAGGAATCATCGCGCAAGAGTGCAGAGCCGTTCAAGGTCAACTCGGGAGCGCCAGCGGCGCAATTGAACCACTTGATAATGGTGCCGGGGGCGGGAATCGAACCCGCACTCTGTTTCCAGAACCGGATTTTGAATCCGGCGCGTCTACCAGTTCCGCCACCCCGGCCGAGGATGGGAGCGCTATTGTCCGTGCTTGCAGAGGTCTTGTAAAGTCCTCAATGCTTGGCAGGGGAGAGTGGGTAGGTCAAGCCGCGTCGAGGTTCAATGATTTCGACTGACGACGATACCAGTCTCCCTGAATCGGCTCGAACACGCAGCACTGATCCATTTCACCCGCGTAGATGTGGATTGTGACTGCAGCCTGATCGCTGCTGGGATTGGCTATGGTGTGATATTCGTGCGGCGGTATCAGGCTACCAGCGCTGCCGACGCCCGTTCGCATAGTGGTGCGCGGTTCGAGCGCAAACTGTTCGGATTCGCGATCGACCAGCTCGTACTGAACCACTTCGATCTCTCCTGACCAGACAGCCTCGACACACCACATTCCGGCATGATCATGAATGGGTGTCGCCTGACCTGGGGCCCAGGTCATGGCAAGGATGGAATACCCGAGCTTGTCGTCCTGGTGGATCAGACGCCGGCAGTAGTGATCGGGCTCAAATTCAAAGACGCAATCGGGTAGCCGAACGTCTCGATTCGGAACCAAGTCAATCAGTACCTGGCGCAGGCTGGTGGTGATGTTTCGCGGACAGGGCTGATCGACCGCCCCGGAGATCCGTTCGATCATGATCGATTTACCCTGAAACTCCATGCTCATTGCAGCCACTCCCTGATTGGTGGTCCAAACTGAGGAGAGTCTACCAAAAAGGCATCGTGCCCCTGAACTGAATCGAGAGCGTGGAAACTGACGCCAGAGCCGGTAGCTTCGAGGGCGGCTGCCAACTCCTGCTGCTGGTGCAGCGGAAACAGAAAATCGGTCTCGACACCCAAAACTAGAGCGGTGCCGGTAAAGCTTCGCTCGAACAGTGCCTTGATGCTTTCGTCAGAATCACAGGCATCGAAACAGTCCATGGCGCGAGAGAGATAGAGGTAGCAGCAGGGGTCGAACTGCCCAACGAACTTTCTTGCGTGCGTCTCGAGATAAGACTCGACCTCGAATCGCATTCCAAACAGGGTCTGCGGAAAATAGTCTTGACGTTTTCGACCGAAGCGCTGACGCCACTCAAGGGCCGAGCGGTAGGTGATCATCCCCAGCTTGCGGGCCAGGCGCATGCCGACTTCCGGCCAGTCATCGTCGGTGTAATGGCCGTCCTTGAAGTTTCGGTCGGTGACGATCGCCTCGCGCTGTAGGGAGCGGATGGCGATGGCGAAGGGCGTGGCCGAGCAAGCCGTTGAGATCAGAGCCACGTTCCGCGTGGTCTGTGGGAACAGCTTCAGCCAGGCCATGGCCGTGAGGCCACCCATGGAGGGACCGATGATGGCATGAAGCTCATCAATCTCAAGATGATCAACAACTTCCCGCGTACTTCTCGCAATATCTTCAATCGCCAGTTCAGGGAAAGTCAGGCGCCAGGGCTTGCCGGTTTCCGGATTAATGCTCGCTGGGCCCGTCGATCCCTTGCAGGACCCCAGGGAATTGACGCAGAGCACGAAAAAACGATGCGTATCGATCGGGCGTCCGGGACCGATCATCTGCTCCCACCAGCCGGGCTCCGGTTCACGGGGGCTGGAGGCGGCGTGAGCGCCCGGCGACAGGCCGGTAAAGATCAACACAGCGTTCGACTTGTCAGCGTTTAGCGTTCCCCAGCTTTCCCAGGCCAGGCGAATACCCGGCAGCTTTTCGCCGCGGTAGAGCGAATAGGGCTGGTGGATGTCGAGATAGCGTGTGGCAGGACCCATGTCAGGTGTCAGCGTTCGGTCGATTCACGATTCTAACGTTTCCAGCGCTTCGTCCTCAGCCAAAAAAAACGCCGGCGGACGATGACCCGCCGGCGTGGGAGAACGCCGCTCAGAACTTGGCAATCGATCAGAAGCGCATTCCTAAGGTGGTAGAGAATACGATCGGATCGATGTCGGTCTTAATCCGGCTGTTCAGTACCGTCTGGATGCCTGCGGCTGTTTCTGTCGTGGTAGTCAGTTCCGCATCGGCTTCGATATCGATCCAGCGCAGGTCAAAATTCAGGAACAGTGCGTCAGATAACTGGATATCCGTACCGAGCTGCAGCGCGATGCCGAAGGAATCGTCAATCGACAGATCGGTCGAGCCCCCAACGAAGTCGGTCCCTGCTTGCGCATTAGAAGTACCAATGATGCCTTCATGAAGAGTGCTGTTCGCGTTCTCGTCGAAGAACAGGGTGTAGTTCAGGCCAATGCCGGCATAAGGACGGAAGGTCGCGTTCGGATTGAAGTGGTATTGAAGGCTGACGACCGGCGGCAAGTGCTTGGTGGACCCCAGTTTACCGAGATCGCTCAACGCGCCGTCGCCGTCGATGTCATGTCTGAAAGGCGTCGCCGCCAGCACTTCGATGCCGATGTTATCGGTCGCCATGTAGGTGCCGTTGATGACGAAGCCGAACTGATCCTGTACATCGATCCGATAATCATCGAGGGTCGTGCCCCCGAAGACGAGGTTGTCGCTGTCGCCGGTCGGATTGACCCAGCCCGCGCCAGCGCGGACGATCCAGTCGCCCTGCGATTGCGCCACGGCGCCAGTGGACAGAAGGGTTGCTGCAGCAAGCAGGCCTATGCGGTTCATTGTTTTCTCCAGTGTTTGTCAGGTTGGTTTGAAATTAAAAAGATCTTAATCAACAGCGATGAGAAATAACTTGACGCTCAACAAATTTTTACTGTGAGGCGTGCACAGCTGTTTTTCAATGGCGGTGGTACCTTTTCGGTTCTAGTTGTCACAGGAACACACTTCATGGCAAAGCTCGGCGTCATTTTCGGAGATCAGCTGAACACCGACAATTCGGTTCTACGGGCGTTGGACTCAAGCGCTGACTTTTTGCTCATGGGTGAATTGGCTGACGAGGTTGAGTACGTCCAGCACCATATCCAAAAAATCGTCCTTATTTTTTCAGCGATGCGCCATTTCAAGCAGGAGTTGAGCGATGCAGGCTGGTCGATTCAATACCATCGCTATGAATCCGATTCCAAAGTCGTCAGCTTTACCGACCTGGTCGCGGCGGCCGTTGAAGAGCAGAGGTTCGATGAGATCGTGGTCAGCTGGCCCGGCGAGTATCGAGTGCTCGAGCAGATCCGGCGTTGGGAAAAGCAATTCGATGTTCCGGTGACGCTACTCCCGGATTCCCGATTCATCTGCCCGCTGGACGAATTTGATCGCTGGGCCGAAGGGCGAAAACAGCTCCGCATGGAATTCTTTTACCGCGAGATGCGAAAAAAGACTGGGTACTTGATGGTGGAGGGCAAACCCGTGGGTGGTCAGTGGAACTTCGACAAGGACAACCGGAAGACCTGGAAGGGCGACCCCGAGGCGCCTTCACCCATGTCCTTTACGCCCGATGAGATCGTCGAGGAAGTGATCAGTGACTTGGAGGGACACGTCGAGGGTTTCGGGGAGCTCGAGGGCTTCGACTGGCCGGTCACTCGGACTCAAGCCAGACAAGCGCTCAGCCACTTTGTACGTCGCGCACTGCCGAACTATGGTGACTATCAGGATGCGATGCACACCGACGAGGACTATCTCTTCCACGCCCGGCTCTCAAGCAGCCTGAATCTCGGGCTGCTTGGCGTGGAAGAGGTTTGTGATGCAGTCGAGCAAGCCTGGAAAGATGAGCAGGCGCCGCTCAATGCGGTCGAGGGATTCATACGACAGGTGATCGGCTGGCGAGAATACATCCGGGGTATCTATTGGAGGGAAATGCCTGATTACGCACAGCGCAACGCGCTGGAGAATTCCCAGCCACTGCCCGAGTGGTACTGGAGCGGCGAGACCCGGATGCAGTGCCTGCGATCGGCGATCCAGGCGACCCGCCGCAACGCCTACGCGCACCACATCCAGCGCTTGATGGTCACCGGCAACTTCGCCCTGATTTTCGGTGTGGTGCCGAAGGAGATTTGCGATTGGTATCTGGCGGTCTACACCGACGCCTACGACTGGGTCGAATTGCCCAACACGCTGGGCATGGTCATGCACGCCGATGGTGGTCTGCTGGCCTCAAAGCCTTATGCCGCCAGCGGCAAATACATTCAGCGAATGAGCAATTACTGCTCCAGCTGCCCGTACTCGGTTACGAGAACGGTTGGCGAGGAGGCCTGTCCGCTGAATTCACTCTACTGGGATTTTCTGATTCGCCATCGAGAGCGCTTCGAGGCCAACCCCCGCATGAAGATGATGTACCGCAATGTCGATCGCAAGGACGATCAGGAACTTGACGACATCCAGACCAGGGCTGCCTGGATTCGCGAAAACATCGAGAGGGTCTGATTTCGGCCGATTATTCGATAAAGCGCAGCGAAAGGTCGAGCGGGTCGATGCATTTGGTCAACTCACCGACGGAGATGTCGTCCACGCCGGTTGCGGCGACCGAAGTCACGGTGTCTAGCGTGATACCGCCAGACGCTTCGAGCACCGCGCCAGCCTTCGAGCGCGCTACCGCTTGTTTGAGTGCGGCGAGGGTGAAGTTATCGAGAAGAATGCGATCGGCACCGGCTTCGAGGGCTTCGTCGAACTCGTCGAGGCTCTCGACTTCAACCTCCACTTCAAGATTCGGGAAACAAGAGCGCGCCTGTGCGACAGCGCCCGAAATTCCGCCGGCTGCAGCAATGTGATTTTCTTTGAGCATGATCAGGTCGAACAATCCGATCCGATGGTTGCTGCCGCCACCGCAGCGGACGGCGTATTTCTGAGCGATTCGCAGACCGGGGATGGTCTTGCGCGTGTCGATGATGCGCACCCCGGTGCCGGCCACGGCATCGACGTAGGCGCGGGTGCGTGTGGCGACGGCGCTTAGCAGCTGAAGAAAATTCAGAGCCGTGCGTTCGGCAGTCAGAATGCCTCGAGCTGGGCCCCTCAGGCTGACCAGTTCCTGGCCCTCGTAGATCGAATCACCGTCGGCGACCGACCAGGACAATTCGATCCGTGAATCGCACTCGGCGAAGGCGGCTTCGACCCAGGCTCGCCCGGCGAGAACGCCAGCATCGCGGCAAATAATGCGCGCTCCTGAAACGCGGTCGTCAGGAATGAGCTGCGCGGAGGCGTCGCCGGGCCCGATGTCTTCGTCCAGTGCAGCCTGGACGTCGGACCGAAGCGCCTCTGGATCGAGATTCAAAGGGGCTCGGGCAGCTGGGTCGTGCCTATACCTCGCTCGGCAAGCAGGACCGGAATGCCGTCCACGATCGGATAGACCACCTTGTGATTCCGGGTGATCAACGCATCGCTGAGTGTCTCGGTTACCGGCTCATGCTCAACCGTCTGAATATCACCGCCCTCAATGGCCTGGTTTAGGGTTTTCAGTTTTGCGCGCGAGAGCGGCAGCAGGGGTTCATGGCTGACCGGGCAGCAGAGGATATCGAGTAGATGATCAGGAATCGTCATGCAGAGGATTCTACACTGAGAGAGCGAAGAAGACAGCCGTGAATCATCGTCTCGCCGCTCTCTCAGCCCTGATACCATGAAACGCTTTCTCGACTAGCAGATTGAAGGCATGACGGCTCTCGTATCGGTTGGCATCATCATGGGCTCACAGAGCGATTGGGACACCCTTCGGAATACCGCCGAAACTCTAGACGCGCTGGGGATTGGCTATGAGACTCGGGTGGTGTCAGCGCACCGGACGCCCGATCGCATGTTCGAGTATGCGAGCTCTGCGGCCGATCGCGGTCTCAAGGTCATCGTTGCAGGAGCCGGCGGCGCGGCGCACCTGCCGGGCATGGTGGCGTCGAAAACAGTGCTGCCGGTAATCGGCGTACCAGTAAAGTCGCGCACGCTCAACGGCGTCGATTCCCTACTTTCGATTGTCCAGATGCCCGGTGGCGTGCCGGTCGGAACGATGGCGATCGGTAAGGCGGGTGCGATTAATGCAGCACTGTGGGTCGCGGCCATGCTGGGTAGCTTCGACCCGGAGATTCGGGCGCGCTATCAGAGCTGGCGCGAGGACCAGACTGAGCGTGTTCTTGCCGATGACCGTCCAGACGATCGAGGGGAACAGCCGACCCAAAGTGGTCGCAGCGCCTCATGAAGGTGGCGATACTCGGCGGTGGTCAGCTGGCCGCCATGATGGCCGAATCGGGCCTGCCGATGGGCTTGGACTTCGTGTTTCTCGATCCCGCCAGGGACGCTTGTGCGGGACGCTATGGACAGCTGATTGTCGCTGACTGGACCGAAGCCGCCGGCGCTGCCGAGGTGCTTGAGTGCGATTGCATCACCTGCGACTTCGAAAACGTTCCCGCAAATATTCTGGAGTCTCTCGCCCATGGCCGCATCGTTCGACCGGATCCGACGGCCTTCGCCTCGGCACAGGATCGCCTCGTCGAGAAGCAGCTGCTTGAATCTCTGGACATTCCGCTCTCGCCCTTTGCCCCGGTGTCGAGCCGCCCGGAGCTCCTCGAGGCGCTCGATCGAATAGGCTATCCGGCCGTCCTCAAGACTCGTCGCTTGGGTTATGACGGGAAGGGGCAGTACGTATTGCATGGAAAAGAAGACCTTGAGCCGGCGTGGTCTGCGCTGGAGGGGCAGGATCTGGTGCTCGAGGGATGGGTTGACTTTGTGCATGAGTGTGCCGTGACAGCGGTGCGATCGGCATCCGGAGAGATCCGCTTCTATCCCACCAGCTGGACCTTTCATTCAGGCGGCATCCTGCGTCTCGCCAGGGCGCCGGCAAGCATGTCCCAGGCCCTGATCGACAGGGCACAAGGGATGGTAGAGCGTCTGATGACAGGCCTGAACTACGCTGGCTGTCTCACTTTGGAGCTCTTTGTCACTGATCGCGGAGTGCTAGCCAATGAATTCGCGCCTCGGGTACATAATTCCGCCCATTGGACCATTGAGGCGGCCTGCACTTCTCAGTTCGAAAATCATCTGCGTGCGGTCTGCGACCTGCCCCTGGGACAAACCGATGCGCGTGGCCATGCCCTGATGCTGAACTGGGTTGGTGAACTGCCCGATCCGGCAGTACTACTGGAGGTGCCCGGCCTGAGCTGGCATGACTATCGGAAAGCACCGCGGCCCGGGCGTAAGCTGGGCCATGCCACTATCGTTGCTGACTCGGGCACGGAACTGAACGCCAGAGTAGACGCTGTTCGAGATCGACTCCCGCCTCAATGGTCGACTTGGTTGGCCAAGGCTGGGCTTTCACTGGCCTGATCGACGGGAAACAGCACCAAGTGATCGGCTTCCAGTTCGATTTGAATCGATGAGTGAACCGCAAAATCGTCGTGGCTGGGAAACAGGGCGCTGACCTCTTCTTCGCTCTGGAGTCGCAAGCGATAAAGAATATCGGCACCTTGAAACTGACGGGCGACCACTAGAGCGGGAATTCCGTGTGCGACCGGCTTGACGTCGTCGGGTCTGATCAGCAGCGCCAGTTCCTCGCCGGCTGGGCGGCGCTCGGGCAGGGGCGAGCGTCCCAGAGCGTGGACCAAGTTATCGTTCTCAACTCGCGCGTTGAGGTAACTTCCTCGACCGGTGAAGGCCGCCACGTAGCGGCTCGCCGGCCGATGATACATCTGGTAGGGCGTGTCCCACTGCAACATCCGTCCATCCTTGAGTAGTCCGATCCGGTCGGCTAAGGCAAAGGCTTCCTGCTGATCGTGGGTGACCAGAAGTGTCGTCGTGTTGCGTGCCTTCAGCACGCCCCTGATTTCTTCTCCCATGCGGCGTCGCAGGCCGGTATCGAGGTTAGAGAAGGGTTCATCCATCAGCAGGATCGACGGCTCGGGGGCCAGCGCCCTGGCAAGTGCCACTCGCTGCTGCTGGCCGCCGGACAGCTCATCTGGAAATCGTTGTTCGAACCCGCCGAGGCCGATCAGGTCGGTCAGGCTCTGGACTCGTGAGGCGCGCTCGGCACGCGACATCCGGCCCAGTCCAAATGCGATATTGTCAGCCACGTTCAAATGCGGGAACAGGGCGTTGTCCTGAAAGACCATGCCGACGCCGCGTTTTTCCGGCGCCAGCGCTTTCCCGGGTTCACTTACCCGCCGCCCGCCGACAAGAATCTCGCCTTCATCGATCGCCTCGAACCCCGCGATGGCACGCAGGGCGGTTGTTTTTCCGCATCCCGACGCGCCAAGTAGGCAGCCAATTTCGCCGTCTGCGAGCTGAAAGCTCAGCCCGCGGATGACCGGTGTATCGGCATAGCCGAGCACGATGTCTCGGACATCAAGCGTCATGCGCGAAGCGCCGCTCTACGATTGCGATGACGGTATCCGCGATCTCGCGGATCTGGCCGTCGTCAATGATCAGGGGGGGCAGCAGTCGTATCGTGTTGCCTCTGGTGACATTGAGGATCAGCCCCTGTTCCATCGCGCGGTCTTTGAGTTCGGGCACCGGCTCGCGGAGTTCGATGCCGATCATCAGGCCCCGGCCGCGGATATCGACCACAGCAGGGTGCCCGGCGAGTCCATCCCGAAGATGGGCGATCAGCCGTCCGCCACGCTCGGCGGCCAGGCCGGGGAGATCCAGTTCGCGCATGATTTGGATGACCTCAAGACCGACCCGGCAGGCCAGGGGATTTCCTCCGAAGGTAGTGCCATGCGAGCCTGGCTGCAGAAGATTGGCGACCGAGTTGCGAGCAAGACAGGCCCCGATGGGAATGCCGTTGCCTAGGGCCTTGGCGACGGTAACCACATCGGGTGATAGGTCTTCGTGTTGAAATGCAAACCAGCGTCCCGTCCGCGCCATACCGGTCTGGATCTCATCGAGCATCAGAAGGGCGTCATGGTGGCGGCACATGGCCTGCAGCCCAGGCAGGAACCCATCGGGTGTCGGGCGCACACCACCCTCTCCCTGGATTGGTTCGATCAGGGCCGCGACGAGGTTCGGGTGCTTTTCAAAGGCCTCGCGCGCAGCGGGCAGATTACCGAAGGGCACGCGGACGAATCCTTCCACCAGCGGTCCAAAACCGGCCTGGATGGACGCATTTCCAGAGGCGCTCAGGGCGGCCAGAGTGCGACCGTGAAAACTGTCGGCAGCGACCAAGACGGCGGGGTTGTCGATACCCCTTTCGCTCGCATAGCGCCGCGCCAGCTTGAGCGCGCACTCGATTGCTTCCGCGCCAGAGTTGGCGATAAAGGCCTGGTCCATTCCGCTGATCTCGGCAAGTGCATCGCCAAGCGCCTCTTGCTGAGGGATGTGGACGATATTGGCAGTATGAATAAGGGTTTTGGCTTGGTCAGCAATTACATCTGCCAGCCTTGGGTGTGCATGACCCAGACTGCAAACGGCAATGCCGCTGAGGGCATCGAGATAGCGACGGCCCCGGTCGTCGAACAACCAGGCGCCCTCGCCACGAATCAGAGCCACCGGCATGCGGGCATAGGTATTGAACAGATGCGTCATGCCAGGTGGCTCCCCGGTCTCCTTACTCAGATTCAGGCGAGCTGAGACTCCACGTAATCCCAATTCACAAGATTCCAGAACGCTTCCATGTAGTTCGGTCGCGCGTTGCGGTAGTCGATGTAGTAGGCGTGCTCCCAGACATCACAGGTCAGCACGGGCTTGGCCGCACCTGTCAGCGGCGTTTCCGCATTGCTTGTCGAGGTAATGGCAAGTCTGCCGTCATCGGCCTGTACCAGCCAGGCCCAGCCAGAGCCGAAGGTGTTGATTGCGGTCTGGGTGAACTTCTCCTTGAACTCGGCGAAGCTGCCGAAGTCGCGGGTGATCAGTTCTGCCAGCTTGCCCGTCGGTTCGCCGCCGCCGTTAGGCGCCAGGCAGTGCCAATAAAAGGTGTGATTCCACACTTGGGCAGCATTGTTGAACATGCCACCTTCGGACTGTTTGATGATGTCTTCGAGCGACTTGCTGGCATGCTCGGTGCCTTCAATCATGCCGTTGAGCTTGTCGACATAGGTCTTGTGATGCTTACCGTAGTGAAAGTCCAGCGTTTCGGCCGAAATGTGCGGTTCCAACGCATCTTTTGCGTAGGGCAGGTCGGGAAGAGCGAAAGCCATGGTGAACTCCTTGCGTTTGAGTGCGAATGAAATGTTGATCGCCTTAATTATGCAATAGCAGCGTGCAGAATCGGTTACCGACATGGTAGACCGAAGGCCTCGACGGAACTTGGTCAGCGCTCTTCAAGGTCCTGCAGATGGCGCCATCGGTTGACGATGTTGCAGAACAAGGCCGCGGTACGTTCAGTGTCGTAAGCCGCTGAGTGCGCGGAACTGCTGTCCCAATCAAGGCCGGCCGCATCAACGGCCCGCGCCAGTACGGTTTGCCCATAAGCCAATCCGCCCAGGGTGGCCGTGTCGAAGCAGCTGAACGGATGGAAAGGGTTGCGCTTGTAGTTAACTCGCTCTATAGCAGCGTTGAGAAAGGACAGATCAAAATGAGCGTTGTGACCAACCAAAACGGCTCGCTTGCAGTCGGTATCTTTAAGCGCTTGCCGGACCGGTTTCAGCAGGCTCCCCAAGCCATCAGCCTCCCGAACCGAGGGCCGGAGAGGATGATCGGGCCGAATGCCGTTGAATTCCAGTGCTGCCTGCTCGATGTTGGCTCCTTCAAAGGGCGCCAGGTGCCGAACTTGCACATCACCAGGGGAGAGCCAGCCGTCGTCGTCCATTTGGATGATGCAGGTGGCCAGTTCAAGCAGGGCGTCAGTCGCGGGATTGAAACCGCCAGTCTCGACATCTACGACGACGGGGAGAAATCCGCGGAAGCGTTGGGAAATCATGGATGATGAATTCATGCAGGAGATGATACTCGCTTGAGCGTGGAGGGCGCGGGCTAGCATCAGTGGCGGACCTTATTTACCGCCGGCCAACGATGACCTCTCGATCAATCAGCGTCGCGATCAGAGGGCTGGCAGCCCGGTGAAGGGCCCGCAGAGTCTGGCCGGTCCGTTCGGCCAGATCAGCCAACGCACCAGCAAGAACTATCGCCTCATCGCTGCCGAGCGCTTCCAGGAGCGCCGCGGTGAGCGCGTTGATCTGCATGAACGCCACTCGGTCGTTGGCTCTGCGATAGACCGCCAGCACAAGGGCTTCCGGTTGATCTGGCCGGTGATCTGGGCTGATCCTGTGCACAGGCCACTGATACTGCGCCATTCTCAGCGTCGGATTGATTCTGATCTGGCAGTTCAGTAAGTCCTCCGACGATAATAATTCGATGTCGTTGTCCAGAATCACTGCGTCCCCGGCAAGGCGAACGCAGGTCTCGAGATATTCCCAGTGCGCCAGTTCAGCCAGCCACGGCATGGAACCGCTGCGTCTTTCAAGCCTCCCAGCTAGAAAAGAAAGAAATTCGCTACCGATCTCGGTGAACATCGGCGTGCTGGATCGATGCTGAACCATGAAGTCCCGAATCAGCTGTCGCCATTCCTGGTCGTTGTGGAGCGTTCTCATGACCGGAAAATTGCGCGCGAACAGGGTGCTGAGATTATTGAAAAAAAGCCGACGATAGATCGCCAGTCGGCGGTCTTCAACGTCATCGGGCGGCGGATTATTTTCCGGATCGCGCAGATGATCGGCAAAACGGCGTTGAAAATCTAGTAATCGCTCAGGAGCTTGCTTTGTCATTCTCTTTTGCTTCCCTCGCCTCTCGATTACGCAATCGCAATTAGCAGACACGGCACCCTGCGTGTAATCAGACCGGCGAAAGGGCCAATGCCTTTCAGCCGGCGGCCAGTGGGTCGGACAGATAGCGCTTCCTGGGCCGCCAGCGGCACAGGTCGACGACTGGACACTCGCCGCATTTGGGCTTGCGCGCCTGACAAGTGTACCGTCCGTGCAATATCAGCCAATGGTGTGCATTCAGCAGAAAGGGCTCTGGCACGCGTTTCACTAATCCCTTTTCGACGGCCAGAGGCGTCTTGCCCTTGGCCAGACCGGTGCGGTTGCTGACCCGAAAGATGTGGGTGTCGACGGCCATCGTCGGTTGCCCGAATGCGGTATTCAAAACCACGTTGGCCGTCTTTCTACCCACCCCAGGGAGGGCTTCGAGCTCGGCGCGCGTTTGTGGCACTTGACTAGCATGCTGTTCGATCAGCTGTTTGCAGGCGGCAATCACGTTTTTTGCCTTGCTATTGAACAGGCCAATGGTCTTGATATAGCTCTTCAGTCTTTCTTCACCGAGCGCAAAAATGGTTTCCGGCGTATTGGCCACCGGAAACAGGCGCGCGGTCGCCTTGTTGACGCCGACGTCCGTCGCCTGGGCCGACAGGGTCACGGCGACCAGCAGCTCGAAGGGTGAGCTGTAGTTAAGCTCGGTTACCGGATCGGGATTGATCTCGGCCAGACGCTGGAAGAAGGTTGCTCGATCGGCGGCGTTCATGCGGACTGTGACCGCTCGGCTTGGGCCGCTGTGCGGGACATGGCCGCCGTTGTTGCCGGTCGCGCGGTTCTGGAAACGATCGTCTGGCGCAGGGCGACCAATAGCCCGAGCAGAATGAAAGCGCCTGGGGGAAGAATCGCAAGCAGCAGCCCCCATGACCGTGGAAAAACCTGGAGCGTCAGCGATTCGGCCCAGGGTCCGAGTAGCAGGTCGGCATCGGCCAGCAGGGTGCCCTGGCCGAGTAGCTCGCGAACGGCGCCTAGCGCAATCAGAACCAGAGCGAAACCCAGCCCCTGGGCCAGACCGTCAACCAGGGCGGGGCCGGCGGCCTGGCGGGAGGCAAAGGCCTCGGCCCGCGCTAGGAGCGTGCAGTTGGTTACGATGAGTGGCACGAAAATCCCCAGATTCTGGCTCAAGCCGGCAAACCAGGCCTGCAGGCTCATGTCCACAGCCGTGACCAGGCTGGCGATGATCAAGACAAAGGCCGGTATCCGGACTTCCGGCGACAACCAGCTGCGAGTCAGCGACACCAGCAGATTCGAACTGGTCAACACGACCAGCGTTGCCAGGCCAAGACCCAGACCGTTGATCGTCGTATTGGTCACGGCGAGCAGTGGGCACAGCCCCAGCAGTTGGACCAGTCCCGGGTTGTTGTGCCAAAGACCGTCGATCCAGATCCTTCGGAGATTCATTTCAGACGCCGATGAAAGCGTGCCACTTTGATGTGTCCTCGCTTGTCTGTCAATCGCTTGCGCCTTGGCTGGTCATAGACCCCTCGCGCACCAGGTCGGTCGATGTGTTCGAGCTGCACGGTCACCGCTGAGACTACGCAGGTCACGGTGAGTGGGTATTCTGTTCAAGCTGCCAGGCGCGCTCGCCGAGCGTCTTGAAGCTGGCCAAACTGCGGGCAACGGCGTCGATGACCGCCGTGCTGGTGATCGTGGCGCTGGTCAGGGTGTCGAATTCACCGCCGCGCTGATCGCTGGCCCACTCGCTGCGTGGCGGATTGCTGAGTGACCGCCCCTGGAACTGTTCGATCCAGTCGCTGCGGCGCCGTTCAATCTTGTCGCCGAGCCCGGGTGTTTCGCGGTGCTCCACGACGCGAACGCTGATCACCTCGGACGCCGGCGTCACCGCAATCAGCAAACGGATATCGCCGCTGTAGCCGTTCGGAGTGGTTATGTCGATAACCGCGGCGCTTGGCTCACCATTCTTACGCGCCCGATAGACTCGGGCGGGCTCGGCCAGACCGCTGATGCGCAGCTCGATCGAGTCTCGACTGAGCCGATTATCGTAGAGCTCGGGTGCGAGAACCCGCTGCAGAGATTCCACGGCCCGCTCGTCCCGGGCCTGCTGAATCGGCTCGCGAGTCAGCTCATTCAGGCCGGACAGTAGGATGGCGGCTGTCAGGCCGACCGCCGAAAGCGCGAGCGCCGGGCGGATCGGGAAAGTGGATGGTCTCATTTCGGGTGGCCGTAGGCGCGGGGAGCGGTGTAGCGATCCATCAGCGGAACGCAGAGATTCATCAACAGTACCGCGAAGGCGACGCCGTCGGGGTAGGCACCAAATCGGCGAATGGCCAGGGTCAGCAATGCAATCCCGAACCCAAACAGCAATTTTCCGCGTAGGGTGGCAGGACCGGAAACCGGGTCCGTCGCAATGAAGAACGCGCACATTACTAGAGCGCCCGAAAAAATGTGCTGCAGTGGCGAGGGATTGGTATCTGGGCCGATCAACCAGGCTGGCGTGGCGATAATAAAGACGGCGGCAAGAACCGCGAGCGGAACGTGCCAGGAGATCACGCGACGATACATCAGCCAGAGACCACCGATTAGATACCAGTTCGCGATCCACTCCCAGCCAAGGCCGCCGAAATCGCCGAAGATTGCCGCATCGCGGATTTCCGGAATCCGCAGACTCTCCTGAACGCCGGTTCGGAGACTGTCCAGGGGCGTGGCCTGAGTGATCGCGTCCCAGCTCTGGGATGCTGGGAGCGTGCCACTCACGATGGCCCAAACCGTGTCCGAAAGGCTGGGTAGTCCAGGTGACAGTGATCGCGGCGTCAGCCAATGGCTCAGCTCGATCGGAAAGGCGATGATCACGGCGGCAAAGCCCACCATGGCCGGGTTAAACATATTGAAGCCCAGCCCACCATAGAGATGCTTTGCGATTACGATCGCGAAGAGCATGCCGGTGGCAGATACCCACCAGGGCGCCAGTGGCGGCATACAAAGGGCGAACAGCACGGCGGTGACCACGGCACTGTAGTCGCTGAGAAAAATTGCCACCGGTCGACGGCGCAGGCGCAGCATGAAATACTCAAACAGGAGGGCGAAGCCGCAGGCCATCGCAATCTGAAAAAAGATTCCCGGGCCAAAATACCAGGCATGGGCAAGGATCGCCGGGATCAGCGCCAGGAGCACCTGCTGCATGACGCGTGCGACGGTGATCTTCGGCGGGATGTGCGGGGCACCGCCGCCCGACAGTCCGCTCTGGCTTGGCGTATTCGCAGACGCCATGCTTCAGTCGTTGCCGACCTGCCGAGACACGTTCTTTTCAATGCGCAGCACGCTGTCGCGAATCGTTGAAAGCAGCTCGACGACCTCCGAGTCCGTACTTGGCGCTGCCGCAGGGCTCTCATTGTCCTCGTTTTCGCTGATTCGGTCGCGCTGCTCAAGGACCGCGTCTCTGAAGTCCTCGACGTCCTCGATGCCGATGATTCTGACCAGCGCGCCGCCCGAGGATTGGCCGGCGGTCTCCACGGCAAGACCCTTGACGCCGTGGACGCGCATCAAAGGTCCCTCGACGAGCGCCAGGTCGGTGATCTTTTCCAGCGGAACGGTTTTTTCTTCACGGGTAAAGATGCCACGGCGAACCTGCAGGTCACGCTGGGTCAGGACCACCTCGAGGCGCTCGTAGTAGCGGCCAATGGCCCAAAGCGCGACCGGAATCACTAGCGGTAGCAAAACGATCCCGATGATCGAGGCGACGAAGGCGATTATCACGTTCCATAGATGATAGCGATGAGCGGCCGGGAGAATACTGGCTACGCGCAGGGTCTTGCTGATTCGCATCGGACGTCTCGGCTGTGCTGGGTCTTGCATAGATTTCTTGATCCCTGATTGGAGTTGACTCGGCTTATTGATCACCGCGCTTCTTTTGCTTCGCGCGCTCGATAGCCGCCTTGATTTCGTCCTTGGCCTGTCCGGCCTGAGCGAGTTTCTGGCGACGCTGCTCACGCCGTGCCTCGCGCTCGACTCGCTGCTGCTCCAGCCGGGCTTCGCGCGCTTCATGCCGTCGCTTAGCCAATGCTGCGCGACGCTGATCAAGCTGTTCAAGACGGCGCTCTGCCTTGCCATGACGATACCAGTCGACCAGAGGGATGTGGCTTGGGCAGACCTGAGCACAGCATCCGCATTCGATGCAGTCGTACAGATTCAGCTTAGCTGCCGCCTCAAGTCTCTGGCCCTCGATCAACTTAAACAACTGTTGCGGCAGCAGACTGGCCGGGCAGACGCGCACGCATTCGCCGCAGTTGATGCAGGGCATGACCGGCTGACTGCGCTGAACCTCTGCCTCGGTCAGCACGAGAAGGCAGTTGGTGCCTTTGGTGACAGGCATCTGATCACTCGGAAGTGCGGTGCCGGACATTGGCCCCCCCAGAATCAGCCGGCCGGCCTTGGCCTTCAAGCCGCCTGCGGCCGCGAGCAACTCGGATAGCGGAGTGCCGAGTCGCGCAATGACGTTCTGCGGCCGGGAAATTCCGGGTCCAGTGACGGTGACGACGCGCTCGGTCAGGGCTCGCCCCCCTTCGACGGCCTCCAGAGCCGCCACGGCGGTGGCGACGTTGTGGCACAGCACGCCCAGATCCTGGGGCAGGCCGTCGAAGGGGACTTCCTGACCGGTGAGCGCCTGGATCAGCTGGCGCTCGCCGCCTTCCGGATAAATCGTGTTGACCCGGATCAAGCGCATCGGAAAGTCGATGTCGCAGGATTCGATGGCCTGTGCGAGGCGCTGACCGACCTCGCCCATCTGATCCTCGATCGCAATGACAAGATCCCGCGCGCCCGACGCACGCGCCAGCACGACGCCGCCGCGGACCACGTCGCCAGCGCGGCTTCGCATCAGCATTTCATCGCAGGCGATCCAGGGCTCGCACTCCGCGCCGTTAAGAATCAAGGTGTGAATCGAGTCCCAGTCGCCGCGAAGTTTTGCTGCGCTGGGAAACACCGCGCCACCGAGACCGGCCAGGCCGTGATCGCGCAGCGCGTCGATCAGTGAGTCGCGGTCTTGATGCAGCCAGTCGCTCAGGGGTGTGGCCTCGATCGATTCGTCCAGGCCGTCGGTTTGCAGCTCGAGGCAGTCGGTCTGCGAGCCCGGTGGCCAGACAGCGTCCCTGCCGACAATCGGTCCGATGCGACCAGAAGTTGGCGCGTGGCTGACAATGTCGAAATCATTGCGCGCTTCGGTCAGTGCCTGACCCCGCTTGACGATCTGACCCTGATCGACCATTACCTGGAGTCGCCGACCCTGGCGGTCCGTAATCGGCACATAGTAGGTCTCGAGCAGGGGCAGGGGCCTTGGCGGCTGCTGGCAAGCCACCTGCTTGTTGTGACGCAGCTCCAACCCGCCCGGAAAAGCATGCAGCGTTTCACCGACCGGGGTCGTGCTCATGCGACCTTCAGCGGGATGACGGTCCGGACATTGGCTCCCGAGTAATCGGGGCGAGGTGGACGATAAGGATCAGGGCGATCGACCAGGTCGATGCAGTCGACGGGGCAGGGCGCAAGGCATAGCTCGCAGCCGGTGCACTCGGCCTCGATCACCGTATGCATCTGACGGGCGGCGCCGAAGATGGCATCGACGGGACAGGCCTGGATGCAGAGCGTGCAGCCGATGCAGCGACCTTCGTCGATCAGCGCGATCACTGGCGACTTGTGCTCACCGTGCGACTCGTCAAGCGGTTTCGGGTCGACGTTGAGTAGCTGCGCGAGTGCCTGAACACCCGCATCACCGCCGGGGGGGCACTGGTTGATGTCGGCTTCGCCGCCAGCGATCGCCTCGGCGTAGGGGCGGCAGCCCGGATAACCGCACTGGGCGCACTGAGTCTGAGGCAGGGTGGCGTTGATCTGTTCGATCAGGCTGTCCTTGTTGCTATGGAATCGCCGCCCCAGCCAGAGCAAGGCGAGTCCAACTACGGCCATCAACCCGGTGAGAGTAAGAAGCGCATTCATCATAACGTGCAGGATACCGCTTATGCAGAGAGCCCTGAGAATGATAACCTTTAACGCTATGGTGCCTCTGAATAACCATGCTCGGACGCGGCTTCGGCGTGCGCCGTTTCCTGTCTGGTGCGGTTTGCCGCAGGCAAGAGGAGCCAGATAAAGAAACGATTAGCGCATGCCGTTGGGTTATTCCAAATAAGCGAGCCCAAACGAGGCGGAGGCCCCGCAAAAAGCCTGCCTCAGACTTGATCCGGGGCCCGTCCCGTGAGGACATTGCCGGAAAAGTCGTATCTCGTGCGGATTGTGATGATAATCGCCACCCGGCCGTAGCTACGGCTACTGTCACTCGCGTCGCACCGCACGATTTGCGGCTTTCCCGACTGAAACGCGCTCCGAGCATAGTCATGCAGAGCCTCCCTAGAACGAAACTCTCGTTGCCTGCACTCTCAAGGGCTGAATGCGCGGGCTGAATGGATGACTTGTCTTTCAAAATCGAGTAGCGAATGCGCAAACTAATCCTTGTCCTGTTCGTGCTTTTTCTGGCCTGGCACTGGATCTCGGCGCCGGACGCCGACTTCAGCGAACAGCTTGCCAAGGTGATCGAGCCGCAAACAGCGATAAACGGCCTGGCGATTGATCGCCCGCCCCGACAGATCGGCCTCGATTCGGATCAGCCCCTGAGGATCGACAACGTCGTCATCCGTTTTCGCGCGGAATTCGGTCTTGTGGCGCGGGTGCTTGGGCGACGGGACTACCGCTGGGACTCATGGTCCGAACTGTCGCCGATGGATTTGGCGCTGGGTTGGGGTCCGATGAGCGATCCGGGCATTCTATCCAGTATCGATATGCGTCAGAACGGACGATTCTATTTCTGGCGGGTCGACGAGTTTCCGATTCCGCGTCAGCAGATCGAGCACTCCTCGGCCAATATGCACATTATCCCAGCTAGCCCGGTCCTGCTCGATGCCCTGGGCGACATCGAAGCAGGCGATGAGCTGCGCATGACGGGTTATCTTGTCGACATCGACCGGGCTGACGGATCCTATTGGCGAACTTCGATGCGACGCAGTGATACGGGTGACGGCGCCTGTGAGCTGTTTCTCGTGACCTCGATGATGCGCTTTTGATTCGGCTTTACAGCCGCGCGAATCCGGTGAATCCCATGAAGGCAAGGGCCATAAGGCCTGCGGTGATCAGGCCGATGGGCGCTCCTTTGAAACTCTCGGGGATGTCGGCCAGGGCGAGTCGCTCGCGGGCCGCGGCCAGGGCGACCAGAACCGCCCCGAAGCCCAGTGCCGCGCCGAAGCCGTAGACTGCCGACTCCGCCAGGCTATTCTGCTCGCGAAGATTAAGCAGCGCCACGCCAAGCACTGCGCAGTTACTGGTGATCAGAGGAAGATAGATGCCGAGGACGCGATGCAACAGCGGTGCTGCGCTGCGCAGGATCAGCTCTGTGGTCTGGACCAGGGCCGCGATGACGACGATGAACCCGATCGTGGACAGATATTCCAGCTCGAGTGGTTCGAGAATCCAGGTCGACAGCAGATAGCTAGCGACGGCAGAAAGGGTCAAAACAAAGGCGGTGGCCACAGCCATGCCCGTGGCCGATTCGACGCTGTTTGAGACGCCGAGAAAGGGGCAAAGGCCGAGGAACTGAACCAGGACGAAATTGTTGACCAGCGCGGCCGAAATGACGATCAGGACGAGATCCATTGCTACGCGCAGGCCATCGAGAAATTCAGCTGACCTTCATTCCCGGCTCGGCCCCGCTGTCAGGGCTCAGTAGGTAGGGTTTTCCGCCGCTCTCGCTGGCCGCCAGGACCATGCCCTCCGAGACGCCAAAGCGCATCTTTCGTGGGGCAAGATTGGCGACCATGACGGTCAAGCGTCCGTCAAGCTCGCCGGGTTCGTAATGGCCGCGAATGCCGGCAAACACCTGGCGTGTTTCGCCGCCGAGGTCGAGTTCGAGGCGCAGTAGCTTGTCGGCGCCCTCGACCAATTCGGCCCGCGCGATCCGAGCCACCCGAAGATCGACCTTGGCGAAGTCAGGAAACTCGACGGTTGCTGCGATCGGATCGATGGGCTGCTTGCCGGAATCAGAGCTATCGGAGACCACCGGCGCCGCCGCCAGAGAGTCCTTGCTGGCCTCGATCAATCTATCGAGCTGCTCGGGTTCGACGCGGCGCAGCAGAGGCTTGAACTTAGCGATCGCATGATCGAGCAGCGGCTCGTCAATTGCATCGAAGCGGTGAAGCGGCGCCTTGAGAAATTCTGCAGCGTCGCGCGCCGTGTGAGGTATGACCGGCTGCAGCCAAATCATCATAATGCGGAACAGGTTGATGCCCTGGGTGCAGACGGCGAGCACGTCGGCTTCGCGCTCCTCTTCCTTGGCCATGACCCAGGGTTTGTGTTCATCGATGTAGCGATTGGCCTCATCAGCCAGCGCCATAATTCGGCGGATTGCCATCTGAAAATTGCGCGCCTCGTAGTCGGCGGCGATGGATTCATGGGCCGCGACGAAGCGCTGGTAAAGGGCCGGATCTGGCAGCGCACCAGCCAGCTCCCCCTGCCCCAGCTTATGGATAAACCCGGCACAGCGAGACGCGATATTGACCAGTTTTCCGACCAGGTCGGCGTTGACGCGGGCGCGGAAATCATCCAGGCTGAGATCGATATCCGCCAGGCCGGTGCCGAGCTTTGCGGCAAAGTAGTAGCGGAGTGTGTCCGGATTAAGATGATCCAGCCAGGTGCGCGCCTTGATGAAGGTGCCGCGGGATTTGGACATCTTGGCGCCGTTGACGGTCAAAAAGCCGTGGGCGTGGACTGCGGTCGGGCGTCGCATTCCGGCACCCTCCAGCATGGCCGGCCAAAATAGGCAGTGGAAATACATGATGTCCTTGCCAATAAAATGATGCATTTCAGTGTTGCTGTCGGGCTTGAGCCAGTCCTCGAAGTCCAGGCCCTCGCGCTCGCAAATCGCCTGGAAGCTTGCTAGGTATCCGACCGGCGCGTCCATCCAAACATAGAAGAACTTGTCGGTTTGGCCGGGAATCGGAAAACCGAAATAGGGTGCATCTCGGGTGACGTCCCAATCACGAAGCGGCTCGTCGAGCCACTCATTTAATTTATTCGCAACTTCGTCCTGAAGCGCCCCCGATCGAACCCAGGACTTCAGGCTGTCGCGGAACGGTTCCAGCGTGACAAAGAAATGTTCGGTCGTCCGCATCACCGGTGTCGCACCCGAAATCACCGAGCGTGGATCGACCAGCTCGGTCGGGTCGTAGGTCGCACCACAGGACTCGCAGGAGTCCCCATACTGATCAGCAGCGCCGCATTTCGGGCACTGGCCGCGGATGAAACGATCCGGCAGGAACATGTTGCGTTCGGGATCGAAGAACTGTTCGATGCTGCGCGTCTCGACGACGCCTGCGCCCTGCAGTGCCGACCAGATGCGATTGACGAGCTTCTGGTTGCGCGGAGAATGGGTGGTCGCAAACTCATCGTGCGACAGGCCGAAGTCGCGAAAGTCCCGCGTATGTTCCTCGGCCATCTCCTGAATGAGCTGCTCTGGGGTGATCCCGCGCTTTTGGGCGTGCAGCATGATCGGCGTGCCGTGAGCGTCATCAGCCCAGGCGAACCAGACCTCGTGTCCTCGTGCGCGCTGGAATCGAGCCCAGATATCGGTCTGAATATATTCGAGCATGTGGCCCAGATGAATCGAGCCATTGGCGTATGGCAGGGCGGCAGTGATCAAGATTTTTCGGGGATCGGTCATGGCAGAGCAGGTTGATATTCGCTGGTGTTCTTGAAGGATTGATTATCGCATGACGGCGACATACGCCGCGCAAGAGAGTCGATACAATCAGGGCCGATTTCATTCATAAGGGCCGAGCATCATGTCCGAAACGCTGCAAACCGAGCTCCAGGCGCGCCTGAGCGCCCTCGTCGACCCCCATACTGAGCGTGCATTCGGGGAGGCGATTCGCGTCAGCGTTCGCAACAACAGAGCTGCCGTTCGAGTGCTGCTCAACTACCCGGCGGCGGGCTGGCACGTCGATCTTGACGCGTTGATCAAACAGACCTTGATGCACGATGGGTCCGTCGAGGCGGTGACGGTTGAGATCGAAACCGAGCCTCTGGCGCACGCCGTCCAGGGTGGCTTGAGCCCGCTGGACGGGGTCGGCAACGTCATTGCAGTTGCTTCAGGCAAGGGCGGGGTCGGAAAATCGACCGTGGCGGTCAACTTGGCGCTCGCCTTGCAGGCTGAGGGTGCCACCGTTGGGGTGCTGGATGCTGATATCTACGGTCCGAGCATTCCGCGCATGCTCGGGCTGTCGGGTAAACCTGAAACCACCTCCAACCGTCGAATTCTCCCGATGAGATCGCACGGACTGCAGGCAATGTCGATCGGCGTCTTGGTCGAGACGGACCAGGCCATGATCTGGCGCGGCCCGATGGCGACTCAGGCTCTGCAGCAGATGGTGTCCGAAACCTTGTGGGACGGTCTGGATTATCTGATCGTCGATCTGCCGCCAGGGACCGGCGATATCCAGCTCACGCTTGCTCAGCGTATTCCGGTTGCTGCTGCGGTGACTGTCACCACACCGCAGGATGTCGCGGTCGATGATGTGCGACGAGCGGTGGCGATGTTCGCCAAGGTGCGGGTGCCGGTGCTTGGCGTGATCGAGAACATGAGCACTCATGTGTGCTCAAACTGCGGCCATGAGGAAGCGATTTTCGGCGAGGGGGGCGGTTCACGCATCGCCAGAGAAGCCGGCCTGGCACTGCTGGGAGAAATTCCGTTGAATGCCTGCCTGGGGCGGTCCACGGATCAGGGCGAGCCCATAGTGATGTCCGAACCCGAGAATCCAAGTTCGATTCGCTTCAGCGAGATCGCTCGACGGGTCGCGGGCCGTCTGTCCCTGCAGGCGCGAAATCAGACAATTCGAATGCCGAAAATCAAGATCGTGGAATGAAGCTCAGTTCTGGGTCTGCATTGCGAGCCGCCTGACCTTAACCTTCAGCAAGGCAAGCGACCGGCGCCTGTCTGCTGTCCGACAAACTCGCTAAACTGGGCCCCGGACTTCACACCGACGACTGGAAAAGGAAAAGCCCGTGACGATAAAGTCTGACCGCTGGATACGCGACATGGCCGAAGAGCACGGCATGATCGAGCCCTTCGAGCCCGGCCAGGTGCGAAGCGATGACATGGGTCGAAAGCTCGTGTCCTATGGCACCTCAAGCTATGGCTACGACGGCCGCTGCGCCAACGAATTCAAGATTTTCACCAACATCAACTCGGCCGTCGTTGATCCAAAGCACTTCGATGAATCGAGCTTCGTCGACTTCACTGGCGACACGTGCATCATTCCGCCCAATTCATTCGCTCTGGCCCGGACGATCGAGTATTTCCGCATTCCCCGCAACGTGTTGACCATCTGCCTGGGGAAATCGACCTACGCGCGCTGCGGCATCATCGTCAACGTAACTCCGCTGGAGCCGGAGTGGGAGGGCCATGTGACCCTGGAGTTTTCGAACACCACGCCGCTGCCAGCGCGAATCTACGCCAACGAGGGCGTGGCGCAATTTCTTTTTCTCGAGTCGGATGAGGCCTGTGAAACGTCTTATCGAGATCGGGCCGGCAAATACCAGGGTCAACGAGGAGTGACACTCCCCAGGGCTTAATTAATGATCGCGAAGGGTTTTCCGACAGGTCATTCTGATGTCAGCGGAGGTTGTTGGATGACATCCACGGTGACTGGGAAAATCTGACGCCCCCGCAGCACTTCGAACTCGATCGTGCTGCCGGGCTCGATTTGCGAGATTCGCAACGTCAAATCGCGCGCGCTAGAAACGGCGACCGAGTCGACACTGAGCAGAACGTCGTTGGGACGAATCCCGGAAAGCCAGGCGGGACTCTCCGGTTCGACTCGAACCACCCGAGCACCGCTGACAACGCGGTCCTCGATTCGCAGTGCGAAGGACAGGTCGATGAGCTCAGTGCCGATCCAGCCTCGCTGAACCTGGCCATATTCCACGATCTGCGCCGTAATTTGTCGGGCGAGAGGTGCCGGAATGGCAAAGCCGATCCCCTGCGCGCCGACGGATTGATTGAGCGAGGCTGAGTTGATGCCGACAACTTCGCCCTTAGGGTTGACGAGGGCACCACCGCTGTTTCCCGCGTTGATCGCAGCATCGGTCTGGATGAAATCTTCAAAGGTCGTAAGATTTAGCTGGCCCCGGCCCATGGCAGAAACAATGCCCATGGTTACCGTGTGGCTGAGTCCGAAGGCATTGCCGATCGCCAGCACGACATCGCCAGTGCGCAGCGTGTTGTCGGCTGTCAAACGGGCCGCCGGCAGATTATCGAGTTCGATTTTGAGAACTGCTAAGTCGGTTCCCGGATCGCTGCCGACGATTCGGGCCTCGGCGATTCGGCCATCGAACAGTGCTACTACGATGTCATCGACGTCGGAAATGACGTGGCGAGTGGTCAGGATTAGTCCGTCTTCCGAGACGATAACGCCCGATCCGAGGCCGCGTTGAGGTCGGGTGACTGTTCGGTTTTCGTACATTCGGCGGTAGAGCGGATTGCTGAGGTTTTGGAACATCGGTTCTCGCACCAGAGTGCGCGTGTAGATGCTCACCACAGATGGAGCGGTTGCGTTGACCGCAGACGCGTAGCTGTCTGGCCCGGCTGGGGGAGGGGGCGGATTTAATGCTGGAAGCAGGTCAGGTCGAATAAACACCACCACAAAGGCAACCGCCAGACCGAGAGCGATAAATTGGGCTATAAAGTGCAGGATTTTAAACAAAACAAGTGGTTTCTCGATGACATCGCTTTCGCGTTTCTGCGGCTAGACTACGCACTGATCGCGTTGGAATCAAAGCATTCTGGAGCGGTTACATTACGTAGGACGATTAAATTTGTTAAAAGGGCATAAAAGTCGCTAAAATAGCAGTTTGCGCTTCCGCTGGTTTGGCTCCGGCAGAATACTCAAATTTCCCGGCAAACATCGTAGGGAACTATAGCCATTGGGGTGCGCGTTTCGTTCAATTTCTAGGAACCGATAACGGCCATTTTTCCGGCCGATCCGTTACATCCGGAGTAAGTCATGTCTAAAAGCGAAACATCCGAGTCGATCCAAACGCAGACCGACCAGGGCCGTCGAAACCTTTTACTAGGGGTTACGGGCGTGGTAGGTGCGGCGGGAGCCGGCCTGGTGGCGTGGCCTTTCGTTGCCTCCTGGCAGCCGAGTGCTAAAGCGAAAACCGTCGGTGCGCCGGTCGAAGTTTCAATCGCCGACCTGCAGCCTGGCCAGATGGCTCGTGTCTCATGGCGTGGCCAGGCGATCGGAATTCTACACCGCACGGAGCGAATGATTGACGATCTTGATCGCGTCAGCGACCGCCTCGCGGACCCTGAATCGGATCAAGGCCAGCAGCCGGAGTACGCTAAGAATTCTCACCGCTCGATCAATCCGGAATATCTCGTGCTGAATATTCACTGCACACATTTGGGGTGCATACCTGAATTAAGGCCGGAAGTGGAACCCCAGGTATTCGACGACGATTGGCGCGGCGGTTTTTACTGCCCTTGCCACAAGTCAGCATTCGACCTTGCTGGAAGAGTTTATTCCGGCAAACCGGCCGCGCTCAACCTAGTCGTCCCTCCCTACTCATTCACCGATGAAAATCATATTTTGATCGGCGTGGATCCAGAACAAGGAGCTGCCTAATCATGGCTAAACCTGCAAGCACACTGAGCAAAAATGCTGATGCACTCGGCCAGTGGGTCGATAAGCGTCTGCCTGTTTCAGAATTCTGGAAGGCGCACATTAGCGAATACTATGCGCCAAAGAATTTCAACATCATGTATTTCTTCGGGTCGCTCGCCCTGCTCGTGCTGGTCAACCAAATTGTCACCGGCATTTTCCTTACGATGCATTACAAACCGGATGCCGCATTGGCTTTCGGGTCTGTTGAATACATCATGCGGGACGTTGATTGGGGATGGTTGATTCGCTACATGCATTCGACCGGGGCCTCGGCATTCTTTATCGTGGTTTACCTGCATATGTTCAGGGCTTTGATGTATGGCTCCTATCAGAAACCCCGCGAACTCGTATGGATATTGGGCGTCTTGATTTACCTAGTGTTAATGGCCGAGGCATTTATGGGGTACGTCCTGCCTTGGGGTCAGATGTCCTACTGGGGGGCTCAGGTTATCGTGTCCCTATTTGGTGCCATCCCCTATGTAGGCGACGCCCTCGTGGAATGGATCCGCGGGGACTACTATATCGCCGACGCCACCCTCAATAGGTTTTTTGCCCTTCACGTAATTGCCCTGCCGCTGGCCTTGCTGGCGCTCGTGGTGCTGCATCTTGCAGCTCTGCATGAGGTCGGCTCGAATAATCCAGACGGCGTAGATATCAAGCAGAACAAGGACGAGAATGGTATCCCGCGCGACGGCATTCCCTTCCATCCTTACTACACCGTCAAGGACATTTTTGGCGTTGGCGTCTTCCTGCTCCTGTTCGCCTTTGTCTTGTTTTATGCGCCCGATGGCGGCGGCTACTTTCTCGAGAAGGATAATTTCGCGCCATCCGATCCGCTCGTTACGCCGAATCATATCGTGCCAGTCTGGTACTTCACGCCGTTCTACGCCATATTGCGAGCAGTGCCAGATAAGCTGATGGGAGTAGTGCTTATGGGCGCGGCGATCTTTGTGCTGTTTCTTATGCCGTGGTTGGATCGGTCGAAGGTTCGCTCCATCCGCTATAAGGGGCTTGGAAGCAAAATCCTCCTGACGGTTTTTGCGATCGGTTTCGTTCGGTTGGGCATGCTCGGAATGGCTGAGGGCACCCCGGCGGAAACGATTGAATCACGGGTTTGGACGGTGATCTACTTCGCATTTTTTGCCCTGATGCCGGTTGTGACGTCGATGGAAAACACGAAACCGGTACCTGAGCGGGTGACGACATGATGATGAAGCGCAAATTTTTGACGGCTCTTTCTGCCCTGGCCGTGAGCTGGAATTTGATGGCAGCCGGTGGCGGGGACTACGATCACGCGCCGATCAATATTAAAGACACGGCTTCGCTGCAGCGTGGCGCTACGATGTTTGTGAACTACTGCATGGGTTGCCACTCAGCACAATACATGCGCTACGGGCGACTCGCTGAGGACTTGGGCCTAACCGATGAGCATGTCGAAGAATTCCTGATTAAAGGCGACCAAACGGTCAATGACGCAATGCTCTCGTCGATGCCTTACGACCAAGCGGTAGAGTGGTTTGGCAAAGCACCGCCCGATCTGAGTTTGACTGCTCGGTCCAGGACAGCGGACTGGGTTTATACTTTTTTACGCAGCTATTACCTGACGGATTCAGGTTGGAATAACACGTTGTTGGCCAATTCGGCGATGCCGCATATTCTTTGGGAGCTTCAGGGAATTCAGCGTCCGGTGATGACAACCGTTACAGGTGAGAATGGTGAGACTCGCAGCGTGATCGAATCGCTGGAACTCGATGAGCCTGGCCTTATGTCACCGGAAGAATATGACGCGGCGATCGTGGACATTACCGCTTTTATGGCCTACATAGCGGAGCCTGCCGCTCTGGACCGTCTTCGCATGGGCCCTTGGGTGTTGCTGTTCCTTACCGTATTTACCTTCCTAGCCTGGTTGCTGTACAAAGAATATTGGAAAGACGTAAAAAAATAATGCCCTAGGCCGCGCGCCCCGTGCGGTCAGGCGACAGGAGGGAAAAGATATGATGGCTTTGTACTCTTCGGAGAATTGCCTAAACTGCCATCGGGTGAGGTTCGTCTTGGCCGAGAAGGGCATCAACGTGGAAATTATTCACGTCGAGCAGGATCGTGCGGCAACGGCGGACCTGGCGGAGCTCAACCCCTATGGAGAAACGCCGACGCTAGTTGATCGGGATATGGTCCTGTATGGGACCTGGGTCGTGACCGAGTACCTCGACGAGCGCTATCCGCACCCGCCGTTGATGCCTGTCGACCCCGTCTCGCGCTCCCGCTTGCGGCTGGCGATGTATCGGATGTATCGTGACTGGATCGATACCGGAACTATCATCGAAAATTCCAGTGGTGCAAAGAAAATCGCAACCGCGAAAAAGCACCTAGTGGACAGCTTGATTGCTTCTGACGATCTGTTTGGGTTGACGCCGTTCGTGCTCAATGATGAGCTGTCTCTCGCAGATTGCGCGCTGGGCCCACTGCTGTGGCGATTGCCGTCCTATGAACTCGGTTTAACAGCCAAGCAGACACCAAACCTCCATCAGTATATGGACCGTATTTTCCAGCGTGATTCTTTTCAGCGCAGCCTGACTGAGGCGGAGCGTCTCCTCCGCGAGTCCCCGAATTAGTTATATGCTTCCAAGCCGCTCCTATTTGCTTCGGGCGATGCACGAATGGATCGTGGATTCGGGCCTCACTCCGCATCTGTTGATTGATGCTGACGACCCGAATCTAGAGGTCCCAGAGTCTGCCCGCGGCGACGGTAAAGTTGTCCTCAACGTTTCGCCATCGGCTGTGCGTGACTTGCTTATGGATCGCGATTTAGTAACCTTTGTCGCTCGCTTTGGGGGCGTTTCGCGAGCAGTTTCGGTGCCCGTCAGCGCCGTTGAAGGAATTTACGCTCGGGAAAATGGACGGGGTATGATGTTTCCCGATGAAGACGCCCTTAGTGGTGATGGCGATGGTCCGGATGACGACGGAAGTTCACCGAATTCTTCCAAGCAGCCTCGCCTGCGAGTCGTGAAATAACGTTCCGGCCTTCTTTCTGCTGTCCCTCGGCAGCCGCGTCATTCAACCAGATGCCTGCCTTCGCCCAGCTCGCCACGCAAACTGGCCAGTTGATGGCCCAACATAACCAGTTCTCCGCGGCGACGGTCGCCACCGGTTGCGCTGAATTCAAACCGATAGAGTCGCCGCCATTGCCAGCGTTGGTTACGTCGCGTTGGGCGCATGAATGACAGCGAGACTGTCTGATCTAAAAGCTGCCATTCCTGTTTCTGGCAGAACTGTCGAGCATAATCGCGCGCGAATTCCTGCGCTCGAGTGGCTGCGGACCACCAGGTTGCGAGGGCAGCCAGGATCAGTATCGCGGGGATTGCAGTGTCAATGATGTCTATGCTCGCGATTTAAGGAGGACGTAAACCGCACCGGTTCCGCCGTCGTGGGGAGGAGCAGACGCGAAAGCGACCACCCGGTCCCTGCGGCTCAAAAGCCGTGCGGTCATTAGTTTCAAGCGCGGCCCGCTGGGTCCGGATCGCAGTCCTTTACCGTGAATGATTTTGACGCAGGTCAGGCCGTCGCGCTCGGCCTCGTTGAGAAACACTCGAACGCTGGCACCGGCTGCTTTGACTGTCATCTGATGAAGGTCAATTTCGTCCTGAACGCGCCAGTGACCGCGGCGAAGACGAGTCAGAATCTTCGGGCGCAGTCCGGGCTTGAGCCACTGTAGCTCATCGCCATTTTCAAGACTACTGAAGTCGAAATGGCCATTCGCCAGTTCGTCCATGACGGCCTGATCGTCAAGATGGCGTTGAAGTGGTACCGGCCGCCTTGCGCTTGAAGCGGGAGGGATTCGGTCTTTTTCCAGCTTGCGAACCGTTCCTACAGTGGCCCGAAATAATGCGATTTCGTCATCATCAATACTCATTGGCCACATTCCTGTCTGCCGTTCACAGCGGGATTCCTTTATAGTTAGGTCTTCAACTCAGTCGATTCAAGAATGCATATTCTCATTTCCAATGACGACGGGCTGTATGCGCCCGGTATACGCCTGTTGGCAGACGGTCTTCGGGCCCACTCCGATCAGGTGACGGTGGTGGCGCCTGATCGCGATCGCTCAGGCGCGAGTAACTCCTTGACGCTCGATCAACCGATTCGCGTCGAAAAGCAAGACGATGGTCGCTACAAGGTTTTCGGAACGCCCACCGATTGCGTACACGTCGCCATCACCGGTGTGCTGTCTGAGGAGCCGGACATGGTCGTGTCCGGCATCAATGCCGGTGCCAATATGGGCGACGATGTTTTGTATTCCGGGACCGTGGCTGCGGCAATGGAGGGCCGGTTTCTGGGTTTGCCAGCCATGGCTGTGTCCCTGTCCTACGGTCGTGGCGGCCCTAATCACTACGAGACCGCAGCTAAGGCGGCAACGATTCTGATGCAGCGCCTGCTCGCGGAGCCCCTCCCGGCCGACACCATTCTTAACGTGAATGTCCCGGATATCCCCTGGGATGCAATCAAGGGCTTCGAGACGACGCGGCTCGGGCATCGGCATCGCTCGGAAAACGTGATTCCCATTGAGGATCCTCGGGGGCGGCGGTTTTTCTGGATTGGCCCTCCTGGCGGCGAGAGCGATAATGGCCCAGGGACAGATTTCAATGCGGTCCGCAGCGGCTATGTTTCCGTGACGCCGATTCATGTCGATCTGACCCGGTACCAAGCCCTGGATCAGGTCAGTCACTGGATCGATGCGCTGAATGGATCTGGCGACGCCGGATAATGGCCTTGGATCTACTTCAGCGTGGCATCGGAATGACTTCGGTCAATACGCGCCAGCGTCTTGTAGCGCGTCTTAGATCAAAAGGGATCAACGACCCGTTTGTGCTTGATGCGATCGCCGAAACGCCACGCCATCTTTTCGTTGATGAGGCCCTGTCATCGCGTGCCTACGAGGATACGGCGCTCCCGATCGGTCGGGGTCAGACGATATCCCAGCCTTACGTTGTGGCCTTGATGACTCAGGCGATCCGAGCCGCCCGCCCACTCGGCAGGGTACTGGAAATCGGTACGGGGTCCGGTTACCAGGCGGCGATTCTAGCCCGCCTGTCTGAGCGGGTGTTTTCCACCGAGCGGATCGGCGAACTGGTCCGCTCTGCCCGCCAGCGCTTTCATCGGCTGGGTCTCCATCATGTCCTGACTCGACACAGCGACGGCCTGGTGGGCTGGCCGACGCAAGCGCCATTCGATGCCATCGTTGTGACGGCTGGCGGCCGTGTTCCCGACAGCCTTCTGGAGCAATTGGCCGAGGGCGGTGTCCTCGTCGCTCCCATGTCAAGGGACGGGGGCCAGCGTCTAATCCGAGTGACGCGAACCGAGACCGGTTTCGAAGAAGAGGATCTCGGCCCAGTGGTCTTCGTGCCTCTCCTTGACGGCCTGGAGTAGGGTCTCGTGTTCACTGCCTTGTACGATCGCGTTCTGGGCTGGGCGGCGCACCGACACGCGGAACGATACTTGGCAGGAATGTCGCTTGCCGAGTCGTTTTTCTTTCCTATTCCACCCGATGTCATGCTGGCACCCATGGTTCTCGCGCAGCGCCAGCGTGCCTGGTGGTTGGCGACCCTAACAACCGTGGCGTCAGTGATCGGCGCTCTCATCGGTTATTTGATCGGGTTTCTTGCTCTGGACGCTGTTTTTCCGCTGATCGAGCGCGTCGGCTATGCGGATAAATATGCCGTGGCCGTTGACGCTTTCGAGGTCTACGGCATCTGGGCGGTCATCTTGGCCGCATTTACGCCCATTCCCTTTAAATTCATCACTATCGCAGGCGGTGCGCTGCACATGGCCCTGCCGGGCTTCGTTTTCGGTAGCGTGATCGGCCGGGGCGCTCGATTCTTCCTTGTCGCAGCCCTGATCTGGGCTGGCGGCGCGCGGGCCGCGGAACACCTCAGATCCTGGGTCGACTGGATCGGCTGGTTCGTTGTGGTGGTCGTCATCGGCGGAGGGCTGCTCTGGTGGTGGCTCTAGGTCGATCACTCGGACGCCTGACGACCGCCCTTGGGCTGGTTGTTCTTATCGCTGCCTGTGCGCCCTGGGCGCCCGCGCCGGTCGAGAACAGAAGCGAACGATCGCCGGCGACGCGAGCCATCGGTCGACCGCAAACACCGCCCGCCATCTACGAGGTTCAGCGCGGCGATACGCTGTATTCGATTGCTTTTCGGTACGGCCTGGACTGGCGCTCTCTGGCGGCCTGGAATCGTCTAGGCGAGCCCTTTCTGATTCGCCCCGGTCAGGAACTTCGAACGACCGAGCCGCCGCGCCCGGCGTCTCGGCCGGCGACGCGACCGACTCGGGATCCGTCGCCGTCGGTTGCTGCGCCCTCGTCGACGACCCGGTCAAGTGCTCCGGTCAGGGGATCGGCGACCGACGAGGGTGAACGGCCGACCGCCGCTCCACGAGAGGTTGCGCGGGCAACGGCTCCCGCAGCTCCAACCGCGGTAGGAAGCCGAACCGTCGCCGGCGTCGCCTGGCGCTGGCCGACGGCGGGACCGGTTGCACGCCCCTTTGATGCATCGGCGGCTCGACGAGGTGTGGGGATCCGCGGGCAGGCCGGACAGCCTGTGCTCGCGGCGGCAGAAGGGGAGGTGGTCTACAGCGGCACAGCGCTTATCGGCTACGGAGAGTTGATCATCATCAAGCACTCTGGGACGATGTTGTCGGCTTATGGTCACAACCGGACACGGCTGGTCGATGAAGGTACCCGGGTCCGAGCGGGTCAGACGATTGCTGAAATGGGCCTGGACGAGACCGATGAAGCCATTCTTCATTTCGAGATTAGGCGAAATGGTGATCCAGAAAATCCGCTCGATTTTCTACCGCCGAGAACATAGTAGGCATGAAAGACCCGCGGCCCCGACCGTTGCATCAATCCATTTTTGAAGGTGATTTCTTCAAAGGCCGCTCTATCCTTCAGATTTGACTTGAAATTCTCGAGATTAGTGTGCATCATGCTGTGAGATCCATTGCTGAGAAATCCCTGATGCGCTTTTTGATCGCTTCTGGAATCGCCGCACTGATGGCTGTAAGCAGCATGGCGGTGCGTGCGGGAGAGGTCGAAAATCTCCGTGTCTGGGCTGGACCCGACAGCACTCGCGTCGTTTTGGATCTTGACCGTCGCGTGGATTATCGATTGTTTACGCTCGATAATCCGGACCGCATCGTTGTAGATATTGATGAAACACACGTGCCCGGCCCTTTGAGCCTGGATGCTGAGCGGAGTGGTGTCGTCAGATCGCTTCGCCATGGCATTCGCAACGGAACCGACCTTCGCGTTGTTTTCGATCTCGATGAATCGGCCAAACCCCAGAGTTTCTTGCTTGATCCGGCGGGGGAGTATGGCCATCGACTGGTTATCGACCTGACTCCCGAGACTGCGCAGTCGCCAAACGAGCGCGTCCGTCAGGTCGTTCGGGCGGCGCATGCGGGCGAACGTGAAATGATTGTCGCTATCGACGCCGGGCACGGCGGCGAGGATCCCGGCGCAATCGGCCCAAGCGGCGTCTATGAGAAGTCGATTACCCTAGCGATTGCCCGCGAGCTCGAGGCGCAGATTAATGACATGCCAGGCATGCGCAGCGTGCTGATCCGTACTGCTGATTATTTCGTTCCGCTGAAGGATCGCTACGAGCGCGCTCGTCAAGCAGAGGCAGATTTGTTCGTATCCCTGCATGCAGATGCCTTCAGAGATTTTCGGGTTCGAGGCAGCTCGGTGTTTATCCTTTCTAGAAGCGGCGCCTCCAGCGAAGCAGCACGGCGTTTGGCCGCTAGTGAGAACCAGTCTGACCTAATCGGTGGCGTTCGTCTCGACCGGGGCGATGAAATGCTGAGCTCGGTTTTGCTCGATCTCTCTCAGAGCGCATCGCTAGACTACAGCCGTCGTGCGGCCGAATCCATTCTCAGCCAACTTGGTGGTGTCGGTCGTCGTCACCGTCCACGGGTTGAGAGCGCGAATTTCGTCGTTCTCCGGTCGCCCGACGTTCCCAGTCTGCTGATCGAGGTGGGTTTTATCAGCAACCCGCAGGACGAAAGCAATCTCAACAATACTCAGCACCGGCGAGAAGTGGCGCTGGCAATCGCCAATGGCGTTGACCAGCATTTCCGGCGGACGGCTCCCCAGGGCACCTGGTTTGCCAACAATCGAACGCGGGGGCGGCACGTTGTCGAGCGAGGAGATACGCTCGGCGTGATAGCGCAACGTTACCGGGTCAATATCAATCGGCTGCGCGAAGCGAACAATATCGATGGTGATGTAATCCACCCCGGCGCGGTTCTGGTGATTCCGACTAGCAGCTAATTCGCCTGCGCGTCCCTCGCTTTTCCTTCTGGCGACACATTCCGTGCAAAAAATGAGCGCTCGTGCCGCTACACTGAGCGGCATGTCAATTCGTCAGCTCCCCGAACATCTTGTTAACCAGATCGCGGCAGGTGAAGTCGTCGAGCGACCCGCTTCGGTGGTCAAGGAGCTGGTCGAGAATAGCTTGGATGCCGGTGCGGATCGAATCGTAATCGACGCCGAACAAGGCGGCATGCGACGCCTGCGAATTCGCGACAATGGCCAGGGAATCGAGGGTTCACAACTACCATTGGCGCTGACGCCGCATGCAACCAGTAAAATTTCTAGTCTCGAGGATCTTGAGGCCGTGGCAAGTTTGGGCTTTCGCGGCGAGGCTCTTGCTTCGATCGCATCAGTTTCTCGTCTGTCTCTGGAGTCACGATCTGGAGCGTCTGAGTCGGGCTGGCTGCTTGAGTCTGAAGGAGGTAAAACCACTGAGCCGAGGCCCCACGGTATGCCTAAGGGGACCGCGATCGAAGTTCGTGACCTGTTCTACAACGTCCCTGCGCGCCGGAAGTTTCTTCGGACTGAGCGCACGGAATTCAATCACATCGATGAACTGCTCCGACGGCTGGCTTTGGCCAATATGGGAGTGGGTTTCGAGCTATCTCACAACGGCCGGGCTGTACGACGACTAGCACCGGCGCCTGATCCCGATGCCTGGCTTCGTCGAGCTGGCGACGTTTGTGGCGAGGCATTTGTGGACGAGTCCCTTGCGCTCGAGCGCGAGCACGCCGGTCTGCATCTCAGTGGCTGGATTGCCCGACCCGCGTATTCGCGAAGTCAGACCGACCAGCAGTTTTTCTTCGTCAATGGCCGGCTCGTCCGTGACCGGCTGGTCGTCCACGCCATCCGACAGGCCTATCGCGACGTGTTATTTCATGGTCGTCATCCGGCATTTATCCTGCGACTGACGCTAGATCCCCGGCGCGTCGACGTCAATGTTCATCCGCAAAAGAGCGAGGTGCGATTCAGGGATGGACGGCTGGTCCATGATTTTCTCTTTTCGACACTGCACCACGCGTTGGCCGATACTCGGGCAGGCTCTGCAGGATCTGGCGTGCCTACGGGCACGTCATTCAGCGGGCCGAGCGGATTAAGCAATAGCGGTTCTGATGCTTTGGCCTCTAGTGCATCCTTCACCAGAAATGAGCCATTGCAGTCAGGTCTAGGCTTAAGTGTGTCGGAGCAGATCGAGCGCTATTCTCGCTTGAGCGAGGGCGCTTCAGGCTCCGAGGGAGGAGACCCTCAAAGATCTCAGAAAGACGTTCCGCCCCTGGGCTTCGCTCTCGCCCAGTTGAGCGGGGTTTTCATCCTGGCCGAGAACGCGTATGGCTTGATTGTGGTCGACATGCACGCGGCTCACGAACGAATCGTCTACGAACAGCTCAAGCAAACGTGGGCTGAGGATCGCGTCCGATCACAGCGCTTGCTCGTTCCGGAAAAGCTGGCCGTGTCTCGACGAGAGGTTCAGGCGCTGGAGCTCCACGGCACGGATCTCGGGCGCCTCGGGTTCGAGCTTGACCTGGCTGGTCCAGAACACGTTTTGGTGCGCGCTGTGCCCAGCCTGCTGACTTCGTCCGACCCGCTCGGCTTGGTGCGCGATTTGCTGGCGGATTTGGCCGAATTGGGGCAGAGCGAGCGCGTTGAGCAGGCCCTTGATCAACTGCTTTCGACGATGGCGTGTCATGGATCGGTTCGGGCTAATCGGCGTCTCAACGTAGACGAAATGAATCGCCTTTTGCGCGATATGGAGCGGACCGAGCGCAGCGGCCAGTGCAATCATGGGCGACCCACCTGGGTACAGATGGATATGAAGGCGCTGGACCGCTTGTTCCTGCGGGGACAGTAGATGATCGACGGTCAAAGCCTGCCGCCCGCGATCCTGCTGAGCGGACCAACTGCTTCGGGCAAGACGGCAATTGCGATGGCGCTTAAGGATCGATTCGATGTCGATCTCATCAGCGTTGACTCGGCGCAGGTCTATCGCGGGCTTGACATTGGGGCAGCCAAGCCGTCTGCGGGAGAACTGGCGCGTTATCCCCATGCCCTGATCGATATCCGCGATCCCGTCGAACGCTATTCGGTCGCAGATTTCGTCACGGACTGTGATCGACTGATGGTCCAATCACAACTGCAAAATCGAGTGCCCTTAATGGTTGGCGGGACGACCCTCTATCTCCGAGCGGCGCTCTACGGGCTCGACAGAATGCCTCGGGCCGAACCACAGCTCAGGGTCCGTCTGCAAAAGGAAATGGACACGTCTGGCCGGCAAGCGCTCCATGACGAGTTGTCTTCGGCTGACCCTCAAGCGGCTTCATGGATAACGATACGGGATCCGCAGCGGCTTCTGCGGGCTGTCGAAATTCTTCGCTTGAGTGGCAAAGGCCCAAGTTTCTGGCAGCACCACAACACCTTGCCCCGCTTCGCCAGCCTTCGATTGGTGGTGACGCCGGCCGACCGCTCCGTCCTCCACGCGCGCATAGGAGAGCGATTCGATCAGATGATGGCTCGAGATTTTCTCTCTGAAGCGGTAACGCTGCTCAACAGCCCGGGTTTTGATCCGGATCTGCCTGCATTTCGCTCTGTCGGCTATCGACAGGCTTGGGATTTACTAGAGGGCCGTACGGATCATGAAGAATTCGGCCGGCGCGTCCGTGCAGCGACTCGTCAGCTCGCTAAGCGGCAGTTAACGGCACTACGTCAGTTGCGCAGGACGCTCTGGTATGATACTCAGCGTAAAGCGATCTTCGATCGTATTTGCAGGCAGGTAGAGGGTTTTTCGCAGCACATCAAGCATCGGGACGGCCAGAGTCTGCTCTGGTCGGATGACTGATTGAGCGAAAAGCCGAACACAAAATGTCAACCAACGGCAACGAATAAGGAGTTAATAAATGTCTAAGGGTCAATCGCTTCAGGATCCATTCTTGAATGCTCTACGACGAGAGCATGTGCCGGTCGCCATCTATTTAGTCAATGGCATCAAACTGCAGGGCCAGATCGAATCCTTCGATAATTTTGTGATTTTGCTCAAGAATTCGGTCAGTCAGATGATCTACAAGCACGCGATTTCCACGGTAGTGCCGGCGCGTAATGTCCGTCTGCATGATGACGATGCGGGTCAAGACTCCTGATTGAAGTTGAATCCAGCGACGTCGTAGCTCGCCAGTCGGGTGAAGCGACTCGGACTTTGCTGCTTCACCCTGTCATTCGTATTTCGGATGACGAGGATTCCCGCGAGGAGTTTCTGCGCCTCGCAGAATCCGCAGGCTTGGCGGTCGCGGCTCAGCTCAATGCACCGCGCGATCAGCCCGATCCGAAATTTTTAGTCGGGGCAGGAAAGGTGGAGGAAATTGCCACCCTAGTCGAAGAAGAATCCATCGGCCTGGTTCTGGTTAACGCGAAATTGAGTCCGGTTCAGGAACGCAATCTTGTCAGGCGTCTTCGGGTGAACGTGCTGGACCGGACGACCCTGATTCTTGATATTTTCTCCCAGAGGGCGCGCTCCCACGAGGGCAAGCTACAGGTCGAGCTGGCGCAGCTCCGTCATCTCTCGACGAGGCTAGTCCGCGGCTGGACTCACCTAGAACGACAGCGCGGCGGAATCGGGATGCGAGGGCCGGGTGAAACACAGCTTGAAACAGACCGTCGTCTGCTCGCTGGTCGAATACGTTCATTAACCCAGCGTCTCGACAAGGTCGAGCAGCGTCGTTCACAAGGCCGACGTGCGCGGGATCGCAGCGAAACTCCGCTGATTGCGCTGGTCGGCTACACCAACGCCGGAAAGAGCACCCTGTTTAATCGGCTGACCGAGTCAGGGGTGATGGCGCGTGACCAGTTGTTTGCGACTCTGGATCCGACCGTTCGTCGCATCGAGCACCTGCCGGGAGGTCCGATTCTACTTAGCGATACCGTTGGCTTTATCCGTGATTTGCCGCACGAGCTGGTCGCGGCATTCCGCGCGACACTCGAAGAAACTCTGAGCGCAGGCCTGGTGGTTCACCTTATCGATGGCGCTAGTCCTGATCGCGCGCGCCATCAGGCCGTCGTTGAGGACGTTCTAAACGACATTGGTGCGTCTGGAATCGCACAGCTTAAGGTTTTCAACAAAGTCGACATGACTGACAGGCGCTCTGGTCTTGAGCGAGATGAGAACGGTGAAATCAAGGCTGTCTGGGTGTCCGCCCAAACTGGTGCTGGCATGGAATCTCTTAAACGTGCGCTCGTTGAGCGTGTGGGAGAAGGGCGGGTCCATCGCTGGATTGAGCTTGGTCCGCACACACCTCGCCTTCGAGCTGCCTTGTTCGATCTCGGAGCCGTCCTGCAGGAGCGCGTCGATGGGAGTGGACAATGCCATCTGGAGGTTGAGCTCGACCGTCGTGACGTGCGTTCATTGACACGCCTTAGCGGTCAGGATGGCAAACTCGCTTCCAGACTGCTGTTACACTAAACGGCTTACTTATGGGTCTTTGAGGACATGTTGGGGATCGCCGATGCGGTGTTTCGACAAGGTTCTTCTGAGCGGGCCCAAGCTTTGATTAACGGAGAATGCAATGCCCTGGAATGAACCTGGCCGCGGAAGCGGTGGCGGTGGCGGAGATCGAGACCCCTGGAAAGGAGGAAACGGTCAGCAACCGCCTGATCTGGACGAAGTCTTTGCGAATGTTCAAAAGCGTTTGAAGTCCATCATGGGGGGCGGAAAAGACGGCGGAGATTCCCCGTCAGGACAGTCTGGTGGCCCGTCACTGGGCGGCATTTTGCTCTTAGTGGGCTTGCTCCTTGCGCTGTGGATCGCTTGGAACTCCATTCACATTATCGATGAATCCGAGCGCGGAGTTGTCCTTCGCTTCGGGGAAGAAAGTCGTGTTCTGACGCCTGGCTTCAAACTTACTTTCCCGAGTCCGATCGAGGAAGTCATTAAGGTCAACGTCAGCCAAGTTAGCTCGCTTGAGAACCAAAGCCGGATGCTGACGGGTGATGAGAATTTGATCGAGCTAGCGTACGCGGTTCAGTATCGCATCATCGATCCGACGGCCTTTCTCTTCAACATTCAGGATCCGATCGATGCCCTCACGCAGGCTGCCGACAGCGCGATCCGCGAAATTGTCGGCACTAACACAATGGATTTCATCCTCGAAGCCGGTCGTAACCAGATCGCGATCGACAGTGGGTTGCTGCTTGAGGAGATCATCAGCCGATACGAGCCGGGTATCGAGTTGACCTCCTTCAACCTTCAGGAGGTAAGGCCTCCAACGCAGGTCCGAGCGGCCTTCGACGACGTCGTCCGAGCTCGCGAGGATCAGATCCGTTTTGCCAACGAAGCCCAGGCTTACGCCAATCAGGAAGTTCCCGAGGCCCGTGGTCGCGCGGCGCGGATTATCGAGGAGGCGCAGGGATATCGGGAAACCGTCATTGCGCAGGCCACAGGTGAGGCCGATCGCTTTGTTTCGATCCTCACCGAATACTCCAGGTTTCCTGAGGTTACCCGAGAGCGCCTCTACCTTGAAACCCTGGAACGGGTGTATGGACGCTCATCAAAAATCCTTATGGACGTTGAAGATTCCAATAGCATGTTCTATCTGCCGCTAGATCGGATGACGGGCAACTCGAATTCCGCGGCGCCCCCGCCGCCGCCACCGATGATGTCACCGAGTGAGCAGCGAGGACAGAACAGCACTGACCCGAGAGCCAGAACCGGCCGGGAGGGACGTTGATTATGAGAGTCATTGTTATCGCAATTCTGTTGCTAGCGCTTTTCGTCGGCCTAAACAGCCTTTTCATCGTGAAGGAAAGCGAATATGCCATCAAATTCCGTCTTGGTGAGGTCGTGCGGGCCGACTATGAGCCTGGTCTGCATCTGAAGGCGCCCTTCATTAACAACGTGGTCAAGCTTGAGCGTCGACTGATCACCCTCGATATGCAGCCCGAGCAGATGAACACGGCCGAACAAAAATTCGTCGAAGTCGACTACTACGTTAAATGGAGAATCGAGGATCCGCGACAGTTCTACATCTCGACACAGGGTGGAAATATGATGTTCACCCGAAATCGTCTCGGTCAGCTGATCCGAAACGATCTACGCGACGAGTTCGCCCAACGAACCCTGAGCGAAGTGGTCTCAGAGCAGCGCCGTGACATGATGGAGCGGTTGGTTGCTCGAGCGGACGAGCGGTTTCGAGACTTCGGCATTAAGGTTAACGACGTTCGCATCAAGCGAATCGAGCTGACCGAAGAGGTATTGAACTCGGTGTTTGACCGGATGGAAACGCAGCGGACAGAATTCGCCAACGAACTTAGGTCGCTGGGACGGGAATCGGCAGAACGAATTCGTGCTGACGCGGATCGCCAAGTGCGTGTTCTGATCGCCAATGCCGAGCGTGACTCTCAACAGATTCGAGGTGAGGGAGATGCTCAGGCGATCGAAATTTATGCAAATGCCTTCGATCGCGATCGCGAGTTCTACACATTCTGGCGCAGTCTTGGTGCCTATGAAAACAGCTTTGGAACCCAGAACGACATTCTGTTGATGGATACTAGTTCCGAGTTCTTCCGCTACTTTGAACAGCAGAACGTGCGCTAACCGACAGTCTAAGGGCCATGAATCGATCTGTCGTTATCCTCGGCACCCAGTGGGGTGACGAGGGCAAAGGGAAAATCGTCGACCTGCTAGCGCACGACGTTGATGCTGTCGTGCGCTATCAGGGCGGACACAATGCCGGCCATACGCTGGTCATCGAAGGCGAAAAAACCGTTCTGCACGTGATCCCCTCTGGCGTGCTAACTCCCAAGGCACGGTGCTTGATCGGTAATGGCGTTGTGGTTGCTCCTCATGCCTTGATCAAGGAGATTGAGGGCCTCGAAGCCAGCGGCGTCGACGTCCGCTCTCGCTTGGGCATCTCGCCGGCCTGTCCCGTGATTTTGGGCTGTCATGAGGCGTTGGACCGTGCTCGCGAACTGGCTCGGGGGCAGCGCAAGATCGGAACTACCGGGCGAGGAATCGGTCCGGCCTACGAAGATAAAGTGTCTCGTCACGGACTTCGGCTGGCCGATCTTGCCGATCCGGTCCGCCTCAAGGACAAGCTGGGTGGCGTGATCGAATACCACAACTTCCTCCTTGAACACTTCTACAAGACCGACCCGGTCGATGGCGCTGCTATTGCCGAGGAGGCGGCGCGGCTTGGCGAGCAGCTTCGACCAATGTTTTCAGACGTCACGCAGGAATTGCACGAGCTGCGCGACAGCGGGCGAAAGATTCTCTTTGAAGGTGCCCAGGGCAGCTTGCTCGATATCGATCACGGCACTTATCCTTTCGTGACGTCATCGAACACGACCGTGGGTGGAGTCATGACCGGCACCGGAGTCGGGCCGGATGCAGTCGACTATGTGCTGGGCATCACCAAGGCTTACACGACCCGTGTCGGTAGCGGTCCATTTCCAACCGAGCTGGCCGATGCCGCCGGACGCAAGATGGCCGAGCGTGGCGTCGAGTTCGGCGCAACTACGGGGCGTCCAAGGCGCTGTGGTTGGCTAGATGCCGTCGCCATGCGAAGAATGGTCAAGATCAACGGTGTTTCGGGTCTCTGTATCACCAAGCTCGACGTACTGGATACCTTTGATGAGGTCAAGATCTGCGTTGGCTATGACGGCGTGGAGAGTTTTCCTCTTGGGGCCGAGGAGTGGACCCGAGTCAGACCCGTCTACGAGACGCTGCCCGGGTGGAAAGGCACGACGCAGGGCCTAACCGACCCGTCTCGTTTGCCCACAGGAGCGAGGGTTTATCTGGAACGTATCGAAGAACTAATCGAAGCTCCGGTTCACATGCTCTCGACCGGGCCAGAGCGCGACGCCAACGTCGTTTATCGTCATCCGTTCTCCGAGATAGAAGCCTCCAGTCCCAGGTCCGGCTGACGCGCCGACCGACACTGAGCACATAAACACCTGAGTACGAGACCATGCTTGACCCTCATAGACTGAGAACTGATCTGAGTGTGGTGGCCGACGCGCTTGCTCGCCGTGGCTACCATCTCGATATCGAAAACTACGCCGCCCTGGAAGAACAGCGCAAGGCGCTGCAGATCCGCACCGAAGACCTTCAAAATCAGCGCAACACCAGTTCCAAGGCGATCGGCCAAGCTAAAGCTCGCGGCGAGGACATTCAACCCCTTCTCGACGACGTCTCCCGTCTGGGTGATGAGCTAAAAGAAACAAAGGCCACCCTTGACGCGGTACGGGACCAAATGCATCACCTGGCCCTAGATATGCCGAACCTGCCGGCTGATGAGGTACCGGCGGGCGAGAGCGAGGAAGATAACCAGGAACTTCGACGCTGGGGCGAACCGGCTGAGCTGGGCTTTGAGCCGCGCGATCATTCAGAGTTAGGCGAGGCCACGAAAGGCCTTGACTTCGAGATTGCAGCTAGGATGTCGGGCGCGCGCTTTGCGGTTCTTGGCGGCGCGACCGCTCGCCTACACCGGGCCCTGGCTCAGTTCATGCTCGATCAGCACCAGGGTCACGGTTATCGCGAGATGTACGTGCCTTATCTGGTCAATGCCGGAGCGATGCAGGGCACCGGGCAGCTCCCCAAATTTGTCGAGGACGCGTTCGCGGTGGAAGATGATTCCGGGCGTTACCTTATCCCGACGGCGGAAGTTCCGCTGACTAATCTTGTTGCCGATGAGATCCTTGATGCCGGCTGTTTGCCGCTGAAATTCATGGCGCATACCCCGTGTTTCAGACGCGAGGCCGGTGCCTATGGTAAGGACACGCGCGGCATGATCCGGCAGCACCAGTTCGACAAGGTCGAGCTTGTTCAGATCAGTCTCCCGCAGGACTCCGATGACTGCCTCGAGGCGTTGACCGGGCACGCGGAGCAGATTCTTCAGGCCCTGGAATTACCCTATCGAGTGATGTTGTTGTGTGCCGGTGATATGGGTTTTTCTGCGCGCAAAACTTTCGACCTTGAAGTCTGGCTTCCGGGCCAGCAGGCCTATCGCGAGATTTCTTCCTGCTCAAATTTCGGCGATTTCCAGGCGAGGCGTATGCAGGCGCGCTGGCGAAATCCCGAGACCGGCAAACCCGAGCTGGTGCATACGGTCAACGGCTCAGGTCTGGCCGTAGGGCGTAGCCTGATTGCGGTGATGGAGAATTATCAGCAACGCGATGGCTCCATCCGTATCCCAGAGGTGCTCAAGCCCTACATGGGGGGGCTTGAAGTCATCCCCGGCGCAGCGTGACCCAGCATAATTTTTCTGCAGGACCCGCGGTACTGCCGGTGGTTGTGCGAGAAAAGCTCAGCCAGGCCCTCGCACCACGCACTGACGGCCAACCGTCGATCGCCGAGGTATCGCATCGTGGGCCAGTCTTTGCGGCTGTCGCCGAGGAGCTCAACGAGCGATTGCGGCGTTTAATGGGCCTAGTCGACGACCAGCACCTGCTGCTCCTGCATGGCGGAGCCAACCTGCAGTTTGCCTGGCTACCGATGACCGTCGCAAGCGGGCGTATTCCAGCCTATCTGACGAGCGGCTATTGGGGTGAAAAAGCGCTGGCTGAGGCCCGCCGAATCGGACCGGCCGAGGAGGTGGGGAGCAGCAAGGCCATCGGCTTTACGGATGTCCCAGAAATGGGTCATTTGCCCGAGCGCTGTGCCTATCTCCACTACACGGGCAATGAAACCATCCATGGCGTTCAGTTTGAGCGTCCGCCAGTCGCGGCCGTGCCGCTTGCCGCCGATCTTTCCTCGGAGTTCCTGTCGCGACCCTATCCCTACCGGGAGCTCGCGTTCGCTTATGCCGGGGCTCAGAAGAACCTCGGCATCCCCGGTCTGACCGTAGTGGTGATTCGCCAGGACCTGCTGGATCGCAGTCCAGACACCTTGCCGAACTACCTGGACTACCGGAAATGGGTCAACAGCAACTCCATGCTCAATACGCCGGCGACCCTCGCCTGGTATACGGCCCTTGAAACCTGCCGCTGGATCGACTCCTGCGGCGGCCTGGCCTTTTTCCAAAAGCGCAATCGTGAGCGAGCACAGCGTCTCTACGATGTCATTGATCGCAGTGACTTCTGGTCCAACCCAGTCGCTGGGCACGCCCGTTCGGTCATCAACGTGCCGTTTTTCCCGGCGGACGCTAAGCGCAGCCCGGACGTGGTCTCGAAGGCAGAATCAGCCGGTCTGCTGGGACTGAAAGGGCATCGAGCACTCGGCGGTCTGCGCGCCAGCCTGTACAATGCGCTCGACAACGCAGCGGTGGAGATTCTGATTGACTTCCTCGGAGACTACGAACGCCGATACGGCTGAGCGCAAGCTGGCCGAGATTCGTCGGCGCATCGATGAACTGGATCAGCAAATTCAGACGTTGATTTTAGAGCGGGCAACGCTCGCCATGGGAGTTCGGGACGTCAAGGGCGATCTTGGTTCTGGCTCGGCCTACTACCGACCCGATCGAGAGGCGCAGGTTCTTCGACGCGTCATCGAACGCAACTCGGGTCCTCTGAGTGACTCGGTGATGCTTCGGCTGTTCAGGGAGATCATGTCGGCCTGTCTTGCGCAGCAGGAGCCGATGCGCATCGCCTACCTGGGACCGGAGGGCACTTTTACCCAACAGGCCGTATACCGGCAGTTCGGCCATTCCGTCAACGCCATCGCCCAGCCGAGCATCGAGGATGTTTTTCTGAGTGTCCAGGGTGGCGATGCGGATTTCGGCGTCGTTCCGGTAGAAAACTCCAGCCAGGGCATGGTCAGTCATACGCTGGACATGTTTATGCACTCCGATTTGAAGATCGCTGCCGAGGTCGAGCTAAGAATCCATCAGCACCTGCTGACTCAAGCCCGGAGCCTGAGTGAGATCGAGCGAGTTTACGCCCATCAGCAGTCCCTGGCGCAGTGCAAGCACTGGCTAGCTGCGCATCTGGATCACGCGGAGCTGATCGCCGTTTCCAGCAATGCAGAAGCAGCTCGACGGGTCCGGAATTTGCCGGATTCTGCGGCCATAGCAGGGCGTCATGCCGCCGAAGTTTATGGTCTACCCGTCCTGTTCGGCAATATCGAAGACCATGTCGACAATACCACCCGTTTTCTCGTGCTTGGACAGGGCCTGCTGCCGGCGTCCGGTGAGGATAAGACGACTCTGCTGGTCGCTGGGCATGATGACCCTGGCGCGCTGTTCGGTCTGCTGGAGCCGCTGGCGCGGCACGGCGTCAACATGAATCGCATCGAATCCCGTCCGTCGCGACAGGGGCGTTGGGACTACGTATTTTTTATCGACGTGGACGGACACGTGAACGATGCCGGTCTGTCGTCGGCCCTTTCCGACCTGGATCAAACCGCTCGCCAGGTCAAGATTCTCGGATCTTACCCTCGTGCGGTACTGGGACGGGCGCCTGAGGACGGGTCCAGGATATCGGATTCTGCTGAATGAACTTCTAAGGAGATTCGGACGCAATGAAGACCATGAATTTCGAAAACCTGGCCGTGCCGGGCGTCAGAGAACTCAGGCCCTATACGCCGGGAAAGCCGATCTCGGAGCTCGAGCGCGAATACGGCGTTACCAATTCGATCAAACTGGCCTCGAACGAAAACCCTCTCGGCGCGAGTCCCAGGGCGATCGACGCCATTCGGGGCGAGCTGGATGATCTGGCGCTTTATCCGGACGCTAACGGCTTCGAGCTAAAAAAGGCGCTCAGCGAAAAGCATGGCGTTGAGCCTGGCTGTGTCACCCTAGGCAACGGCTCCAATGACGTGCTGGTGTTTCTGGCTCAAGTGTTTCTGCAGCCGGGGCTAGAGTCGGTGTTTTCCAGATACGCCTTTGCCGTCTATCCCATCGCGACCCAAATGATGGGGGCAATAGCGCGCATCGCGCCTGCCTTGCCGGCGGATCATCCAATGCCTTTCGGGCATGATCTTCGTGCACTGTATGAAAACGTCGGGCCGAATACCCGGCTGGTTTTTGTTGCCAATCCGAACAATCCAACGGGCACCTGGCTGAAGGGTGACCGTTTGAAGGACTTTGTTGGATCTCTGCCGCCCCACGTGATCTGCGTGATTGATGAGGCCTACACCGAATACGCTCAATCGACGGAGCTGGGTGATGCCTCGACCTGGCTGGAAGAATTTCCGAACCTGGTTGTGACTAGAACGTTTTCCAAGGCCTACGGGCTGGCTGCCCTGCGCGTCGGTTACGCCCTGAGCAATCCCGGGGTTGCTGATCTGCTCAATCGGGTTCGTCCGGCCTTCAACGTCAATTCATTAGGTCTCACTGCGGCGCGAGCAGCGCTGGGAGATGCTGAATTCATCGACCGTTCCTGTCGAATGAATGCCGAGGGCCTCGAACAGCTCAGGGAGGGATTGAACGAATTGGGCGCGTCGATCGTGCCCTCGGCCGCGAACTTCATTCTGGCCGGCTTTGAGCAGGAAGCGAATGATCTCAATGAGAAACTGCTGCGCGAAGGCGTGATTGTCCGTCCGGTCGGTAACTACGGTCTGGAGCACCATCTGCGTATCACGATCGGGACTCGGCAGCAGAATGCGCGGGTTCTCGATGCGTTGCAACGGGTGATGAGCTGAATGAGCAAGCGGCTGAGAGTTCGACCTGCCACTGAGCCGCTGCGTGGTCGCTGCCGACCGCCGGGCGATAAATCCGTGTCGCACCGGGTGGCGATACTGGGCGGTCTGGCCAATGGTGTGACGCGTATCCGGGGCTTTCTGGATTCGGAGGACACGATGGCCACCTTGAAGGCGGTGGAGATGCTCGGTGTCAAGGTGGAGAGGGCTGGTGGTGTGATAACCCTTCATGGCGGCGGGCTTAAGCCGCCTGCACAGCCACTGGACTTGGGTAACTCTGGCACCGGAATGCGGCTGCTTTGCGGCATGCTGTCGGGCCGGGCAGAATTCCGCGGGAGTGAGATCACTCTCATCGGTGATGACTCCCTGTCGTCGCGACCGATGGGACGAATCATCGACCCGCTGTCTGCAATGGGTGCGGTGATCGAGTCGAAGGAGCAGCGCGCGCCGTTGCATATTCGGCCACAGGCGCTCAAGGCGATCCGCTACGCGATGCCGGTGGCGAGCGCCCAGGTCAAGTCGGCTCTGCTGCTGGCCGGGTTATCGGCCGAAGGCGATACGGTGATCGTCGAACCGGGACCGAGCCGGGACCACACTGAGCGCCTACTCCCTGCATTCGGCGTCCCGATGCTCGACGGTGCGCCGGGCGTGGGGCTGCGAGGTGGGTCGGCCCTGAATGGCACCTCGATTCGCGTGCCTGGCGATCTGAGTTCGGCGGCTTTTCTTCTTGCAGCGGCAATTCTGGTGCCGGACTCGGAAGTCGAAATCGAGAACGTCGGGCTGAATCCGACCCGCGACGGCTTCTTGCGTGTCGTTGAGGCCTTGGGGGCAAGGCTGGATATGGATCTCGATGAGTCGGTCGGGCTGGAGCCGGTCGGCACGCTGCGTGCGCGTCACCATCGTCTTCACGGGGTGGCCATCCCGGCCAGCTGGGTGCCGCTGGCCATTGATGAATTTCCGATCATCATGGCCCTGGCGGCCGGCGCCGAGGGCAAGACGGTCATTCAGGGCGCCCAGGAGCTGCGAGTTAAGGAATCGGACCGCATCGCCGTCATGTGCGCCGCCCTTCGGTCACTCGGCGTAGCGGTGAGGGAAACGCCGGATGGGGCCGTGATCGATGGTGGGAAAATACGCGGCGGGGTGGTTGACAGTCACGGCGATCACCGCATCGCCATGAGTGCAGCAGTGCTTGGCCTGATTGCGCGTGACGAGGTCATCATCGAGCAGGCTGAATGGATTGCAACCAGCTATCCCGATTTCGTTGATGACTTGAATCGACTGGGTGCTGAAGCGGACTGGGTGAATTAAATGGCAGGGCACGAAGCAAGCGTTACAAATGACGATGACGCGCCGGTGATAACGATCGACGGACCGTCGGGTGCGGGCAAGGGTGCGGTGTCAGCTCGCTGCGCGTCGATCCTGGGATTTTCTTTGCTCGATTCGGGTGCCGTGTATCGAAGCGTGGCGGTTGCCGCTCTGAAACGCGGGATCGATGCAGGCGATATTCCGTCGCTGTTGCGCCTCTGTTCCGATCTCGACCTTGAGTTCGTTCCCGGCCAAAACGGCATCTCCGTGCATTTGGACGGGATCAGCGTCGATGAGCAGCTCAGGCGCGAGTCGGTCAGTGTCATGAGCTCGAAGATTGCGGTTCAGCCAGACGTGCGGGCAGCGTTGCTGGCGCTGCAGCGCTCCTATCGGCAGCAGCCGGGCCTGGTTGCGGATGGTCGCGACATGGGAACGATAGTTTTTCCAAACGCAGCGGTAAAGATATTTCTCGACGCTAGCGTTAAGGAACGCGCCACGCGTCGCTTTAAGCAGTTGAAAGAGAAAGGGGAAAGTGTTATATTCTCGCGGCTTTTTCAGGACCTTGAAGAGCGCGATCGGCGGGATCGGGAGCGGGCCGTGGCCCCGACCGTCCCAGCATCTGACGCTATATTGGTGGATTCGACCCAGCTGTCGCTCGACGACGTAGTCGATCGAATCTTAGATATCGTTCGATCAGCACTGAAAAGTTCCTGAAGAATAAGGGCTTGCGCTAGAAGCAGGCCAATGGGTTGGTCGGGTCCTGTCTACGGACAGCCCGGCCATTTTTGTCAACGAGTGCCAATCAAGCCTCGGATGGTCCGGGGCGGCGCGGAAGAACCTGGAAAGTGCTTGGGCTATGCGGCCATTAAGCATTTGAGGGTAGGAAATACAACAACCTAATGACCGAATCATTTGCTGAATTATTTGAACAGAGCCTGACTGAAAAAGACCTTCGCCCCGGCGCCATCGTAATGGGCCGCGTGGTCGAGATCCGCGACGACGCCGTCGTCATCAACGCCGGTCTCAAGTCCGAAGGCATTGTCCCCATCCACCAGTTCGAAAAGCCTGATGGCGAACTCGAAGTTGCCGTCGGCGATGAGGTCGAAGTGTCCTTGGACGCTGTGGAGGACGGGTTTGGTGAAACCCGGCTGTCGCGCGAAAAAGCCAAGCGCTCGCGCGTCTGGACGGCTCTGGAAAAGACGTTCGAATCCGAAGACAACGTGATCGGACAGATTTCGGGCAAGGTCAAGGGCGGCTTCACCGTCAATATCGACGGCATCCGCGCCTTCCTGCCAGGATCACTGGTTGACGTCCGACCGGTCCGCGATCCGGGCTACCTCGAAGGCAAAGACCTCGAATTTAAGATTATCAAACTCGATCGTCGTCGTAACAACTTGGTGGTCAGCCGCCGGGCCGTGGTCGAGCACGAATACGCAGCCGAGCGTGAGGACTTGATCGAACGACTGACAGAGGGCGCAGTGATCAAGGGTGTGGTCAAGAACCTTACCGACTACGGCGCGTTCCTCGATCTGGGCGGCATCGATGGGCTGCTCCACATTACTGATATGGCTTGGAAGCGGGTGCGCCACCCCTCCGAAGTGGTTGAAGTTGGAGATGAGCTTGAAGTTCGCGTCCTTCGCTTTGACCGGGAGCGTATGCGCGTTTCGCTTGGTCTCAAGCAGCTGGGAGATGATCCTTGGGATAACATCGATCGACGCTACCCGCCGACCACCCGCTTGTTCGGAAAAGTCACCAATATTACCGACTACGGCTGCTTCGTCGAGATCGAAGACGGTGTTGAAGGCCTGGTTCACGTCTCGGAAATGGATTGGACCAACAAAAACGTCAACCCGGCCAAAGTGGTTCACGTCGGCCAAGAAGTCGAGGTCATGGTGCTCGATGTCGATGAAGAGCGTCGTAGGATTTCGCTGGGCATGAAGCAGTGCGCTCCCAATCCTTGGGAAGCCTTCGCGGCCACCCATAACAAGGGCGACAAGGTTTCGGGCGGGATCAAGTCGATTACCGATTTCGGCATCTTTATCGGGCTCGACGGCGGTATTGACGGCCTGGTTCACCTGTCCGACATCTCCTGGATGACGCCCGGTGAAGAGATGATTCGCAACTTCCGCAAGGGCGAGGAGCTGGAGGCCGTGGTTTTGGCCGTCGATCCCGAGCGAGAGCGGATATCGCTGGGTATCAAGCAGATGGAGCAGGACCCGTTTGCGACTTACATGGCAGAGCATCCGCGCGGTTCGATCGTCAACGGCAAGGTGAAGGAAGTCGATCCCCGCGGCGCTGTGATCGAGCTTGCTGACGGCGTTGACGGGTACATCAAAGCCAACGATCTAGCGAAGGAACGTGTTGAAGATGCCACCAAGGTCGTGTCAGTGGGTGATGATCTTGAGGCCAAGTTCATTGCGCTCGATCGTAAGACTCGGAATCTGACCCTGTCAGTTCGTGCCAAGGACGATGCGGAGCTGGCAGACGCGCTTGACCAGTATCAGTCCAGATCCGGTGGTACGGGAACGTCTCTGGGCGATCTGCTCAAAGAGCAGCTCGATTCCAAGGACTGATTCTTTGAACTTCTAGGGTAGACTGGTGATCGCTATGGCGGTCGCCAGTCCTACCTAAACGGACGTTCAACCGAAACGACAGATCAAAACGAGGGGATCTGTTTGAAATGACTAAATCCGAATTGATCGAGCGATTGGCTGGGGAGCAGACTCATCTGAGCCAGGCTGACGTAGAGCTCGCTGTCCGCTGTATCTTGGACCAGCTGAGTCGAGCGCTGGCCGATGGTGAGCGCATCGAGATTCGAGGTTTCGGAAGCTTTTCGCTGCATTTCAGGCCGCCTCGAATGGGCCGGAACCCGAAAACCGGTGAGCCGGTTGCTTTGCCTGGCAAGTACGTGCCTCACTTTAAGCCGGGCAAAGCTCTACGCGAACGAGTGAATGCCGGAATAAAGAAATAAATCCGGCGGTTGCGAAGTCCAGGCAACGTGCCCACGTTAGCGATCTGGACAGTCATTGTCTTCCGTGGGTCATTAATTGACAGTGCATTGTTCAAGCGCCCGATGGACAGCGCCTTTTTTATCAGCGTAAAGTAGGTCGACAATTATCCTGAGTTGTCCGAAGGAGCCAAGATGTTTCGTTGGGCTGTTTTAGTTTTTTGCCTGCTTGCAGCGATGGCCGGCTTGGCCATTGGTGTCATGAACCCGGAAGACGTGACTGTGGTTCTGCCCGGATGGTCGTTCGAGCTGCCGCTGGGCAGCTTGCTCATGGCAACGTTCGCACTGGGTCTGATCTGCGGTCTCGCGCTTTACATGGTTCTTTTCTATCTCCCGAGTCGCCTCCGTCGGAGTCGAGGAGGGGCGAAAGCCAGAAGGGCCAAGCCAATACGCAATGCTTGAGTTTTCCCTGCTGTTTCTGCTGCTCCCACTGGCGGCATTCAGCGGCTGGCGATTCGCACAGCGCCAGCAGCAACGTAACGGAAAGCGGGATTCGGCGTTATCATCCAGCTACTTTCGCGGTCTTAATTATCTGCTGAACGAGCAGCCGGATAAAGCGATTGAGCTTTTTCTGGAGATTGCCGAGGTCAACCAGGATACCGTCGAAACACATCTTGCCCTCGGCAGCCTGTTTCGTCGCCGAGGCGAGATGGACAAGGCGATTCGGTTCCATAAACACATCATGACTCGGCCCAATCTGAATGAAGAACAGCGCGCGCTTGCCCTTCTCGAGCTCGGAGAGGATTACATGCAGGCCGGGCTTCTCGATCGGGCGGAAAAATTGTTCTGTGAATTGATCGAACAAGACGCGTCGAGTCCGATTCCGACTCGACAGTTATTGTCCATCTACCAGCAGGAGAAGGACTGGGAGAAGGCCATTGCCATGGCTCGGAATCTGCCTCGTGAGGGCTCTGCACGAAATCCGCTGGTCGCTCAATTTCACTGTGAGCTTGCTCGCGAGGCGATTGATGACAATCAGGATGAAACAGCGAAGCAGCGGCTGCGCCAGGCGCGTCGCTACGATTCAAATAACCCCCGGGCGCGCCTCTTGGAGGGTGATTTGGCCTGGAAGTCCGCGGACTGGCGCCGGGCCGGAGAGCATTACCGAGCCGCATGCGATCTAGATCCCGAATGCTTGATTCAGGTGCTCGATCGGATCGAGAGCTGTCATCGGGAATTGAATGATTTGTCCGGTCTAGCAAGTTGGCTGAGTGGCCTGGTTCAGCACAGTCCATTGACAACGCCGCTGCTGGCGCTGGCGCGCCTTCGAAGGCGGGACGATCCGCAAGGCGCCGCCCAGATGGTCCTTGATCGAATGGCACAGCGTCCAACGGTCAGAGGCCTGCAGTTTCTGATGCTGACCCTGATGGAGCAGGGTGTTCGTCTGGACCAGATGGATCCCGCCTTGATTGAGGATTTGCTTAACCGACTACTGCAAAATCAGCCGGCTTACTGTTGCGAGCACTGCGGTTTCAGCGGGTCGGCTTATCACTGGCTGTGCCCGAGCTGCAGACGGTGGAATACCACCCGGGCGATTAAGGGTATTTTGGGCGAGTGATCGACCTGGAGCTGCTGTTCCCCGTTTGGGCAGTCGGCGTGCTATTGCCGCTTTTCTGCACGCCCTTTTACGCGCGCTGGTTGCGTGACAGGGGGCAGGTTGACCGGCCTGATCACCGCCGGAGTCACCAAGGTGAGGTGCCTCGGGGTGGCGGGCTTATGCTCGCCGCGGGCTTGTTAGCAGGTTTGGCAGTCAGCACGCTTGGGCGTGATGGCGGTCCAGATCTCTGGATTTCCTGTGCGCTGATGATCATTGCTCTGAGTGGCCTGGGCGCAATCGACGATATGCATGGAATCAGCGTTGGCGCTCGGATCATTGCGCAACTCAGTATCGGCATGGGAGTGCTGATCATCTGGGACGGGGTGGGTGTTGTTGAATTGGGTAGTGGCTGGTACTGGTCTCAGCCGTGGGTTCTGAGCGGACTGGCATTGATCGCCTTTCTCTGGCTGATCAATCTTCATAATTTCATGGACGGATCGGACGGGCTGGCGACGCAGCAGGCGATCTGGTCTGGTCTGGCTTATGCCGTTGTCTTCGCGATTGCCGGAAATCCCCTGGAATTTATGGTGTCGAGTCTGCTGGTCGCAACAGGCGCCGGCTTTCTGGTCTGGAACAGGCCGCAGGCCCGGATCTTCCTCGGCGATAGCGGGTCTCTTCTGATTGGCGGCATCGTCGCATGGCTGGCCCTTCGTGCTCTCCAGTCACAGTCGGCCAGTCTCGCCCTTTGCGTACTGATTAGCAGTGTTTTTGTGGTCGATGCCACCGCCACCCTAGTGGCCAGGCTCTGGCGCGGAGAGCAGTGGTATACTCCTCACCGTTCGCACGCCTTTCAGCGTTTGATCGATTCCGGTTGGTCTCACGCGAGGGTGCTCGGGGCCTATGCCGGGTTGAACGCGTTTCTCGTGCTGCCGGTTTTCGGGCTGGCATTGGCGAATCGTTCGTTTGACCTGACTTTGAGTCTTGGAGTCGTCGGAATACTGATGATCGGCTGGCGGCGAATTCAGTCTGTTACTTAACGGAGATTAACAATCGCATGACCAATCGCGTAATGAGGCGAATTGGACGTCGGCCTGCGATTTTTAATCTTCGCGTCCTCGTCGTTCTCCACGACCTGTTAATGATTGTGGTGGCCTGGTGCGCGGCCAGACACGGAACGCTCTGGCTGCTCGGAGAGTCAGCCATCGGCTGGCAACAGTTGGCTGTCGAGGTCAACCTTGTCCTCCTTATTCAGGGCTTTCTTCAGTGGCGCGCCGGCCTCTACCGCGGCGTCTGGCGGTTTGCCAGCCTGCCTGACCTAGCTAACCTCTTACGAGCCGCGCTGCTGGGTGCCGTCGCAGGCGCTGCGGTGCTGCTGTTGCTCGACTCGCCGGTCGAGCTGATCGTCGTCATGGTGTGGACCTTCCCACTGCTTCTTGTTCTTCTGCTCGGTGTCCCGCGCCTGACCTATCGAGTTTTTAAGGACATGCGGCTCGAGGTCCATCGGCGCCGAATCACTCAGCGCACATTGATTCTCGGTGCTGGACGCTCGGGTCGGCTGCTGTTGCCGGAGCTTCGTCGCCGCGGGGGCTTCGATGTGGTCGGTTTTCTGGACGATAATCGCCGCCTGAGAAAGACCGAAATCGACGGAGTTCCAGTTTTGGGACAGATCGAGAGGTTGCCACGGGTTGTTCGCGAGGCTGCGATCGACATGGTCGTCATTGCCATTCCGTCGGCGACTAACGCACAAATGCAGCGAGTGGTCGAGATTTGCGAACGAGCCGAGGTCGAGTTCAAAACTCTTCCTACCCTGAAAGAGCTGGGCAGCAGTTTTACAAAGTTTGATGACCTTAAGCCGGTTGCGATCGATGATTTGCTAGGGCGCGATCCCGTCTCACTCGACTGGAATCTGATTCGCTCGGGCCTGGCCGGCAAACGCGTGCTCGTGACCGGAGGCGGCGGATCGATTGGAGCCGAGCTTTGCCGCCAGATTGCTAGATTGGATCCGGCCGGCCTGATGGTGCTGGACAATAGCGAGTACAACCTCTATCGCGTCGACCATCAGCTGCGCAGCGAGTTTCGCGATCTGGCCGTTGAGACGATCCTGGGCGACATCTGCGACTCGGCAACGATCAGCCGGGTGATGGAGCGATCGCGTCCTCAGGTTGTTTTTCATGCGGCCGCCTACAAACATCTCCCGATGCTGCAGAATCAGGTTAGAGAGGCCTTCCGCAATAACGTGATCGGTACCCGGCGGGTCGCAGATGCCTCCAGCCAATTTGGTGTGGAGACCTTTGTTCTGATCTCAACCGACAAGGCGGTGAACCCGACCAACGTGATGGGTGCGACCAAGCGCGTCGCTGAACTCTACTGCCAGCATCTCAATCGCGTCTCGGATACGCGATTCATTACCGTGCGCTTTGGAAACGTTCTCAATTCCACCGGTTCGGTCGTACCGCTGTTCAACGAGCAGATTCGGCGCGGCGGTCCGGTGACGGTGACCCATCCCGAAATCACTCGCTACTTCATGACCATCGCCGAGGCGGGTCAGCTTATTCTCCAAGCAGGAGTTCTGGGCGAAGGGGGAGAGGTGTTCGTGCTCGATATGGGCGAGCCTGTTCGAATCAGTTATCTCGCTGAGCAATTGATTCGCCTGGCGGGCAAGGAGCCGGAGCGCGATATCGAGATTGTTTATACCGGATTGCGGGCAGGCGAAAAGCTGTTCGAGGAACTGTTCCACGCCCACGAGTCTTACGCCAAGACCGCCCATGAAAAGATCTTTTTGACTCGCTGTCCGGACGTCGATCTGAACTGGATGGTTGATCGAATCCAGCAGGCAGAACTCGCGGTGCGTCAATACGATAGCCAGGGCTTGAGGGCAACGCTTTTGGAGCTCGTCCCTGAGCTCGGGCGTGTGCCGGCCAAGATGCACAAGGTCATTCCGCTGACGGGATGATTCACGGGAGCGACCGATGTCACTGAGGCCGTCTGCGAGTGAACACGCTGGTCAGCTGGTTTGGATGCAACATGAGTCACGCCTTCTTTCGGATAATCCGCTACGTGACCCTAGTTCTAGATCGCACCCGGTCTACCTGCCTGCAGACTACGAGAACTCGCCTGCAACCCGGTATCCAGTGCTGTGGTGCCTTGCGGCCTACACCAGCGCCGGTCCGGCCCAGGTCAGCTGGCGCAATCAGGGAGAAAATCTGCCTGCCCGCCTTGATCGCCTGATCGAAGCGGGAGACATTCCGCCGGTGATCGTCGTTTTTCCGGACTGCTACACCAGCCTGGGCGGTAACCAGTACGTCAACAGCGCAGCGATTGGTCCCTATGCCGACTATCTGGTCGAAGAACTGGTGCCGGCGGTTGATCAACGATTCCGCACGATTGCAGAGGCGTCGGCGAGAGGGATTTTCGGTAAATCGTCTGGCGGCTTCGGTGCGCTGCATCTGGCCATGACGCATCCGGGTCATTTTTCTGCCGTGGCCAGCCATGCGGGGGACTGCGGTTTCGATCGTGTTTATCGTCGCGATTTTGCGCCGGCCGCCGGGGCATTGAGTCGCGTTGACGGCGATCTCGAGGCCTTTGTCAAACGGTTCTGGCGCGCTCGGCGCCCGAGTGGCTCCGATTTCCATGCGCTGATGATTCTTTGCCTGGCCGCGAGCTATTCACCGAACAGTGCCTTGCCGCTTGGCCTCGAACTTCCCTTCGATCTCCGAACCTGCAGGCTGGACCGGGAGGTCTGGGAGCGCTGGCTGGCGTTTGACCCTTTAGAGCGTGTAGTCAATGATTACAGGCAGTTGGCCAATCTTACGGCGCTCTGGATCGATGTCGGGTCTCGAGATCAGTACTTTATTCAGTATGGAACGCGAGAATTCATTGATCGGCTCCAGCAGTTCGCAGTGCCGCACCAATTCGAGGAGTTCGACGGTACACATTCGGGTATCGACTGGCGCTTCGACCGATCGCTTCCCTGGCTGCTGGAGCGCTTGAAAGGCCCGGTCAGCGATCGCACTTAACAAAGAGAAGTCAATGAGGCACCTCTTTCATGATCACGATTACCCCCGCCGCTCGCGACTACTTCGCCAAACTGCTCGGCGAGCAGCCAGACGGAACGAACCTGCGCTTAAGAACCCTTAATCCAGGCACGCCTTCAGCCGACGTTGAGTTGACGTTCTGTGCGCTAGGTCAGAACCACGACGATGATCAGACAATAGACTGTCAGCGATTTCTGCTGTTCGTGGACCAAGCGAGCGCCTCATCGCTGGATGGCGCCATGATCGATTTCGAGTCAAGTGCGATGGGTGGTGAGCTTTCCATTCGAGCACCCGGCCTCAAAGGCCGGCGCCCGTCAGATGATGCACCGTTCCGTGAGCGCGTGGAATGGGTTTTGGAGGCCAGAATCAACCCAATGGTTGCATCGCACGGCGGTTCCGTGGGCCTGATCGAGGCCACGGACGACGGCGATGTCGTGCTCCAATTTGGCGGTGGATGCCACGGCTGCGGTATGGTGGATGTGACGCTGAAACAAGGCATCGAGACTACGATGAAGCAGGAGATTCCAGACGTTCGACGCGTTCTCGACGCCACGGATCATGCGACTGGAGAAAACCCCTACTACTGAGGCGCCACGACGGGCGCCATCAAGCAATCTGCCGTGCCCACACCGGATCTCAGTCGAACGTCAACTCTCCCAACCCGTCCTGGCGAGAAAACCAGACGGCCAGATCTTCGATATCCTGATCGCTTAAATTCTGAGCGAAAGAACTCATTACAGCATGGTCACGAGCGCCCGAACGATAGGCCTTAAGGGCAACCACTAGGTAGTCCCGATGTTGTCCGGCGAGAATCGGGTACGTGTCGTCAAGGACCATGTTTCCATCGACGCCGTGGCAGCTGGCACAGACCCCAGAGGACAGTTCCTGCCCCCGGGCTGGGTTCCCAGAGGCCTGTACCGATACCGTCGCGACCAGGCTGATGAAGCCCACTAGTAGAAGGAGTGCGTGATTCATTCTGAGTCCTCCGACAAACTGACGAAATACGCGGCAATATCATTGATATCTTGATCTGATAGCGTGTTGGCCTGCGCCTGCATGGTGGCGTGCTTTCTGGCCCCCGATCGATAGGCTTTCAGGGCAGCAACGATGTAGCCCTCACTTTGGCCTGCAATTCGTGGCACCGAATAGGACGGATAAACATTTTTGTAGAACGGAATACCGTGACAGCCAGAGCAGGTAAAGGAAATCACCCGGCCGCGTTCGGGGTCGCCCGACTGAGCAAACGCTGGTAGGGCAAGGCCAAGAGACAATGCCAGCGCAACGAGCAAACGATTCAGCATGAAATCAACAACCGATTAGGGGTTTCTAAAGAAGCCCTATTATAACGCCACGGCGAATCTCGTTGGAGGAAACAGGGCTGGAATCCCTTGCCGGATTTGATGCGCGCTGGACGCTGATCCATTAAAATTATAAATAGTCTCAATTTCTGGAAATACATGGCATCTCTTAACCCGCTCGATCTTTTCGATATCGACTCACTGCTCTCCGAAGAGGAGCGCATGATTCGCGACAGCGTCGCTCGCTTTGTCGACGAAAAAGCCATGCCACTCATCGCGTCCTGTTTTGACGAAGGCCGTTTTCCGGAGGAGTTGATCCCCGAGATCGCCGATTTGGGCCTGCTCGGCTCATCGCTTGAGGGCTACGGATGCGCCGGACTGAACGGAGTCAGCTACGGCTTGATCTGCCAGGAGCTCGAACGGGGTGATTCTGGACTTCGCAGCTTCGTTTCCGTCCAGTCATCGCTTTGCATGTACCCGATTCATGCCTTTGGCTCAGACGAGCAGAAAACGCGCTGGTTGCCCGACATGGCCGCCGCCAAGGTCATCGGCTGCTTCGGCTTGACCGAGCCGCATGGTGGCTCCGATCCGGCCAATATGAAGACCCACGCGCGTCGCGACGGCGATGACTGGATACTCAATGGTGCCAAGATGTGGATTACCAACGGCTCGATCGCCGATATAGCGGTCGTATGGGCGAGAACCGACGATGGTATCCAGGGATTCATTGTTGAAAAAGACTTCGCGGGCTTCGAGGCGAGAGATATTAAAGCGAAAATGTCACTTCGCGCATCAACCACCTCTGAACTGTATTTCGATAACGTTCGAGTGCCGGACGCCAACCGCCTGCCGAACGTCAAAGGACTGAAGGGTCCGCTGTCGTGCCTGAGTCAGGCGCGCTACGGAATTACCTGGGGGCCGATCGGTTCCGCCGTGGCCTGTCTGAAAGAAGCGCTGGATTACACCGGCGATCGCGAGCTGTTTCAACGCCCGCTGTCGGCCAACCAGGCCGTTCAGATTCGTCTGGCAGACCATGCCCGCCGAATCAGCCAAGCGCAGCTGCTGAGCCTCCGACTGGGCCGTCTGAAAGACGAGGGGCGGGTCCACCCGACCCAGATTTCCCTAGCCAAATGGAACAACGTTCGAATGGCGATTGATATCGCGCGCGATTGTCGCGATTTGCTTGGTGGGTCGGGTATCACTCTGGAATATGGCGCGATTCGCCACGCGCTGAATTTGGAGTCAGTGATCACTTACGAGGGCACGGAAACCGTTCACCAGCTCGTGGTGGGCCGTGAACTGACCGGCCACAACGCGTTCTAGGCCGTCGCCGCGCGGCGGGGCTACGCGCCGCGCATCGCAGGTCATTTGGAGTCATGGCATGAGTCAGCCAGCAGGAGCCCGCCAGATTAATCGGGCCGAAGTGGTCGATCAGGCATTTTTGGATCACCTAGAGGCCTTATCGGAGGGGCGTATTTTGGCCCGCCGTGGGGGAGGTGTTTCCGACGCCGAGCTTATGGAGCTGTTCGACAGCCAGATGGTGTCGCGTCAGCTCGATCTAATGGCTCGCATCAAACGGCTAGAGAACAAGGTTTTCTACACCATTGGCTCGTCGGGTCACGAGGGCAATGCCCTCTTGGGACGATTGACTCGCCGCACCGACCCGGCGTTGCTGCACTATCGATCCGGCGCGTTCATGGCCGAGCGCTACCGCAAGCTCGATGATGCTGACTTCATTCGCGACACGTGTTTATCGTTTGCCGCAGCGGCGGACGATCCGACGTCAGGTGGGCGTCACAAGGTCTGGGGCAGTCGACCGCTCTGGGTACTGCCCCAAACCTCGACAATTGCGTCCCATCTCCCCAAGGCCGTCGGTATGGCGCTTGCGGTGGCGCGCGGAACACCCGAGGGCCACGAGCTTCCGGTTCCTGCGGACAGTATCGTGCTTTGTTCGTTCGGCGATGCCAGTCTGAATCACGCAACAGCACAAACCGCGCTCAACAGCAGCGCCTGGACACGGCATCAGAACCTCCCTCTGCCCCTACTGATGGTCTGCGAGGACAATGGCATCGGCATTTCGGTGCCGAGTCCGACCGACTGGGTTCGACGAAGCATCGAGTCTCGACACGGAATCGAATACCACTTCGCCGATGGACTCGATCTCAGCGCGGCACATGGGGCGGTCACGGAGGCCATCGAGAGCTGTCGAAAAGGCCGGCGCCCGGTTTTTCTGCACCTTCGCACCACTCGGCTGATGGGCCATGCTGGCACAGATTTCGAAGTCGACTACCGCCCGCTGCCTGAACTGGAGGCCGTCGAGGCGATGGATCCACTGCTGCGATCCAGTGAGCTGATTGTTGCCCGCGGTTTGATGAGTCCAGAACAGATTCGGTCGCGCTACACGCAGCTTCGAGCGCACTGTCTCGATGAGGCCGATCGCGCTGACCGGATGAATCGGTTGACGTGCCGGGAAGAGGTGATGGCACCGCTGGCGCCGCTGTCGCGCGATCGTGTCGACGAGGCCGCCAGAACCTTGGCTGATCGGGACGCCCGGATTGCGAGTTTTGGCAGCGATAATGCCCTGCCGGAAAACCAGGCCCACCGCCATCTTGCGGTTCAGATCAATCGCGGTCTGCACGACCTGATGCTCAGATACCCTCAGGCACTCGTGTTTGGCGAAGACGTGGCGAGGAAGGGCGGCGTCTACACTGTCACTCGCAGCCTGTGGGAGCGGTTTGGCCGTCGCCGCGTCTTTAATACCCTGCTTGATGAAACCACCATCCTCGGCCTCGCCCAGGGCTTCGGTACGATGGGCTATCTGCCCATTCCAGAAATCCAGTACTTAGCTTATTTCCATAATGCCTGCGACCAGATTCGGGGTGAGGCTTGCTCGCTTCAGTTCTTCTCTAACGGACAGTTCCGTAACCCCATGATCATGCGCATTGCTAGTCTGGGCTACCAGCGCGGATTCGGCGGTCATTTTCACAACGACAACTCGATCGCTGCACTGCGAGATATCCCCGGGCTCGTGATCGGCTGCCCCTCACGCGGTGATGATGCCGTCAACATGTTGCGGACCATGGCCGCCCTGGCGCAGATCGATGGCCGAGTATGTGCTTTCCTCGAGCCGATCGCGCTCTATATGAGCAAGGACCTGCATGCGCGCGACGATGGTCTCTGGATGTTTCCTTACCCCGCTGCTGGCGAGGCACTGGACACCTGGAAGGCCAGGGTGTACCACCCGGAGGCGACCGACCTGCTGATCGTGACCTTTGGCAATGGTGTGCCGATGTCGCTGCGGGTCGCGCGGGCGCTTAGGAACGACTACGAGATCAACGTTCGAGTGCTCGATCTGCGTTGGATCAAGCCGATGGATCATGAGGCCATCAAGCAACATGCTGATGCGTGCGAAGCGGTGGTTGTTTTCGATGAAGGTCGGCCTGATGGCGGGGTCGGGGAGGCGGTCATGACGATTCTTGCAGAAAGCGCCTTGTTGCCATCATCTGCTCTGCGCCGCGTCACCGGAGCCGATTGCTACATTCCCCTGGCTGACGCCGCCAATCTGATTCTGGCCAGCGAGCAGGAGTTGGCTGCTGCCTGCCTGTCCGCTGCTGCGATGTGAATGGAGCTCGATGAGCGTGCGCACGAGCGTGTTTAGCTGACGCGCGGCTGATCCGAGCCTCGGCGCAGCTGCCGATCTTCATAGAAGCGCTTCAGATCAGCCGCGCTCAGCTCTCGCGCGAAAAGCCATCCCTGCACTCTGATGGGTTCAAGAGGCCTGAGCGCCTCACGCTGAGCTTCCGTCTCGACGCCTTCGATTACAACATCAAGACCCAGGCCGCGGGCCATTTCGGTCACGCGAGGCACCAGGCTGGCCTTCGGGCTCTCCGTCGCGACAGCGGCAGTGAGCTGCTGGCTGATCTTGATGCCGTGGATGTCAAGCTCGTTTAAGTAAGCGAGGCCGCAGTAACCGACACCAAAATCATCGGCATAGAGGCCCAGACCCATGCGGTTCATTCGCTCGATGATGTCAAGGGCGGCCTGGGTCTCAATCATGGTGCGTTCAGTGATTTCCAGGATGATCTGCGGGGGCTCGATACCGCGATCGATCAAATGCTCCTCAATCTGATCGATGAGCTTCGGGTCACAGAACTCCTCGGGTGAAATGTTGATCGTCAGACGCAACTCAGGATGGCCGGCCAGCCAGTCACCGACATCCTGGCCGATCGCCTCGATCATCAACTTGCTGATGTCACTGATCATACCGTTGCGCTCTGCCAGTGCGATGAATCGATCAGCGGGAACAGTCCGTCCCCGATCATCCACCCAACGAGCCAGAGCTTCGAATCCAGCGAGCTCTCCGCCCGGCAGTTGGACGATGGGCTGGTAGCTCGGGTGGATGTGGTGCTCGCCGATGGCTCGCGCCAGCGCTCGATCCGGCGTATCACGCTGTCGCCTCATATGCAGGCCTATCAGGAATAGGCTGGCTCCCAGGGCGGCGCCCAGACCGCCGATGACCGCATGCTGGGCGCTCATGCCGATCGGTGAAGAGGAGCCCAATCGAATGCGAACGCAAAGCCCACTCTGATCGCTGCACTGAACTCGATGAGGTAGGTGGCCCGAGGTTTCGACACCCTCGGGGCGCGTCAATAAGGAAAAGGGATGCCAGTCACGCTGCTCCGGATCGTCGACGGCAAGCTCGATATGAGGTTGCTCGAGACCGGTCACCAGATCGCTGACTTGGCGTGAATCAACCAGCGCGTTATAGCTTCCGTATTCCACCACCATGGTTCGCAAATGTTGGGAGGCCAGCGCGGCGCGATCGGTTCGGATGCCGGTGCCATCGGGAAGTCGAATTGGCGGCGGTGAGCTGTGATAAGGCTCATCCAGCACGCCCAGTGCGGTGCTGCAGTAGAGAGAAAATCCCCGAACGCCGCCGATGTCACGAATGTAGCGCGCCTCGAACAGGCGAGTTCGCATATCCTGGAGTTGGTCGGCGCTGCAGTGGGGCTGGCCGCTTGATTGAATGACATCGAAGGCCAGGCGGGCTTCGGCGACTATCTCGTCGAGCCGATCGAGAACGCGGGTCGTGGATTGGTTGATGCTATGTTCTGTGGCGCTCGCCTGGAGCTGGATGGAAATCCACCAGCCAAATGCTCCGGTTAGCCCGACCAGCGCCGACAAAACTGCAAGGGAGAACCATGAATTTCGGGCCCAAAGGGAAGCTTGACCCGTCAGAAGGGGCGAGTCCATGTCCAGCAAGTGGCCCGGTCGGGCCGACAGATTTGCTGGCTTGAAGCTCATGGTCTCGCCATTCGTTCACCTATTCGATGGTTGCGGATATTGTCGTTTGAACACCACTCAGAGCATAGGGCTTCCCGGGGCGCGTATCAAAATTGGTTTCATTTGTAAGCGTCTAGGTCGAATCGCGCGGTCTGCCGCGCAAAGCGAAACGTAAAGTCTGGCCATAGGGTGGTGTTGCGGCCGCTAGTTGGATGCAGATACCAACTTGCGCAGCCCCCACTCGACCAAACCGATCGCGACAGGGTCTGATCCAGCGCTTCGTTCCAGGCCCGCTGTCGCACAGCGCTGACCTCAAGCATCGGTTTGCCCTGGCGCAGCACGTCCAATGCACCCAGAACATAGTTGATCTGCGCTTCGATCATCAACAGAACCGAATTGTGCCCAAGGGCCGTATTCGGACCGAGAAGGGTGAAAAAGTTTGGGAAGCCATGAACAGCGCTGCCCTTATATGCGCTCGGGCCCGCTTTCCAGACGCAGGCCAGATCCCGCCCGTCACGGCCGATGATCAGGCCCTCCGGCACGGGCCGAGTGGCTTCGAAGCCGGTGGCCAGTATAAGCACCTCGGCCGGACGGAACTGGCCGTCGGACCCGACGACGCCGTCGGATTGGATAGCCTTAATCGCTCCGTGGCTGACCGCCACATTGCTGCGATTGAGCGCGGGGTAAAAGTCGTTGCTCATCAAAACGCGCTTACAACCCATGGCGTAATTCGGAGTGAGCTGCTGGCGAAGTGCCGGACTCTCGATCTGGCGATGAAGATGGCGCCGTGCCTTGCGGCGATGGAGAAAGGTTAAGCGACTCGACCAGTTGAATGCGGGAAGGCGCGACTCTAGCAGGAGAAAGTAGCTGAAGCGTCGCAGCAGGCGCAGGGGAGGCAGCCAGCGAAACAGTCGCCGCTTCCATCGCCCGATGGGTTTATCGGGTTTAGGCAGAATCCACTGGGGGGTGCGCTGGTAGAAATCGAGCTGTTTGACGGTGGCAGCGATTTTGGGGACGAACTGGATCGCTGAGGCCCCGCCTCCGATGACGGCAACCCGCCGATCATCAAGATCAAGCTGTTCGGGCCACTGCTGAGAGTGAAAAACCTTCCCCGCGAACTCTTCGAGACCCGGCAGTTCTGGAATCAGCGGTCTAGACAGGCCACCGATGGCACTGACCAGCAGGCGCGTGCGGTATCGCTGCCCGTGCTGATCGAGGATTTGCCATAGAGCGGTCTCCGGATCCCATCTGGCCTGCTGTATGCGCGTCTTTAAACGGAGATGATCGGTCAGTCCGCAGCGCTCGACGCTGCGCTCGAGATGCTGCTGAATTTCAGCCCGGGGTGGGAAGCGGCGGGTCCAATCCGGATTCGGCGCGAACGACAGGGAGTAGAGATGCGACTGAACATCGCAGGCACAGCCTGGATAGCGATTGAGCCACCAGGTGCCGCCAACGCCATCCTCGGCTTCGGCAATGATGAAGTCGTCCAGACCGCGCTGAAGCAGCCGCATGCCCAGGCCGATGCCAGAAAAGCCGGCACCGATGATGAAGGTTTCACAGTTGATGACGGGTCGCGATGATTCAGCCGCCATCTTTGCCGGAGCCCCAGATTCTTGCCATGACTAGGTAGGTGAATGAGGCCGACCAGGTTACTAGCATAAACCCGAGCAAGGCCTCGGTGCCGGCCAGGAACCGGATCGGACCTTCTGGGTAGAGTTCACCCCAGCCAACGGTGGAGTAAGTGGCCGCCGAAAAGTAGATGCAATCGAACAGATCGAAGCTGTCGTACCCGGTCAGGCCCCCTAGATCGTCAAACTGCATCAAGATGTAGAACGCCAGGCCGAACAGCCAAATCTCGATCACATGAACGACGAGTAGAGACAGCACGACGATCAGGATGACCAGACGATGCATGCGGTCAGGTCGCAGTGATCGACTCTTGCGAATGACCCAGCGATTGAGAATCGCCAGTGCTTCGAAATGCAGAGCCACACTCAGCAGCGAGACCAGCAGCGTAACGCCAACGACGATCCATTCAGCCGCGCCGACCTGTGGCATTGGCTAGTCAATTACTCCGAGCGACCGCCCGACTCGCGTGAAGGCGTCCACGGCGCGGTCCAGATGCTCCCGGGTGTGTGCGGCAGAAATCTGGGTGCGAATTCGAGCCTCACCCTTAGGGACCACCGGATAGAAAAATCCGATCACATAGATGCCCTCTTCGAGTAACGCATCGGCCATCTTCTGGGCCAAGGGTGCGTCATAGAGCATCACCGGCACGATCGGATGATCGCCGGGCTTTATGTCGAAGCCCGCGTCGGTCATGGCCTGTCGGAAATAGGCCGTATTGGCCGCGACTTTTTCGCACAGGGCAGTGGAGGCGTCGATCATCTCAAAGACCCGCAGCGATGCAGCGACCAGAGAGGGCGTCAATGAATTCGAGAACAGATAAGGGCGCGAGCGCTGACGCAGGATGTCGATGACCGGTTGGGCCGCGGTGGTGAAGCCGCCCATGCCGCCGCCCATCGCCTTTCCGAGCGTCGAGGTAAAGATATCCACCTTGTCCATGACGCCGTGATACTCAGCCGATCCGCGACCGGTCGGTCCGAAAAAGCCGGTCGCGTGGCAGTCGTCGACCATGACCAGCGCATTGTACTTTTCGGCCAGCGCCGTGATCTCGTCGAGCTTGGCCACGTAACCGTCCATCGAGAAGACGCCGTCGGTGGCGATCATGCGGGTGCGCTTGTTCTGCGTGGCTTTCAGGCAGTCCTCGAGTGAGTTCATGTCCGAATTGGCATAGCGATGGCGTTCTGCCTTGCACAGGCGGATTCCGTCGATGATCGAGGCGTGATTGAGCTGGTCGGAGATAATCGCATCCTCGGGTCCGAGCAGCGGCTCGAACAACCCGCCGTTGGCATCAAAGCAGGCGGCGTAGAGGATCGTGTCATTCTTGCCGAAAAACTCCGCGATCTTGGCCTCCAGCGCCTGATGTAGATCCTGAGTACCGCAAATGAAGCGCACCGACGCCAGCCCGAATCCGTAGTCATCCAAAGCGTTTCGGGCGGCCGCAATGACCTCGGGATGATCGGCCAGACCGAGATAATTGTTGGCGCAGAAGTTAAGCACCTTCTGGCCGGCTTGCGTCTTGATTTCAACGCGCTGCGGGGTGGTAATCGCCCGCTCGCGCTTGTACAGGCCGTCGCTATCGATCTGATCGAGTTCGGCCTTCAGCCGGGTTAAGAAGTCAGTGTCGCTCATGTCGTTTTCCCGCTGTTTTCGCCTGTCCAGTCGCACACCACCTTGCCGCATTCTCCTTTGGCCATCAAATCAAAACCCTGCTCAAAGTCGTCGATCGGGATCTGGTGGGTCAGGGCCTTGTGCAGGGGAAAGCCAGTCAAGACCATCTGAGTCATCTTGTACCAGGTTTCATACATCCGTCGGCCGTAGATGCCGTGCATCTCAAGGCCCTTGAAAATGACCTGATCCCAGTTGATCCCGGTGCCTTTGGGCAGCAGTCCTAGCAGCGCTACTTTGCCGCCGTGGTACATGCAGGTGAGCATGTCGTCGAAGGCCTGAGGATGGCCTGACATTTCCATTCCCACATCAAAACCGTCGATGTCGAGCTCGGTGAGGATATCGGTCAGCTTCTCGCGCTTGACGTTGATCGTGCGTGTCGCGCCCATGTCGGCGGCCAGCTTCAGGCGATAGTCGTTGATGTCGCTGATGACGATGTGACGCGCGCCGACGTGCCGGGCGATGCCCGCGGCGATGATGCCGATTGGCCCGGCTCCGGTGATCAGAACGTCTTCTCCGACCAGGTCGAATTCCAGCGCGCAGTGAGCCGCATTGCCGAAGGGATCGAAGAAGGCCGCTAGTTCGGACGGAATGCTGTCCGGAATTGGCCAGAGGTTGGTCGCCGGTACAACCACGAATTCAGCAAAACCACCGTCACGATTGACGCCGATGCCTTCCGTATGCGGGCAGAGATGGGTTTTCCCGGCTCGGCAGTTGCGGCAGACACCGCAAACCACGTGGCCCTCGGCCGACACGCGCTGCCCGACCTGATAGCCCTTGACTGCTTCACCCATTTCGGCAATCGTGCCGACGAATTCATGGCCAATGACCAGCGGCGTGCGGATCGTTCGCCTCGCCCAGTCGTCCCACTGATAAATGTGCAGATCGGTGCCGCAGATCGCCGTTTTTTCCAGTTTGACCAGAACTTCATCCGGTCCCGGCGATGGAATCCTGACCTCTCTGAGTTCAAGGCCCGGGGCCGCTGATCCCTTTACCAGAGCACGCATCGTTGTGGCCATGTCGTTCCTCCTGAGCCAAACAGCAAGTATAAAAGATGAGCGTACCGGGCAGGTCAGAGCGCGTCGATCAGACGCGGCAATGCGACCGCCGATGTCTGCGGCCAATGCCAATCGACCTGTTCGCTCAGTGCCGTGGTCTGCGGATTGACTTCGATCAGCCTGGCCCCGTGTTCGCGACCCAGCAGGGGAAGACTGGCGGCTGGATGCACTAGCCCGGAGGTTCCAATGACCAGCATAAGATCGCAGCGCTGCGACGCCTCGATGGCCTGTTGAAGCGTGTCGTGGTTCAGCGCTTCTCCGAACCAGACCACGTCTGGGCGAGCCCGTCCTTCTGGATGATGAGGGGAGGGCGGCGGCTGGATGTCGGAATGCCTGGCTAGCCATTGCTCGCCGATCTCCTTTCCAGTTTGTGAGCAGATTGTTCGTTTCAGATTGCCGTGCAGTTCCAGAACCTGTGCTGATCCAGCGGTCTGCTGGAGTCCATCGACATTCTGCGTGATCAATCGAGTTTCAGGCCGCCGCCGCTCGAGCTCGACCAAGGCGCGGTGTCCGGCGTTAGGCTGTGACTGAGCGACCAGCGACCGCCGCCATTGGTACCACTGCCACACTAGCTCGGGCTGGCGAGCAAAGCCCTCGGGTGATGCCAGCGTCATCGGGTCATGCTTCGCCCACAGGCCGGTTTGGGCTTCACGAAAGGTCGGGATGCCGGACTCCGCCGACAGACCGGCACCGGACAGCGCCACGATTCGCTCGGCCTGCTGCAGGGCCTTGATCAGCGCCCCAGGAAGGCGCTCCGGATCGACGGTGGAGATCATCGCTCTTCCTTGCCCATGTGCTTTTTTTCAGTCACTTGCGCAGTTTTCTTTGACCGTCTTGATCAGCTCGTTGAGGATTGGGTGATTGAGGGAATAGTCGACGGGCAGGTCGATCAGCTTGACTCCGGTCTGTTCCAGGCATTGATCGAGGATACGACCGAAATCCTCGTCGCTGTCGGCTCGAAATCCCCTCGCGCCATAGCTTTCAGCGTAGGCCACGAAATCCGGGTTGCCGTAGCTGAGCCCGAAGCGCTCGAACCCCATGTCTTCCTGCTTCCATTCGATCATGCCGTAGGCGCCGTCGTTGAGTACGATCACGGTCAGATCCAGGTCGAGACGAACCGCGGTTTCCAGCTCCTGGGAATTCATCATGAAACCGCCGTCGCCACAAACCGCAAGCACCTGCCGTTCGGGCTCGAGCAGTTTTGCCATCATGGCCGAGGGCAGGCCCGCGCCCATGGAGGCCAGCGCGTTGTCGAGCAAAAGGCTGTTGCGTCGATAGGCCTTGAAATTGCGCGCAAACCAGATCTTGTAGACCCCGTTGTCGAGCGCCAGGATTGCATCCTCATCAAGTCGCTCGCGCAGGCGATGGACTAGGCGCTGGGGCAGCATCGGGAAGCGGGTGTCCTGAAAATAGCGAGTCAGGCGCGACTCTAGATTCTTGCGAACGTGATCAAAGCAGCTGAAGTCCCAACGGCTGCGGTCGCTAATGCCCTGAGCCAGGCGGTCCATGGTCGAATTGATGTCGCCGACCACGTTCAGCTGGGGAAAGTAAACCCCATCGATTTCAGCGGGCTGAAAATTGACGTGAATGACGTGAGCACCGCCGTGGCGCATGAAAAACGGTGGCTTCTCGATCACATCGTGACCGACATTGATGATCAGATCGGCGCGATTGATCGCCTCGTGGACAAAGTCATCGGCCGATAGCGCCGCTGTGCCGATGAAGTGTGGACTGCGTTCATCGATCACGCCCTTGCCCATCTGCGTGTTGACGAAGGGAATGCCGGTGGTCTCGACAAAACGGGTCAGGGCGACGCTGGTGTTCTTCCGGTTAGCACCGGCCCCGATCAGCAGGAGCGGATGACGCGCCTGCTCGATCATCACGATGGCATCCCGAATAGCATTCTTAGACGCATCCGGGCGTGGGCTGGCGACCTGCTCGAGTATCACCCCGTCGGTCTTTTCCTGCGCAATGTCTTCAGGTAGCTCGAGGTGCACTGCGCCGGGTCGCTCCTGAGTGGCCAGGCGCATGGCTTCGCTGACCAGTGGTGCGATGGTGTTGCCGTTGACAATCTGATGGGTGAATTTGGTGACCGGCTGCATCAGATCAACCACGTCGATGATCTGGAACCGGCCCTGCTTGGATTTTTTGATTGGCTTTTGCCCGGTGATCAGCAGCATCGGCATCGCGCCGAGCTGGGCGTATGCGGCTGGCGTGACCAAGTTGGTCGCGCCCGGTCCCAGCGTCGACATGCAGACCCCGGGCTCTCCGGTCAACCGGCCGTAAGTCGCCGCCATGAATCCGGCGCCTTGCTCGTGTCGTGTCAAAACCAACTCGATCGACGAAGTGCGGATGGATTCGAGCAGGTCGATGTTTTCTTCGCCGGGTACCGCGAAGATGTAGCGCACACCCTCACGTTCGAGCGCTCGGATCATTAAATCAGAAGCCTTCATTGCCTACTCCATAAGTTCGAGGTTGCATCATTCGATAGCGTGATGTCGTGTTCGAAATCAGGCGTCCCCAGCTGTGCCTGGAGCTTGTATCGATCATCGAGCGCGGGGGTTGATGTCGTGCTTGCGCAATATCCCGCGTAGTTGATCGTAGGTCAGCCCCAAGCGCTTCGCGGCGACCTTTTGCTGGCCCCGGTTTTCATCTAGAGCGGCCAGGACACAGTTCTTTTCGATGTCGTCAAGATGGGCTCGGAGGTCCTCAGGAATCAATCCCCTCGGTGAGTTCGGTGCCCCGGTCTCAACCGATGCGGTCTTACTCTTGATGTCCTTGGCCGGACGCCAGGGCGAATCGAAGGGATCAAACTGCAGGTTTCCGACCGGCTCGTCGTCTTCATCGTGTCGGTAGACCGCCCGCTCGATCACATTTTTTAGCTGGCGGACGTTGCCGGGCCACGGATGATTGTGCATGCGCTCGATCGACGGTGAGGTGAAACCGGAGAAGACCTCTCGGCCCATCTCGCGCGTCATTCGGATCGCAAAGTGCTCGGCCAGCGGCAGGATGTCCTCGCGGCGCTCGCGCAGCGGCGGCAGGGTAATGACGTCGAAGGCAAGTCGATCGAGCAGGTCGGCGCGGAACCGGCCCGCTGCCGCCAGTGCCGGGAGATCAAGGTTGGTGGCGCCAATCAGCCTGACGTCGACTTCCAGCGTCTTGCTGCCGCCCAGGCGCTCGAACTGGCCGTATTCGATCACTCGAAGAATCTTTTCCTGCACGTTGCTGGCCGTGGTGGCTAGCTCATCGAGGAAAAGGGAGCCACCGTGCGCGCGCTCAAAGCGCCCGTGGCGCTGCGCGGACGCGTCGGTGAAGGCGCCGATCTCGTGGCCGAATAGTTCCGATTCCAGGAGCGTTTCACTGATCGCCGCACAGTTAACCTTGACCAGCGGACCTCCCCAGCGTCCCGACAGAAAATGTAGGCGCTCGGCAATCAGCTCCTTACCGGTGCCGCGCTCACCGACGATCAGCACCGGACGATCAAGCGGTGCGGCACGCGAGACGTCCTCCAGAACGCCAAGGAAGGCGGGCGATTCACCGATGATGGGTTGTTCGTCGCGTTTCATTGCTTTGTCATTCCTAAGCAAGAGTCAGCTGTGCCAGGGCCTAATGGGCCAAAGGCATGACCTGAAGGCGTTGGTTGCTGTCAAGCTGGAGGCCTTTTTCTTTAGCATCTAACCTTGTTTGAATCCAAGAGCATCGCTGCGCGCTTCTCGATAAGAATTAACGGACACGATGCTGCGCTTAGCGGCCCAGACGTCAGCCTCTCAAATGCCCCGGGCCAGGGCGGGAAGGCGCCCGCCAGGCCACGGCTCAGACTATACCTCGACTGCGCCAAATCGTTCATGCTGTGCGGGAGAACTAATCGAGCAAACTCCTCGTGATGGTCTAATCATTCAAGAGTCAACATCGATGTGCGGTTTTTCTCCGCTATCGGACCGAGCCATAAGCTTGCCGCGCTTTATCGGATGGAGCTGCTACCCGGTTTACTAGACCAGCTCGATGTGGCTGAGCTTGGTCGTGTCGGGCAAAACTTCGGCATCAATGCGGGCATCGCCAAGGTCGAGCGCGGGTATGCTAGAGCCATGGCGAAACAGAAACCGATCTATAGCTGCCGTGAATGCGGCGCCAGCTTTCCGAAATGGTCGGGGCAGTGCCCCGACTGCTCTGCTTGGAATTCTCTCGAGGAATCAGTGTCCGCTCCCAGTCGTTCGGGCGGCCCCAAGGGCCGCGGCAACTGGACCGGTACGGCCTCGGCCAGTGTCGTCAATCTTGCAGATGTTAAGGCCGAGGACAGCGGTCAGCGTCTCGGCACCGGCTTGAGCGAGCTGGATCGGGTTCTGGGCGGCGGTCTGGTGCCTGGCTCGGTCGTGCTGCTCGGTGGCGATCCGGGGATCGGAAAATCGACCCTGTTGCTGCAGGCCCAGGCGGGCCTGGGTGGTTTGTACGTGACCGGTGAGGAGTCCGCCGCACAGGTCGCGATGCGCGCTCGTCGCCTTGGTCTGGAGCCAGGCAAGCTAGATTGTCTGACGGAAACCAGTCTCGAGATCATCCTGGCCACGGCAGCTGAACGTCGCCCAGGCTTTATGGTTGTCGACTCGATTCAAACCCTCTGGACAGAGAGCCTGCAGTCGGCGCCCGGCGCGGTGGCCCAGGTACGCGAGTGCGCGGCACGGCTAGTGCAGTTTGCCAAGCAGACCGGTTGCGCCGTTGTTCTGGTCGGTCATGTCACCAAGGAAGGCGCGCTGGCCGGCCCAAGAGTTCTTGAACACATGGTCGATGCGGTGCTCTATTTTCAGTCCGATTCTGGCAGCCGGTATCGCCTGATCCGGGCGGTCAAGAACCGTTTCGGGGCGGCCAATGAGCTGGGTGTCTTTGCTATGACCGATCAGGGGCTGAAAGCAGTCGGTAATCCCTCGGCGATCTTCCTTTCGGGATCCGGCGAACCGGCTGCCGGAAGCTGCGTACTGGTCACGCGCGAAGGCACTCGTCCGCTGATGGTAGAAGTCCAGGCCCTGGTGGCCCCGTCGACCCTGGCCAATCCTCGGCGCGTTACGGTGGGCGTGGACCCGAATCGTCTGGCGTTGTTGCTGGCGGTGATGAATCGCCATGCGGGAATTCAGATTGGTGATCAGGATGTTTTTGTCAACGTGGCCGGGGGGATCCGGATCAGTGAGACGGCCTCGGACCTGGCGATCGCCCTGGCGCTGAAATCTTCGCTGCGGGAAAAGCCCCTGCCGAAGGGCCTGGTGGCTTTCGGTGAGATCGGTCTGTCTGGCGAACTGCGCCCTGTGTACAACGGTGAAGAGCGTCTGCGTGAGGCGGCGGGGCAGGGCTTTGATCAGGCGCTGGTGCCCGAGGGCAACCTGAAAGGCGTCAAGGCGCGCATCACAGCGCGCGGTTTCAAAAACCTGTCTCAGGCCCTGGAGGCTGTCTGATGACGTACACTGTGGGTGATGGGTAAGCGCGGTCAGCGTTTGTCCGCCATGCTGTAATCCTTTGGTATCGACTTGCTGGATGACTCTGCGAGGAATTGTGATGTCTATTCGAACTGTTTCAATCCTGGTCGGCGTTCTGGTGCTGACCCTGGCTGCCTGCGTCACCATCAATGTTTATTTTCCGGAAGCTGCGGCCGAGCGAGCGGCTGATCGCTTCATCCAGGACGTGCTGGGAGATGAAGCCGCGGAAACGCCTGCCGAACCGCCTCCATCCACCGCCTACCAATTCCAGTTGGTCGACTTGCTGATTCCTTCAGCCCATGCGCAGTCACCGAATATCGACATTGATACCCCTCAGGTCCAATCGATCAAGGAAGCTATGGCGGTTCGACAGCGCAATCAGTTGGCGGCATGGTTCGAGGCTGGCGCGATCGGGCTTTCGAACGATGGCTTGGTGACCATTCGCGATCGGAGCGCGGTGGGCCTGTCGGAGCGACGTAATCTCGAGCGTATCGTCGCCGAGGAAAATGCTGACCGGAACGCTGTCTATCGCGAAATTGCCGTGGCCAATGGCCATCCCGAATGGGAAGATGAAATTCGGAATACCTTTGCTCGTCAGTGGATTGCCAACGCCCGTTCGGGCTGGTTCTACCAGGCGGCCGACGGCGACTGGGTTCAGAAATAAGCCTGGTTAGATAAGCTCTTCTGCGCCTAAGCCAATCGATAGCGGTCTGGCAGCGCCCAATGCGGGGGCTGGCGGTCAAGAATCATAAATGCCTCAATGTTTTTGAATAACCCCCAGAAAACGTGCAAGCGAGCTTTGCGTGGCTAGACGCCGTCGCCGCAAGCTCCCGATAGAGCCGATCGTTGTCGAGGTGACCGATCTGGCCCATGATGGCCGCGGGGTGGGGCGCAGCGACGGCAAGGCGGTGTTTGTGCACGGCGCGCTGCCGGACGAAACGGTTCGCGCCCGCCTGATCGATCGATCAAAGCGCCATGACGAGGCCGTTACCCAGGAGGTCCTTCGCGCGTCCAGCGATCGAGTCGTTCCTGACTGTGAGTGGTTCGATGCCTGCGGCGGCTGCGCACTCCAGCACTTGAATTCCGACGCTCAGCGACACTGGAAGCACAATCGACTGGTGGAAAATCTGCAGCGCCTCGGCGATGTGCGTCCTGAACGCTGGCTCGAGCCCCTGGCCGGGGAACCCTGGTTCTATCGTCGTCGCGCCAGACTCAGCGCGCGCTGGGTTAAGGGGAAGGGGCGCGTGCTGGTCGGGTTTAGAGAGCCCCAGGGGCGGTTCGTCGCCGATGTCGGTCACTGCCGAGTCCTCCACCCTCGATTCAGTCATCTGCTGGAATCGCTGTCTGACCTGGTGGGGCAACTTTCGGTGGCCGACCGGGTCCCGCAGATCGAAATCGCCGTGGGTGATGCGTCTGGGGCAATCGTGATTCGACATATGGATGCCCTGAGCTCGGAAGATCTGGGTCGCCTGAACGCCTGGTCGGAAGACCATTCGATCGCGGTCTACTCGCAATCGAAGGGCCCCGACACGGTCGTGCGCCTGGCGCCGGATCAGCATCAGTTGAGCTATCAACTGGAACCCTATGAAATTGAACTATTCTTTACGCCACAACAGTTCATTCAGGTCAACGCAGAGATCAACGTCAAGTTGATCCAGCGCGCCATCGAACTGCTGGACCTCAAAGGCGACGAGCGGGTCCTGGATCTGTTCTGCGGTCTGGGGAATTTCAGTCTGCCGCTGGCCAGAAAAGCGGGCCATGTCACCGGGATCGAGGGCCTTGAGGATCTGGTCGCCAGCGCCCGCGACAATGCCCGTCACAACAGCATCAAGAATTGCCAGTTCGATGTCGCTGATCTGACCGAGGATGTGACGCAACGTGACTGGTACAAGGCCGGTTTCGATGCGGTGCTCCTTGACCCACCTCGATCGGGTGCCTTCGAAATTCTGCCGCTGGTCAGCGCCTGCGGGGCCCGTCGGGTCGTCTACGTGTCCTGCAATCCGGCAACCCTGGCACGCGATGCGGGCGAACTGGTCCATCGGCACGGGTTCGAGTTGAAAGCCGCCGGCATCGCCGACATGTTTCCCCATACGGCGCACGTTGAGTCGATTGCCCTGTTCGAACGTGCCTCCCGATAAGCAGCCGAATACAGCACGCGAACACCAGCACATGAGCCTAAGCCGACAAGCGAGGATTGATGACGATTGAGCAAGCGCCGGGCCCTCTGATCGTGGGTCTTGAAGGCACCCGATTGAATGAAGCTACCGCTGAGCAACTTCGACATCCGCTGGTCGGTGGGGTGATTCTTTTCTCCAGAAATTTCGAGTCTCCTGACCAGTTGCGGTCCCTCGTGACCGAGCTCCGGGCGCTCCGCAGCCCACGTCTTGTGATCACGGTCGACCAGGAGGGTGGCCGGGTCCAGCGGTTCCGGAACGGAATGACGAGACTGCCGCCTCTGTCCGTGCTTGGGCGCTGGTACGCGTCCTATCCGGATCGCGCGTGCGACCTGGCCTATCGCCATGGCCGCGTTATGGCGGCTGAGCTTCTTGATCATGGTGTTGACCTGAGCTGGGCACCCGTGCTGGATCTCGAACGTGGCAGTCGGGTCATCGGCGACCGCGCCATGTCTGCCGATCCGGACTGCGTGGCCCGGATTGCCGCCTGGTATGTGGCCGGCATGCGCGACGCTGGTATGGCGGCTTGTGCCAAGCACTTTCCGGGCCACGGTTCGGTTGAAGCCGATAGTCATGACGAAGTCGTCGTTGACCCTCGAGCTTTCGAGGACCTGCAAGCAGACCTGAAGCCCTTCAGGGCGCTGGCTGGCGAGGTCCAGACCGTGATGATGGCGCATGTCTGCTATCCCGCGATTGACCCGCAGCCGGCGGGATTTTCGAGCCGATGGATTCGCGACATTCTGCGCAACGAGCTGGGCTTCGAGGGCCTTGTGGTCTCCGATGATCTGGACATGACGGGTGCCTCACCGGCGGGTGACCTCGGGTCTCGGCTGGATCAGGCCTTTTCTGCAGGCTGCGATCTGGCCCTGGTTTGTCAGCCAGAATCGGTTGCGCAGGTTCTGGCAATGAACCGGGAGTGGCCGGCGCCGTCACCCGCGGCCGTCTCGAGACTTCGCGGCACACCGATGGCGAGCCTGGACGAGCAGCTGCAGGTGCCTGAATTTCGGGCCTGGCGCAATTCACTTGATGCTTTGATGAAAGACCAATGAACGAAATCCTTCAGCAATTCAGTTCGTGGATCGGGCTGCCTACCTGGGTTCTGTCCGCCTTTTTGATCGTCCTCGCAGCGCTGCTGCTGGAGTTCATGTACCGCAGCTTCGTAAATCATCTGGAGCGATTGGCCAAGAAGACTCATTTGCTTTGGGATGACGCGATCGTCTATGCCGGACGAAAGCCCGTGTCGCTTTTGATCTGGTGGCAGGGCATAGTTATGGCGGCGCGCGTGATCGAGCCCTACAGTGATTTTGCAGGATTCTCGTCGGATGTGCTGAACGCTGCCCAGCAGCTCGGCTTGGTGATTGCCGCGACCTGGCTGGCCTTCAGGCTGGTGACCGGTTTCGAGCATGCTTTCGTCAAGGAGCGACAGCGCCGCGATCGCAGCGTCGACATCACTACCGTCAGCGTGCTGGCAAGAATCGTCAGGATTGCGGTTCTGGTGACCGGCGCTCTGACTGTCCTGGCGATCTTCAACATCCCGATCTCCGGTTTTCTGGCGGCCGGTGGCGTTGGGGGTATCGCGGTGGGTCTTGCAGCACGGGATCTTCTGGCCAACTTTTTCGGTGGTTTTATGGTGTTCATGGACCGCCCTTTCTCCGTAGGTGATTGGGTGCGCTCACCCGACCAAGAGATCGAAGGCGTCGTCGAGGCGATCGGCTGGCGCATGACCACCATCCGTAAGTTCGACAAGCGGCCCATGTACGTCCCAAACGCGACGTTTACAACCATTACCGTTGAAAACCCCTCGCGCATGACTCATCGTCGGATTAAGGAGCACATCGGCGTGCGGTACGACGATTTCGGCGTGGTGCGAAACGTGGTGGATGCCATTCGATCGATGATCGTCAGCCACGATGATTTGGATGAAACGCAGACCACCATGGTGCATTTCGACCTCTTCGGGGCATCCTCCCTGGATATCATGATCTATTGTTTCACCAAGACCACGGTCTGGACGGAGTACCACCAGGTCCGGGAGGATGTGCTGTTGCAAATCGGAGAAATCATCGAGTCACACGGTGCTGAGATCGCTTACCCGACGCGAACGCTGAAGATCGACCAGGAACCAATGGTGCCGAATCACCAGGAGGAACCGGCGTGAATCGAACTGAGCGCTGGGCCGACCAGTGGCCGGATGGGGCCGAATGCTTGATTCCTTCGCACGAGGTGTCGCGCGCGCTAGACGATCAGGCGGAGCGCCTGATGGTTCGCCTCGAAGGGCAGCGCGACGTCACTCTTTTTGCCCTAATGAACGGCGGTATGTGGCCGGCGCTGGAGCTGGCTGGTCGTCTCGACCGTCCTTTTCGCCTCGATCATGTGCTGGCCACTCGCTATCGTGAGGCCCTCAATGGTGCTGACATTCAGTGGGGACGGTGGCCCGATCGGGTTACAGGAACGATCGTTCTGATCGATGATATTTTTGACGAGGGGCACACGATGGAGGCGGTGGCACGCCGGTTCGAGAGCGGTGGGGCAGATCAAGTCATCACTCTCGCCATGGCGCTCAAGCAGCATGATCGGGGTCTGCCTCGCGATCATGTCGACGATGTCGCGTTCGACGTGCCTGATCGCTACGTGTTTGGCTGCGGGATGGACTGGAAGGGATTGTGGCGCCAGCTCGATGGCGTCTGGGCGACTGGAGAAACGACATGATTCAGCTAGGCGTCATTGGCGGGACCGGTGCCGTTGAGCTTTTCGAACGGCCCCACGAAGAGGTTGTGGATACGCCCTGGGGTGAGCCTTCGTCTACGCTGGCGCGCGTCGAACTGAAGCGCCTGCCGATCTGGCTTCTTGCGCGTCATGGACGCCCGCATCGAATCGCTCCACACAGGGTCAACTACCGGGCAAACATCCATGCATTGAAGCAGGTCGGCGTGACTGACGTGATCGCAATCAATGCCGTTGGAGGGATCGATCCCGAGCTGGTGTCAGGCGATCTTGTGCTGCCGGATCAGTTAATCGACTACACCTGGGGGCGTGAAGCCACCTTCGCCAACGATGCTGATCGACCGCTCGTGCACGTTGAGTTCGGCCGACCGTTCTGCGCCGGACTTCGTGGCCGTTTGCTAGACGCGTCGCGTCAGCTGGGCCTTGCGGTTCATGACGGCGGCTGCTGCGCTGTCACCCAAGGCCCACGCCTTGAAACCGAGGCCGAGGTCCGTCGTCTGGCTCGGGACGGGGCGAGTCTGGTCGGAATGACGTCCCTACCTGAGGCTGTGCTAGCTCGTGAGGCCGGAATGAACTATGCCAGCTTGTGCGTCGTCGCCAATCCGGCTGCCGGAGTCATTGAAGAAGCGATCAGCCTGGATGAAATCAGCCGCGTTCTTCATCAGTCGATGGGGTCGGTTCAAAGAATCCTGGAGCAGCTGTGTTTTTCGATTTCCTCGGATGGTTAACCCACACGCTTCGAGGCCTGTTCGGCGTGTTTTGCGACCCGCCGTTTGAAATTGCTTAAAATTGTGAACTTCGTCCCGCGTGTTTTGCTTGGGTTTTTTATCAGCCGGGGTTAATCTAGGTTTCCATAGAGTTGCATAGGAGTCGTAGCAATGCCTGAAGATATGGTGTTGTCTGCCCTGCACGTTGGTCCCAAGGACCTGATGGTCATGCGCTCTCTGCTCAATCTTTCCGGGGGGCGTGATGGGGGTGATTCCTGGTCGATCACCGATCAGCCAGGCGGTGACATTACCCTGGTTGATGTTGATGCCGAGCCGGGGGAAGATGCCTGGAAAGATATGACGCATCGTGGTGTGGTTGCTATTGCCATGTCGCGCAAGAAGGATTTCCCGGCGACCTATCTGCTGACCAAACCCCTTCGTTCCCGGGCGTTCCTCAAGCTGCTCTCCGCGGCGGCGTCCGGAGAGATGCCGACCGATACTCTTTCCGGCCAGCCCGACCCGGCGCCGGCTGCATCGGTTAATGACTCCATTTGGCAGTCCATCGATGTTGGCGAACAAGTCGGTCACTTCACATTGGCCGAGCACCTACGGCGGCAAAGCTGGACGAAGCCGGTCGTCATTACCTATCCGGGCTGGCCGTTGGTTCTTATCGATCCGGGTTCAGGCGCCTGGTTCTATGATGGGTCAATTTCCGACCTGGCACCCCAAATGTTCGCGCAGCCTATGCCGAGCTCAGCTGGGGTGCCGGTTTCCAACGCCGATCTTGTCGATCGAATCCAGGGTCATCGGCAGCGCCCCCTGAGCGAGTTGAAATGGTTCGCTGGCCTGGCGCAGGCACGCGGACAACTGCATCCCGACCTGCTCGGCGACGTGCAGTTCATGCTGACGCAGGTCCCCGCAGAGGCCATGCGAAATGAGAGTCTACAGGGCCTCGCCCGGATTCTCATTCGCGGCCCGATTACGCTTGATGACCTCGCGGGCAAGTCCGAACAGCCGCCAGAAAATATCATGGCGTTCCTTAACGCCTGCTACACCAGTGGCAAACTGCTAATCAATAGGATGTCCCAGCAGGCGGCGAGTTTTTAGACTGAAGAGCGGCCTTTAGAAAGCGTCAAACAAATGCAATTCAAGCTGAAGCTTTCCCAGCCCTAGCGAGCATCAAGGTTTTTGGAAGATCGCCAGGCGTGGTGGAGTGAGATCGAACGTCCAGCCCAATTGATCGGCGATCCAAGCCATTGTGTCTTCTCGATAGAAGATCACGTGCGTCGGATCGCGACGATAATGCCATTCGGCAAAGCACTCGTCGTCGTTTTGAAACAAGGTCAGGATGCCTAAGTGGCCCCCGCTCTTGAGCAGCCTGTTGAGCGTGGTGAATTCTTTGGCGGGGTTGTGGAAATGCTCAGCCGCCTCAGTGCAGGTCACAAAGTCATAGCGCCGATCAAGTGCTTGTGGGTCCGACTCATAGATCGGATCATACGCTGACATTTCATGGCCGACTTCGCGGAACATATCCACCAGAGCGGGGCCGGGGCCGCAGCCGTAATCCAGCCCGGATGAGGCTGGCGGCAGACGGCGATTTAGCGGCTTGAAAATAGCATCTAGAAATCGCCGATAACCTGGATCGCTCGAGTGATTTTGATGCAGATCATATTCGCGCTTTTCTGTCGAAATCGACGGATGTTGCCGCGGGTCAAGAAATCGCGCCATGCAAGTGGAACAGGCGTAGTACCGACGAGCCCCGACTCGCATAAGTTCGCTTGCAGACTGCGCCAGACAGAGCGGACAATCGGGAGCATTCATCGACTCACCGTCATTTCTCAGTGCTTGGGATGGCGCTTCGGCGATTGGGCAAGTGAGCTCTGGTCCTTAGTTGCGCACCATGCTCATCACTTCGTTCATGCTGAGGTTGTTGGCGCGCTGTTCGATTTGCGGCACGAACTCGCTCTGCATCTGTTTGGCCGACCCCAGGGTCTCGGCATAGGTTTGCTTGAGCAGATCCGCCGACATGGTTCGACCTCCGGCGTAATAGCGCCTGGCAACCTGACCGAGTGCATAGGTCGTGGCAAAGGAAAACGCTACGCCGGTTGCGCTTCGACTCAGTCGGCCCATGCCTCTTCCGGCAGCTTTTCGGAACAGCCCTCCGATCAATTTGCGGCCGAACTGCTCGATGTACTGCGAGGTCATTCCTACGCCTAGCGTGGCCAGAAAATCCTTGATATGTCCCCGATCCAGCTCGTAGCCGAAGTCTGTACCGATTCGATAGACCATCTTGATTTGAAGCGGAATGATGGCCATCGACGCCCATGATTGCGGCAAAAGCTCCAGTGCACCGTTGAGGATGGAATAGTTGAGGATGCGCTTGTCGAGTTCGGCATCATTGACTTTGGACGAAGACGATTTGCTGGCGTCGGAGGGCGTCAACGCATCCGCGGAGGCTGATGCTGCAACGGCGATAGGCGCGGCAGTTTCGGTCAACTCTACGATCTGCTCGGCTTCCTGTTCTATGGCCTCGAACTCTTCGCTCTGCATGCCAAGCAGGCTCTTGAGTCGGTCCAGAAACTCACGTTCAGATTCAGACATGCGACCGTCGGCATCACAGACGCCGACTGCCATTTCGTAGGCCAGATGTTTTTCTCCCGCGTCACTCAGGCTGGCCACTGCCTCCTCCAGGGTGGCGCGTTTGAGCAGGACATCCTGATAAAGGCTGCGAAGGTCAGGTGCGCCATCGCCCAAGCCTTCAGCGATTCGGCGAATCTCCTCGCGCTCAGATTCCTGCTTATTGTTGTCGGCAAAGGCCGCGAGCAGGGCTATGGTCAGAATGGCTCGATCTCTGGATTCACTCATGATGACGATTTTGGCTTGTGGTCGACTCAATGAATGGTTTATGGGGTTGCTGCATCGTGAAGGCAAGACGATCGGGTAGCGAGGGCTGGCGCAAGCTTAGGCGATTAACGATCCCCGTCTCTGCCGAAATAAATCAGGGTCCAGCCTTTCGCGGCAGAAAACTCCCGCTCTTCGCTGTGCACGTGAAGCTTGCCGGCGGGCGACAACTCGGCAACCAGGACCCAGTCCTCGCCGAGCTCGCCGAGGCGTTCTTCCAGCGATTGCCGGTCGAAGCCATCGCTCAGCGTACTGTGGCGAAAGGACCAGCCGCGATCAAGGCGGGCAAGAAGCTCATGCAGTCCCAGTGCCGGCTGCAGAGCAAAGTAGCCGCGCTGAGCGATGGTGAGCTGGCGGTCGTCGTCATTTGCTTCATGCGATGCAGCAAGCTGAAAGGTCCGGTGATGGCCGAACTCTGCACCCTGAGCCTGGCAGACCAGGGCGTTGTAATAGTGGTTCCCGGTTGCGGCGAGGAGGTGGCTCAGGTGCTCCTCCTCGAGTTCGTGTTCGGCGTGTTCCGACAGCAGCTCGCCATAGTAGGTCCGAATGCCCTCCATACGGAAGTCCCGTAGGCCACGATAGCCACCATCGGAGACGAGGACGGAGATATCCAGCGACTTCAGTTTGCTGGCGAGCGCCAGGGTCCAGGGATTGGCGCCAACGATGAGCAGCCCGTTCTCGGCCTCGGCCGCCAGGCCAAGGCGGCGGGCGAGTGGGGCCAGCGTCAATCCATGGGCAATCACGGTCAGGCCGATGACAAGAAAGACGAGGGGCAGCAGGGCATTGGCGTCCGCATGTCCGGCGTCGACAAGCGCCGGTCCGAACAGGCCGGCGGTCGCAGCGGCGACGATACCGCGCGGTGCGATCCACGCCAGCACATAGCGGTCCTCGCGCGCCATATCGGCACCGATGGTCGAGAGCAGGATCGTCAACGGGCGCACCAGGAGCAGAACGGCGGCGGCAAAAAGCAGGGCGCGCAGGTCGATCACCGCCAGATCATCCAGGCTCAGCTGGGTGGGAATCACGATGAACAGCACCGACACCAGGATCAGGGTCAGGTGCTCCTTGAACTCGCGGAGCGGCTCGCGTTCGACGAGCGCCATATTGCCGAGCACCAGGCCCATGACCGTGACCGAGAGAAGGCCAGCTTCGTACTGGATCTGATTGCTCAACCAGAAGACCAGCAGCACGAGCACCATGAGCAGGGGTGCCTTAAGGTGGGCCGGGATGAAGCCGAGACGGAACAGGCGGCCGATGGCCCAGCCGCCCAGTCCGCCCAGGACGGCGGCGGCGACGATCGCAAGCATCAGACCCTCGAGGATTTCGGTCCAGTCGCCGCCGGCGACGGTGAAGAACTGAAAGCTCAGAACGGCCAGAAGCACGCCCGAGGGGTCATTGACGATGCCCTCCCATTTGAGCAGCGATGCCGTGCGCTTATTCAGGCCAGCCTGCTGCAGAAGGGGGGTGATGACCGTCGGGCCGGTGACGACGAGAATCGCGCCGAGCACGATAGCAACGGGCCAGCTCAGACCACCAATGTAGTGCGCAGCCAGCGCACCCAGCCCCATGGCCAGCGGTGGTGCGAGGACGGTCAGCCTGAAAATGCCGTGGCCGACGCGGCGCGCCTCGCCCAGCTTGAGCGCCATGCCGCCCTCGAACAGAATAATGGCGACGCCGAGACCGATCAGCTCAGCCATGGCCTTTTGCTCGACCTCAAAGCTGATCAGTCCCGTGATCGGTCCCAGGACGAGGCCAGCGGCAATGAGCACCACGATCGCAGGAATTCGGATCACGGCGGCAAGCCACTGGCTAGCCAGCCCTGCGGTCAGGACGATAAGAATGATGACAGCGGTAGTAATGTTAGCTCCCTCTAATCCAGAGCGTCAGCCTAATAGCCCAGGGGAATGCCCAGAGTGAAGAAGGCAACGAGCAGGCAAGTCCAAACCAGCAGAAAGACGATCGAGTAGGGCAGCATAATCAACAGCATATCGCCGAACCCCATATCGGGTCGGAACTTGCGCATGAAAGCCAGAATGACACCGGCATAGGACATCATCGGTGTAATGATGTTGGTCGAGGAGTCGGCCACGCGGAAAGCGGCGGCGACGAAATCCGGCGTCATCGTTGGATTAACGACGAAGAGCATGGGCACGAAGATCGGACCCAGCAACATCCACTTCGACGTCAGGCCGCCGATGAAGATATTGATCGTGGCCGTCGTCAGCACGAACCCGATCAGCAACAGTACGGGGAACTGCTGCAGGCCCAGCCACTGCAGAAATTCAGCGCCGAGGAAAGTGATCCAGGTGCCCAGGCCGCTGTAGCTCATCAAGCCGAGGAAGTTGTAGGTGAAAAACGTCAATACCAGGATGTAGCCCATTGTGTTCATCTGTTTGACCATGGCTTGCACCACGTCCCAGACGCTTTTGAACTTGCCGGCGGCCACGCCGAAGAAAATTCCCGTCAGCGCAAAGAACAATGAGATCAGAAGGATGATGTTGTTCATCCAGGGCGAGACCGTCGTGCCAGAGTCGTCGATAAACGTGGCCAGCGGGCCCAGGGCGAGGCCGATGCACAGCGCCAGGGACACGAGGGCGCCCAGGCCCGACGCGCGAAGACCGCGCCGCTCTTCCTCGTTTAGCTCGAAGTCACCTGGCTTGATGTCGTCGGGTATGACGAAGTCCGCGCCGTCCAGCTTCGGTTCGACGAAGCGGCGGGTCACCCAGAAGCCAGTCAGGGCCAGCACAAAGGTGGAGGTAATGATGAAGTAGTGGTGCATGGTCACAGGGTTCAGGGCCTGCCCGGCAGCGTTGACGAAGGGCACGCCCTGGGATTCGGCAAAGACCTTGGCGTTGAGGCCGATGATCGCGTCGATCGGTCCGACCGTGAGGTTGGCGGAAAAGCCGGCCGACACGCCGGCAAAGGCGGCCGCCATACCGATCAGCGGATTGCGTCCCAGGCCGGCGTAGAGTAGGCCAGCGAGGGGTATGAGGACGAGGTAACCCGCGTCGGTGGCGACAGAACTCAGAATGCCGATAAAGACCAGCAAAAGGGGCAACAGGCTCTGCGGAATATGCGCGCCGGCGCGCTTGATCAGCGCCCCGAACAGACCTGAATGCTCGGCGATTCCGACGGCGAGCATCACCACCAGAATCACGCCCAGGACACCGCCGCCGAAGGCAAGCCAGTTTGCGACCAGGGCCTTGTCGAAGATCCAGCGCATGTGCTCGGCCTGGTGCATGCCGAGGATCTGGTGTTGAATAGCGTCGCCGCCGGCTCCCACGGTTTCGAAACTGTAGCCTGACATCAGCACGGTCAGCAGGAACGCCGCGGGATAGAAGGCCATGAAGATAATGACCGGATCGGGTATGCGCTTGCCCGCGCGCTCTATGAAGTTGGCGAATGACTGGCCGGTGGCGCGCATCGAGGGAGCCTAAGGAGGAACCAGGGTTGAGTATAGCCAGTGCGACCCCGTGCAACGCAGCTCCTTTTCCGAGGGTTATCGAGCGGTGAGCTGCCGGAATCCCATGCCGGCGAGCATGGCCAGAACAAAGAGGGCCGGTTGCCAGTCCAGATAGGCCAGCGCCGCCACCGCTGGGCCGGGGCAGTAGCCATAGAGGCCCCATCCGATGCCGAACAAGGCGGCGCCGCCGAGCAGCGACGGGTCGATGTCCCTGGCCGTCGGCAGATGGAATCTCTCGACCAGCAGTGGGGCCTGGCGCTTGAGGACGAAGCGGAACGCGATGGCGGTGACCAGCACGGCACCGCCCATGACAAAGGCAAGGTCGGGCACCCAGGCCCCGAACAAGTCGAGGAAGCCCTGAACCTTGGCCGTATCGGTCATGCCCGACATTGCCAGGCCCGTGCCAAAGAGTATCCCGGCGATCAGAGCGACAATGGCGCTCATACCGCGCCTTCCATGACGTGCCGCAGGACATAGACGGTGGCAATACCAGTGGCCATGAAGGTCAGGGTGGCAATCAGTGAGCGTAGCGAGAGACGGCCCAGTCCGCAGACCCCGTGCCCGCTGGTGCACCCGCTGCCCAGGCGCGTGCCGTAGCCGACGAACAGGCCGGCGACGACCGCCAGCCACCAGGGCGAGGCGTTCGGCGTCGGTGCCGGCTGCCCGCTAAGCGAATGAAACGCCAGCGGGCCGGTAACGAGACCGACCAGGAACGCCCAGCGCCAGGCCGAAGTGCCCGCCTCGGCAATGGCCGACCAGATGATCGAACTGATGCCGGTGATCCGGCCTATGAACAGCAGCATGACCACGGCGGAAAGACCGATCAGGATGCCGCCGAACAGGGGGAGGCTGTAGGGCATGGTGGCGCGCCTTGGGGAGGTTTAGGGTATTCTAATGTAAATCCCCGGAGATTTAAGAACGAGACCGTACGCGAACGATTTAATTTCGCCCACGGCCGGGCGCCTGCTCGCTAATCAGTGCTCGTCGGCTTATTCGACGATGAGGTGGTGGGCCGTCGAGCGCACGGCGTTGATGCAAGTGAAACCGCGCGCATCCTCCCGGTCGTAGCCACCCGCGAGGTCCATCGAACTCGGGTCCTGATCAAAGAGCGCGCTCGGATTCGAGCGGCCTTCGATGATGAAATTGCCCTCGTGCGCGGGTCGAAGACCGTTTTTCAGGATCGCTCTGAGACAATCACGCCCTAGCGGCTCGGTCGGCGCGAGTTTATTCCTTAGCTTACTTAATGAAATTGGCGTAATGCGGACAACAAAAAACCGACGCAAGGGCCGGCTTTTCGTCTCGGGGATTTGGTGGAGGCGGCGGGAGTCGAACCCGCGTCCGCAAACCATCAGATCCTGGTTCTACATGCTTAGCCACTCGATTTTTTCTCGTTACTGCACCGCCCAAGTGGCAGGGCATATGCAGCAACCAGCCTCAGTTTGATTTAACAGCAATGCCCTGATGCACAACACGCTGCGATCCTGCTAAATGATCCCCGGTTCAGAAGCGCAGGCTCAACTGATGGGGAGCAGGCTGTTTCTTAGGCAGCCAGTGCGTAGTTGTCGTCGTTGGCAACTAACTTTTTTACAGCAGGTTTTACGAGGATTGCTGTCTCCTCGGCATGCCCCAGGGTACGTCCGATCCACGTCGAAGCCAGTACGCCCCCGTAGGTAGTAGTTCAGACTAGCAGCACCTGTACAAGTTCCGCAACCGTTAGGATAAATCAACTGATCGAGAGAACGATGCGCGCGCAGGAACGCGGAGGCGAGGAGGGATAAAATACCTATAAAACAGGGAGTAAGCCCTGATTTTTAATTAAATCAGAAGGAGAGCTTCCCGTAAACCAATATTTCTTGTCTTTGCTTTTGCGTCTGCGCGGAAACATTCCTCTGCTTTCCCGAATGATCCTACAACCATGGCTGCGGAACCGGTTCTATCCAGCGTTTTTCATGATGCGGCCTTTCTGGCGCTCCCAGTCACGATCCTTTTGCGCGCGGCGCTTGTCGTGGGTCTGCTTACCTCGCGCGACGGCGATTTCGACTTTGACTTTGCCTTTGGACCAGTACATGGCGGTCGGAATCAGGGTCTGACCCTTACGCTCGACCAGACCGATCAATCGGTCGAGTTCGCGCCGATGGAGCAGCAGGCGGCGATTGCGTGTCGGATCGGCATGCACGTGGGAGGAGGCCGAAGTCAGCGGTGTGATGTGGCAGCCGAACAGAAAGGCATTGCCGTTCTTGAGCAGCACGTAGCTCTCCCCGAACTGGAGCTTGCCCGCGCGAAGCGCCTTGACTTCCCAACCTTTGAGGGAAATACCGGCCTCGATTCGCTCGTCGAGGTGGTATTCGAAGCGAGCGCGTTTGTTCAGGGCGATGGTGGAAGGGTTCGACTTGCTCACAGCGGACTCTGATCTATTCGGGCTGCGATAATAACGTAGTGCAGTCTTCCGTGCGTTCTTCTATTCTCGAAGCAACCTACTGCGGCCATCTGCCTTCCGTATACTAGTCCCCTGATTGCTAGCCGCCGTTCAACTGCTCCCACATTTCAACGCCAATGCCTGAAATTCATCGATTCGCGCTGGTTCCGCACAGCCCTGCTCAAATGTTTGGGCTCGTTAGGGACGTTCAGCGTTATCCGGAGTTCCTGCCCTGGGTCCGCGGGGCAGAAATTCATGAGGACAGCGATCAGCTTCAGGTCGCAACCCTTGATGTTCGCGTGGCCGGAATATCGCGCCGCTTTACGACGCGCAATTCGCTGGCTCAGGACGAGAGGCTAGCCATGGAACTCGAGAAGGGGCCTTTCGATGACCTTTCCGGCTGCTGGGAATTCAAGGCGCTGGGATCGAACGGCACCCGGGTTAGCCTTGATCTTTCGTTTCACCTGCCTGGCTCGATGCTGATGCTTCCGTTCCAGCGAGGGTTTGGCCGAGTCGCTGATCGCATGGTGGACGATTTCTGCCGTCGAGCGGATCAGATCCATGGTTGACTGGATTCAGGTCGAAGTCGTTGCCGGCAGCGCGCAAGCTCAGACGCTGGTGACCTTAAGCCTGGTGGCGGGATCGTCGGTTGTCGACGCGGTCCGAGCCGCTGAATTGCCCGAGCGTCTGCCGAATCAATATTTCGATGAGCAATTGGTGGGCGTTTTCGGAAAACGCTGCCGACCCGATCAGGTGCTTGCAAACGGCGATCGAGTCGAGGTTTATCAGCCCCTCAAGGCAGATCCGAAGGTTGTTCGGCGCGAACTGGCGGAGCTGGAGCGCAGCAACAAGAAGCGAAGTCCTTAAATATCTTGTACCCGCTCCATGTCTTCAATCGGTGTATCGGATGGGCGCTGCAGTTCTCGAAGAGTCCGGGCCACATCTGAATCCTGATCCAGATAGTTTCCCTCGATCGACTCGAGTCGGTCAGTGCGATCAAAAATGAGCGTGAGGACGCGCTTATCCGGCGCGCCGCCGCGGATCGAGTAGGTGTTCATGTAATCCCAGCGGCTGGCATGGAACGGGCTTGCGATGGACGGTGAGCCGAGAAGAACCGACACCTGACGCTTCGACATTCCCAGCTCGAGCTGGGAAACTTCGTCATCTGCCAGAACATTTCCCTGCTGAATATCCTGCTTGTAGACCAGGTTGCAGGCGCTCAGGGTCAAGACAATGGTCAGGGTTAGAAAAAGTCGCATACTCTCGGTCTGTCATGGTTTGGGGCGTCAAGTTGCAATGATACAATAGTAGCTCTTGGTTGTTTCCTTACGAGAGCCTGAGCATGCCTGATGATCGAAAAGACCTGAGAAAAGCCGGGCTGAAAGTAACTCATCCTCGCCTTCAGATATTGCGTTTGTTGGAGCAAACGCCGCAAAAGCATATGACGGCCGACGAAATCTATCGGGCGCTGATGGAAAGCGGAGAGGACATTGGTCTCGCGACGGTCTATCGCGTTCTCAACCAATTCGAGAACGCTGGGTTGGTTCGCAAACACATGTTTGCCGAATCCACCGGTGGGGGATCCCAAGCCTGTTACGAGCTGGACGAAGGAGAACACCATGACCATATGGTGTGTCTGGAAACTAATGAAGTGATCGAATTTTTCGACGAGGCGATCGAAAAGCGACAGGAAGAAATTGCCCGCGAGCATGGCTATGAAATCGTCGATCACACGCTGGTCATACACGTACGGCCTTTGAAAAAAAACTGAGGTCTTTGGACCCAGAAGGGCGAGAGCTGGGCGAAGTGAGTCAGGGCGCCGTAGATCGCCCCGACAACAACTCTTCAGCGTGTTCCCGGCTTTTTTCCGACAGGCTGCCGCCCAGCATGCGAGCGATCTCTTCCCGGCGTTGATCTTGATCCAGTGCCGTCACGCTGATTCTCGAAGACCGCGAATCGCTCATTTTGGATACTTGAAGCTGATGATCCGCGTGCGCGGCGACCTGGGCAAGGTGGGTCACGCTAAATGCCTGACCAGAGCGCGCCACCTCGCCCAGAAACCGGCCCACCACCGCGGCCGTTTGCCCACCGATTCCGGCATCCACTTCGTCAAACACGCGGATTCTGGGGCCGTCCTTCGGGCGGGCGGCGATCATCAGCGCAAGGCTCACTCGAGATAACTCACCGCCCGAAGCGACCCGCGCGAGTGCCTTAGGCGTCTGCCCGGGATTGGCGGCGAAGAGGATTTCGATCTGATCGGCCCCGTGCTCGCTAGGTCGAGCCTTTTCGTCATGGACAATGCTGAATTCGAGCTGGGCCTGGTCCATCCCTAAGGAATGAAGGTGCCGATTGACCGTCTCGGCCAGGCTGGTCGCGGTATCGGCGCGTCTTCGATGCAGGGCCAACGCAGCAGATCGCCAATTTACCTTCGCTTTTTGGACTCGATCGACCAGTGATCCTCGCTCCTCGCCTTGATTTTCGAGCCGCGATAGGCGCGAATTGAGCTCGCTCGTCAGTTCTGGAAGCTGGTCGCCTACCACACGATGTTTTCTGGCCAGATCCAATGCTCGCTCGAGGCGACGATCGACGTGCGCAAGGCGCTCCATTCCATCGTCATCGCCGCGCTCTATCCGTTCGAGCCCGGCCGTGGCCTCGTCGATATTGATTGTGGCTTCATCGAGCATCGCTGCGACTTCATCGAGTGCGGAGTCGAGCGCCCTGAGTTCGGCGAATCGATTGCACACATCTCGTAGCAGGCTGCGAACGCCAGGCCCATCGCCTCCGTCAAGTACCTCACCGGCGTGGGCCATGGCGCGGCGGATCTCGTCCTGGCGCGAGAGGCGCTCTTGTTCGGACTCGAGTGCTTTGAATTCACCCTCCCTTAGCTGGAGGGTATTGAGTTCCGCCACCTGGAACCTGAGCAACTCGAGCTGGCTCGGATCGCCAGCGTCACGCTCGAAGTCATCCAAAGCAGATTGGGCCAGGCGAAATTCTCGAAAGGCGAGCTTGACGGCTTCGAGAGCGTCGGAATCGATTTGCTGATCGAGCAAATGCCTTTGCACGCCAGCGAGCTCCAGCTGCTGATGTTCGTGCTGACCGTGAATTTCGACCAGCTGGCGTCCGATATCTGCTAGTTGGCCTATGGTTGAAGTGCGCCCGTTAATCCACGCTCTAGAGCTACCCGATCTGGGCAGGACACGACGGAGAATGAGCGTGTCACCGTCATCCATTGCGTGGTCGGACAACCAGTCGCGAGTTTCTGAGTCATGGTCGTCCAACTCGAACGTGGCGGAAAGCTCTGCTGCATCCTGACCCTCTGCGATCATTCCCGTGTCGGCTCTATTGCCCAGCAACAGGCCGAGTGCGTCGATCAGGATGGATTTGCCGGCACCGGTTTCGCCGGTAATTGCGGTGAATCCGCTCTCGAACTCCAGCTCCTGAGCCTCGATAATTGCGAAATGGCGTATTGACAGTGCGCGCAGCATGATCTCGATCGGTGGCGATGCCCGCAATAGTGGGCAAGCCTTGAATGATCCCAGACCGTCGACGCTGGAGCAAGCCTGGTTGTAATCCGAATTCTGCAACCCCACTCTAAACCGCATACTTCATCACGCAGGAGCACGCACTCGCCATGAGTGAAAACAACCCCCCGCGGGGAGGGTCCAGCCGCGACGACGAGGCCCATCCCGATCACGCTGATCAATCAGCCACAAATAGCGCCGGCGAGCACCAGGATTCGGCAGAGGAAACCGGATCTGAGGAGATCGAACGTAACCAGGCCGGACCAGATCCTGCTCCGCAGGGCCAAGCTGCGGACGGCGCGGCTGCCGATTCAACTAGCAACGTCGGATCCGAGTCCGACGAGCAACTCGCTGGAGAAGTTAGCCGTCTGAGAGAGGCCCTGCTCAGGACACGGGCCGAGATGGACAACCTCCACAAGCGTGCCGAACGCGAGCTCGAAAAATCCCGAAAATTTGCTGTCGAGAGCTTGCTCAGAGACCTGGTGCCGGTCATTGACTCCCTGGACCAGGGGATCGAAGCCTCCGGTGATTCGGGCACGGAAGGTTTAGAGCTAACCCGAAAGCTGGCGCTCGATATGCTCAAGCGCTATGGGCTTGAAGTGGTTGCCCCAGACGGCGAGATATTTGATCCGCAGTGGCACGAGGCAATGAGCATGGCGCCAAGCGACGATCATGAGTCTGGCCAGATTATCACTGTGCTTCAGCGTGGCTATCGACTGCACGATCGCGTCATACGCGCCGCGCGAGTGATTGTGGCTAAATGAGCACTTTCGAAGGCGCGCTCGCGACGGTTTCAGAACTACTCCGTCATCCGGGCCGTGCTCGTGCCGCGTAAGAACCTCGCAGTATTCAGGAATTTCGTTTGAAAAACGGGCCGCCTAGCCCCACTAAACGCTTCAAGTGTGAATTGACTTCTCGGTTTAACCAGAGAATAGGACTGAAAAAATCATGAGCAAGATTATAGGAATCGATTTAGGAACAACTAACTCCTGTGTCGCCATTATGGAAGGTGGCAAGGCCAAGGTGATCGAAAATGCTGAGGGAGATCGCACAACGCCCTCGACCGTTGCCTTCACGAAAGATGGAGAGGTCCTTGTCGGTCAGCCGGCGAAGCGACAGGCAGTCACTAACCCTGACAGCACCTTGTACGCCATCAAGCGTCTAATCGGGCGTAAGTTTTCAGAAGAAGTGGTCAAGAAAGATAAGGGTCTCGTGCCCTTCAAGATCATCGAGGCGGACAATGGGGATGCCTGGGTTGAGGTCGGCGGGAAGAAGATGGCACCTCCCGAGGTATCTGCCCGTGTGCTAATGAAGATGAAGAAAACGGCAGAGGACTACCTTGGTGAAGAGGTAACCGAAGCGGTTATTACGGTTCCGGCCTACTTTAACGATTCACAGCGCCAGGCGACCAAGGACGCGGGCAAGATTGCGGGTCTTAAGGTGCGCCGAATCATTAACGAGCCGACGGCGGCGGCACTAGCTTACGGCTTGGACAAAAAGGGCGCTGATCGCAAGATCGCCGTTTATGACCTTGGCGGCGGGACGTTCGATATTTCCATTATCGAGATCGCGGATGTCGACGGCGAAAAGCAGTTTGAAGTCTTGGCAACCAACGGGGACACTTTTCTCGGCGGCGAAGATTTCGATTTGCGTTTAATCGACTACCTGGCAAACGAGTTCAAGAAGGATCAGGGTGTAGATCTGAAGAACGATCCGCTGGCGCTGCAGCGTCTTCGCGAAGCCGCCGAGCGAGCAAAGATTGAACTCTCAAGCGCGCAACAGACCGAAGTGAATCTTCCCTATATCACGGCAGATGCGTCCGGTCCAAAACACTTGAGTATCAAGGTGACGCGCTCGAAGCTCGAGTCTCTGGTCGAAGATTTGGTCAAGCGCTCTATCGACCCTAGCCGGACTGCGCTCAATGACGCCGGCCTGAAAGTCAGCGAAGTCGACGAAGTCATTCTGGTCGGCGGCCAGACCCGTATGCCGGCAGTCCAAAAGGCCGTGGCTGACTTCTTCGGAAAAGAGCCACGCAAGGATGTCAATCCCGACGAGGCTGTGGCGGTTGGTGCTGCCATTCAAGGTGGTGTCCTGGCAGGTGACGTGAAAGACGTTCTCTTGCTGGACGTGACGCCCTTGTCCTTGGGTATCGAAACCCTTGGTGGAGTATTCACGAAGGTCATCGAGAAGAACACAACGATTCCGACCAAGGCGTCCCAAATCTTCTCGACCGCTGAAGATAATCAGAGCGCGGTGACCGTGCATGTCCTTCAGGGCGAGCGCGAGCAGGCTGCGGCCAACAAATCGCTGGCCAAGTTTGATCTGACTGGCATCCCCGCCGCACAGCGAGGCATGCCTCAGATCGAAGTGACGTTTGACATGGATGCCAACGGCATTCTGCACGTGTCGGCCAAAGACAAGGCAACCGGACGCGAACAGCGTGTCGAAATCAAGGCCGGCTCGGGTCTGAGTGAGGAAGAGATTGAGTCAATGGTTCGCGATGCGGAAACCCATCGCGAGGAGGATAAAAAGTTCCATGCGCTGGTTAACGCCCGCAACCAGGCTGACGGCGTTGCTCATGCGACCCGAACCAGCCTGAGCGAAAACTCTGAGGATCTCGACGCTGAGGTTAAGCAGAAGATCGAAGACGCTTTGGCGAAGGTCGATGAAGTCATGAAGGGCGACGACAAGGAAGCCATCGATGCTGCTGTCAACGAGCTTCAGCAGGCCGGAACGGAGCTGTATCAGAAAGCGGCTGAGAAAGCCCAAGCCGAGGCGGGGACCGACGATGCAGCCGGTGCCGAGTCTTCCGCAGAGCCCGG